>Ga0209093_1000279_pt1 | contig 26679 bp, 38 predicted proteins | sample SidtaG_4_FD_187450 | JGI IMG/M metagenome (GOLD analysis project Ga0209093, IMG submission 187450) | Marine algal microbial communities from Sidmouth, United Kingdom - Sidmouth_Male1 metaG (SPAdes) (version 2) | ecosystem: Host-associated > Algae > Red algae > Unclassified | place: Sidmouth...
CCCCCCCCAGGATCCGCACATCGTGGCCACATTGATCCACCAGGCACGCGCACGACCCAGTCTTATCGAGGTAAGCACATTTGAGTAACAACATCGGGCGGGAACGCTGTTCGAAGCGCTTCTTTAGAGGCCTGTCTGCTCCGTCATTCTGACACCATTGTCAGCGTCAAGAAGATTCTGTGGATGATTTCTGCGGGCTCCCCTAGTCTGTAATCTACCTTTCAGCTGGACGCACCCCTCTTTTTTGGTGAAGTTCGGCTTAGTCAGGTCGAGCCGACGGAAGGTCGCTGGATAGAGACTCTCTTTTTTCCGCCTGTGGGATGGATCCTGATGTGGATGACGCCATTTCGGCTCTCGTGGTCGCCCAGTCAGCCGCCAAACTCGGGAGCTCGACCTTTGCAGACGAAAGTTTCCGTGCCTAGGCGGTCGACTTACTCGACCTGATCTCCGGGCTTGAGCTGGCCGCAGCGACCAACTGGTGTATTCTTCGTCGTCCTCTTGGTGCACTGGTTTCTACTGAGGGGGTGGGGGAGGGCCACCGCGATGCCGCCGAACTCCTTGAGCTGGTCGAGTTCGCAGATCTGGTTGATGTATGCGGACAGACAAGCCGCGCCCCACCCTTTGCTCGTGACCTCGTCGGCCTGTTCTGTAAGAAGAGCGTGACGCAGGGTAGTTTTTTTAGGGATGTGAGAATGACCCCTGCACATTTCGATGAGCTTGTTGCCTTGACCTCACCGCGCCTCCCTCCCTCTTCTCGTGGCATTTCCACCATGCCTTCGGCCTATCGCATTTTTTCGGTACTATTTTGGCTTACTCAGGGCGGCAGGAAGCGCGTTGTAGCACGGGTGGTCGACGTTGCCGAGTCAGCATTTTCCAAGCACTGTGAGCCGGTGATTGATGCTCTGCTGGCGGGCTTGCCCAAGCCCGACTGGCCTGGACCGCCGGAGCGACAAAAGATTGCAAGAGACTTCGCCCAGCTGACGGGTGGCAACTCCATCGGGTGGAAGGGACAGTTCGTTTGCGTTCTGGTTCCTTCGCATTCGGCTGAGCGATGGCTGGCCTACGGTGCGCGAGTGCAGGCCGACGGGCGAGTTGGTGTCAGTGCGAACCAAGATAACCACCATGCATTAGAGATACGTGGGGACGGAGTCTTCGTTAGCTAGCCCCACTCTCGTGTTTGGTATTCGAGTACGCGAAGCACTCACAAATTCTGTCACTTGTCGTCCTGGATGAACTTTGCGCTTCACGGCCACGAGGCTCGTCGCCGTGCTTTTGCTATCGGTTGCGATATGAATGGTATCTTTTCGCCACAGATGCGGAGCTGTCGATGGTTGCCTGACACCCATCATTACTCCATTTGGGGAGCACAAGGAAGACTTTACCGACCGGAAAGCCCAAAGCTCCCTTCTGCTCGTCCCTGTGTCTGACACACGACGCTTCCGGTGCTTTGTTGGCGGCTTCCCTGGCTCTCGGGGCGACTCGCTCGCATTCCGCGGTCATTCGCGGCATCAAACTGCGGCGGATCCATTGCTACGAAAGCATATCCTGGGCATCGACCAGTTCGTCCTGGGAGATGCGGGCTTCGCGCTGACGCCCTTTTTCGTACATTTCCGCTCAATCATTTTCCGTTGTCTATGTGCTGGTTAGCCGCCAGTCGAAGAGCAACGAAAGCGCGTTGGGGACAGCGGTGGGGAGCTTTCACGAATCTGGTGGACGGGCAAATGCTGCACTGATCTCAGATACCCCATTTCCAAGACAGCTACCTAACGTAACCGACCTTGCCTCGACGCGGCACCCCACGCCGTCACCTGTTGCCCTTCATTTTTTACTTCGCTACAGATTACCCCCTTCAGGGAAGTTGACATCTCGGGTCCCAACGCGTCCTCTATGCGGAGGTTTAACCACCCGCACGCAAAAATGAGGGTTGTTGTTGAGAACGCATTCGGGCGTCTCAAGCGTAGGTGGAACGTCCTGCGGTTTTTTGCCGCCCACACTGTACTCGCGGCGGGGGTGCAAGAGGTCACAGTGGCCCTCAACAACTTCTTAGAGGCGAGGGACTCTGAATACGAGGCGGAGTGGGAGGAGGAGGAGAGCTCTGCCGACACGCCTGTCATTGAGGAGGGGGTTGAGACAGACGATGCGCGACGTACAGCGGGTGCTGGCCGCCGCGTGCAATTCGTGAAGGCCCTTGGACTTCCCTGCGTGGACGGCGAGGAGTGAGCGGCTGTTAGCTTTTGAGTGAATGCGGGGATGTGGTGCAGAGGGCGGAGTATGAGAAAAAAATATGTGGGGGGTTGCCATGTGAAGGGGGTGGCTGCCGTTGTGTCCTGCGCGAGCAGGGGCTGTGATGTCGAGCAACGAAGAGGAAGAATAAGGGCCACATCTCAGGAAAAGAAATTGGCGCCACGCTGAAATTTACAGTGACGTGGGACGTGTGAAAAAATGGTCCTCGGACGCACTTCCATGAATTGTCCGATGTTTTTATTAGAAAAGCATCAAACAGAGCAATGCAATAATGGACACGAGGTGATCAATCACTGGCGACGGGCCTTCTCGGTAATCGCTCGGATCATGTCAATCACAGCAACGCTGATGTCGTTGTCGTTTACAGAATTGGCCGCCTGGCCCGACCCCGGGAGCCCGCCGTTGTGCCGCTCAGCAAATGTGACGCGCTCCCGCTCGTTCTTGGCGTGCAAGTACTCGCTGACGGCCGCCGAGGTGCTGGCCTTTTTCGCCTTCTTTGAAATCTTGTGCGCCTCGGCGGCCGCAAGGATGTCAACGGCCTCGGGAGTGTCGTGCTCGTCGTCGCTGGCACTCGGGATACCATTGCTGTCGCCCACCGTGTCGCCCGCCCCATTGCCCGCGACAGCACCGCCTTCATCGGCCGTGTCAGCTGCCTCTGCGGCAGATACAAGGACGGAGACGCCGCCAGGGGCGTCAGGGATACCGTCGCCTACACCCACCGCCGTGTCCAAACCGCCGTCAGCGGGTGGGGCTGGGCCGCCAAGCGCCACAGGCTCGCGCCCGGTCGACTCGTTGGCCACAGATGACGTCTTGAGCGCCTCTCGAGCCAGGGCGCAGAGCTCCGTGCCATCAAATTTGATGAGGATGTCCTCTCTCTGGGAGGTATTAAGCCCTGTCTTACTAAGTTGGGCTCGTGCCGCAACAAACCTGGTGCGCGTGTCCTTGAGCTTGCGGTCTGCCGAAACGGCCGACCGCGTGCGAGCCGCCGCACGATTTGCCGCCCCTGTTGCCGCGACAAACGCTGCCACGAGCCCGTCGCCAGTGCGACGGGTCTTTTCATGCGTCCTGCTACTGCGATAGTGGGCCCAATGGGTCGGTGCGACGGCAAGCGCGCCCTTGAGCGCGCTGTGGTCCCAGATCGGGGCACGGGGCGCGGGCGGGTCCTTAGCCTTTCGCTTGCCTGAGTTCTTGCCACTGGCCGGGGCCTTGTCACTGCCGTGGTCCACGGTGCCCACCCCAGACGGGGGCGAGGCCGACCTAAGCTCCACCACCTTCGGGGTTGCGGTCCGAGCGTCCATCCTGCACAAGTGGCCGAGGGGGGGGTGGAATGGGTCGGAGGTGCGGTCGTGCGATGGTAAAGTTGTGCGGTGGTGCGGTGGTATGAGCAAGACGGAGTTGGAACGGTTGTCGTTGAGGTTGCGGAGTAGTGCCGAAGCGGGTGGGGCGTGCTCTTGTACTCAACTGGCATCTCTTTGAAAATCAAAATGGGGTAGTGGGGATGTCCGCTCCGGATCACTCGCAGGGCGGCGGCAGGGAGAGAAGGCGTGGGCAGCGACCGGCGCACAGGCTGCAGACGGGCGCGCGGTCGGAAAGGGCACCAGTTCGGCAGCAGCAACCCAGAATCCGCGGGCTTTCTCTTCGCGGGAAGAATTTAGCAAGCGGCTCGGTGGTAGTGAACTGGATTTACATGGAATTCGATTCTCACATAGGCGACCACCCCCCCAGTGCCTCGAAACGCGGTTTCACACAAGAACCCCCACACACATAGATCTTGGGAAACTGTGAATCGACCTCTGGGAAATCTGGCACTTCGCGCGCGCGCGCTTTCTTTGCCCCAGCCTTGCACACTGCGGGATGCTGTGGCCGACTGAGCCCGTGCGCTGCGCCTCGCGCCACGCCCGCCCCCGACTGTTTCGTGCTCTATTGGTTCCCCGCGCGCCCCTCCGCCCCGCACCTTCTCCCAACGCCCTTCCCCTCCACGCCCCCCTGCGCCCCCGACCCCCCATCTGCTCGCGCCTAAGTGCTCTCGGTGCTGCCTTGCGCAGTGAGTCGCAATGCCGACCACGCGTGCGGTCGTGCGGAAGCCGCGCAGGCGCGTGCGCGCGGTGCGCCGCCTCACATGGGAGGTCGTGCTTCTTGCTGGCAGGCTGCCTGCCTTTTTTACCTCAGAACGTGCTAACAATGCCGCACAGAGGCTGGAGCACCCCGTCGACCGCACGGCGGCGGAGACTGAGCTGAGCCGCAGCACGGTTATCCGTATCGGGAACGGGTAGTATGCCGATACTCGACCCTTGTCGGGGAAGCGGGAGCGTCGTGTGAGCAAGCGTCGCGTTCCTACCTCTGAGCTTTCGCGCTTTCGCGAGACCGTGTACGCCCAGTACGCAGATAAGACTCTTCCCACATTAGACAGCACTCTCGCCCTATTGGGGGAAGGGGCAGGTGAGGGCGACGATCTCTCCGACTACAAGTTGTCCAGATCAACGCTTCACAGAGCAATGACGGACCGGGGGTTCAACTGTACACGGGATCCCAACCACGGAAAAGTACGAGGACCACGCCATCAGCATGGAGGACTACTACATGGACCTGGCCGCCATGAGGGCGGTAGTGGAGGACCGTGCCGATGAGATGGACATTGAGTTGGGGGACGCTGAGGCGGATGATGTGAACGGTTGTAGCTACAGTGAAAAGGATGGGGAGGATGAGGGGGACGAGGATGAGGAGGACGCGGAGTGAATGTGACTTTGTCGGCGTGGGCATGCCTTGATTTGGGCGTTGACAGAGAAATGTGTTGAGGGAGTCACAGATTTTAGCTTGTCAAGACGGCTTGCTTGGCGCTAGCGCTTCAATTCTGATCGTCACAAACACTGCCTTTAGAACGGGAGCCCGAACAGGAGTCCCGTTCAGATGTGAACCGAGCGGGAGCGACTCCCGTTCACACTCCCGTTCTTGAATAGGCGAACGAACGGGAGCGACTCCCGTTCAGGGCACCGCATGCCAGGCTCTGATCGGTGCAGTTCCGAGCAGTGGACCGCTCTCGATGGCAAACGCGAGAGAAGGGCTAAGACGGACCAATGGGATCGCTAATGTCCTTAACCTTGTCCATCTCAGCGTCAAAACGACAAACAGAGCACGGCGCCCGAGGGTGGCGCTACAAGTGCAGCATCTTGGCAGCTTCCAAGTACCACTATTTCGCATTGCTCCGCGACGTGGTGCCAGAAGGACGACCAACGCCAACTCCCAGCGTGCGCGTTTGCCACCGATTGTTTCCAGTGACGGACACTCACCCCATGCCTGTACGTGAAAGTCATGCGAGACGCGTCCGACCCGGGTATCCACCGAGTCTTGAAGCTGGCCGGAGGTGGGGCAGTGCCGAGACATGTGAGCGACGGGATTTCTGGCCAGCACCAGGCCCCTGATGTTGGCCCGTAGCCAAGACTGATAGGATCAAACACGCCATGGCAGTGAGCTCAGCATATGACCTGGTTGTGTGCGACAGCGCAACAAGTCGCCCGTGCGACACAGAACCAAACTACGACAAGGGCTCTATACTATCAACGCAAACTGACCATGACATCACTAGACACAGACTGCTGCAAACGCAACAATCAGCACTCACTCTCGGAGCCATATGCTCCGCGCTCCCATGGCACCAGCGCAGGCGTTGGATGACCCACAACTTCTGCTGCAGCTCACGGCTCGTCCACGGATAAAACACGTTTGTGAAGAAGCGTGACGCGCGGCGCTCAGCAGCAGAGTTCTGCTTGTTGCTCGGCGTGGCATGGAGACCCAACCGGTCGCTGAGGTCGTACCAGTCGACCTGTACGTCTTCAGCGCGGAGCACGCGAACGGCATCCACCAGCTCCAAAGCCGGATGCGACGAGTGGCCGTCCTCAAAGTCCCAAGCGAGGCGCACGCAGCCGTACCGCGTGAGCACACAACCGGGCCGTGTCGTCGCCCGGCGCATGCGCTGTACAACGGCTCAGCTGCGCCGCTCGTCGCCGAGCAAGCGCAGGATGAGACGCATGCGGCCCTAACGCGAACCTCCCTCAGATTCCTCGTAGCGGACGAAAGAGAAGCAAGGCTTCCCAAAGAAGCTGTCGGCCGCGCGCAGGTGCTGTACAGCCGGCGGCGCACCCCACTCGAAGCGTGCGACAATGCGCATTGTGCGGTGCTGGGTGACCCATTCCTGGTCACCCATGCGAACCGCAGCGCCCACAGTGGCCAGCGCCGAGATCCGACGCAGCTCCCGGATGGCGACACGCTGGCCGCGGCCCCTGAAGGAGAGCTCCGACGTTCGCGTTGGCGGCCGCGAGGCGCTGCCGATGGCACCCGCACCACCACGGCACGGGATGCGGCACATGCGGTCGCCACGCGCGACGTGACTCCCGCTGTCCGGCCCTTCCTCCTCGCTCGAGTCGCTCGCACCGTCGCTGCCGTCTCCGGGGCCGTTGGGCACCGAGTGGGTGCGCCCAGCTTCTCCGTTGACGTCGTCGTCGGCGTCGCACAGCTCTCGGAGGACAGCAGACTGCGTCTCCTCGCAGCGCATCATCTGGAGAGCGACGCCCGGACCGCGCTTGTTGCTGCGCTTATACATGCGTTTGCAGCTGCTATGAAGCTTCTCGTTCACTAAGGTGTCACCTTCCCACAAGTTGCCGCGGAGACGCAGCTCGTCACCGAGATGCGCCACCAGGCGGTGCAACTTCGTCGTGTTGACGTTGCCATACAAGGTTTGGATTGAGTCCACACCCAACTCCATGGCCGCCTCCTCCATACGCTTGACATTTCTCTCGGTGATGGCAGTCGCGTCCGCCACATTGTCACCAAAGAGCATACCACCCAGACGCGCCGCTTGACAGAAGGTCTCCAAGTACGCGTCTTGCACCGACATCTCCGGGAAGTAATCCTGGAAGTCACTGGAATGAGCGAGTTGCTCGTTTGGCAGGGCGCCCGCCGCGTCGTCAGCAACTGCACAGTCGTCACCGGAAGGCGCCCGCCACCCATCGTCGAAGATGCCCGCGTCGTCCCCCACCGAAGATCGAGAGGAGGCACTCACATCATCGCTATCATCATCGCTGGATGTCGCACTATCGCTGCTCCTCACGGACCGTCGGAGCTGCGCAAGGCCCCCTGTAGGCGCCACAGTGGCGCCATCCGCGCCGTGAGAGGGCGCGACATCCTGAGAGGGAGCAATGAGCCCTGCAATCATGAAAGGCCAGAAGACACTAAAGTGGCGCCAGCTTCTCCCGGTCATATTTGCTTGCGTCTCCGATGCGGGAACAAAACAGCTGGAGGAAGAAAACGCATTCGCACGCACGAGAGAGAAAAAGCGATGGTCACACATTGCTGTTCAGTACGTGCTCCTAGCAGGTCCCAGTCTCCGGCGTTGATGGTCACCGGAGGCCCTTCAGATGTGCCTCCTCTGCGTGCCGCTACTGACCCTGCGTCGAGCCGCAACGCTCGCTGCAGTCAGTCGCACGAGATGCTGCCGTGACGCAGATCCCCCTCCTCCCTGCTCACTGTTCACGCTCCACCAAGTGACGCACCTCTCGTCCTCCATGCGCCGACTGTGTATCCCACTCCCATGCGAGCCACAAGCAACAAAACGTACCCTGGCGCGGACGGCGTGATCTTGCAATTTCGACCGAGCTCGATGCCCCGCCAGTTAAGGGCCTCCAAAGTGGCTTGCGCAGAGCCACGTCGGGCCGCACCTCCGACCCCACATAGCCTCGTCAGAACTGCTGGAAGCCGCTGCGCGAGCAGCCGAAGGAAACCCAGCTTCCATACATGAAGCCGGTCGAATGAGACAATCCGATACTGGTTGTGGGCCCCAGTACCAAGACCGTGGACGGCACTCAAGGCGGGAACGAGCGCCAGAGCGCTGTGCTCCTGCGCCAGACGAAGACGGCGACTCGGACGCGGGTCCTCGGCGCGCACCAGCGCGGCCACCAGCTGCGCCTCCAGCGTCGTGATGACGTCGCGCTCGACGGCTCGCACGCCGAGCAAGGCGCCGCTCATGTTCCTATCCTCCAGACACGGAGAACAAAAAAAACGGCAGCGATTGCCCATGAGGGCGAGCGCACTGCGCTCCTCGACTTGGTCGACGACGAGGCCCACCACCCGAGGAATTAGCAGCACTGGGCCGAGCCCCGCCACTGGCGCCGTGACGCCCTCCGCACTGGCGCGCGTGAACGCGCGTAGGGACACCGCGAGGCACCTCTACAGGAGGTCGTTGCGCATGTCGCTAACGACGAGCTTAGAAGCGGCGGTACGCGACACAGCCTTGGAAATATGCTCGAGGTAGCCTACAGTTTGCCACTGCCCGCCATTGTCCAGGATGTTTACCACGTTCATCCGCAGAGGGAACATGTAATGCGCCCCGCTCCATGAGACCAACGCCTCGTCGGCGCGAAGCTGGACTTCCGCCACGCGTGCGCTCTGTCCGTGGATGCGGCGCGCATCGCGGCTCTCATCCACGTACATGTCGGAATCCAGCGTCCTGCGGCGTTCGTGATCGTCCGGCACGATCCACCCAGCGGGATTATCCGCTATCGCGTCCGCTGCCGGTGAGTGCAATCCACCAAACGAGACAGTGTCGGCGCCAGCCAGGGAGTCTAGAAGTGCTTGCAGCACGTCGCGATAGTAGAAGTTAAACGTCCGCCCGGATATCTCGATGGGCACGTGCATCCAGCGTCGGGCAGCGAGAGCTCGGTTCTGCTCATGGCGCACAGCTGTCAGAAAGCCATGCGCAGACGGGAAGGCCGCCAATATGGGTCCCACGGCGGCTTCGCCCTCCGCCGCTTCTCGTTCCACTGCGCACAAAGACTGGACGCAGCGCGACCACGACGCAGCGTGACCACGTCGCGTACGCTAAGCCACACCCACCCGCTGTCACGGCGCCGCGGGGAGCACCACGCATCGCCGGAGAAGTAAAACGGGACGGGCGCCGTGCCCAAGAAGAGTGGACGACCGGCGTCGACCGCGACGTTTCAGGCAGTCGCAGATAGTAAGATCGGATGCGTGCGGCAGTGCTCGACAAGAACACGTGGCGTGGCAGACCGCCGGCAGGCGACCCGGCGGCACGCACTTCGGCTGCGGCGGTTCCAATGAAGGAACCGTGGGCCGTCGCGGCACCACCGTCGACCTCGGTGTCGGACGTAAACAGCCCGTTGTCTACAATTTCGCTTCCACCACTGCTTGAATCCTCACAGGGCGGGACGCCGACGCTGTCGAAAATGGTGCCACCGAAGACCGCCGTGCCCGTCTCTTCCACGTCAGGGGCGGGCACGCCTGACGCAGCATCGCCCATTATGCGCGCGTTCGCCAAAGAAACGGGCGCGTACTCTTCATTGGCATCGAAAACGACAGCTTCGAGCAGCGGCGGTCCGGGTGCCGCCGCCATATCCGCAAGTGGGGTACGTGAAAAAGCGGAAGTCACCGTGGCGGAGGCAGCTGCGACGGCCGCACACCGGCTCTCGTTTTTGTGCGAAGACTGCACATGGCGTGCGAGGTGCACCGTCTTAGTGGAGGTCAGGCAGCAAAAGGGGCATGGGATAGTGACGGCGGAAGTGATCCGCCGCGGCGGCATGACGACGCCCTGGGGTAGTCAACTGGGGTGGCGACGAGTGCAAAGGGCACGGACACGGTCGTCGGGGGCTAACAGGGGGCTAACAGCGGTCAGTGTTTGAGGGGGGCACATGGAAAGGTGGCAGGATGCAGCGGCATCCGACGACCAGCGCCGCGTCAGCGACATATATACATGCCACTGCGCGTCCAGCTGGATGAGCCCCCCCGTCTGCCGCTCGCCGTTCACGTGCAGTCTCATGGGTGCGTGACCACTAAGTCACAGAACAGTGTCCCCAGCCGTACAAGAAAATGGGTATGAAAGCGAACCGACAGTTGAGCTATGTGGTGAGCGCGAGCGATGCACCTCCGGGGATGTGTGTGTAGCGATCCGTCCAAACACCAAAGTAGGTAGGTGCAGCACGTCTCCCGCGCATATGTACATTTGTAGGCGAAGTACCGGCGTCAACTCTGTCCCTAGGGGAAGCACCGCCGTGGGGCACCCCCCCCGCCCCTTTTCCCCTCTTGCGGCTCCAGGAAACGGGGCAAAGACGACGATCGTGTCGTGTCCGGCCAGGCCAGGCGTGTACACCACTCGCATTGCTCCTCCACAAGCAAAACAAATCGCAGGCGGGCTGGTTGTGTACCCTCTGGTGAAGACAGCGGGCCATTACCTGACGGCGCCCGTTGGGCGACGCTCCACGATGGCGCCGTGCAGCCCCCGCTGGCAGGGCTCGGTGCAAGACAGTTTCACCGCTGTCAGAGGGATGCAGATTCACGTGCGGCTGGTGGGAGACCCCTACGGGCCGCGCCGACGGCCACAGCACCTGCGACGTCAGTAGGAATGCTGGAAACTCCGTCGCTGGCGAGGGTGATGCACACAGCGGTGACGGTGTGGCGGTGAATGCAAAGGGTGCGCAGTTGTCCCTCCCCTCCTGCCTCACGCAAGCTCACTAGCGCCCGCAGCTATCGTCAGTCAATGTGCGCGTGTATTGGCACAATACAATGCCGTCGTGGTTGCGTCTGGCCAGACACGGCCAGGCACCTCATCGCCCCGAGGCCCACCAACACAGGGAGATACGAGGACGACTCCTCGCGACCCCTCGGCACTGCCTGCCAGCAGAGATAATCTCAAAGGCACAGAACGGAGGCGGTGCACCTCGAGATTAGGTCGGCGGTCGAGAAGCCGGCCTCGGAGCGGGCGGGCGATCGCAGACGATGCGATGCCGAAGTTGGGGACAACGAACTTAGACGATGCAGCGTGTGGACGTGAAGCGCACGACGTGCCCAGACAGGGGCCAAAGCACACGCCTGTTCCAAATGTGGCGTTGAGAACCTTACAGCGCAGCCGGGCCGCACGCATTGACCAAGCACAGCCGACATTAGATTCACCGCGTTGCATTCGCTCTTGCCAGTCCAGTGCCGGCGGCGCACGTCGCGGCTCTATCAAGGGGGGCTCCTTTTTGAATGACGGCAAGCCGATGATTGAAAGCCAACAGATGGTGCTGGTTTCTATTGTAGCGCCAGTGCGTTCGGTGACGTGGGTGCCGCTCAAAGTACAAGTTTCGCAAATGGACAATCTGCGCCGAAAATCGTCTCCGACACGCATCGTCGGCATCGTCGGGAACCGGAGGGGCTCTGAACTGTGGACTTCGTTCATTCCCCTTCGGACGCCCCTCTTGTAGATCTCAACCCCAGCGTGCTCTCGCTGGGAGCCACCTCTGCGCCTGAAGCGGCAATCGACCCGCTACCATCCGTGCCGCCAAGTGCATTGGCGTACGTGGTGTGAAGTTTTCCTGGGGTGCTCCCCCCCTTCTCCGTGACTTCTTCATGTGCCCAGGGTGTGTCTGATATCTCGGGACGATCCGCACGTCAATGCTCTTGCACCCCTCTGTGTCTGTCGTGCCGTGCTCCAACTTGTATTGCACCGCCCCCCCGCACTTGGCCGCCCTCCACCCCCCCTCAATCCGCATTGGCAGGTGGGCCATGCGGTATACACTCCCTATCCAGCCCGCTACGCGGCCGGCTCCAGCGCTGCCGTGCAAATACGGCAGTCCTCGCTCATGGCGCCGGGCCAGCACATGTACTGGTTGTACCCGTACCAGTGAGATTCTGCCGAGGGCAGGCTGATCGGCGTCGCACTGGCGGTGGCGCGGGCGACTGCAGATTTGAGTGCCAGTGTACCCGTTTGATTTGTCACTGGGGTCTGTCCTTGCGCGTGTGTTGCGCGTGGTCTGTCCGGCGGCGGCTGGGAGGAGTCTGGCGTGCTCCACTGCGACGGATGCGCCGATGCACATCCCGCCCTCGGTCGTGTGCAGGGGGAGCATGCTATAAGAGGGTCTGGAAGAGCCTTTTGGAGTGTCCAACTAACATGTGACCACCGCTTGAGGTCACTGGATGCTGCTCACCCGCCTTTGTGTGCGCCCTTCGACTTACCACCTCTGCGTGTGACGCCGAAAACCCCTCTCTGTCTCAACTTTCTCGCGCACGTCGCCTCGTCCTGCACGATGGACCATGCTGTGCATACCCGCATCCTGGCGTTCGTGAACCAGCCTGACGGCAACATGGCAGCGCCCAATGGGGCGGCTCCGCTGCGCTTCGTGACGGGCACGCAGTACGCTGCCAATGTCGACGCCCGTCGCGCCTCTATGGCATCACCGCGTCCGTCTGGTCATTTCTTCCCGGCCACACGATCCTTCGTAAACCCGTCTTCGGCTACATTGGCCGCGGCCCCGTCCGGCGCTTCTTTCGGCGCGCCGCTCCACTTGTACGGCGCTCCGCAAATAGGCAGCCAGGCGACTGCAATGACGGCGCCGGCGGTATCGGGAGTCTCAAGTGGCACCTTTGCGCCCACACCCGCCGCGGTCGCCGTCGCTTCTGGCTCTGGCGCGGCGCCTGGTCCCAGCGGCGCGTCTTCGGTGCGCCCGCCCGCGGTTTCAGCCGCTGCGCCCGTCCGTGTGCCGGGGGCGCTGATGCGTGCCTCGGAGTGCGCTGCTCCGTCTTCTGGTCTTCCCGACTTGCGCGCATTTGCGCGTCGCGGCCCAGGTGATGGCGCTGACGACGACGACGCTGACGATGGCTCCTACGTCGAAGGCGACGACAAATACACGCCGTGTGCAGGACAGAGTACCACTCTGCCACGGCCGATGGCCGGCTGCACTTCAGCTCTGCGGATCAACAAGAAGCGTCGAGCTAGGACTGGGGCGCGTTGTGTTCCGGCCAGTCCGACGGCACCGCGTCGTGGCGGTCCGTTAGGTAGCGGGGGAATTGGGACCGATAGCCTCGTTGGGAGCGCCGCTGCCGGTGACAGGGGCACCATGACCGGGGTCACTGGCACCGGCACGAGTCCCTCAGGGGGGGGGGACAACAGGCGCACTGCACGCGGCTCTCAAGACTCTGGCGCCACTAGAGGTGCCTCTCCGCGGACACCTAGAGGCTTCACGGGGCCTTCGACGGCGATGCCCCCGCCTGGACCTCCCTGCTCTGCGGTGGCCGCCCCAACCGCAGACAGGCCGCAGGAGGGTTTTCCGATTGCGTCACAGGTTGCTGATCTGACGCGCACGGTCTCGGCTGGGTTCGCTGGTGTGCGCCGCGAGGTGACGGCTCAGCGCAAGGAGCTGGCAATCTTGAACAGTCAGATGCGGGCGGTCACCAAGAAGGTCGACGACGTCGCTGTTCTGGCCGACCGCCTCACGGCGTCCCTGTTCTACCAGCGCAGAGCGGTCATTAATATGGCGGGAGACGTATCGACGGTCTTGGCTCGGACAGTCGTCCGCAACATTGGGGCGATGGCGTCTGGCGCGGGCCCTTCGCCAGCCGGTGCACTCGACGCGGATGGCAATGCCGTGAACAACGAGGTGACGACGATGAATGCGGAAGTGCAAGAAGCGCAGTGGATACTGGAGCTTCAGGTGTGTCCTCGCTATTCCCCTACTGCACCTTGGCTGGCGTGTGCGGGTGTATCTGTCCTGGCGCCTGTGTCGTACACAACCAGGGCATAGGTCTGTGTCAGCCGTCCTTCTCGGTAGTGGGAGCGCTTCAAGCAATACCTGACACCCGCTTGCTTTGTCTATTGGCTGCTGCTCTGCTGTATTATGCTGGGCGTGTGCCATTTTCCGGCGTGTCAGCAGCACCTGGTCGCGTTTCTCCGCAAGAGTTTCGCGTCGCCGCGCGGTGCTGCAGATGTATGGGTCGACATGGCCACCGTCAACGACAACATTCAAGACTGGACCGCCGACCGATTCGACGTCGACGCCACTTCGGCAGACGCGCTGCTGGCGCGTAAATGGCGGCTGCCGCAGCGTGGCCCCCGTTGCGAGCCGACAGCGGCAGGCGATGCGGTCGCAGACGCCGAGGAAGGGGCGGGTGCACCAACGAGCCGTGGGAAGACGATGGCGTACAAGTACCTGCACCGCGCTGTGTCTCACTTCTACCAGGGCCTCGGCAAAAAAGCGGTCACGGCTTTCGGAACATACGTTAACACAGAGGAGGAAATTGGAAGCCTACGTCGTGTGCGCGGCACGCGCACCAAGTACGAGGTCGTGTTCTCTCCTGGTGAGGCGGCGGCCATGCTCGCCGCCGACTGCTTCATCACCGAGTTCGTCTATCGTGGAGGCATCACCCGAGCCCTCGAGGTTGTCTTCTCAGTCGTGGGTGTCCTCGACCGCTACACGTAGGCGGGAACCGTCCCTGGGGGGCAACCGGGAATTCGCTGCCTGATGGCGCACGTGGCCTTCGTTAAGATGAAGATCCGGGCGCACCTCACCACGCAAGCCGCTGTTGCTGCCGACTCTGACGACGCCGACGCGGCTACGCCAGTTCTCAATGGCGGCCACCGGACGGAGTGGGTGCAGGAGCTCGTCATCATTCAGCAGGCGTTGGCTGCACAAGGTGGGCGTCGGAGCAACGGGCTGCGCATCACAGACGGCGGCAATGCGGAGTGCACCGACCCGTCGCATCGCTCGCCGTCGACGGCGACGCCCACCGCAACCTCCAACCCAACGGTCGCCGGCGTCCCTCCGGCTGAGGGTGCCGGTGCGGAGGCCACCGTCGCTGGCGCGTCTGGCTCGACGCATAATAATGCCGACGCTGAGGATCCGGTGGACGACGAAGCGGGTGGGCTTCTGGAGCGCGCCGCCGTCGCCGCCGCACACGCCGCCGTGGCGCACGCCATGGACGGGGTCTACGAGGAGCTCGACTGATCGATCTCACAGTGTCACCGACGGCTGCACGTCGGTTCTCGCTCGCATCGGCTTGTAGTTCGGTAGCCTTCAGTCATCCAGGCTCACACTACTTGAGCCGGTATGGAGCCATCTCGCTTGTTTCTTCATTGATAGTTAGTTTATAGGCCGATAGGGGTCCGTTAGCGTCGCGTCGTACCCGGCGAGTGAGCCGGGTCGATACTGAGAGCCGTTCATGTATCGCTGCGTGACGCGCTGCGTCGCCTGATCGGTGTTCGGCTCGGGTGTTTTGCGTTCTGGACGAGTCGTGCAACAAAGTGTATGCCGTGGAAGCCAGAAACAGATGCACAGCATGCCATGACGTCCTCCTGGAAATAACAGAGAAACACCCTGGCCGGTGCCCAGGCGGCTGGAACCCGGGCACCCACCCGGGCCGGTCGTGCATCAACAATTGCACCTGGTTACTGAAGGACTTTTGAATCACCCTGTCGGTCCTTACCTCCGGCTCAGTTAGCATATCTAAGCCAAGGGACATGCCCACGAGACGAAAGCCTCGTGACGGAGACCTTGCATCCGAACTTGTGTAGCACGGGAGGCACTCCCGTTCGGGACCAGGCGCCAGAACGGGAGGTAAACGGGAGGTGAACGGGAACGACTCCCGTTCGGCGTGTCGATTTTTCTGACGATGCGCGGCGCTTCCGGCATCGAAGATCCTTGGATGTGGTCGCGCGAGCATCGCGTGTTGATCTCTTGTCTCTGTTGAATCTGAGTAAAGTAGCCCCTCAAGTTGGGATCAAGCTCGAATCGGATTCGACCAAATCTGAGATAGTCCGGAACGGAGGGTATCGGTGTGACCAGATCGATGCCGCCGGAGGTGTGCACACCACAGCGGCCGATAAACTGCGCTTCTCAACGCGATTGTTCATGGAGTAAAGGAGGGTGGAAATGCGGAAGATAGACATTCGACGACATCCAATGGGGCGCCGCCGATTCGACACGGCACGGGACTCCATTCCAATCTGCATATGTGCCCACTCGACGGGGTCCACATGTCAAGTAACAGCGCAGTGCCCCGATTCGGACGATTCTTCCGCGCGCGCTCGGCGGCGCGCCGCCACCGCCGCCACCGGTCCGTTGCGCGCCAGATCGGCGCCACACCACGAGGGTACCTCTGGAGGGGTGCCGCACGGCGCTTCAATCCGCTTAGCGCGGCCCTGGATGGGCGCGCTTTTTCGGCGCTCCCGCCGTGGATGATGCCGGGGGGGGGCTCGCACCACCGCTGGTCGCTGTTTTGGGCGGGGGGGCGGCGCACCGCCGCCGCGAGCGGGCGTTTCGTAGGCGGTTTGGCGCGCTCAGCGGCTGCCTCCCGGGGTTTCGGCGCGGCTGTTTGGCGCGCTTGCTGTGGCTGGGGGGTGTCTTTTAGGGGCTCTGGTATGGGTTTCTACACGCCTACGGTCCCGGGAAGCGCTGTCGTGGAGCGGCTGTTTGGTGCCCCCGCCACCGGTACGCGCGGGGAGCGTGGGCGGGTGATTTGGCGGGCGCGTCCGGCCGGGCGTCGCCAGCATCGCGGTTCGTTCCGGGCTGGTTGGGCCCTGTTTTCCGGCAGCGCGGGTGGTGCGGGGGCGGTCCGGCGCTCCGTCCGCTACGGCAGTAGGGGGGTATGGGCGGCATTGCGTGGGCGTCGGCAGCGACGGCGTGTGCGCGTCTCGGCGCATATGTATCGGCGCCAGCCGCGGTGCTTGCCTCCCAGTTGCCCGGCACCCATCGACCGTTGCGAGACCCGCTCCTCCACCCTTCGCTATCGCCCTTCTGTTTTTATTCTTCGCCTCCTCACCCATCCCATCCTACTCCCTTCCCCCCCCCCGTTCTCTCTCCTCGGCCTGCTTTGCGGCGTTGGCTGCGGACGGTCGCGCAATGGCGGCCCCCCCTTTTTCTGCTACTGTCCCGCCCCCGTCACGGGCCACGGCCTCCCCGTCCCCCATCACCGCCTCCCCTGCGGTCTCCTCAAGGGCGGCCGTGTCGCGCACGCGCGCCTCCGTCACCTCCGTTCCTGGAGAGGTCATCCGCTTGAGCTGCTACTTGTCGGCGGTAGCCGGGATGCCGCGTGTGCCGACTCGCGTCGGCCGCGCGGCGGGTACGATGATCGGCGCCGCCCGCGTCGTGGAGCAGGACTGCCCCCGCATGCGGGTGAGCGTGTTTTTGTCGGGCTTCAACCCCGTGGGCGACATCAAGTGGTTGGTGTTGCACGGTACGGGCATGGCCGATGAGCCCGAGATCCTGCGGCTGGAGGGCCAGCTGCAGCACGCACGCCGTGTGTGCAAGAGCATCGTGTGCGCGGGTGCCTCCTTGTCGTGCCCCCCCGCTGACATCATCGGCGACGGCGTGGCTGTTGAAGACGCGCACGCGCCTGCTCCCCCCTCCACTACCCCGCCCGCTGTCTCTCTTACCCCTTTGGATGGCACGGTAGTGCCACCGGCCCCGGAGGTGGCCGGGACGGCTGTCGGCGCTGCTTCGAGCACCCCTTTCGGCGCGACGGCGACGGCTCTCCGGTCGTCACCGACGAGGAGCTGCTTGCCGTAAACTTACCCGCGTCTGTTATAGAAGCCCCCGTCGGCGACTACCTGCAGAACAACGGTAGTTCCTACTGGGTGGACGACAACAACGACAAGCTGAGCAGCCCAGGTGGTCGCAACATGGACGCGGATGGCGGTCCGGTAGACCTGCAGCCGGGTGTCGGCGCGCCGCCCCCCCCGCCGATCGTCGAGTCGGTCCAAGCACCGGCGCTGGTGAAGCCGTCCAAGAACGTGTTGCAGCGGCTGACGGACATGCTAGCCGTCCGCGGTCGCAAGGCGCAGTTTGTGCACAACGCGTTCAAGGGGATGGTCGGCGCGGTCGCGGCCGAGCACAAGTGCGGTGTTAAGAGCATCCAGCTGTGCCTGATTCCGTGGTGGCCGTACGTCTTGTCGGAGGATCCGAAGGAACTCGGCTTGCCGTCCACACTCTGGCCGTTCAAGATGCTAGTCCCCAAGAGAATGACGTTGGCCACGAAGCGGAGCCGCGACGGGGACGCGGACGGGTACGAGACGATCACCCTCTTCTCCCTACCCACTGCCACGTCACCCATTGACGACCTTGTCGCCGCCATCATTCTCCTGCACGACAAGGAGAAGGTCACGCAGGTCGCACTCGCCAACCCCGTCTTCTTGGTGCAGAAGTCCGCGCACCTGACGGCCGAGCAGGCGTGGAAAGAAGTTGTATCGCGGATGGCGGCCGCCAAAGAGAAGCAGCAGGCGGCCGTGCGCTCGAGTAGCGCCTCCCAGGCGCCTCGCATCGCGCCCGCTGCGTTGGCGCCCAGGGCGTCACCGAATCCCTTCGCCCCCGCACTCCCGCTGCCCCAAGTGAACGCGCTACGCGTTTTGGGTGACGCCGGCGCTGCCTATGCGAGCAGCAACCAGCTCGTTGTTCCCCGGCGTGCATCTACGGGCGGCCGAGTGTCTGTTGGCGAGGCTCGACGGGCCGCGCGTACGGCGGCGGCACAGGCCGCCGCCGCTGCAACCGCAGGGACTACCGGCGGGACACGGGGGGCTCTTGGCCGTGATGGAGGGCTGGCGTCCAAGCGCCGCCGCCTCGGCGGCAGCACCGCGGGCGGCATTACTCGCCCGTTGTTGGCAGAATCGGACCGCGACTTAGACGAGTCGGCCGGCCCCGGTGGTCGGACGCTGTGCAGTACCTCAGGGCCTTGTCTGTTGGTTGGCTCGACGGGCGACCCCATCGCGAAGGCCGACGCGGTTTTTGAGCGCCGCGAGCTTCACGGTCACACCGTGCCGGCCAGCATGGTCGTCGTTTTCGTAGATGTGGTGGTTTCTAACGGCTAAACCTACCTGCACGAGCGCGCGTTTCCAAAGGAGCGCCCGGCCACGCAAGACACGCGTCAGACGTGGGAATTGCAGAACTCGTTTGTTGTGTGGGAGAAGGCGCGGGTGGTGGTGACTGGTGTGGTGTGTAACTAGGGGAGGATGGTAGGTTCTTGAGATGAGGGAACAGGAAGCTCATTGATAGCATTGTTGTCTGTGTTCATTGCTACTGCCTACTCTGCGCAAGGTACAATCACGATGGTGAGGAAGCAAAAGGTGTGTCCATCGAACGAAAGGGACGCGAATCTTTCTTATCGAGTATCATACCACACGATGCCAGTAGGAGGGGACCGCAAACAACCAAGGGTGCACGGTACGCCTCGAAAAGACGGAAAAAGGGCAGAGGAAGACGGACCAGTTCCAGAGAGGCCGCGCCGCTCGCGCATGCCGGCTGTGTCCGTGGACCGCGCCGCTAGCGCATGCCGGCTGTGTCCGTGGGTGCGGCCGGGCCACCTCTGCAACAGCCACCTCTACCCTCAGCCGAGATAGGTGCCAGCGCCCGCCCGCTGACAGCCGAGGTGACAGCTGCATGAAGCGCGGCGGCTGATGGCCAAGTCAAAATCCGCCCAGCAGTTGGCTCCAGACGGGTGGGGTCGGCGGGCCTCCCCTCCTTATCTCACACTGGCCAGGACGCATCCGCCCCCGCCGATACGTCGTCCAAAAGCATACACAGCCGCCCCACCACCACTGTGACGGCCGCGTGCAGCAGGGTGGGCACCTCCCCCCCCCGCCGTCATTCTCCACCGCCGTCGTGCTCCGCTGCCCCATTGTGCCTCCCCCACAGTTGTGTGAAAAACTGCCGAACGCCACGGAAGACCGGCGCCAGAGCTGCAAGGCCATCGGGATGGAGCCAAGCGTCAGCCAATGTGACTCCCTGTCTCCATAAGGGAGGCCGCAGGACGCTGCACGGACACGAGACTGTCCCGATGGCTTACAAGAGCGATCCACACGAGGCGCTTAGCGATTGGTCAACCAGAGTAATTCCACATATATGAGGCCAGAACCTCAATCACAGCATAACTGCACATGCGACGATGGCAGGTACGCCTGAGATATGGGCGCATGCGGTCGAGTACGCCGCTGTGCGCGGGCTGATATGAGCACACCAGCAGCATCAGAGAGGCCCTCCGAGGAGTCCTTTAAAGAGAAGCAAGGTGATTAAAGAACACCGGACGACTATCACAGTGCTCCCGGGTGCCTCCCCGTCCCCAAACTGAGGGAAGACCGCAAGCGCAGGGCTGAGCTGCTGTGTCCTGGTCGCTGTGACTCGGGACTGTGTGCTCTGTTGGTGTCCGTCTGTTGCGCGGCACGGAAGTGCCCCTCGTACCTCTGGGGTGCCGGTTTAGTCTTAGTGTAGCGCTGCACCGCGTGCAGCCTCATCATAGCGCTTGCCAGCGCAAACAGGCAGCGCAGCCGACCGACAAGAAATGGGCACCGCCCGCCGCGCCATGGCCAAGAGTGCCTCGTTCCTTATCCATATCGTCAGTTTATCTGGCGGGGCGGCGATGACTGGCGACAGAGCCACGTTACTGGCGGACTGGCACTACCATGTTCTGTACGACGTGGTATCCCAGGGTTGCGCATAGGCTTTGTTGAGTTGCGGGCCAGCACGCACCGAACTAGTCAGACGGACGTGAGTTGTGTATCCCCTATCCCACAGACGTCTTCCTCTGCTCCAATCGTGGAGCTGGCTTGGTTGCTTGCGCGCAGCTCATGACCCCAAGTGCGCTCGTCTCACACCAGGTTTGGGACTACGAGCCACATGCTTGGTATGTACAGGGCGTCTTGCGTCCAAAACAGTACTCGCAGTCAGCTTGTTCATTGGCTCAGCTCTGCTTGCCATATAGCATGAGCCGGAAAGGAGCTGCCCAATGGGATGTGCTTTCATTCGTTCGTGCCCCCACATCGTCTATGCTACCCGACCCGCGCCACGCACAGGCACGTCCACCGTGTCACGTACACCGGTCGTGACGCACAGAGATAACAGCACAATGGTCCACCGCCTTTGCCACTGGTCCTGCGGTCTTCTCTATAGCCGTCCCTGCCCCCCGCACGCACCTTAAGTACCACGGGTAGTTTCACTCGTGTGGAGACCTCATTCCACCCTGAAGGCGTCGTGTCGGTCGTGCTCAGCGCAGGCCAGCATCTTGTGGCTGACAAGCGCCGCTCTCACAAACTGCCCCACCGCCGCTGCTGCAGTCCTCACGGCCGGTCGCCCATGTGTCGGGACCTCGTTCCGGTCCACCACTATCCCCCAACCCCGCTTTCACCACCCGCACCCGCATCCCACTTCGTCTGCGCCCAACCCTTTTGCAGCAGCCATGTCCTCTGACGAAGACGCCGGCGACGCTGCAGTCGGTCCCGTGATCCTACATTGTGGCGCTGGCCACCCCTTCCAACTACCGTCTGCTCTGCACGACCGTGTTGCGGCTCGCTTTTCCATCTCTCTCTACGGCCCACCTCCCGACGATGACACCGACGCACGGCCGCCTGGACCCGTGCGGGTGCGTCCGCCGCGTAGCCGGCCTCGCCGCTCCCGTGCTCGCCGTCCCCCAATTGCCCGGGAGTCGTCCTCGGAGCTGTCGTCGGAGAACGGGCCGACCAACCTGTTCAACGACAACGTCGACGATGAAGCCGACGGCGCCGGGGGGGGCGACGCGGGCTCTGCCGGGGAGGGGGTCGGCGGCGGAGGGAGCGACGACGGTGGTGCTGGGGGGGGAGCTGGTGCTGACGCCGGCAGCGGCCATGCCGCCGCAGCCGCTCCCGCCGCTTCCGCCGCCGCTGGTGCTGCTGCTCGACACGCGGCGGCGGCCGACGAGCCCGACGTCCGGTCGGGGGCCTTGGCGGCGGTGGACAGGTATGCGGACCTGATGGCCGTCGAGCTGGCGGTGGTGCTGAGCGGCGAGGTGCGGACGGAGGGTTCTCTCTAGCCCATCTACCGCCTGGCGGCCATCGGCAGGGGCGCGTAGGTGGTCGTGGGGGAACGTGAGCGCGCCGTGGTGGTCTGGCTGACGCGGTCCCGTGGCCGAGTCATCTATCTCTGCTCCTGCGGCGGCCGCAGCGGGGCTGAGTCGTTGGAGGTGCGCGAGTGGATGAGCAAGTCCACTAACTGCCTCCATACTCGTGCGCTCCGCATCGCCACATCTTCGTTGATGGTTCATTTCAACGAGCCGTCGATGGACGGCCTCCTGCAGCGGCATTCGGCGCTAGACAACTCGTCCGCTCCCGCCACCGCGGAGAGGCAGGTGTTCTACGCCACCAAGACGCTGAAAAAGCGGGGCATCTTCGCGGTTCTGTGCAGTGGGTCGTGGAGCGCCGTGTCCGTGCGCCCGCGCGTCGGCAAGAAGTCGAGCAAGAGGGGGCGCGTGATGCGCGCCGCGTGCACGCGGCTGAGCTGCCACGACCACTGGCTCTGCAAGCACGCCAAGGCGGTCAACAAATGGTGTGAGGAGGCGCGACTGGCGGCCGAGCTGGCGGGTGGTGCCGGCTCCACCGTGCTCGTCCAAGACGCGGACGTTTTGCTCGCTGAGCCGATGGGCAAGAAGCGGCGGCTAACTGTGACGGATGCGGCCCGCGTCGCCGCTCAAGCCGCGGCGGACGCTCGATTTTCGGACGAGTCACGCTGGCGTGCTGCAAGAAACTTGCTCCCGTGCGAAGGGGAGATGAACGCGTGCTCGCGGTACGACCTACTGGCGGAGCAGGCGACCGACGGCGGCATTCCGCGGCTCGAGTGCGTCTTGTACGAGGAGACGTGCTTCAAGTGCGGCTCTGTCTACCGCGCCGCGTCCGTCAAGAACTCGGGCGGCATGCTCCACACCCCCCGCGGCCGCGTCTCCGTAAGCATGCACCAGTGGGAGTGCACGTGCGGGACTGTCGTCTTCTTCGACGGCGCGCAGCACGGGCTTTTCGCGTCGACGACACAGACGGTCTTCACGCGGACGCTGGTCGACGTTGTGTCGCAGATGGTTTTCTCGGGCCACAGAAAGCTGTCGTCGGCGTCAAGCGTGATTTGCTTTCTCCTCGAGGTGACAAAGGCCCTGCCCTCGGGCAGGAACATCCTCTCTCGCCAAACCATGACGGCGGTCATCCACCCCTTTTCGCGCACCCTCATCGTTCCGTCCTCCCTCTTTCGCTGCGGACGGTGCTAATCGTCGCCGTTGAGGCCTTACAAGGCTGTCGTGCAGGACGGGCAAGTCATCTCGGTGATGAAACACCAGTCGGAGCCGCTGATCAAGGTCAGCACCGACCTCAGCACGACGCGGATGGACGTCGACGTGGGCTGCAGCTTGCCTCTGGCGTCGGCACGCTCCGCTGTGCGCAAGCGCAGCAAGGGCCCGTTCGACCAACCTGTTAGGCTCACCCAGGAGGAGCACAAGGCGCTGTCAGACTTGAGCTTGGCCGGGTTGCTGACGCCCAAGGACCAGATCGTGGACAATGTTCGTTCCCACCCGACCACCATCCGCTGGGCGTGCGCCCTGATCTTCTTTTCTTTTTTCAAGATCTCCTTGTCTGTGCGTCGGCCGGGCGACGGGGGGGGGAACGGCGGCAACGAGGGCCACGTCGACCAGCGCCCGCTCGTCTCCAACGGCGGCGCCGCGGTGGAGCAGTTGCGTGCCGCCGTCACCGCGCGCCGGGGCCCGGTCGTCTACGAGTGCTTGGCCGTGGAGGGCGCAGTCGAGGCGTCTGACGACGACGGTGCCACGCGGGACAGGTGGGGCGTCGTGAGGCATTTTCTCCACACGTTTTTGGCCGAGCCGCTGGTGGGGGCGTGTGCGGGGCTTGACCGCCACGCCATCCATGACTTGGCGCGGCAGCTCATCTTGTCGTCATCCACGGGTGAGTGGTTGTCGGCAGCGAGCGCCGTAGAGGCAGTCGCCATCGTGTGGCCGTTCTTGAGGCTGGTTGGCAAGACGGACGGCGCCGACCCACTGCTGCTGCGGGCCATTGGTGAGCTGTTGCTCTTTACCAACGGCGTCGACACGCTGTGGGAGACGAGATGGCGCTCCCTGGCGTCGCCCGCCTCGCTGGCAATTGAGACCGACTGGAAGGACACGTCGGTGTCCAAGTACAACGAGTGGCTCGCCCGCCAACCGTCGGCAGGTGCGCCGCCGTCGCTGCTGAGCGCCGGACGGTTCTCCGCCAAGCGTGCGGCGGCACAAGCGCTTGAACCCCGGACCGGCCACGTCTTCCCCGACTTGGACGCGGTACGGCCGTACATCACAGACGCCAAGAACGACAAGGTCAACGCGGAGCGGGCGGCCAAGGCGGCGGCGAGCCCTAACGCGTTGCAGCGGGAGCTCAACCGCGTGCTCGGTGCCGAAGACTGCAGGCACGCGTACGTCACGTCGGAGGTCTTCATGCCCGGGGTTGAGAACTTCCTGTGCCCCTGCGGTCTGCTCGTGGGCTTTGACTTTCTCGACCAAGCCGAGAGCCCCGCCCACGCGCTGGCCACGCTCGTGCTGCGATTCCCACTTTTGCCCAACGCTGTCTTTTTTGATACGGCGTGTCAACTGGCCCGCAACGCGCAGCGCCGGCTCCCGTGGCTACTCAACACGTAGACGTGCCACTGCTTCGTCGACCGGCTGCACAACGTCGGCTACCAGCACAAGTGCTCGTGCGTTTTCGACGCAAACAAGTACCCGTCGTTATGCCGCAAGCACCGCTCGGCGTGCGCGGAGATCAGACATTCGCTCAACAAGGCGTTCAAAACGCACCTCACCCACCTGCGGCAGGACCACTTCAACGTGCAGATGAGGATCCTAGCCGCAGTTATAAACCTGCGCGTGATGATGCGCGACGCCCTGGGAATGGAGACCAACCACCGTCTCATGTCCAAGTTCTTCCACACGAGGGTCGTCCAGCACTGCGAGCGCACGGCGTGCCTCTGTGCCAACTGGATGACCCAGGCGGCGGCTGCCGACTCCGAGACAGGAGACGCGGGCGGTGGCCATGGCGGTTGTGTAGAAGGAGGTACTGGTCGTGGGGGCGGCGGGGGTGACACGGGCACGGTGGTCAACGGTGAGGAGCTGGGCAGCGACGGGGGGGGGGGGGGGGGGGGGGGGGGGGGGGGGGGGGGGGGGGGGGGGGGGGGGGGGGGGGGGGGGGGGGGGGGGGGGGGGGGGGGGGGGGGGGGGGGGGGGGGGGGGGGGGGGGTGAGGTTGTGGCTCTAGTCGGGATTAATGGAGACGAGGAAGGAGCGGAGGGGGTCAGACATGCTGGCAGCGTCCGTGTAGAGGTGGGGATGGGTGCCGAAGACGTTCTCGGTTTTCCCCCGCTGCCTCCTGGGGCAGCGGTGGTGAGTGTAGGTGAGAGCGAGGCCAGCGAGGTCTCGGACTCGCAATCCTCCGCATGGGAGAGCGAGAGAGAGTGACAAACAAAGCCGCATGAAGACAGAAAAAGATACGGGGTGCTTTTATTCCAATACCAAGCAGAGCAGGTGGTAGCGGCATGGGCCGAGCGGTGCCTCTCTCAGTGAAGGACAGAATGGAACTCGCGGGGAGCCGCCACAGTCACGGCCGGCGGTCGTTCGGCCGGCGACCGCCGCAGGGGCGGAGGCGAGCAGCAGTAGCCAGGCTACCACCGCCGCTGCCGCTGCTACTGCTCGGAAAAAAGGAGGAGCACAACGCGGTGGGGGAGGTGGAGGGGGGCTCGGGCAGTTACTGCCAAAGCGGCCTGCCGCAGGGAAGTGGCGGCAGCGGTGGCAGCGGTGGCGGTAGCGGCGGCGGCAGAGGCGGCGGCGGCGGCGTACGCGGCGGAAGGTGTGCCCCGGCACGCACTGCAGCGGTGGCCGCCGCCGTCGCCGCCGCCACAGCGGCAGTCATCCGATTGACCCCAACAAGCTGTGATAGGGGGAGGGGGGTGCGGCGGAGGTGGGCGGCGCGGCGGTGGCGAGGTCGGCGGGGGCGGCGGGGGCGGCGAGCGCGGCGCAGCAGCAGCGGCCGCCGGTGGGGGCGGGGGCAGGGGCGTGCGCTGGGGACCCCGGGTGGCCCTCGGGGGGGGGGGGGGGTGGCGGCTGCCGGTGTCGTTCCGGGTGACCTGCGTCAATCAGCGGTCGCCATTCTGGCGCCAAAAGGCCATCCGGCGCCCCCGTAGGAGGCCAGCAAGCGCCACCGGCAGGCGCACTGGTACTCACTCTCCGCAACGCAGCGGGCCGCGCTCGACCGCCCGCGCTACAAAACAGGACAATCGAGTACGCGTGCCTCATACTCGACGGCCCCAGACTGCAGTGGCGGCTTGAAACGCTGCCGAGGGAATCAATACAGTTGTCCTCTACGTGGCGGTCATCTGTCACGTTACATCGACACGTGGTCACCAGACCCCCCTCCCTGTTGTGCATTCAGGTCCGCACCCTCATTGGTCGGCCGCGAACGTCGATCTTCTGCGTTGGTGCCTCATTTACAGTCATTATTCAGTTATATCCACTGCCATTTGTTTACACTGTCAGGAGCGACTTATGCGAGCATCTGCCGACTTGCGGATCCGCACCAATCGTACGAATCCAGTACCCCAACATGGAGAAAAGAGTACGACTGGCAGGATTTACAAGCATCTCGGAGAGAAGAAAATTCAATATTTGATTGACTTGGCACTAAACGTGATCACACTCACATGCCTCCCACCCCGCCTCTACGCTATCACTCCTCATCATCCTCCCCAGTCAAGACCATATGAATCGTCTGGTCAATGGCCTCAACATCAGTCTCTGCCGTCAGCCAGCGCCACACCGCCAGGACCTGTTCCTGACCACTGAGGCCGTCAAACTCATGCTCCAGGGAAGT
>Ga0209093_1000281_pt1 | contig 26611 bp, 32 predicted proteins | sample SidtaG_4_FD_187450 | JGI IMG/M metagenome (GOLD analysis project Ga0209093, IMG submission 187450) | Marine algal microbial communities from Sidmouth, United Kingdom - Sidmouth_Male1 metaG (SPAdes) (version 2) | ecosystem: Host-associated > Algae > Red algae > Unclassified | place: Sidmouth...
CCGCACCGACCGCGGCGCCGCCGTCCTTGTCACTCCCAGCGCCGTCTTTGACGAGGCCCGGGGGGCTGGAGTCCCTGCCAACGCTGCTGTCGACGCCGATGACCGCGGGGCCACCAAAACCAACGGAGCCACCCACGGTACCCTCCTCCTCATCCACATCGCAAGCCGCATGGCGCGGTCGCTTCGAAGGAGGCGACGCGTCAAGCGTCAGGCCCTCGTCGCCGACGGGCGACTCCGAAAAAAAGGTCTTGCGCGACGCCGCCATTGCAGCGACGTAGGAATTGTGTGCAGATATGTACGCATAAAGCGTGGCGTCCCCGCCACTCGAGTTCCAGGCGGGAGAGGAAACAGGAAGAGCAGTACCGTCACGCGTCCACTGGAGCGTACCGACGATGGCGCTCGACTCGTCCGCCAACGCTTGTGCCCTCGTGCGCTTCCGAGATGGGATTGACGGTGACTTGGGTAGAGGGGCGGGGTTGCTGTCAATGCGCAACAGCCGGCTACCTGGCGTGCTGGTTTTCCAACTGAGGTCCAGCCTCGCTTGACTGTATTGCAAGACAGAAAGACAGAGGGAAGCACAAGTGTCCAAGACGCGCCCAGTTAGTACTTGCACATGATGTACAGACAACCACCGCGTCCAGTACGGTTGCAGCAGTACGTGAAACACAAAGAAAGACCGATAGTATAACAAGGGGTGTAAAGTCAGCAGCACGAACGTACAGCTGGTTAAAGGCGTTGGCGTTGGGCTTGTCGTTGCGACTTGCTGCCTGCTTCTCACTGGCACTCCTACCACCAGAGGGAACAGACGGCGTCCCCATCCGAGTTGAATCGCGCGTACTGGTGACAGCAGAGCGAGGAGACGGCGTCGCCGGATTGACTGGGTTGGCCTTATCAGCTGCCAAGGGAGCGACCACATCCACCGCGTCACCGGCGTCCTCTGCGCCGTGCGCGTCGCGCGCCGCGCCGGCGTCGACGGAAGCACCAGCGCCAGTACTGGCGGCTGCGGCCACTCTTGAGCCCGTAGTAGCCTCCGACGCCGGCCTGTCGACCGCGCCCACCGCACTGGCGGCGACCACCGTATCATCCACAACGCACACACTAGCGACACGCTGCATATGTATACCCGCCCGCTCTTGTACTGTGCTGTGGTCTGCATGTGACCAGGTTATGGACGTTGTCATCAACCGCAAGGTCGCAAACGCGGGGCCCGAGTACCTTCGGAAGATTGCTATCCCGGGTGGCCATGTACGGCTTGGTACTGTCACCAATACCGAGCGCGCAGTCAACATGCGGTTCAAGTATGCCTCACGCCGTGTAAACGTGCCACACATGCACCCCGGGTATGCTAGATTGCAGAAAATGAAGGAGTGGTGTGCTGGGTGACGAGCAGTGGACCATCAGTGACAGTGACACGCGGTTGAGAAGCGTATTGACCTATACTGACACGGAGCTTGCTACTGGTACTTTTTCCCGTTACGCTGGCCAGGTGTGTTGTCTCCTTTATGTACTGGACCCGTATCTGTCTGTCTTATACGTAGGTACTTTGTACCAAAGGCTACGAAGCAGGAAACACTGACGGGTAGCGAGCACCGGCGGGCTCTCCCGTTCATGCCCTTCGCCGTCGTCGCTGCAATTGGCTCCGTGCACGACGAGACGGACCACCGAATCTTCACGAGGGCTGTATGTTAGCTGGTGGCAATGACGAACGAGATCTTTTCTGAGCGGTGTACTGGAGGTGGCATCACTGGCGCACATGCGGCGGAAGTTGCTGAAAGGGCACAGAAATGGGTCTTGGACTACTAAGAGCCTATACTCGGTCTGTCGCATACTACAAAGCTGCACCGCCTTGCTGAGCATATACTCGACGAGTTCCGTCTGCGGGGCAATTTGTTCGACGGCAACACAGGCTACAATGAGGAGCTGCACAAGGCAGTGAAAGCGGCATACAAGGCTACCAACAGACGGCGCGACCAGTTCATTGAGCAGCTTCTGGTGAACCAGCAGGTGGCTGCTTTCTTGTTGGAGCAAGAGGAGCGCCCAGTCGCAGCGGGCTCAAATGCAACGTCGGCAAACTCGGGGCACCGCAGCCGACCTCTTCGCTTCTCTCGGCGCTGTACTGTGGCGCAGCTAGCGCGCAAGCGCAAATTGCCGGGGCTCTGTACTGTGCCGGAGGTGGAAGACAGTGTGAGTTTGTTCTATTGCGACTCCCTTCACTACGGGAATCCATCCGCGCCTCGGATTGGTCGGGTGGCCAACACCATTCGGGAGGCAGAGAGCTTCCATGGCGCTGCTTGGTACGACTGCCTGGAGTACCGCGGGCCTGATGGAACGAAGTACTACGGGCAAGCTGCCCTCGTTGTACAGTCCCGGGCTGGAAGACAGAAGCGGCTGGTCGTTCGGCGCGCAGAGGAGGCGCCACCTCGTGAGGGTTGTTTACTGGCGGACTACGGGTGTCAGCGACTGCAGTGGGCGATACCGTCCAGTGGGAATGCGGCTCGTCTAGACGTCGTGGAAGTCAACGACATTTTGGGCTGGGTTGCAGTGGAGCACGACTGGGAGGACCTTTGCGAGCGACATGGACTTCTCGTCATGCCTAACGAGGTACCATCCACCGTTGCAGAGCTGCGCGCCGCCCGTTTCTGTGTGAATGCTTTTGCGGTCAGCGATGAGGCAGCGGGTACGGGAGACGAATGAGCGGGGCGGGAGGAAGTCGGTAGGGGGAGGTGGGATGGGGTGTGGGTAGCGGGTCGGGAAGAAGGTGCATATGAGTAATTGAAGTCGTGTCTCTTTGACTTTTTTTCAGTGCGTGTCTCGGGTGTCTCGGTTGCGAGACATGTCATGAGAATGGAAGCGTTTCTGAGCCGGCCGGACGGTGAGGGGCGGGGACGGAGGCATGGGCATGTGCCAGGCCAGGGCCTGTCTCTGGCAACCGCGCGTCTCTGTAGAGCGCACGCGGAAGACACGAGCGCAGCTGTGAGAAGTTCCATTCCTGCTGTCGTAGATCACCTTCAGCCACGGGGTCGTGGCAAAGAATGTGACGTCTGACCCCCAGAGCATTTGCTTCTACGTGCTGAACGCTGGTGGCTTCTGGCAGTGCAGGGACGCCCGACACAGATTGATGTGTGACAAACCGTCCTGACTGGCCCTGGCACGCTGCGAAACGACGAAGACACACTCGATTTTCTTGTGTGCGAGTCACTTGTAGCCTGCTTCAGCAGGGGCTACAAGCCCACGAATCTGGCCTGATTTACCTGGTACACCCCACGGGGCCAGCACGTGGGACTTGTAGCTCACGTTCTGGACCCCCCCCCCACTCCAGATGACGTGCGTTCGGCCCCCCCCCCACGGCTGCCGCTCCGAATTGATGCCAGTAAGGCAATCGGGCCTATAGTACATGAAATTTAGTCTAGTACGCGTCTTAGTACACGTCTAGTATGCGCCCCACTTTCCCGACGAAGTCGCGGTGGTTCCCGCGGTACCCCCGGTCGTGGATTAACGGCGGGACATGGGTGGAGATGCCATACGCATTGTCGTACCTGGCTCATGAGCTCGTTGATGATTTCAGCGCCGCTTGGAACGTCGTCAACGCGGAGAATTTCTACTTCTTGGCGGCCGGGTGAGTGCGCACCCTGAGGACCGACCAGGTGTTCGCCTGACTCGACGCCGCAGCCATTCGGCGTATGTTCAAGCTGGACCTACATCACATGGCCAGTGCGCCGGGCGACCAAGCGATGTTGGACATGTTCCACAGCCTGCACAAGGCCACGGATGTCTTTCCGTGGACCATTGTCGTGAAGGACGTCATCCGACGGGACATGTACACGCGTGTGGCGCGTGAAGTGCACATCCACTTCGAATCGACTGCCGACTACGGCTTTGCGACGAACTACCCATGTCGGGGTTTCGCGTTGCGCTCCGCCTGGCGCGCTGGCACGGATGAAGAAGGCGAATCGCCTGCCGCGACCGCGCAAGGCAACGGCGGGCTTGTCCGTCGCGGGACGCGTCCGGCCGATGGGCTTTCCCGTCGAGCCGCTTCGCCCAGCCGTCGGCTCGCTGGCTCCTGTGCGTGAAGCGGGCGTCGCCTCTGCGCCCGGACGACATGCGCGTTCGCAGCGGTAGGACGTATGGACGTCGGTAGAGGCCTTTCAGGCGGCGAACGCCCTTTTTGCGAAGCGCCCAGCCGTCGCATGGACGGGCAGCGAGTGCCTCGTGGCATCGCTGCGGCCGCTCTTGCCTTGGCGTGGCATCGCCACACGGAGGCGCTGCGCCGGGCGGTCCGTGGTGCGCATGGCCATGTCCTCGAGGACGCCATGCCGGTGTTGTATCGGGCCATGCGCGTGGCGGCGGCCTCGGCGGCTGCCTTTAACATTTTGCTTCAGGACGTCGAGCGTCTTCGCCAAGTTGCAGTGGTGCCTCCCTCTCCAGTGCGTTTCGATGCCGGCGACATCCTCGGCCGGCAGGCCAGCCGTGATGGCGAGGATGAGGAAGAGCCTCCGCGCAATATGAGCCGTCGCAGTTTGGCTGTGGACGCCGATGGCAATGGGCCTTCCCGTGGCTAAGGCAGGGTGTTCGGGGACCGCCGTGTGCGTGTCTTGTGCCTGTGTTTTAGACTTGTTACTGCCAACGCCCGTCGGCAGATGATGCTGTGGCGGTGTTTTATTCACCTTTCCCACTCATGGGCAGCTGTGTTTTGAACAGAGAGAGATTGGCTTGTGTAGCACTGCTTGTTTTTGTTTCAAAGTGAAACGCGACTAAAGGTGTATCTCAAACATTGCCGCCTGTCGCCTTGTCCCTTATTCAACCGCACCAGTACAAGAGTCAGACGAACCAAGAGAAGAACTTCTTGGAATAGAAAAATAGAGCGACGCATCAGCTTCAAGAATATGTGCTCCGTGTTGCGCATTGAGCACCAGGTATGTGTCTTTCTGGCCGTACAAAAAGAGTAGCGTGCTGAATTTTGCGGTTTTTGGGTGCACTCGAGGCTGTACTGACGAGGGTATGGTGTTGGGTGGCGAGGCCACCCCTGCGCAACTGCCGATTGGACCTTGAAGAGCCTTTCGTTCAACTGTTCGCGAAAAAGGAGCGATGTCGAAGGGTTATCGGACGGCGAGAGAAGTGAAGCGCCGGCTCTGTATGCCGGTCCGATTCCATGAACTTGATCAAATTTGATGAGGGGGGCTATCGTTCGAATGAGCTTGCCCGCCTCTTTTTGGGCAGCCTCATCGGATCAGACTGGATCCGTGTCATTTGCCGGCCTCTTCCCCCGTGATCCGCTCAACCGGAATAGGCTGTGCGCGACAGTGGCCAGAGCAGCAACCCCCTCCACGCGTCGAGTGCAGCGCACTGCTTCGCCTACTGCGCATACACCTGCACGCGCTGTCGTCCCCGCCCCGCTCCCGTCGCGGGATATCCGTGCGCGCCTCTTCCCCATTCCCCACTGTGGGGACCGGGCGGCGCGTGTCACCCCCCCACCCCCCCTCGCTGTGCGGGCTCACCTCGGGGACATATCCAGCAGTGGAAAACTACTATCGAGCTGTCGACGAGGTATGCACTGATGTTGAGGCCGCCTTCAATGGCGACCGGGACGACGAAGAGGTCGAGAGGGGTGACCTGGGTGCGGCGAGTGACACAGAAGAGGATGCCATGACTGAGTAGGCGCGTAGAGCAATCACTGAAGCCCAAATGTGGAAGCGAGGGCCTCGTTTTTCGTCTTGTGTGGACTGGGGCTTGTTCTGGGTAGATGACCGACTCTGCGATCCCCTGGATCATATTGCAGACACCTCAACTCTGGACGATCCGAACAGGGACACAAACACAAGGGGAACGAGAACAAGAGTGCGAATTACGGACTGACGGCTTTTAGGGACCAAATAAAACTACGTCTGAGGCCAGGTGCTTGCAAACATCTGACTGACAAACACACTGTCAGAGATTTAATCACGGCGAGGGTGCCCCGGCTGCCTTGCTGCGAGCGATTTTGTCCGAACCTATCTTGAAAAGATTTCAAGGTCGTTGAAAGATCATCCCTCTCTTGTCGTGGTGCCTGTCTCTGAGTCGTTTCTGCTCGGATCGGACCTGCTTTGCAAGACTGCGGCGGCCCAGAGCCGGCATTCGACGCAGATCTGATGCGGAACGCCCGAAAAACGACGAAAAACGAAGAGAAACAACGGGAAAGGAAGGGAAACGACGGGTCTGCAGTGGCCGATTTGGTGATCCAAGGTGCAATGCGCTGCGCGCGCCTCTGCTTTACCGATCGACGCGAAAAGCGGCCTTGATCGCTCAATGGAGAGGAACCCCTCGTCAAGGCGTCGCTTTCGGCGCTCCGTGATGACATCCGTGGTCCGCCTATGAAACATCCGTGCAAAAAACAAACGATGTGACGAGAATTGCTTTCACATCTTCTGTATGCTGCAAGAGGCATGAAGTGTCAGCTACAACTCTGACGCGGAACGGCCACGCAATCGGACAGCGGAGGAGCCGTGTGGCACGGAAGCTACGTTCCGCACCCCTGCTGCTCGCTTGGTGACCAGTTAGCAATGTTCAGGGGGCGAATCAAGGGGGGCACGAGCGTGGGCGAACGCGTTGCACGCCCCAAGCGCCAGCGAGGAGAGCCCAGCCCTATGCCGGCCACCGCCGCAACGCCGTCACACGCATGAATCGAGCGCCCTCTGTAGCTCTTCATGTTTTCGCAGTGTACACGGAACCATCTAGAACTAGCAATTTGTTCCAGTGTGGGCTTAGGTGCGATGGTGCTGCCACAAGAGCGCATCAAAGGGCGTTCCGACCGGTGCACCCGTATGGGCCTGCGTGCGCCCACCTGAGACAGCCGCGGTTCTGGCGCCACGGGAGGTCTCTGGTTGCACATACAGCTCCCTGCAGAGGGACGAGGCACCCATACCGGTTTCTGTGGTGGCCCGTGCAGCCCCCCTTCTCTTTTCTCGCCTCACGGCGTCTGCTCAAGCGGTCGCAGCCGCTCCATCCAACCATGTCCCCCCGTACGTGCGCACGTGCGTATTACATGCGTCGGGCTTGTCCCCGTGCTCCTCTTCTCGCGCACCTTCCATTCCCATTTTTTTCTGCCTCCAGGCGCCACTCATTGCTTGTACCTGCTCTTATGGGGCCTCCCCTCTCCCCTCGCCCGACTCCCGCGCATGGGACACGCCCTTCCCACCCACCCTCTACTTTATCGTCCCACTGTGGCTCGTCGGCACCGGGCGCTCGGTCTCACTCTCGCTTGTCTCCGCAGAGGATTGATTCAACGAGCCGACCACGTCCTCCTGTAGCGCGCCGGCCTTCCCCCGACGGTGATGCTGCAAGAAATCCGGAAAATGGGCGCTAGATGCCGGTGCCCTTGCCCGTGCACTACTGACGTGACGACCACTAAAAGATGCTGCTGGAGCTGATGGTTCAACGCATGGGGAAGCAGGCCGAGTGTGATAAGGACAACAAGCGGGGCCCGGTAAAGAACTTCGAAACCGACTTTTCCAAGCATCTTTCCAATGAGTTCAACCAGACGTACTCGGCCAAGCAGGTGGCGAACCAGATGAGGGCGCTCAAGAAGAAGTGCGAGATTGTGCACAGGCGGGTGTCGAGTATGCGGCACAACTCGGACGCTAACGACTTCAAGCTCGAGACATGTATGTCCGCGGTTTTCCGATTCCCACTGTAATGAGGCGCGGTTTGAAGATGCACAGTTGGTCGCCTCCACTCCGCTCTTGTGTCACTCTGCATTTTCGGACTCGATTGCTGTCATCGTATCCAATTGACATTCTAACAACGAAACGCTGATTATTCTCTCGTTAAATAACATCTGCCGTCGATGTTTTCGTTTGTGTCTGACAGAAAAGTTGGTGGACTACGACCTGGGATTTACTCCGTAGTTTTCAAAAGGTGCAGTTGAGGCAAGTATCGCGCTTGAGCGCGGCCTGCCATCTCGGCGGCGTGGGACCAATCCTACTCGAGGTGCTGTGTCGACCAGGGTGCCAGCTGGACCGCCAATCTCATCGCGGGCAGGGTCTACGGCCGCATCACTTGCTCGGTCGGCTGCCGCGTCACAGGCGGCATGGTCTGCGGCCGGGGCGCTCGATGCATCGCTGACAGGTTCACTCGCGACCACGCCCGTCGACTCGCCTGCTGAGTTGTCTGACCCCGACGAGCCGAACACGCAGCCCCGCCGCATGGCTGCGATCTGGGGACTCCTCGATGAGGATGACGACGCTCCACCCACTGGGTGCGGGGCTGACAAGTCCGACGAGTCTCCCCCGAACCCGCCCTTCCATGCGCCAACGACCCCTGTTGTGGGGCGCGGTGGCAGGTCGTCGGATCGCCGCTCCCCCCCCTTTTCTGTAACACACACGTTGACACAGCTCTTGGTGCCGGCGGGAGCCCTCAAAAGCAAGAAGCGAAACACCTCGGCGGGCGCCGCCGTGGCCGAGGGCGTGCAGAAGATTGCGGCGCAGCGGGAGTTTATGGCAGAGGAAAGGTAGAGCGCGCGGATGGCGTCCGCCCGGGAGACCGAGCAAAGCATGGCCGAACACTTGTAGTAGGCGAAGAAGGGTTTGGACATGAAGCAGAGCTGCATGGAGTAGAAGATGAAGGACAAGTACCAAGAGCCCAAGAGCCGGCAGGATCAGAGCCTGGTGTCGATGATCATCGACCTGGACAGGGCCAATATTCCTATGGAGAGGAGTGTGAAGCAGCGTGAGGCCCGGCTCAATTCTGGCGCTGGCGGTGCCGCTCTGAACGCTGGATCGGTTGTTGGGGCTCCAGCAGGGGCACCTTCGGGTACCGATGAGTTTGACTGTGGCGGTACAGTGGAGCTGGACGACCCCGACCCCGCACCCAAGTCCACGCAACCGCTGACCACTGGTGATGAGAGTAGTGATGGTGAGTGAGGCGCAATTTCGACGAGACCGTACCACTGGTTGGGCAGTCTTGCTGTTGAGAGGATTTTGTATTGAAATGTCGTAGCAGTCGTACTGAGTTGTGTAGGCCAGCTGTTTCTGTGTATTCCTTGTGATGTACATCTCAGGCCCAGTCTTGACGACTCGTGCATGGCGTGCACCACAGCGTGCTAGCCAAAGGGAACACGTCATTCGAATCACGTGATTGGAACGGCGCGCTCTCGTCGGTTAGACACGCGATCATGAACGTTTGGAGCCTGCCGTCTCGACTGAGCCTCATCCCGACTTGTATTCCCACACTCTAAAGATGTTCAGCCCAGAGATGCTCAACCAACTTATCGCGCAGGCGGAGCGCCATCTGATAGGTGCGTGTCACGCCAACATCTGGATGTACGTCTCTCGGTTCGCCGTCAGTCGCATGCACCACATCCGCCCACTCGTCCTCCTCGTCGATCAGAAAGTTGTGGAGCAGCGCGCAGGACTCCTCGATGGCCGGCACAAGCTCAGTCTCCGCCGACACCTTGTCATGGAGCACCCTACAGCGCCCCTTCAGCAGACCGAACGAGTTCTCCACAACGGCGCCTGGGGAAGAGATGCAGTAGTTCTAAAATTTGCGCTTGAGGGTCAGCTGCTGTTGGGGGTACGGTTTCAACAGCCAATAATCTAACGCGAAACCGCCATCCGACAGGATGACGTGACCAGGATGGAGCACGCGGCCGACAACCGTTTGCTGCCGCTCGTACCCCGCGCTTTCTTTGAACGCTCGGCTGTCCCCCAACGAGCTCGGCAAGCCCGACCTAATCCAAATGAACCGCTTTCTGGAGTCAATGATGCCGGTCAGCAGCACGTCTTGAAAGCTTTTGCGGGTGCTATAGGATGCCTTCCTGGCAGCCGGAGGCGTCTGGACGCGGATGAGCGTCACGTAAATTACGCCGAAGACACGAGAAATGCGGCACGCCTGCTGGGAGACTAAGTTCGCGGCGCTCTCCCGCTCTGACGCCAACCACATGGGAAAGCAGACAGGCGGCAACCCTTTGATGATGTCTGCGAGCACCTCTCGCAAGAAGGCACAGAAGGCTGGCTCAGCCAGGTCGGCCACCTCGCAGGCCACAAACTGCGACCCGCCGTGCGTGAGCCCAAAGATAACGAGAAGGAGTCGGACAGGTGGCGGAATAGTCGGCGGCCGGCCATCCTTGCCGCCTCCTGCGCCGCGCAAGATTGGGTGTACGCGCCTGTAGAGGTACTCAAATGACGCGACGGACATGCGGGTGCGCTGTTTGAGGGTCTCCTCCGATCGGAGCTGGCGCTCAACCCAAGTCTGCCCGTTGTTGCGCCCGTAGTTGGGGCGCGAGGCGCCGCCGCCAAAGCGAGAGCGCCCCAGAAAGTGAGAACGCAACTCAAATAAAAGGTCCAGCTCCGGGTCCGCGCTGCCGCTGCACCTGCTCGATGATGACTCCGACGTCCTCGGCGCCGACGCCGGAGTCGAAACAGCGCTGGTAGAGCTACTCAAAGTAGTTGTACCAGACCGCCCGCCGTCGTGCAACTAGGCCGATGATGTCTCCATGGCGTCGCAGGCCGAAGTGGCAGCGTGACAGAGCACGATGGGATATGGGGAGGGTGGCGGCAGCGTGAGTGACGATCGCCCGCGCCGGAGCAAGGCCCAGGGCGTGGCTCCCACTGTTTTCTGTGCTCCTGCGGCCTTGTGATTGGGATTGACAGTGCTGACGTGTTGACGAGATGATTGGCGCTCCGGTGGCACCGCCATGACCGTTTCCAACTTGTCGGCCCAAATGCATGTTCCGACAGACATAAATCCTTGCCAAGAGTAGGAGTTGCACGACCGTCACGACCGTCGACGCTGCTTCAGGCGACTTGTGCGCTGCATCTCGCTCCCTGAGAAGCACGGGAAGCCACGGATTTGGCTTCACTCCCTGGTGGGGTCGAAAACGCGGCAGCCAGCGTGCGGATCGAAGCCAACCGGGAATACCGAACTGACTCCAGGTGGGGCCCGAACGACCTTGGTCGGGCCACTGGACACACTGTCTGTCCGAAGGAGACCTGTTTACAGTTCCGCACACGTTGATTGGCTGAAATGCAAGATCCTCGCATATCAAATTCGGTCGCTGATTGGCTGTGTGTTACTTCTCGCGTGTTGTTGTCTTTGTCTTCGCCACGCCCCTGTCCCCCCCCCCAAGTGTCGCAGCAGTTGGGCTCCTTGCTCAAACCCCGACAAAAGACGGGGAAAGACTGCCCACTGACGGGGAGAGTGGCCATAGACAGAAGAAAAAAACGGCGCGTCTGCCTGTGTATTTTTTGTAGCGCGATCCGATGTAAAACAAAATCTGACGCTTTACGCCCTTCCGCCCCCACCGCCGCCGTCCACACGGCCCGCCACAAGCCACACCCAGCGACACCCGGAATGCCGGAAAAGAGCAGAGAACGCTAATACGCACACAGTGTAGACGAACAAGGCAGGGGGGGTCACATGGACAAGTCAAGCATCGAGCATCATCGACTGTTGCATGACCCTGATCTCCACCTGTAGGTCGTACACACGGGAGAGGAACAACATTTTCCGATTAAGCTACACAGAGACAAAGAGCACAAAATGACCGATCGCGCCTCGCGCCATGTACGGAGCACCCACGTGCCCCCCCCCCCCCCCCCCCCCCCCCCCCCCCCCCCCCCCCCCCCCCCCCCCCCCCGGCCGCTCTGTCCCCCCCCACCGCCGCACCCCGGCGTCCCCAGAAAACAAAACCAGACCCCTAGGACACGGCCACGTACCTCGGTTCGACGCTCTGTGCACGCCAAAAGACGACAGATTTCCACAATCGGCATGGCGCGCGGCGCCGGCGGTCGTGACGGGCGGGGGATGGGGGGGGGGGGGGGGGGGGGGGGTGCGGCACAGCGGACGCCACGATGGCGGCCGGGTGGCCGACCGCTGGCTCTTGTACCACCCGTAGTTCCAATATATTGTACTCTCCGACTTTCCACGAAACATGCCTGGATAAACGTGAGACAAGTGCGGTGTTATTGGAAAAGTTTGAAAACACATGAGTGCTTGTGTTCCTGTTCGCATCGGCCAAAATTGGGGTGTCTGCAATACTTCTTCCGATGCGTCGTCGGGAAAGTGGGGCACATACTAGACATGTACTAAGACTCGTAGCAGTGCAATGTTCGTGTACTAAGCGCCCGATTTACGCACTGACTTCATTTCGGAGGTAAACTGGATCTGAGGCCGAGCGGGGGGGGCGGAACGCACGTCATCTGGCGGGAGGGGGGTCCAGAACGTGGGCTACAAGTCCCCCGTGCTGTCCCCGGTGGGGTGTACCAGGAAAACCGGGACCGATTTGTGCACTTGTAGCCCCTGCTGAAGCAGGCTACAAGTGACGCGCACACGAGGAAATTGGCTGTGTCAACGTCGTTTCGGAGCTTTTCAGGGCCGGTCAGGACGGGTTGTCACCTATCAATCTAGGTCGGGCGTCCTGGACTACCAGAAGCCACCAGCGTTCAGCTCGTAGTATTCTCCAGATAGGTTGGCACACATCATTCTAGAACGGATGTCTCCGGACTGCCAGAAGCCACCAGCGTTGAGTAAGTCAACGGCACAACTCAGGGGGTCACACGTCAACTCTTGTGCAGCGGTCTGGTGGCCCAAAGGCTCTACGGATACTCACCTGGCTGGCTCTTGCCCAGGCTCATTGCTGTTAAGCAGGCCGGGGCAGCGGTCATAACTTTAATCAGTCAGGCCTGTTGACGGTCAGACACGGTCGCCCCTTGCTTCCGACATCCCCTTGCCAACATGACAGAAACACATAAGGCCCGACCACGGGCGCGGGGCGCCCGCCGGGGCGGCGCGCCCCGCGTTGTGTGTCGGTGGGACGCACCCCCCCCCCCCCCCCCCCCCCCCCCCCCCCCCCCCCCCCCCCCCAGCTACGACGGCTTCATCTCCAGCAGGGACCACCAATACGCGCACCTCTGCCCACCTGGTGGCCGCCGTACCCATGACGTGCGCCGTCGCCGACCCCAAAGCCAGCCCCTCTGAAAAACTGTACGCTTTCGCGGCTTGCTCGAATCTTCTTTGGAACCTCCTTCTTTCTTGTTTGTATTCTTGTATTCTTGCTGCTTTGTTGGACGAAGTGGATGTCTTCATACCATGATCAAGTTGTGACTGGGTGCGTCCTGGATGCTCGTGCTTCCCTCCCTGATGTGGTTCTCCTAAGATGAGTTTCCTGCGATTGTGCTAAATTTTCTTTTGCTGGCCTCGGCCATTTTCTTCTGCTGTAGATACGGGTGGGGGGCAGGCGGGCATTGCGCAAAAGGCGGGGGGGGGCGGGCGGGTGGGCGGCGGGCGATCCATGCCAGCTTCGGGAAGCGCCCCCAAGAGAGCAGTGGGGAGCCGGTGGGAGGGTAGGCGCGGGCAGGGGGTGTGGGCAGCCCCAGAGAGCGCCCCAGGGCTCCGCGGGAGGAGGGTACGGGCACCCCCACGAAGTACCAGGAAGCGCAATAGAAAGCACCATTTTTCCTGCAACACAATGGATCAGGATCAGGGCAGCGTGACGTGGACGGCAGGTTTGCGTCCGGGAGAATGCTTCTCGGTGCACTACGTGACGATCTGTTGGCCAATGAGGTCTACGTTTCATGTCTAGGACGCAGTTCTCGTCTTAACTGCGAAAGTGCGGGGGTGCGCAAGGGTGCGCCCAGCCAACCAATTGCGAGTAGCGTTTCTATACTGCATTGTAAATTTTGCAGTGTGAAGGTGGGTAAAATATGGTCTAGTACACGGCTGTTTACTCTGTACTGAAGGCCGTCGGAGGCAATATGAAAATGGTGGGTCCCGGCGCCTGTACAGAAAAATAGCACGTGCTCCACTTTCCCCACGGTCGGTGTCGCGATCGAAAGGTATCGCTGATCCCCGAATTTTGTCCTGGGGGACCGAGACCGAGACAAACTGTAAATAAGAGCACTTTATTGGTCGAAAACGACAGTAGGACGGCATCGAAGCCGAGAGAAAGCCCGCATTCGGTGCCAGGACCTTGCATCCAGCAGAACGCACTGTTTGTTGCCGCTTGATCCACTTTTCTCGGCACAGAGCAAGCTGCCCAGGCGAGATCTTGAGATTTTCTACTCTTTCCTTGCCAGCAGTGCGAAAACAAACAGGAGCTGATGCAGCTTTCCTGGCCGTATGGGCACATGTAAGCAATCAGAAGCTCGAAGTCAGTCCCAGGGGCGCATCTGATTGATGGGGAGAGTCGGTCCGCCACTCAGTCTCGGTTCACCAGGACAAAATTCGGGGATCAGCATTAGAACCCATCCAAGACAACTCTTGAGAGGTAGCACCCGCCCGGAATACTTTGACGATTTGAATTGGCCGTCACGAAGTTGCAACGCGTGATCCGCGGCGCGGTATCCGAAGCAGCGCATCACCCGTCACGCGCGAGAAAGCATAACTCAAGCGCTACTCCGAGTCGAAGAGTCATTTCTTCTAGAGGTCTTGGGAAGCATTCTAGCCCCCTTCTGTGGGAGGTTGGAGACTGTGGCGTCATTTCCCACATTTCCAGGGCAAAATCGAGAGTGGTTTTAATGCATGCGATACACCCTTAGAGCACGCCCCACGATGACGGCCCCATCCCGTACTTGTGACACGTGGCGCCACGTTGCGCAAACGTGTCTCATCATCATGGAAATGGGGCCATCTCGTTCCCGAATCAACGTCATCGACCCCATTCAGGTTTCCCTGCAATGAAGACAAGTGATGTCAGTACCTCTCAGATATACCTTTCAAAAGTGGGGCCCGAACCGGCCCGACCCCATTTCCGACCGGAAATGGGGTCGGTCCGGAGCCGGCCCCATTCTGCAAAGCTCTTTCATTGGTTGAACGATTCCAAACAGTATTGCTAACCTCCAGAAAATGGCGGTTGCAGAGAGAAGGGAGGCAGAGCCGACGACAGGGCGTAGAAATGAACTCGGATTGGCTGTTCGACAGCCCACGATCGAACTATTGGCTGAGAGTTGCCGCCAGTAATCTTGCAAGCCAATCACCGTGTCCTGCAGGAGTCACGCAGAGCCATTGCAACCCAGAATGAGATTTCCTGAGATTTTTGGGCCACTTGCTTGGGCCTGAAGAGGGCATGGAGAGGGTTCTGGGCCAGACCTGTGATTGCTCATGAGATCAACAAATTTCTTCAGATTTCTTGAGATCCTGATGTGCGTTTCCAGTGCGCAGAGCTGCATGGGGAGACTTTGTAAGGAACTCAGATGATTCCTAGCCTTTCCATTGGTCCACGTACGCTGTTGAATGATTGCAACCACTCTGCAACCGCCATTTTTTGGAGGTCAGCAATATTGAACATAACACGCCTGAAGGAGCAACGTGTGAGCCGACGATCAACATCGATTTTTCATATATCCTCAGAAACGAGAACGAGTAGATTTGGACCACTCTTCTCGAAAGCGGACCCACGGCGTTGCGAAATAATATGGTCCAGACATGCACAGAGGCAAAGCCGTTGGATCTGGCGGAGCGCGCCGCTGATTGGCATGCACAGCGGCGTCCGCAACCCGCCCACAGTCGTTCTTTTGAGTGCGCGTGGCTCCCGCGCATCGCTCAGAGAACAACTTGTGAGGAGGAGGACCGCCACCCAGGTGTGCCGCGCCTCTGTTGGGCCACGAGGGTCGCACATTGCGGGGATACGTGGCACGAGGCGGCACAGGCCGGAAAAAGTGCCGTCTGGAGGGGTGGGGTCGGGCCGGTCGCTGCGCCACGGCAATTGGAGGGTCCTCAGAGCCGTTTCAGGGGGGCAGGATGCCTGAGAGGTCGCACCAGAATAGCGGGGCCGCCATCAGCCCAGTTTGGAGGGGGGAGCCCCCCCAGCCACCATCGAGTGTGATAAGCGCTCACGAACGCGTTCCATGGGGAACGGGGGGGGCGCGGCAAACCACCTATGGGAGCGCTAAAGGCCCAAGATATCATCGTCGGCCAAGCCAAGGATGCGATCTGTAAAGAACGACTGAAAGAACTGGACGTTCTTTCACCGCCCGACCCCAAGTGGAGTCGGAAAGCCTTCTCACTTCGGCAGAAGAACGGGCTCCTATGCCAACATTCGGTATATGGGAGGGAGACCCAAGTGGTCATCCCCGAGGCGCTGAAACAGCGCCTCTTTCGATATCAATACCAGTCGGTGTTGGCCGGACACCCCGGCTCGCGGAGGATGTATGCCACCCTCCGCCGGTATGTCTGCTGGCCTACCATGGTGGTAGACGTATACAAGCACGTGGAGCAATGCCCCGCGTGCGCTAAGAAGCGCTTCTTCCCTCCCTAGGGAGGCAATTCGCAAATATTGCTTGCGCAAATGTGTCAAGCTCCCCGCCTTGACGCGAGAAGGTGTTTTCTTTTCTGACCAAGTCAGAAGACGGTCCTTAGGGACCCCTGTGACTTCAAGTCACAGGCGGAGAAAAGAACACAAGAAGAGAGGCTAAGCCTTTTATTCCCTACGGGGCTCGAGACCAGGCGATCGTAGGAAAGACGGCGCCCACCCCCTTAGGGGGGGCGACAGCGGGCGACACACAACGCAGGAGGGGGACGCAGGAAACACCTGGTTACCCTAGGGTGACCAAGTCACTAATCACCGGGACGGGTCCCATAGTCAGGATCATAGTCCTGGGTACGGTCCTCCTCGGGCGCATAATATTGCGACCCCGAGTAAGTCGGCGGGTTCGCCGAAGGGCCCGTCTCAGCCCCATACAGGACTTGGGACGAAGAACCGGCGCCCGCCCCATAGTGGGGTGGTGGAGGAGACGACGGACGTCGAGGCGCCGCCGGCAAAGCCGCCCCTGGGGGCGGAGCCGACGAGCCGGCCATGTTCCGGAGTGACCAACCGGCAACGACAGCACTAGTGGCCGCCACGGCGGTGCCATACTCCTCCGCAAGAAGACAGCGGAGCGCCTCGGCTGTGCCGAGATAGTACAGCGGCTCGACGTCCCGTTCCCCCAGGGGGCGGGACACCTGCGCAGCAATCTCGTTGCGCAGCCGCACCAAGGTGCGGATCAACGCCATGATGAGCGTGTGGTCCACCCCATTATTGAGGATGGACGGAAGTTCCCCTCGGGAACGCCCCAAACACGACCATACGGCCGGGTTGACGGGGCGCGGGGTCCCCAACTGGGCAGACCCCTCCCAACAAATAAGAGGAAGTGGAGCCACAGGGGGGCCCGAGGGTCCCCCAAGACAAGAAGTCGTCCCACTGCTACCTCAAAGGGGGTAAACACGACGAGGGCGCCCATGTCGGGCGGAACCTCGGGGCACGTAGGTCGGGCGCGACACCGCGCCCCATAGGGGCGGCCTCAGGACAACGGGGGCGGAGACCGAAGCGGCCGGGGACGACGGGGGCTCTGGAGCCACCACGAGGCCAACATGGGCAGACCCAGCGTCCGCCAAGTCCCGATCCCAGGGTCGGATACGGAGGGCGGCGTTGACATCCCTCCCATAAGGGAGGCGGGGATCTCCCAGACCAGCAAGAAAGACCAAAGTTCCTTCATCATTCAACTTCTTGGCGCAGGGGAAGACCCATCGGGGTCCCTCTAGACAAGCAAGCCACGTAGGCGCCGCCCGCTCCTCGATAAGTAGGAGGTTCTCCCTCCCGGCCTCAAGAAGAGGTCGGGCCGAAGGGTCAGCCGAGCACAAGCGCTCGGGCGTCAGGTCGGCACAAGCCGACCAAATAGCTAGAGGCAAACGCCAGAGGTGTCCGTGGTGACGAATACTTCCTAGGAAGACATCCGCCACCTCGATGGCCCACAGGGCCGCCAAAATCAGGTGATAGGGACCCCCAAGGGATTCCCCCATACGCGTACTCCCCTGGAGGGCCACCATCTGGGGCACCCGCGCGGCCATGCCTCGGGCCACTTCCACGTGCACCCACCACACAAGTGTGGTGGGATAAACGGCCTTGCGGCGTACCACAGGTACGTCGTGCACCTCACGCTGTTCATACAACGTGAGGAGGTGGAGGGAGGTGCGAGCCGTCCACTCCCCCATCGCACCCGGCACGTGAAAGCCGCGGTCCGTCTCCCCCAACTTAGGGGGAGACCCCGGGAAATATTTCCAGGAGAAGCGGGGCTTGTCCCCCACCTCGGGGGGGGATCTCACGGACAGCCAAGTGCCGAAGCACTTGGCACACTCGCCAGTCCTCCCGACTGCGGAGGAAGGGGAAGACCGTCACCGTCCCCCCGGGGACGGCGTAAAGGGTGTCGTACATCCCCCGGATGGTCGTCCATATGGACGTCATAAGACGGCTGTCGACCGCGTCAAAGCGCTGTTCGACAATCGACCCCCCTAGGGGGGTCCAACGGTAACGCCCATACTTGTCATCTACGATCGCCGGGGTCGGCCACGAGGCCGACAGGAGGTTGGCGAGGACGTCGTCGTCGATGTCCTCCTCGGGGCGCAAAAAGGCCCCCGCGCCCTCGGCGTCACGATCGACCGCCATGGCGGCCGGCGCGTCAGGAGCCACAGAAGATGCCATCCCGCCTCTAGAGGCACGGAACCGGACAGATAAGGACGTCCCACCCGAGGGTGGGGTACACGATCATCGCGGGACGCGGGGATAACCCGGTCGCGCCCGACGGTGTCTTCCTCCCTGTGACTACAAGGGTACCGCCAGGAGAGTCAAAAACCCCAGTCACCGCTGGCGGTGACCGCCTTATGGGACTGACCTGAGGCTTCCCCGGCTGGGTGAACCCGTCGGTCCCCCGCCGTATGGCGCCTCGAAGCGAGCCCCCAGGGGCACGCTGACAGGGAGTCAGAGGGCGGAGTTTCCCCCTGGCCTAGGGAGGGGGTGGCGAGACACCGCCCCCGGTCCCGCGAGACGCGGGCCCTGAGGTGGGGAATATGTGGGGGAAACCCCCTGTCAGGGATGACACGGCCCCCGGCATGAGCCGGGGACGGGTCGTGACCCGTCACGTATCAACCCCCTAGGGGGGTAGCGTGGGACAACCCCCCTTGGGGGGGGTGTCCAGGGAGCCCCAGGGCCACACATGAAACGACCCCTCTAGAGGGCGCGGGGCGAGGAACACCCGATCGGGCCCCCCTGGATGGTCTGACACGGCTGAGGGAGACACACGTCTTCCCGAATCCAAGCCCTCTGAAGGGACCGGGACGCTTGTGGAAGCTTCCGCAATCCGAGCGTAAGCCGGACCGAGATATGATCTCGACCAGGGATAAAATCCCACCGGAATTCTATGCGGGAAATTTGAAAAATCTTGGGATAAGTCCCGAGGTACTGATTTTGGGTAAATCCTGAAATATAAGAAGTCGTTGTGACTCTCTTGCTTCCGCCCGAGACGGACGGGGGTCCTCTTCCAGTGGAAGGGTAGTCGAGGATGCTGGGCAGGGGCCACTAGAGGCCCGGGCCTGAGACCGTGGCCCGTTAGGTACCGGTCCCTCCATGGTAGCGCCAGGGGTTCGAGATTGTGCACGTCCTGCGTCTTGTTTCTGAGGGTATATGAGTGTATGCTTTGGGGTCATCGTGCGTGTTCGAATAAATCAGCGTTGCGTTCGCGTTACTTCCTTCGTTTTGGTGCGCTTCGCGCCCGGTGATCCCGGCGCCCGTGTTGTATCTCTGATGTTGCGCTCCGCATCCTGTGCTGGATTTTCCGACGCGGTTATACCCCGTCGGCTGTGAGGGCAGGATCCACTACAGGGCAAGCTGCAAGTGAATCTTCTTCAAACGGTGGTGGCGGCCTTTCTTATCATCGCGGACGGCGAGGCGGCTGATCGAGCGGATGAGTTCCTGCGTCTGTCGCGGACAGTTATCTCCAAGTCTACTGAGCTGCTTAGCTGGGATCATCCACGGGGTCATTGCTATTCGTCGGGATATGATGTCATAAAAGTTTTCGTTGGTTATGCCATCTCATCTGGGAACTTCTTTCCAGTGTAATGTGCACTCCATCAGTGATTATATGTCACGAGAGTCGTCTACAAACGTTTACAGCCATCCGGTGGATTTGCCATGTTTTCTCTGTTTCTTGCTTCCTTTGCCATGCAAGCTGCGCACGTCGTTGCTTCACCACCGAAAGCGGCCGTAGAGGCCATCCAGGCCGTCGCCGTATACTTGTCCTCACTCTCAGTGACCCTTTCTTGTCCTTGTGGGGTGCTTTGTTGCGGCCTAGAACATTCATGTCAGGGACGGTGGCTACCCACGCCGTGAACGACTGGTCGTGCCGCATGCAGTAGCTTTTGGTTCCTGTCCTCAGCCACGCGAATACTGCAGTGAGGGACTCAAACTAGTCGTTTGAGCACCGCGTTCTTCATCCGCAACGCAACGACGATACCATCACTAGCACTTCTAACAGACAAATGCATGACCGGGAATGTGGACCATGTACATGGCCCCCTCCTCTCCCACCACCACGCCGTAGAAAACGAAACAAGGTCATGCCCGAGGCGGCCCGGCGTGGCCCCCCCCGCATGGCCCGTAAAAGGGCCTCCCTCTGTCCATGCTCCACACAAAGTCTCACAGGCAGCCTCATGCGCTCTCATGAGTCTCTCAGCTCTACGCACCCTCACCAGCGTCACTCTCTCCAGCGTCATCCACCTTTTCCTTGCTCTGCTTTCCGGCAGAGTCGGCCTCGTTGTGGGCCGTGTTCAGCTTCAGACGCTCACCCGCCAGAGTAACGCCGACAACTACGACGTCATCGTCGCCTTCACCGTCAGTCGTTTGTTTACTGGAGGCCGTGCCAGCCTGAGGCGCATGGCCTGTGGAGGATGAGAAGGCCTGCCAATTATCTGAAAGGGCGGTTGAGCACAGCTTGCACAAATAAGGAGTGGCCACGCGCGTCGAGGCCAGAGCCGTCGATGAAAGAGCATACTCGTCCTGTCCGTTGATACCGTCCAAGGCCACGTCACAGGCCGCCGCCCAACGAAGAGCCTTTCGATACTTCTTGGCCGTGTTAAAAAGGTGCTTGTGCACGTATTGCAGCTTACTGGCCAGTAGGATGGAGCGTGTACGATGGTCGATGGTGACAGCCTGGAGATGGGCCAACTGCACGTCTAGTGGCGCCGCGCTCGTGCCAATGTCGTTGGCATCCTTCATGGCCGCCTCAAACTGAGCGGCCGTGTGCCCAATACCCAAGGCATGCTCGGCCGCCTCCAGCTGCTTGGCCGCCAGCTCACGCACGTCGTCGTGCTGGCCAGTGATAGAAGCGCCGCCGGCCTCGTCCGAGGCCGCTTCGCGCTCCAGCATAACCTTCTTGCCATGTAGCTCATCGTCATGACACGGGCCGCTGGAGACGGTCTTGCGCTTCGTCGCTGTCCCGGCCTCGTACAAGGCCTCTGCGTCACGTACCTCGGCACTCGTGCTGCTCTTCTGTTGGAAGGTCGGCAGGCCGACTGCGGCTTGGTGCGTGGCGCCGGAATCGGCCTCGTCCGAAGCCGCGGCATTCTCCGCCTTACTTTTCGTGCCTCCCCCCTCCATGCCGCAGAAGCTGCCGACAGGGGGCCTGCCGTCGGATGTGTCGCGCTTGACAGCAGCGTCTCGCAGAGTGCCACCAGTAGCAGAGGGTGAAGCCAAAGATATAAGTGCCAGCTGGTGTGCTCTAGCGTGTCGTCCTCGCCGGGGACCCGGAGAGCTAAAGAAGACGACACGGATCAAGCACCTTCACAGACCTCGGGGGTCGGCCGTGCTAAAAGCAATCGGCGGCCGATGGCCTTCCTGTTCAGCGACTGCATGTTGCGCGCCTGTCACAGGGTGCCAACTGCCCACTGAAAGCGCTGGTGGCGCGTTGGCACTCGGCCACACTGCATTATCCATGAGTACAGTGGCCCAATGGTCTTCGTGGCGGCCTTCATTGGACCCTGCCTGGGCCGTGTCAGCGCAGCGCTCGCCCTGTGACTACTTTCGCTTCGAGGAAGAACCCTCCTCCAAACAGTGGCGCTCAAGGATTCCAACACTCAATGAGTTTTACCAGCGGGCGATTACCACCTTCAATTGCGTCACACGTGCGGATCCCTCAGTGGATTCTCTCTTCTTTCGGTCAAGGCTCGTGAGGTACATATCCAGCTACCGCGAAACGGATCACTGGTGGCCGTGCGCTGTGGCCCAGGCAACGTTCCAGGGCCGCCAATGATGCAACGCTCCAGGGCCGCCGAGGATGCACTCGGAGCTCGCACCTCCTCGATGCAGTCGGGCGCCTCTATCTCAAAACCAGTCGGCAAGATCACAATCCCCAAACGTCCGCGAAATGATTGGAAAACAGGTGGCATGACACGGATCCGAGATATCTGTATCCAGGTAGGTTCTGTGATGTTCGCGTCTGATTGGGTGCTGGCAACTGGTAACTTGTCCCGAACTCAGAAACTCTACACTGCTCTTTCGTCAACTGATCCACGCTATGTGGTTCGCCGTTTCCGTCCAGCGTAGCCTCCAACACCATGCGCTCTCACTTGTTTCTTGGGACGGAGCGCAGCCGCAATGCGTCTCTCTCGTGATAACGAGTGATCTCGTCACGTGACTGGAGCGGTCCACGTGGCGCCAACACCGACGACGCTGCGATGGCAACTCGATAAGTGAGCAGTGCGCCGTATTCGGGCGTCCCCAGGACGTCGATCGCCTTCCTTCAATGCCTTCGGGCACAGAAAAGTGGCTCTGTCCATCCCTAAAAGTCCCCTGGGCCGGCATTGTCTCTCGCCTCTCAGATCTGTTTCTGGCACAGCTTTATCTGCATCAACCGACCTGTGCGTTTCGCATCACTTGAAGCGCTCGTTCGTCTTTCTTTCATCCCTGGACATACGAACTGAGGCATACAACAGTCATTTTGCGTATCCCGTTCGCGTGCGTGTGCACTGCGAGTCCCATAATGAACCCCCGTTGGAGCACAGAACTAAAGAGTGGCTGAAAACAGTCATAGCAGGCACGTCACTCACACCTCCGCTTGTCTCTCACCACCCAACCGTCTCTTCTGCGCCCATAAAAGACAGAGAAGAGCAACACCGTGTTGACGCAGGTGGCCCGGCATGGGCCCCCTACACAGGACTGGAAAAGGCCTGCATCTTGGCGCATAATATCTTGGGAGTCGCTTTTGGCCTTGTCCTAGGCCACGTTCTTCTCGACCTTGACCTTCTAGTGAGCATTCCGTTTGGGAGCGGCGACGTCACCGTTGGCACCGCGCGTGACGGCTCCGCTGGCGTTATTAGAGGCCATGCCGCCGCTCCCACCAGAACTCTCCAGCGAGGCACCGTCAAAGAGCTCCAGGTCGGCGCTTGAAAGGCCGTCGAACTCCTTGCACGTGGGCCCGGGTCCGGCCTTGTCGTCGGCCGCCCCTGTCCTGCTCACTGTGGGCATGCCTGGCGCGTACAGGGAGACCTCCTCCACCGTTGGCAAGCCTTTCTTGAGCTTGATGGCAGAGAAGCTCTCGGCATTGTCGGAGGCCGTCGGGTTCGAGAATCTCTCGGCCTTGTCGGATGCCATCGGGTCCCAGAGACTCTTGGACTTGTCGGAGGCCGTCGGGTCCGTTATGGAGATGCCGCACGAGACCTCGTTCCGCGCGTCACAGTCGGCCTCTTCCGAGGCCGCCGCCATGGCCATGCCTATACGCATCGACTCCGCCAATCGGCGACGGTGCTCGGCCGCCATGGCCTGCTGGGAAAGAATGGCAGGGAGACGGCGGACCCCCTCGTGTGCAGCGGCGCGAGCGCGCTCGAGCGCGGCCGCGCGGGCGGCCGATGCCGATTGGTCCATGGAAATCACAGAGGAGCAGCGGCGTAAGTGGGCACGATCCAACACTGGGCCAACGACTTGCAGGATTTGCAGTGCGTCGTGCTGTATTGCGCACAGGCAACGCGAGACCGCACCACAGAGTGCTAGCTGTTTATGCAATCGCACGCACCGATGCTCGGCCCTGATACGGCCGCAGTGATATACACACCCAGTGTCGCTCGTCTCGAGCTCCGAGGCTCCGTCAGCATACCTCAGGTCGTGCTCACTGAAACTTACCAGCGTCTGAGCGACCGACCGACTCCGCCGCCATCCCAGTGGGAGTGCCAGCAACAGACCCACTTTCGCTTTGGGCGGGGACGTCGCGGCCGTAGACCTTTTTCCAAATTCAACCGACTCGGCTGTGGCACCGCCAACACAGTCATCGACGCTGCACGTGCCCGGCCGTGAGTGGCTTTACAAGCAGTGGTATGTCTCTCCGGACTAGACTCGCGCTTCCCTCAGCAACGTAGGCCGTGCCAGCGCTTCCGAGTTCAAGTCAGGTCCAGCGTGTCATCGTTCTGAGCGCCTCGCTGCACAGGAATCGAGCTGATGCATGTGGTGATTACGAACCCGGCGCCTATTCGCTTGACTATCGCCTCCATGACCGCAAATTTAGGCCAGATTCTAGTCCCAATAGACTTCGTGTCACAAATTTTAACAACGATCGGTCTACGATCGCACTTCGTGTCACAAATTTTAGCAACGATCGGGCTACGATCGCACATGCACACAGCAACGATTTGCTGCTCGACACGCGACGAGCGCGGCGGAGTCATCTGGGACGTCTGGGCCGGTTGAGCTCGGAAGGCCACAACCATCAACACGCGCTCTCATTTCTGCGTGTAGAAACAAAGTAGCCTACTGTTTTTTGACAAGTACATGTCCTCTGTCAGCATGACTTCGGAAAGGCTCGACGCCAGTTCGACACCCAATAAAATAACTAAACATTTTCTTACGTGGCGCTCTTTAATAGTTCGGAACCGGCTCGATGCAGACGTTGCTGGCGTTGCTCCTACATACTTGTGTTTGTGAGAACACGAATCATGCCTCACTCCACACTTAGAGCCTGCTAGGAGAGCGACAGATACTTCTCCGTCTCTTTCTCTCTTTAGAAGGGTGTAGTGCATACGTCTCATGCTGTGTCTCTCTCTTTACGAGTGGAGATGCATCCATTCTGGCGAACAGATGCATTTTTCGCCCTTTCTGGGAAAAAGCAAACTTGACAGAGCTCTAGGGCGGATGGCAGACTTTCTATTGGCCCCAAAACTTGAAAACGCAGACATGCTTCTGACGATGGTTGTGGGCCCGCTGCACACGACGATGATGAAGAAGAAGTGGCTCAAAGCAGCTAAGCGGGCGCGTTCGGATCCATAAACACGACAAATAGAGCGTCGTGGGAAGGGGGGATTAGGGGTCGTGGGGTTGGCGAGGCATGCGACCTCGTGGTCGGCTCCCAGAGTCGGCGGCGTGGACATCGCCACACTGCGCCGCGCAGACGACAGATGGCAACATGAGATAACATTGGATGGAAGTTGCAAGAAAGTCAGCACAGCATTCCGCGTTATGGTGCGCACACCGCTGGAGCACAACGAATATCGGGGGCACCATATTATGGGAGAGCCACTCACATCTCGCCACGATTCCCGCAGAAATCACCATATTATGGTGTGGGTGCGCACCGCTGCACTTGCTCTGAACGGTAGTGATCTCAGTATTCGCTTGCTCGCGTGTCACTTCAGCTTCACAACTCCTTTGTCTTTTTACAACACAAATGTCTCTCGTTTTGTGGTAGCCGCCCATTCTCTACATTTTTATTAGCGGCACCGACGATTAAGCCGCTGCGATGAAGCGACGCGACTGACGTCGGAGGACCAGAACTCAAATCGAAGGTCTGCGCGAGAGAGAACAGATCGGAATGCCTGGATGGTTCATGATAGTGGCTCACAGCGCTCCACGATGACGAGGACACAGTGCCCATCAACTCGCGGTCCATCACTCTGCGGCAGGTCAAAAGCAAGCCAAGGGGCACTTGACAGAACGACCACGATGAGATGCGGAACCGACTGGATCGGCCAGAGCACCCGTTGAACAATTCAGGGTAGACCGTGGGGGTCAGAGATTACGGTGCCACAGCAATACCGGAGTATGGGGATGTTCCTTCGGTCCAGGGGTGCTGTTCAGTGCCTCCTGATGAAGACGTTCCGAAATGTTTCGGGTCATTTTTAACTATTTGACCGGATGTGGCCGGATACTGTCTACGTGTCTCTTTTCATTTCGCCCTCTTCTGTATAATCAACAAAAAAGAAAACCTTGGTGGTGCATCGTCGCGAAAATGTACCACTCTACTGGGGGTGCACAGGGGTGTACTGGGCGTGCTGGGCGTGCTGCAGAGTACGCTGTGGCCCGAAAATCGTACTCCCGATGTAGAATTGTTGCTGGCCCAGACGGCCCTGTGCTGGCCACTACGGAACGTGGGCTACAAGCGCAGCCCTCATCGATCTACGACGCCGCGGAGGGAAACTGCATGATGTAGCCTCCCAAAAAGTAGGCTACAAGTCGGTCGGCTTGAGAGATAATTGTAGCACGTGGGACGATTCAATGCCTGCCAGCAACGACTGGTCACGGGTCAACTCTGGACGTTGAGCACGGGAATGTAGTGGGGTTCGCTGTCCGGTACCGACGTGGCCGTGGCCCCCTGTGATCCTCAGTGATCCTCGAGTGCGTTGCCGGTCAAGTCTCGCGGCGACGCCGCGCGCTTGCCCCCGCCCCGCCACGCGCCCGTGCCGATGCCGCCGCCCCGCCGCGCCCGTGCCTCCACCATGCGAATGCCCCCGCCCCGCCCCGCCATGCCACTGCCCCCACCCTGCTCCACAACCCGGATGCTCCTGCCCCGCCGCGCGCTCATGCCCCACACTGCGAAGCAGCGCCCTGGTCCCCTTCCCATCGGTGCCCTGACAC
>Ga0209093_1000282_pt1 | contig 26551 bp, 39 predicted proteins | sample SidtaG_4_FD_187450 | JGI IMG/M metagenome (GOLD analysis project Ga0209093, IMG submission 187450) | Marine algal microbial communities from Sidmouth, United Kingdom - Sidmouth_Male1 metaG (SPAdes) (version 2) | ecosystem: Host-associated > Algae > Red algae > Unclassified | place: Sidmouth...
CGACCGTGGTCCGACATGTTGACGACCGTGGCACCGACCGGTACCACCCTGTCGACGCTAGCGGCTGTACCCGCCCAACCAACGCCGGAACGCACCGCAACCCGCGCAACGTCGTCCTCCTCGCGACCGTAGAAGAGAACGATGATGACCACCAGCGACAACTGGGCCCATAACCTGTGAAGCGGGAGGTAAGTGGGTGGATGCGTTGCTTTACTCGAGACCGGTCTGAGGCGCGAGGCCAGAGGCCTCTTACCCCCCTCGTGTGCCCCTCTCTCAACGTCCTGGAGGCACACCCCCGCCAACGCAGTGACAGGGCCCACAAATCGCGACGCCCCTCAAGGAGCCCACGAGAATCTCCCCGAGCTCAGCTCCAAAAGAAGCTCCCCTCGAGATACAAGTACAAGTAATTACAGCACCCTCATACAGCAATGCATGTCAAAGGTACAGCCAAACAAGCCGATCACCGCAGAAGTACTCCTGGAATTATCCAGGCAGTCCGCAGTACCTCCGACTTACCAGTGCGGGCTTGGGGGGCTGCCTCAACATGTGTCGTTGCCTCCACGTCGTTGGCGTCGTCCGGATATCCCCGCCACATCTCTCGCCTCACACTGCCCCTGTTCCCCTCACACCCCTTTTTCCCTTTCCCGCTCCCCCCCTTTCGAATCATTGCCCCTACCGCTTCTTTGGTCCCTCTCTGTGCGTGCGTCTGCTCCACGGGAACTTCTCTCCCGCGCATCACACGTGTTGTGCCTCACTCTCCGCGCCTTCATGCATTTTCTCTCAACCCGCTCGTGTCTTCCCGCTCTGCCCCCTGCGCCCCTTCATCTTCCACGGACCGTTTGTTCTCGCACGGTCATGGTGCTTCCGCGTTAAAGACCACGTGCTAGCTCGCGGCGAGCGACCGTTTCCTCCTTGACGGCCGCTCTAACTATTAACACCGACACTTGGACTGGCTGCTCTGTCTGGCTCTATTTGACGCTGCGTCTCATGTCTGTGCTATGTATCTGTCTTCAGGGTAAGGAGTAGGTGCGCTGAGCGCATTGTTGGTATGTGTTTGCAAAGTTTTGGCGCATGGGGTAGGCGCTGCCCTACAACGGTCAGCGCGAAGATACTACTCCAGACGATACATGTACTTCGCGTCCAGGCCGTGGACTCTCAATCCAAAACCTCGTTACGTCTGAATAAGTCTTACCATGGTGTACCTCGATATAAGGTAGGCCAGCCTGCTTGCCGGGGCTGACCCGCCCGTTTCCGACAGAACAACGAGATCCAGAGCTCAGCACCGAACAATAATGGAACAGAATAGAGACCTTTGGCAACTGCGACGTGGGCATCGAATGTGGGTATTTTGTGGGTCGCCCGACCGGTTTTTTAAGGAAGCCACATCCACCGATTCGGAGCTTCGGCATGTATCAAATATGGGTCCGGCAGTCCTGCCACACTCCTTGCGGACTCGCTTACAGTGTGACCGGGTGGAGACGCCTTTCGGCGCCGGTGACGACGCCGTGACGGACGTGTGCCAGATAGGTTATCGGGCGACTGTCCTTCGGAATCCGTAAGACTGGGCATCGCAAGCCAACGGATGCCAGCGATTGGCGGAAACTTCCATGTAAGCTACTCATGGACTGCTACGTGGCCGCAGTCACCACGGTCGGTACTGGTTCTTGACGTGGGTCGAAGGGCCTCCTTAGCCATAAATGGGATGGAAATGTGGGTCGAAGGCTTAACGTTGCGTGAAACGTGTCCCCGACCCACGCCGTCGACCCACATTTGACATGCCGAATGTCTCTAATGGCCTCTGTTGGGCGCCTGTTCGGCTACAGCCACCCGAACAAAATCACGTTCTGTTGGGGGCGTCGGCAGTTGCGACAGTGGGTGGCGGGCGGGCGGGCGGCGCGGGGCCCCGCGGGGCGGGGGGCACCCGCGGCGGCGCGTGCGGCGGCGGGCGCGCCCCGCCGCGCCGCGCGGCGGACCGCGTCGGGCGGGTACATCATGTACCCGCCATGATGGTAAAACACTGAAAGTGTAGACGCTGATTCCAACGCCTGGGGGCATATTGACACTTCGGTACCCCCCCCCCTGAAAGGTCCATTGAGGCGGGTGTCGACATCCACACCCCACCTGCCGGAAGGGGGTCCTGGGGGCTGTCTCGTGTTTGGCACGTGGGACTTCGGTGGCCAATCATCGGACCTTCTCTGGCGGTTTCACCTGGAGGCTTGCCCAAATGAAAATATTGAGTGTTCCGCGGCCGACCTTCTGTCGAACATCAGCACCCCGATCAGATCCTCCGTGCACCCAACAATCGGGTGCGCGATCCCTCCCCTGGGGGATCTCCACCCCCCCCCATGAACGGGGCGCGGCGTGGTGCCACAGCGCCGCGCCGCCGCGTCGCGGTCGTCGCCGTCGCGCTGCGCCACCATCGCGCAGCCACCCCCGCCCTACGCCACGACGGGAGCTGGCGTCGCAAGTCGCTCCCTGTCGAGGCGCCCGCGAAAGGTTGGACGGACGCCTCTCTCGCAGAGGCAGGTGCGGGTGCTTGCGGGGGAGCATGCCGGGGCAGGGTTGGGGCTGGAGGAGGAGAAAAGGGGATAACAGGTGAAGAAGCATGATGTTGAGGGTGCAGTGGGGAGCAAAGAAAAGAATGAGGGTCGTAGGTGGGACGCTCCCCGTCGTTGGCAACGTGCGTCGTGGGACTGGTAGAACGAGGCACGGGCGACAGCGGTGGCGACGGCGGCGGCGACCGCCGCCGCGGCGGCCGCAGCCGCCGCGGTGGCGGCCGTGGCGGCGGCTGCGGCTGCAGCGGCGGCGGCCGCGGCGGCGGCGGCGGCGGCGGCGACGGCGGCGACAGCGGCGGCGGCGGCGACGGTGACGGCGGCGGCTGCGGCGGTGGCGGCGACGGTGGCGGCTGCGGTGGCGACGATAGTGACAGCAGTGAGTGTTGAATTGGAAGAGCATGGGGGGCTCCCGGTCGGTGCGCCCCTCGACGGCGGCTGTGCGAGCGTGGGCCACATGTGGCGCTGCACGGACATGGCCGACTCCCCTGACCCACCTGGATGAGGGCGGGGGACGCCCTTCCCTGGGGAGCCTGCCGGCAAGGACTGACAGCCGCGGGTGTCGGGCAGCGTGCGTGGGCCCACGCGGCGCCACGACAGAAGACGCTGGCGTGCTTGCATTGGAGGGACTTTGTCGGGCGGGAGCCCACTGCAGGGGTGCCCGGAACGCGGACGTGGGCGAGCGGGCGGCCGAGAAACACGCGCGAGCTGTGCGTGTTTGCGAGGGGAGGGGCCGAGTGCGTACGACGGGCGCCTCCTCCAGAGGGTACTTTAGTGCCCGGACCAAGGCTAGATTGGCCCGGGGGGAAAAAATGACGACGGATGACCCCACTGCTGCCTGAGAGACCACGAGAGGAGCGACCGCTACGGGACGGTGGTGCACCTGGTTTGCAACAGTGAGGAAGGCGACGGAGGGGGGACCGGAGAACGCGCCGCCGATGGCAGGGAGGGCCGGGGAGGTGACAGGGACGGTGGTGATCGGGGCAGTGGTACGACCAGCGGCGGCGAGGGACGCCGCGGTGGTGGCGGGGGACGCAGCAGAGGGACCAGCAACGCCCCAGTCTCAGGTGCGGGTCAAAGTAACGAGGAGATCGGGGGCAAAGATGGGAGTTGTGAAAACGCAAATTCTCCGCCAGGAGGAGGGATGCAAAGTTCAGGGGATACATGCGGCAGCTCCACAGCGATTGCGGCCGATGGTGTCAGAGGGAATAGAGGTTGAGACGCAGTGGACCACATCGTCTGCCCCGCCGTCTCTCCCGGCTCGCAACCAGGCAACAGCGACTCAACCCCTCCCCCCTCCAGTCCCACCCCCACGCCATCGTGTCCAAACTCGGAAGCGGAAACTGCGACGGCGCGGGCAGTGACCCTCTCGGCAGTCCATACGAGCCTGCGATCCCAAACCAGGCACCTGTCGACCCCATGCCCCGCCCCCAGTCTCACCCCCGCCTGACTGCGACCATTCCATCGTGCACAGCCTGTGAAAACCAAAGCACCGACGAGGAGCCGCACCCTGGGGCGTTCCGGCAGGTGAGCGCACGAGCACCAGCGCGCACGAGCACGAGCGCCCCCGCGCCGAGGACTAGCACCCGCTGGCTGGCACCCGGCACGAATGCGGCCAAAAGCGAGCCGACGAGCCACGCCGTCCCCCATAGAGCCTACTGCACGGCGGCACCTATATGTCCTGCGTGGTTCACCAGGGCCGCCTGAGAGGAAGCGCATGTAGTGCGTGTGCCCGTAGCACGGAAAAATGGCGGGATAAAGCGCAATGCGCCCCGGAGATACGCTTCACGGATGGGGGCCACACTGAGGAGCGCGGAAACGCTCGGATTACCCGGGCGGCACGTGTGCGCGGGGGCGCCAGCGTGGCCATGAATGTTCCGTACAGGCGCCGCTTGGCAGCGCCGTCCGAACGAGAAGTATACCGCACATCGAGGGGACCCGACACGAGCCGCCACGAGTGGGCACATGTCCGGCTGTCGGTGTCGACACCCCCCCCCATTTGCGTGAAGTTGTGGTGACACCCGAGGTGTCGATATGGCTTCAGGACTTGGAAACAGCGTCGACATTTGGCAGTGTTTTGTGATGCTGCGGGCGGGGGGGGGGGGCGCGGCGCGGCGCGGCGCGCGCGGGGCTCCACCCCGGCCCAGGCGACTCGGCGCGCCCGCCACCGCCATCGGGCGGGGGGTCGAGCGCGTTGGCCGTGGCGCCGTGCCGTCTGGTGGCTCCTGCGAGCAACGCGCCCGTGGCGGCCCACGCCGACGCGGCCGCGGGCGCAGGGGGCGCGCGCCCGCCCCTGCTGGGTCGCCTGCGGCGGCCCCCACCTACTAAAAGTCATACCATCTGGTTGGTGCCCCCACAGTCCCCCGCGTGCGGGTGGTAGGTGGTCGGCGACACCCACTCGCGCGTGCGGCCGCTGCCAGCGTTGACGGGGCGCGCGGTGACGTGCGCGTCGATCCGGACGCGCGATGTGCCGCGCCCGCCGCCGCTTCCCCTCACGGGGCGCGCCGCCGTGGCGCGCCGCCCACGCTGAAAGAGGCACGCCAGTATTCCGCTCGAGCAGCAGCCCCGCCGCGGTCCCTTCGGGGTGCACAACACGGGCCGCCTCCAAGGGGACTCCGTTTGGGTGCCGCGGCCAGCGCGAGAGGGCTGCTGCCTCGCGGACAAGCGCGCTAGTCGGCGGTCGCCAAGGGGTACATGATAAAAGGACAGAAACCTCGTAGTTGATACACCCAATCAAACGCCCATCGTAGTGTGACGCGCCAACGCCCGTGACGCCCCATTCAGGAGGCCTAAGAGTTGTCGCAGCAGTGTGGCACCAGGGCCCATCTCGAGATGGGCCCCACTGGCACCAGGCCGGGCCGTTCTGGCGCCCAATCACGGGGGTAGATTCTCCCAGACTGGGCGACTATGCTCGACACAGGAATCCTATCGGTCGTGGCTGGTTCCGCACCAGAAAGCGCGCCAGATCGGCATGCCTGCGCCCGCTCCTGGCCGGTCGCGCCACCCCGACGCGGACCACTGTCCCCGCGACCGCGGGCACCGTCGCGGCCGCCGCTGCCCCGGTCTCCCGCTGCGCTCCGCCCTGCGCGACCTTCCTTCTCCTCTGCCCCCCCCCCTCTTGTCGACCTCCGCGGGCTGCACGGGTCCTGCCCTTCCGTCCACCGCCCGCCGCGACCGGCTGCTACGACCGCAACCACGGCGGTGGTGGCGGTGGCGGTGGCGGTGGCGGTTCCGCGGCCCCACCGCGCTGCGGCCGGTACGTCCGCTCCTCCTTCTGTCTGCTCATCTCTACTTTCCAGCGTCTTCCTCTGGCATGGGTTGCCGCGGTCGTGCCTCCTCTGCGAGCGGCCGGTGGCTCCCGTCACCGCGGCGGCGGCGGCGGCAGCGGCGGCCGCCGCCGCCTCCCGCCGCCCGTGGCGGCGGCGGAGGCGGCAGCGGCGGTCGCTCCCCACATCCCCCGCCAGTGGCCGCCGCCGACCTCTACGACAGCGGCGGCTGTGGCGGTGGCGGCATGGGCGGCAGCGGCCGCCGCCGACGCCTTCCGGCACCGCCGCGCTCCGGCAGGCGCGGCCTCCCCTCCTCCTGCCCGTATGCGGCTGGCACCGTTCGGGCCTCCCCTCCAAGTGGCCGAAGCCTACCTTTACCGCGGCAACGGTGGTGGCAGCGGCCGCCGACACCTCTCTTCGCCGCGCTCGCCCCGCCACCGCCTTCGCGGGCGGCACCGGTGGGACCGTCCTCGTCGTTGCCTGCGAATGCCATCATGGCGGGGGTTCAGGAATGGTGGAGGGTAAGGAGCCGCCTTCTTTGATCTTTAAATCTGTTCCTGGGCTGACCCTGGTCCCCGTCGATGTGCTGCTTGGTCCTTTGAGCCTCCCGGAGGAGCCATCAACGCCTGCTATGGTTATGCATGGCCGTGCGCCGGAGACTTGTCGTCCGTGGGCAATGTTGGCGTGCTGCTCAAGTTTGGCACCAACGGTTCGCGGGACGACAAAGAGCGGCACCAGTGTGTGGCTGTGGAGGCAACGTGGACGCCCGAGTTGGGCGACTCCTGCGCGCGCAGTGAGGTTTTTTTTTTTTTTTTTTTTTTTTTTTTTTTTGACAAACAGGCGCTATTCTTGAGGCAGCAGAAACAGAGAAACTCGGCGTGACGATGCAGCAGCTGTTTTCCATCCTCTCGGCGTCGTGCGTGCGGCGGCGGCGGCGCGCCGGGAAGGCCGTCCTACTTGGCGACTCTACCTGCCTGTTCAGGATGGCTGAGTCGAGCTGGCCGGTGGCGGCTGTCCGCAAGACGTGCAGCGGGGGTTGGATATGCTACTCCTGCCGCACGTCCGACGCCGACTGCTAGCACTCGGGGGCAGCGGCCGAGCTGGCCAAGGGGGGTGGCGACGGGGACGACTCCGACGAGTCGGACGACGGCGAGATTAAGGGCGTGACCCACGATGGGAAGGTCGGTCACAGCGCGGCAGGTGTCGAAGCCGACGATGGGACAGATCAGCCGCCCAGCGCGGAGGAGCAGATGGGCGAGCAGGGCCAGTCTGCAGATGGGCTCGACCCGCCGCCGCCGAGGCCGCCCCGCGCCAAGCTGCCGCACTACAAGACGTCGCCGCGCTCAACCCAGCCGCTGCCCATCGTTCCATCGGAGGTGGGGCAGAAGGAGCGCGCGGATGAACTGGACGCGCTGCGTGACACTTCCCTCTTCATCAAGCCCGCGGCCGCCTGCCGCTGCCACGTATGCAATCTCCATCGGCACCCCGACTCCAAGGTTGAGACAATCGCGGCGACGGTCAAGTGCGGCGAGGCGGTGGCCGTCGCGCGCGTGGAGGTGCGGCGCTGCACCGAGTGCGGGATGCGCATCATCCTTAACGGGCGCGAGCGCGGCGTCGTGTTCCAGTCGGCATCGACGCCGTACTGCGAGGCATTCCTGTTTGAGCTGGCGGTGGACTTTTGTCGCAACGGCTGTTCCTTAAGCTAGTCCGCATACCTGCGCGAGGCGTACCAAGAGCTGCGCGGCGGCTGCAGCTTCCCGCCGTCCAGCCTGCGGCTGAGCTCGGTCACGACACTCCGGTCGGGGCTGGTGCTCTTCCTGGCTCTGGTCATCGACGGCCTTCCGGCCGCTGTGACGCAGTGCCTCAAGTGCCGCCGGGAGGTTGGCAGCTACGCGACGATCGGCTTTGACGGCTTGCAAGTCGGCTACGGAATCCAGTTCATCATTCCTTTCGTGAAGAAAATTGTGCCGATGCACGCGGTGCCGCGCGCGTCCTTTGTTGCGCACGTGATCACCGACGAGGCCGTGTGCAAGGCGCTCAGGCGGGTGCTCTCGTCGACGGCCGTGCCGACACTGGACGCCAACAAGGCCTTCACGACGGTCTCGGCGATGCGCGGGCACGTGATGGCCATCACTCTGATAATTGGGTACCCTCTCGTGGAGGGAAACTCGGTGGTCCTGGCGGAGCCGACGCCTCACGCTCAAGGGGTGTCGAAGGAACGCGGCTGGGACCCGTCGGTGGACTGCGGCGTGCGAAGGGAGCTGTCTGATTTTTTTGCGGAGGTCATTGACTGCGGGCGCGTGGCGTGCTCGCTTGCCTGGACGGTCGTTGGCGCCCCGGCGGACCTCCGCTGCTGAGTGCCCCACGTGCCGATGGGGCGCGTCGAGGCGCTTCGCAAGTAAGATGAAGGACAAAAGAAGGCTGCCGGCGACACGGAGGGTGAGAAGGATGGGGAAGGCGAGGAGGATAGGGAGGGCGAGGAGGATGCGGACGGCGATGGGGAAGAGCAGCAAGACATGGATGTCCTTAATAAGGACCTTAAAAACGTAGCTGAGCGTGGGGCGGGCGGCGATACGGCGGCGGGAAAGGACGACGAGTGGCAGAGCGACGGGGAGGACAACCAGGCGGCGCTCGACGCCGACGTCGGCGGGGTGTTTCGAGACGACTACATCCCGGCTGAGCCGCTGTACTCCGTTCAGTGCACGATGGACGCCAACGCGCCATTGCGCATGTACGACGACATTCTCGACGAGCCGGCACTGTTGGACACGGGCGGCGCGCGAGCAGCCGCTGGACTCCGCGACCTCATCAGCCCGACTCTGCCCCACATCCCCTCGACTGCAGCTTCCAGCATCAGACTTGTTGACCTCGTGCGGGCGCTGGTTGTCGACCCGCTCACTGTGTGGGCGCCCGGCGACCAGTGGGGCGCGGTGGAGGCGCTCATCAAGACGCTGTCGGCCGAGGACTTGTCGTTGCTTGTCTTGGCGGACACCCTCAGCCGAGCAGACGTGACGGAGCAGCGATTGCTCCGTGGTGCCGCTGCCTGTCTTGGGCCCGCCTGTTGCCTCTCTTCGCGCGTGCGGGAGCTCTTCGTCGGCGACCTCAACGCCCTCAAGGAGACCTGCAAGGCTTACGACAGGCACTTCTTCGACGTGATTGACGGCGCCGACGACAAGACCAGTGCGGCGGGTGACCGCGTCGCGCGCGACAAGGGCGGCGACGGCACCGACAAGGACACGGGCGTTGACGGCTCCAGACGCAAGGACGACAGAAACAGTGGCACCGACGACAAGGGCGTAGGCGGCACCGAGAGCTACAAGCGCCGCGGCAGGGGAAAGCCCATCTCCCGCATGAAGATGTCGCTCGACCACCTGAGCCACACGTACACGCCGCAACAGTAAACGGAGACGTGGCTGATGGGGGAGGCCACCGAGGCCGGGTACCGCGCCGTGTACAATGAGCCGGCGGACCAAGGCAACGACTATTTGAGGACTGGCGTCTGGGCGCCGGGCCTGCCGTGCCTGCGCGGCATGCCGGAATTTGTGGGGGCGTCGAGCGCACAGACCGACGCGCCCGACTGCCAACAAGAGGTGGGCAAGAAGAACCGGCGGACGGCGGGCACGTTTGGCGTGAACTGCAATTGTGATCACCCCAAGTGCGTTGGGGAGGTCGTCCTGGACGGCGCGGAGGGGCAGCGCATGCCCATTGAGTTCATCGTGCAGCGGTTTGCGACACTGCCTGACGTCATCGTGTATGACGTTGCGTGTGCGAGCCTCAAGACGGCCTTTGTGCGGTTGCCATACGTCGCCAAGCGGGTGGCGATGCGCGTCGACCGGCTTCACTGGGGCAAGAACCACAAGGACTGCACCAAGGCGATGTTCCCTGACTCGTACGTGGCCATGAACGGAGCCAACACCTCCTCGTCCGAGGAGCGGAACGCGCTGGCGCGGCGGCAGCAGCACCATCTCCGGCAGATGAACAAGAAGCACTTCATAATCTTCAGCGTTTACCAGCAGGCTCTCTCGAACGTCATCTCCATGTATCGAGACAACTTGGACGAGCGCACGATGTGCAAGTGGCCAGAGTGGTTTCGCAGGGTGCACGTGGACGTTAAAAAATAAACTATGCATGCGTTCCTTTATTTTTCTGCTTTTCAGCGGCACACAACCACAAACCAGAACTCAGCACAGAGTGGGGGGGGAGAAAGTGTGGGGCTGGACCCATTAATCTAGATGAAGTCAAACGAGCAGTGGGGGGTGCACTAAAACCTGTCACAGGGTAGTTTACAGTCGGCCGCCGTGGGGACAGCGCGGTGGCGGGGGGGGCAAGAAATCCACGCCTAGCGGCGGCTGGGGCGGCGAGGCGTGGAGGTGGGCAGCGGTGACTCTGTCGTGGACGGCGGTCTAGGCCACGCCGCGGCCACAGCCAGCCCCTCCGGTACCACAGCCGCCGGCGCCACCCTTCCTTGCCACCGCGCTGCCCGCAAGGCTGCAACGGCTCTAGCGACACTGCCGCTGCCTTCGCCACCGCCCCTCACCACCGCGCTGCAGCTTCCCCCCCTGTAATATCGGCTGGTCGGCCGCAGCTCTCTGGGGTTGAGGCGGCCGGGGAGAGAGGAAAGCGGCCGTGGTGGCGTCAACGACTTGAGCGGCGGCGGTGGCGGCTTCAGCGCCGCCGGCAGCACAAGAGTCCGGGGTGACCGCGCCTCCCACAGGATGCGACCTGTTGTCAAACGCAGTGGCGGCGCACCAGCAGGTCGGAAATCTGCGACCAGGGAGCTTGCGGCGTACGAGGGGGTTGCCTCAAAAGAGAGTAGAACTTGAGGGGGGATTGCCGCAAGGGTGGGGGCACGCCGCAGCTGCACGGCAGCAAGGCGCTGCCTGGAGCACAGGCCAGGGCGATGGCGTTGGTAGGTATCGTCGAAGGTTCACAACCTGCTGAAGGAAGGGTCCGTCTGCGGGAGGCTACAAACACACTTGGGTTGTGGTTGAGAAAGACTCTCATGACAACTTTCCCAACAGGACTGCTAATTGAGTGGTGCTCACCCTCAGCGCGCGGGGATGGGCTTGTCTGTATCTGTCCAGAACATGCCCCTGTACGGTGCCTGTGCTACGAGAAAAACCCGCACGTGAAGGAATAGAATGTAGAGTCTGGCAGGCTACGTCAATGCATGCAGTGCCGCAATGTTCTGGTACCAATGCAGTTACGAGCATTGAAACCTGGGTTGCACGTTCTATTCCAGGCGAACAGGTTAAAGTGGTTCCCGGTGCGCGCACCCGCACAGCTCCATCCCCAGCAGCTCCAGTATCACAGCATCCTGTCTGTGCTAGGTACGCGATGGTTGCAAGCAGCGCCTGCCTCCGCATTTTGCCCGACGACCCCCGCATGTCGCCTCCCCGCTGATTCATAACTGGTTCGCAGCATACCTGCAACCCCCGCTTGCTCTCGCACCATTTGCATTGCCAAACCCGCAGCGTGACGACCCGCACGTCCCTCCACGATTGCCCGTCCGGCACTCAACATCTGAAAGCTTGTGCCGTCAGCCATCTCAGTGGCGCAGAGTAGTGTGTGTATGAATACCAACACGGAAACCTGGATCCTGGTGGACAGCTGAGGGACACTGGTCCATAATTCAGTCGTGCAGCATGATTTCCTCCATACACGAGCAGTCTTGAGCTGCAATGCTCAGAGCCAAACATCTATTCTCAGGTTGCTTTGAGATACCTCTGTCTGATCGCCCCCCGCTCTTCTACTTCGTTCGTACAGAAGGTCATGGCTAGCTTCTGTTCCCACTGTTCATGGACTGCCGTCGACATTAGTCTCGTCTCTCATCAGACGCAGCCACACTGTCATTGAAGAAGCTCAACCGGCTCATCTAGGTGGAGGTCAGGCGGCGCTCTCTGCCCAAGCCGCAAGGTTAGAGGGCGCCTGCTGCATCATCGACAGAGCTCTCTGGGTGTAGCGCGCAGCCCAGCCCGCAGGAAGCCCCTTTGAGAGTGACCTCAGGTCGAACCAGGGTCAATTGGAGCCTAAGGCCGTGACAATGCAAGCTGATGCAAATTGATTAACATATTACTGTAGCCTCTTTTGGAGACTGCCAAGCGGCACGTCATGGTGCCAGCGGCTGTCAGCGAACTGGTACGGAGGACACGCGCGTCGCCTTCAACGGCCTGCCATCCCCCAACCGCCTGCTAGGCCTACTCTTTCCCAGAGTCGGTCGTGACCGAATCGACGTCGGTGACGCGGGCGGCGGGGCAGTGACTCGCTACCTCCGCTTGGTGCCGCGCTTCACTAGCAGCTGGCCGGGGCGCGCGGGTGACGTCGCTGCTGCTCGTAGACCCTGCACCCGACGCCGGCGACGGTACCGCCCCCGGCGGTCACAGCGGTGGCGTCGGGGCCCTCGGCGATCGGGGAGCCTTCCAAGAGGGGTCGCCACCTGAATGTTTGGGATGGCAGACGGGGGAGCGGGTGTCGGGGGGCGTCTTTCTCACCGTCATTGCCGCGGCCGCGTCCTGGCCGTCGGCAGCGGGGTGTCGCACCGCCGCCTACTTCTGCGGTCGGCGTAATCGGCGGCCGGTCGTTCGTCCCGCCCGAGCCCATCGTCCGGGCGGCGGTGACGGGCGGTGGCACGTACTTTGGCGGCGACCCCCAGCGTTGCATGGCGATGCCCGGCAGTCTGTGGTCGCAGGGGCGGTGGTGTGTACGGGAGGGGGGGCGGATGGAAGGTAGGTGGACGCGAGGGGGCGGGCGACGTGTGGCGGCGCGTCCACGATATTGCCACTGCGCCGTTCCCTGCACCGAGCGGTTTCAGCGACCGTTGCTGGGGCACGAGTATCTTTTCCGGTGGGGCTGGACAGGATGGAGCACACCCGGCGGCCGGTGGGGGCGGGCACGCGCGTGTGTGTCAGGGCGGACCCGCAACCGACGTGGCGGGTGGGTGGCGACACTAGAGGCGGGGCTGGGGCGGGGCTTTGCGGACATCCACTACAGCCGCTCGGGTTTGTGCCGTCGGCACCCGGTCGTTTCGAGGCGAGGTGGGTAACGACCTATTTCTTTCTGCAGGATTGATTTGCTGTGGGGGCGCATGCCACCTGTCGGAACGTGTGCCCTCGATTGTTTTTCCCCTGACGCGCAGTCGTCCAGGAGCCCGCTATGATTACTTCTGTTGATGCAGCCATTGGATAGAATAAACGACACCCTTTTCTTAAAAGACCCGTAGAGCATTGCAGCGGTGGGACGGTGCCTACCACATAGCAAGACATGTGGAACAAGAAAAGAAGTGTGCGCTCCGCCGTATCCTCGCGGAGGAGTACGGGGCCGCCGTCACGGAGACCAACACCGTGATGGCGGGCTGGTCGCTCCGCCAGATGGCGGGCCCCGCGGCCTCGGCCGGGGGGACCATCTCCCCGGCGACGCATCAGCGTCCGCCTTCGCAAGTTCCCCCCCATTTTGGGGGGGAGTATGACTCGCCCTCCCGCGTGCCCTATGGGGCGCGGACGGGTCCGTCCGCCAACCCTCCGACCCTTTCAGGGCCGGAGTACTATGCCCCGGCGGGTCCCTCCCGCCAGCATGACGGCTCTCGCCGTTCGTGGTGACTTGTCACCCGGGGCTGCGATGCAGCCCACCCATTGTACGGGCGGTGTGTTCTCTTTGTTTTTCTTTTTCTGTCCCCTTTCTCCCCCGACTCAGGGGTCCTTCTCTTTATAAAAGTGTGGTGAGGGGGTACTCTCTGGGAATAAAAGGGCTTCGCCCTTTTTCTTGTTTCTTTCCACCCCTTGGCGGCGTGAAGCCGCCTGTCGGCCAAGAGCTTTTCTCTTGACTTGGTCCGAGAAAAACACACCTTCCCGTGTGAGGGTAGGAAGCTTAATGTGCTTCCGCAGGCAATATTTCCGAATTGCTTCTCTTGGAAGTTCAGAGGCGAATTGCCAAGTGGCTTCCTTTTCGGGGAAGCCCAACCATTTGACGAGGACTTTCAATTGTCCATCATCATTCCACCCATGGGTGAGAAATCTTTCGAACACATATTCTGGGCTATCCCTGAGTTGGTTTCCTCCCTTAAAGAGAGTCTGCGCATTAAGTGCGCGGGTCCATTTGGCATCCCTCAGTGGGGGAGCCGGGGCACCAGTGACATGGTCACTGCTCACCGTGCGAAGACCCTTGGGGCTCTCGATAATAAATCGATACCCGTCGGTCTGTAGGACCATAAAGGGCCCTCGGGTCTTGAACCCAAGCTTCTTCGGGGATCGAGAGTGGGCATCTGTATATACCCAGTCACCAGCCTTGAGCTGGTTGTTCTTTTATCGTGTCCGGGCGTCAAACGCCCCCTTGGATGCGGCCTGGGCTTTGCCCAGGTTTCGCCTGACCTTTGGGATGAGGTCCTTCAGGTCCTCAACGTATTGTTCGGCCGCCGTCGTTGCGTCGACCGGTCTCTCCTCGGCTTGTCTCAGCCGAGGCATCCGCTCAATGCCAATAAGCTGGAGCCTTCTAGGGCTCACAAAAGCGAACGGGACTTCACCCGTGCTGGCATGCACGTGCGTACTATACGCGGTGGTTAGAAGGGACAGGTAGCTGTCCCAGTCGGATTGATGCTCCGCTATGTAACAGCGGAGCTGACGGACGAGCGTGCGGTTATACCGCTCGACCTGCCCATTGGTCTGGGGGTGATAAGGGGAGGCATAGTTTGATGCTATGCCCATCAGTCCCAGTATGCCTTGGTAATATACCGAGGCGAACTGCGGCCCATTGTCCGTAAGGACTGAGTCGGGGATGCCGTATGAGGCAACCCATACGTCGATGAAGGCCGAGGCCACGGTCAGTGCCGTGGCTTCCCGCAACGGGGTGGCCCTCGTCAGCTTTGTGAACCGGTCACACATGACCAGCACATGCTTATACCCACTTCTAGAAGTGGGCAGCGGACCTAGTAGGTCCATGGCGAGCCCCGAGAAGGGCTCGTCTGCAGGGAACAATTTCATCCGAGAGGTATGCTTCCTCTCAGAGAGGCGGTTCTTGGCGCACGCGGGGCATTGCTCCACGTGCTTGTATATGTCGACGACCATCGTCGGCCAGTATACATAGCGCCGAAGGGTGTCATACATTCTTCGCGAGCCCGGATGCCCGGCCAACACCGATTGGTTTTGGTACCGGAGGAGGCGTTGCTTCAAAGCCTCCGGGATAACCACTTGGGTTTCCCGCCCGTTGGTCGACCGGCGACATAAGAGTCCGTCCTTCTCTTTGAAGAAGAACGCTTGCCGGGTCCACACCGGGTCTGAGGGTGGAAGCGTGTCCAATTCCTTCTGCCTTTCCTGGCAGAAGGTATCCTCGGCTTGTCCGAGGATAATGTCCCGAGCGGTAAGGGCTCCCTATGGGGCCTCATCCGGCGATGCCTCCTTTAGGGCCTCGCTCGCCTGGGTTTCCATGGCGAGGACGGGGATGGCCTCGTCCACGGGGGTGGTATCCAACCCCTCTGTAGGCAGACGCGACAGCGCGTCTGCAACCTTATGGTCCTTACCCGGCTTATGCCGGATCTCATAGTTATACTCCGACAGGCGGAGTCGCCAGCGGTTTATCCGCGTGTTCGGGCTCATGCTTGTGAGCACCGACAGTAAGGCACGGTGGTCACACCGTACCAGAAAGGTCGTACCCTCAAGGTTCGTTCGTAGATAGGTCACCGCCCAGACGACTCCTAGGGCCTCGACGTCGTTGTAGGTTCGAGGTCGCCCAAGGCGGCCTCTCTTCTCCCGGGAAGGACCCGGTGGGACTTCCCCCACCTTAATTGGGTCCCCTGCCGTGGCAGTCAAAGACTGCGCGGGTCCGGGTCGCGCAGCACAAAGCTCTCGGCGGGCGTCGACCCGTCGAGCTTCTGCAGCCTCGTACTTGTCGTGACGTATAGGAAAGACGTCACTATTCCTCTGGGCTTATTGCACCAGGATATTCATAGGCATATTGCCCGTGTTGTGTTCGCGCACATCTGTGCGAACCATCCACCAAAGTCCTTTCGCAGACGGCCTAGGCCGTGTGCCATGGTCCGGTCATACCGGACATCTCCGATCGCCAAAGCGTACGTCGTGCAATCTATGATTGCACCATTGCGGTCACCCGTAGGGGTGATCTTCGGAGGGATCCTCCGATAGAACTAACCCTCCAACTCGCGCCCAAGGGCGCGGGTCACGCCAAGATGGGGGACATGTCGGCCCCCATCCCCCCCGTATCCTGCGGGGGCAAGGACGGGAATCCCCGTCCGTCTTCACCCCCCCCGTATCCCGCGGGGGAAAAGACGGGAATCCCCCGTCCGTCTCCACCCCCCCGAATCCTGCGAGGGCAAAGACGGGAATCCCCGTCCGTCTCCACCCCCCCGTATCCTGCGGGGGAAAAGATGGGAATCGCCCGTCCGTCTCCACCCCCGTCGCCCGGGGCGCCACGCTCCAACGCGATCGGCCCCATGCGACCTTCCGTCGGAGGAGGATCTATCACTGAGTCCCCAGACCCCGAGCCTTCACTGGCTCGATCACGGCCGCCCCGTAACGGGTTGCGGGCGCCCCTTGCGCCCGATTCCGTCACCCCAGATACGTCCATGACGGTGATGTGCCCTCCCCCAAGGGGAGCGACTAGGCAACAAAGTCAACCAAGGCAACAGCTTCACACCCAAGGGTAAGACAGAAACACAGCAAAAACCAACCGTAAGACCGGAAACAGGGTAAACCCGACTGATCAGGAAGGGCCAAGCCCTGTCCCCAGCTGATCCACCAAATGTAGTGGTTTCTGCTTGCTCCAGCCGACGGGGCGCTACCCCGTCGGAAACCCAGCACAGAGTGCGGACCGAGACAAAGGAGAGAGAACACGGACGTCTGGGTCACAGGGCGCGTAGCGCACCAGAACGCCGGAACTAACGCAAACGCAACGATGATTTATGCAAGGAAGCACGATGACCCTCAGACACGCTCTCATATACCCATGCAACGGAAGCAAGACGCGCACAAACCCACCCCACGAAAAACGACAGTGGGGGGACCGGTGCCCAACGGGCCACGGTCCTACATGGGGACCTCTGGTGACCCCTGCCCCGGATCAGGGACACCCCTCCAGTGGAAGGGAAATCTGGCCCAGCCTTGGGGTCAGTAGGGCTTGAAAACCCGTTAAGTCCTCATAGACTTAATCGTCTCATAATCCAACTCTATATTGGAAATTCCCTATGGAATATTCTCGCCGCGGTCGAGATCCGATCTCGACCCCGGGCGATTGGGGGAGCTTCTAGAAGCTTCCGAGCCCCGCTCGGGGCCCGCGAAAGGACAGAGCGGGTGCCCCACTCAATCCGGTCAGGCCACCCATAGGGGCCCGATCAGGGGTTACGAACCGCCACCCCCTGTGGGGGCGGGTTGCTTGGATGGCCGTCAGCCACCCCTGGCGCCCTTCCACGGGGCGCCACCTCCCACGCCCTTTGAGGAGGGGGCGTTACGTGTGCGCTCGAGGCGGCCCCTGGCTCATGCCCGGGGTCGTGCTGTCCGAAGCAGGGGGATTCCCCCACAGATGGGGCGCCTCCAATATCCGACTGGCTTGTACGTCTTTTCTGGCTGTTCTTGCGGCAGTACGCATTTCACTTGGTAATCGCTCGCGTCTGTGTCCACCACGTGGGACTCTTTTGACCGCGGGACCGCCAGCGTTCGCGTGCTTGTAAGTTGCCTCGTGAGTTCCGCAACGGCCTCCCGTTGGTCCGGCGAGAACGGTGGAGGCGGGTCCGACACTCTGGGACTTTTCAGGGCCGGGAGGGGTCGGGCCACTTGAGCATAGTTCTTCACGAACTGGCGGTACACGTTGCACATGCCGAGAAAGCTCCGCAGGTCCTTCTTGGTCCGGGACGGTCCGGAAAGACGTAGGCCCACCAGGTTCTTCTCGTTCACCCGGATGTGGCCCCGCCCCACAATGTGGCCCAGGTATTCGACCCCCTTTTGGAATAGAACGCACATGGACGCCTTGAGGGATACAACAGCGCGGGACAAGAGAACGAAGACCTCGTACAGGTGGGTGATGTGCTCCTCGACCGTCCGGTAAAGGACAATCACGTCGTCCAAATATACCAGGCAGGTTTTCCACTTGACGCCCGACAGGATCATGTCGATGGCCCGCTGGAAGGTGGCCGGCGCGTTGGTTAATCCAAAGGGGAGCCGGATGTACTTGCAGGTTCCGTCGTGGCTCTTTAAAGTTGTCTTCTACTGGTCCTCGACGGCCACCGGGATCTGCCAGTAGCCAGAGTCACAATCCAGCATAGAGAAGACAGACGCCTCGCCCATAAAGTCGATACAATCGTCCATGCGGGGAAGTGGGTACGAGTACTTGACCGTCACGTCGTTCAAGCGGCGGCAGTCCACGCAGAACCTCGGGGACCCGACCGGCTTGGGCACGATCACGACCGGGAACGACCAGTCGGACTGAGACGGCTCGATCACCCCCATCTTGAGCTGCTTCGCCACTTGGTCCGCCAGGATGCGACAGTGATGGAAGCCCGTCCGGTAGGGCTGGGACCGTACAGGGCGAGTCCCAGGGTGGAGGGCGATCCGGTGGGGTGTCATGTCGATCTGTCCCAGCCGTCCACTCCACAGGGCCTTGTAGCGGTCCATCAACTGCTGTACCGCGGGATGTAAATCTGGCGGGATCAGCTCATACGCCACCTTGGGCGACGGATCCGGTTCCGGCGGCACTTGATCCGGCGGGACCTTATCCTGTAGCGGCCCGTTAATTTTCGGGGCCTGCGCTTCCTCCGGGACCGACGGTGCTTCAGTCCGAGGGTGATCTCCCGTCGGCCCAGCAGCGTAAAAGGGGTCCGCCTCCATACCAGCGGGTGTGTCACCCTCCTTTTTCTCGTACGTTGGGCCCGCGTAGGGCTCCGCCGGACCGATCGCGTAGTTCTTCGGTAGGTTGACCGGCTTGTCCGAGATGTTGGTCAGGTGGAGGAAGAAATCCCGGCGAAGCTTCAGGTCCCCCAGGGCATTGTGCAGGCGGAGTTCTTTCTCGGCCAGCTTCTCCGGTCGCTCGACGAGGAGACACTTCCCTGTCGTCCGGAACACTACGGAGACCGCTTTGATAGTGCGCGGGGGGTAACGTCACGCCCTATCGCCGGTAGATGGCCCCCTCGTCCCGAAGAGTAGGGTTGCCCTTGACCGGGTTGGCCTCCTTCTTCTTGCCGTCCCACGCATTCTCCGCCTTCGTAAAGCTACCGTGGTTCCAGGAGACGGTCTCACAGCCCGGGTAGATGGCCTTGACGTGCTCTCTCTGGAAGTCCATGCCCAAGATGACAGGGACCGAGAGGGACTTGACCACCAGGAACGTGAAGGGCATGGAGACTCCATCCACAAAGACGGAGAACCCCACTTGGGCCTTCACCTTCAGGAGTTGTCCGGACGCGTCCCACACGTGGGTCGACCGAGGGGCCCGCTGAGCCCGCTCTTGTCAACCCGGGGGGAGGACGTCCTCCCGCACAACACTTGGTCCCGCCCCAGTGTCCAACACACACGGGGACTCTTGTACAAGATGGTCCGACGACAGACGCAGGGCCGCCGAGACCACAAAGTTCCGTTTACGCAAGACGAGCAGGGTTCCCTTGAAAGCACAGGGAACAGCGAGACCACGGCGTCGAGGGGCTTTTCCCGCCGGTCTTGTCATCATCTTTTGCACACAGGCTGGGTTTGGATCCGCACATGGACTAACCCGTAGGGGGGGGGTCGGACTGCAGTCCGCCCCCCACTAGACGTTTCCCGAGCCGGGATTGTCCTTCTTGTCGCCCGATTTGGTCTCGGGGTCCCCATCTTGATTGTCCTCCTCGTCCGACTTGTCGATGCCGTCGCAGAGAGCTTGGACCATAGCGATGCAGATCTGTCGGTTGTAGGTCCGCGTGACCCGCCTTTTGTCGTCCTGCCGGGCCCCACGAATACGTGTGGCTTGGAGGAAGGACTCTCGGGCCTTGTTCACAAGCGCCTTCTGCTGGTCCGTCAGGATCGGACACGTGTAGGACATACATCCAGGGATCCAACACAGGAAACAAATGCGGGGGCGCCGCGGGTCCTCGGAGCGTCCTGTAAAGAACCGTGGGAGGTTGTCCTGCCGGCCCGATACGGGTTGGACTCGACCCGGGTTGACCGCCGGCGGATCAGCCACAGGGGGCGTCATCTCCCCGAAGGCCATCCTTGGAAATTCCTGCCGTGTAGGGCGCGTTCGTGGGATCACCAAGAGACGACGGGGTCCACGGGAGGGAGACGGTGTAGAGGGGCCCTGTCCATCGCGGGCTAGCGTCATGACTTCTTCGGCCGCCTTGAACGTGCCCGACGTGTAGGTCACCAACTGCTGGAAGAAGCAGGCCGGCGTGTTGTAAACAACCGCGTCCGTCCGGATGTAGGCCGGCAGTCCTCGAATGAGTTGCTGCATCATGGTCCCTTCCGTGTGGATGCTGCCACAGCGCTCCGACAGGCCCCGCAAGCGGGCCGAGAAGGACTCTATCGTCTCGTCCGGTTCGATGGTCGCCCGAATGAAGGTGTCCTGTGCGAGCGCCAACGTGTGGTGCTCCGCGTAGGTCTGCAAGAACCAATTAACCGCCACGGGGTAGGAGGTGATGCTCGAGGCTCCCAGCGCGGTCCCAGAGTCCGGAAGTTCGCGGATGTAGCGTAGCTCCGCGTCGCCCGACAGGAAGTGGGGGATCGCGTAAAGGGCCGTCCCTTCGGACTTGTCGTTGTCGTCACAGACCTTGACCACCTTGCGCAACCAGGAGAAGTCCTTGAGGGGGTCCTGTTCCGAGAACGGCGGGAACCCGCCAAAAGAGTGCTTCATGCTTTGGGTCATTCGGTCCATCTCTCGTGCTTGGGCCGCTCCGTAGCGCGTCCGACGGTTACGCAGGCGGTAGGTCATGTAGTCCTGCACCCGCGAAAACCGATCGTCCAAACATTGTAGAGCAGGAGTAGGGGGGACCGTCAGATTGGTCCCGTGGGGCGTAGTAGCCCCCCCATCATCTTGACCGCTGGCCGACCCGGAGGAAGATCCGGCGGACGAAGAAGACGAGCAGGGAGGACGGCGACGCCGGGAGCGGTGCCACCTCGCGTGGGACCGGCTGGTCCCACATTGTTCCGACGCTTGTCCGCCCGACCCCTCCCGCAAGGGGACTCACTCAGGGCCAGAATAATGTCGGCCACCACCTCCGACCGGAACGCGACCAGAACAAACCGTAGGTCAGTCGGCATCAGGGAATATCCATTACGGCCAGTTTGGTCCTCAACACCAGTAGGCGAAGGAGGGGGCGCCGCGCGCGGGGGGATCCCGGTGGGGCCTCCGGCGGACGTAGTTCGACGGAGACCTGTCCCTCCCCCTCGGCCAGCAGGAGTAACAAGAGACGGGTCCGGGGGCGCACCCCGACCCCGTCCACCAGCGGGAGGGTCCGGCATGTTGGCCCCACGGCACTCGACTTCTCACCTACAGGCATCAGAGAGAGGACAACCACAACGGGCAAAGAGACGAGGGGCTCCGACAAGAAAAGTGGAGGGGCGTCCCGTCAAGGGAGAAGCGTATGTCCCTCCCCTGCTGCTCCCCCATATATGTAGCGATTTTCTCGCTTTCTTCCGGATCGGAAATCAGTAACCCCTGAAGCCCAATTGTGGGAGGCCCAGAAGGAACCGGCAAGGGAAACGTGCAATCCACGCCCGTCCCGAGGAGGGGGAAAAAGGTATTGCGGCACAAACCCGAGGGAGCAAGAGACCCAAGGCACGGTTGGTTTTTTCTTTGGACACGAGGGGGAGGCCGAGACCTCCCCTTAAAAGCCCCCACGGCGGCCCCCTAGCGGGGCCACAGCGGGCCAACACACGCCAGAACCCCAAGCCCCTAGAGGGCAGATGGGGCGCCTTCGCTGGGAGCCCGCTATTCGGTCCCAACCCGCGGAGATATGTGGAAGCCAACGACCCTCGGGAGCCCGTGGCTTGGCCACCAATCGGGGACGGACAATGCAGGCCACCCTCAATGCGATAAGCAAGTCCCACCGAACAATGCGAAATACAATCACAGAAACCTCAAGTCCCCACAACCGCCACCATCAACGAAAAAGATGTCCAAGCGTTCGCCGGCCAATCACAGGGCGCCATCATCTCCGGGATCCGTTCGCGAGGCGCGGCCAGCGTAGGGCCCTCGAAAGCCGTCCAACCACGGCACTTCCGATCCGCACGGCCACGTAGGCTACCCCAGATGTAGTACCACCCCACAGGGGTGGTCAGAGAGAGAGGGAAGCAAGGGCCGTCGCAGCTACTCGAGCGGTACCCACTATGGGACTCAGGGTCCAGGAAGACAAGGTCGGTCGAATACCGAGACAACTAGGCACGGCTTACTTGCCGGCGACCACGGTGGCTACCACCGTCGTCGCCCTTCGTCCTATATGAGGGCCTAAACCGTTGCGCGGGACCGGGGCCACTAGTTGGCCCGGGCCCGCGCCACCACGTATCACAACGCAGATAATTCCCTCTGATGCAATTACAATTCTCCGAGACGACACAGCAAGCGAGGGGAATTCGGGCGGGTGCCCGGCAGCGGGAAACGCCTCGGTGCTTCCTGCTGCCGCCACGCGGCGGGCCGCGCGGCGGCCGTGTGGCCTCGCGCTCCGCGTTGGCCCCGCCCCCGGCGCGCGTGGGCACGGGTGGGCTCGGGGCGTCTGGGGCCGCGGCCGACCGCCTCCCCCTCGGCCGCCGCCTCCAGCGCGTAGCCCCGCCGCCACGTCCGGTTTCCGGCTTCGTCCGTCCCCGTCCGGTACATCCCCGGGGGCCCCCCGCCCCCGTAGTACTACATTCACCATGCCCAGGAAACATTGGACGTGGCGCGTTCTTTTGGGTGGTGACCACACACGGATGGCTTCGGGCTTGGCATGCTCCATGAACAGCCCATTGGCCAAGAAACGCTCCCAAGAAAGTCGACGGAGGCCCGACCGAACTCGCACTTGGACTCTTTGGCGAATAGCTTCTGTTCGCGGAGCGCGTCCGGCACCTGTCGTGAGTGTCGTTTGTGCTCGTCTTTCGTCTTGCTGTAGGTCAGGATGTCATTGAGGTAAGCCTGCCGCGAACTTGTGTATGAAGGGCTGCAGGAAGTCGTTCACAAGTTTGATGAAAGCAGCAGGGGCGTTGTTGAGCCCACATGGTAAGACAGGGAACTCAAATGGGCCAACATTATTGCGGAAGGCGGTCAACGGGACCGAGTTGGGTTCGATGCGAGCTCGGAGGCAGCCCGAATGGAGGTCTAGGAAGGTGAAAATCAACGCTTTCCGCAAATTGTCGAAGATATCGTCTATACGTAGGAGTGGATACGTGTTCCTCACCATCTGCTTGTTCAGCGCCCGGTAGTCAATGCAAAGCCGCAGACCACCGTCTTTCTTTGCGCACGACAGGACTGGGGTGCCCCATGAGGACGCGCTCTGCTGTATGAATCCCTTGCCTACGAGATCTCGGATGTGCCGTTGTAGCTCTTGGATTTCGGTCACCGATAGTTGGTAGATGCCATTATCAAGTGGTTGTGCGTCTTCTTAGAGGTCAATCCTGAACGCCGGCTGACGCTTGGGCGGAAGTCGCTTTGGTAGATCATCTGGGAGCACGTCTTGGTACTCTCGCAGTAGTTCTTGGAGTCCTTTGTGTTTCGGTTCTTTTGTCAAATCGGTTGCGTTGGTGTCAATGGGGTCCTGTGGTTACATGGGCAGTAGGAAAACGGTAAATTCCGTGTTCCGTCTCTTGAGCTGCCGTGCGAGCTTGTGCTTGCTCCAAATGGCACTGGGGATTGTTAGGGTAGCGGAAATATTGATGGTGCGCTGCTTCTTGCGAACGGAGATCACATTGGTACAAAAATGTTTCGGCACACTGTAGTCATCGTGCCATTTCTTTCCCAACATGATGTGATAGGGCACCAGCGGGCGAACATCCATTTAGATCTGGTCTTCGCAGCTGTTGGTAGAATTCTCATACGGTCCAGTAGTCGATCGTAGGTTGTGTACACGGCCATCAGGCATACAAGCAGCCTCGGGGGATTCAGAGTTCTCTACCGCGAGGCGCTTGGTGAGCGATGTGGAAGCAAAACTCATCAACGCGCCGTCGTCATACAAGATGTTGACATCTACTCCGTTCGCCTTCCCTTCGCAGCTTAACAGGCCCAAGTGCGGTCGCTGGAAGGCAGACGACACAACGGGAACTGAGGTAGGCGGCGCGTCAATGCCCGTCTTCAATTCCCTCGGCCTCTTGGGCAGTCCTCGGCGAGATAACCCTTCTCCCGGCTACGGCAGAGCCCTTCGCTCATACAGCGCTTCCGCTCCTCAGGTGTCAGCTTGCCGATCTGCACGTTGGAGAGGTCCATGGGAGTGCCCGCACCCGCACCTGTGGCAGCCGCGTCCGGGAAGGCGACGCGGCGGGTGCCTCGCTTCGCGGCTTCCACCTTCAGGGCATCCAGCATGATGATGTGCAAGGTGTCGTGATTGTTGAGGCACAGAAAATTCCAAATGTAAGACTTGAGCCCGCGGCTAAAGCGGTCAATGAGCTCTGCCATCGTGATGTCTGGAATGTCGAGGATGATGGACTGGAGCGACTGTTGTAGCTGGAGTCGTCCTTGATCTGCTTTCACTTGTGGAGAAGGTCTCGGGCTGCGTGCACTTTATTGAGCAGGCGAAAGCGAGTTTTAAGGGCCTCACGAATTGATGGCCAGTCGTTCACCTGCGTCGTCTCCGCGTAGGTCTGCCACCACGAGAAAGCCTCGCCTTGGAGATACGACGTCGCGACGAGCAAGGCGTCGCTCGGGGCGGCGCCCGACAAGTACGTGTCTTTATGGGACGCCCAGGTGTCAATGGTACCCGGCCGCCCCGAGAAGGCGCTTTGTTTGTTTAGCTTGGGCATTCCGGTGCTCGGCACTTGAGCTTTGGTTGCTTGTAGCCCGAGACGCATCTGTTACGCTTCTTGACCCAACTTCTCCACGTAGGCCGTCATCTTCGCCCAATTCTCGGGCGTCATGGGTGTGGCTGAGGTGCCCGCGCCAGCAGTCATTGTTGAATGTGAGCAAAAGCCCTATTTCAAGAAGACTACTAACACTAGTTCTATCAACGCTTACGGACAACACGAAGGTGAGACTTGCCACGCAGGTGACGCTCGTAGTGCGACGAGCTCTCAAACACGCGGTTGCAGTCGCGGCACTTGGGGAGCTTGGGCGAATTGACCTTGTTCCGATGGTAGCGCGATAGGCGCCGGTCAAGCCAGTTCGCTTTGTCGTGACGCGTCAAGTCACACAAATCGCACTTGAATCGCTTCTTGTTGATGCGGCCGTCAGCCCGACGATACTCTTCACGCAGCGCGCGGTGTGCAGCAGTTAGAGCGGTGCGGGAGCGGATCGTGGAGATCTCGCGAGGTTGAGCCGTCTGCGACGCCGTCGGGGTACAAGGCCGCGGCGCAAGAGAAAGGCGACGTGGCCACCTCGCATTGAGCGCGCCAATGGTCTTCCCAAGCAAGGCACCCGTGCGTGCCGCGGTCCAGCGGCACCCGAATGACGAGAAAGATCGGTGATGGCTCAATCGGACGAATCGAGTGTCTCCAGCATCAATGTCGTTTGTCCCGACAGCACATCGCATGGGATCATCAGAGACGCGGCTCATATCGTCGTCGCCTAGTCGCAGTTCAGTACCGAGTCCATATACATTGCCTTGTATTATTGGTCCCCCGAAGAACTGTCGATTCCGTCAGCGCACCAATTGAACTGGAGTAATAAGTGTTTCTTGTGACAGTACTATCCCAGCTGCAGTTATTGCCACATGCCTTCAGCCAGAGCGACGTTGACTTCCGTGTTTTTCCCCACTGACACACATGCGGCCAAGTTGCCGAGGCTGTAGGCGCCCGCTATGACAAATGACTGGGAGCTTCCCTTACATCAAGAAGGACGTAAAGCTTGCATTGAGCCCATTTCTGCTGTCAAAACTACGTTTTGAGCGCGTCTTCCGTGTGCCCCACCCCGACGTAGGCCAGACGTATTGCAGTCTGCCCAATTTTGGCCGATCCGAACAGGAACACGAGCACAGAGAACAATTATACAATTCAAAACATGTTGATGTTTGCCACGCTGCTCCTGCGAACGACCACTGACATGCCGTTTGGAAACCTCAACATCAGCATTGGACCCAAAATGCTTGAAGCTTTTCCAGCATATTGGATCGTGCCTGTGTGTCATTACCACAGCTGTCCTGTTTGTCGCACTGTGCGTGAGAGTGCAGTCCTTGCTTCACCTTCTAAATCGCAATGCAGGGGTCCTCAAACTGAGCAGTAGTACTCTTTGGGTGCCTCATCTTGAGACGGAGAGCCTCCAGGGCAAACATGGGCGATTGTGACGCAGTCTGCAGAAATTTGGTCCGGTCCTGACCGGATCCAGGCCGAGACGGAAGGAAACTGGCTGCTAAGGCCGTGAGCAGCTGGGAATCGGGGCCCGTACCAAGGGCCTTGGCCCTGACCATCGCACTCAGTGACGAGCAATCCGCTCGGAGCCGAGGATCGTCCTGTTCTGCCGGTGACCTCCTGCATTCTCGATTCTACTATTCTGCGCCCCGGTCTCTCCCCCACCCCCCTCATTCCCGCAAATTTCTCTGCTTGTCTCCTCGGCTCCGTGCGATCACGACGAAGAGCGCCGAGGCACGGGAGCACCTCGCACGGGTGTGGTGCGCCACATGGTCGCAGCGTCGCATCTGCTGGACGTGACCTGAGCAAACGG
>Ga0209093_1000284_pt1 | contig 26524 bp, 16 predicted proteins | sample SidtaG_4_FD_187450 | JGI IMG/M metagenome (GOLD analysis project Ga0209093, IMG submission 187450) | Marine algal microbial communities from Sidmouth, United Kingdom - Sidmouth_Male1 metaG (SPAdes) (version 2) | ecosystem: Host-associated > Algae > Red algae > Unclassified | place: Sidmouth...
GAATAAGGTCTTATTTGTAAAAATCTCTTTAGAATCGTAAAGGGATTTTTAGAAGTGGCGGCTGCCTGCCAGGTACCCGGAGGGGATTAGCTGGCATAGCATTTTTGCTTACTTTTTTTGCAATTGAAAAAAGTAAGGCCCGCACGGCGAGTGCAAGTTAGCTTTGCTTCTATAGAAAATGTGTTTATGCTTTACCTCTGAATACCCCTAATATGAATAAGGTCTTATTTGTAAAAATCTCTTTAGAATCGTAAAGGTATTTTTAGAAGTGGCGGCTGCCTGCCAGGTACCCAAGACTGAATGGTCCTGTAGGGAATTCAATGTCCCAAATGGACATTGAATAATGAAGGAACCGAGGATTTGTCCTCGGGTGGGTTGGCATTAGCTGGCATAGCATTTTTGCTTACTTTTTTTGCAATTGAAAAAAGTAAGGCCCGCACGGCGAGTGCAAGTAAGCTTTGCATCTAAAGAAAATGTATTTATGCTTTACTTCTGAATACCCCTCTTTTAGACTGTCTTGAATGTCAAGATATGAATGCTTTAAGAATAGCTTTGTGCAGACCTTACACACCTATAATCATAAATTAAATATAATGATGGAAGTGTTTTACTTATCATTTTGAAAAGCCGGATCATTCTCTGGTAATACATATTCTCTGGACTTTTTACCAAATACCCTCAGATACCTTCTGGGGTTGAGTCGGAGGTCCTGCAGGAGTAAATTCATATTCTGGGAAGACAATTTAATATTGTCGTAGACCTCGTCGTCATTCATCAATTTAGCCAAAGTACCATCGCCATTCGACATCTTATCTAACATCGTCGATAGCTCGGTGAATGCCTCTGTGGAAGTGCTAATCGTCGTGTCGAGACCTTGCATCAGGGTGGTGGCCTGGCTGATGGCTCCATTGGTAGCTTCTATGGTTGGCACGATCTGTACTTTTCGCATTTCAGTAGATATCGCATCTAAATTGCTCAGCAGATTTTTTATTTGCTCATTGCTGGACGCCAAACTATTACTTAGTGTAGCCATATTGCTCATGGTCGCGGTGAGATCACCGTAGGAAGACTTCATGAATGAATCCATGGTTTTTGTAGCACTCGCCAGATTCTGCATGGTGATCTGCATTTGATGTAGGCTTTGATTGATAGGTGAGTCGATTTCTTTGTTGGAGAGAGACTTTAAGAGGGTGTCTAAGGCACTCCCGATACTCTCCTTCACTGCCAGAGAGTAGTCATCAATATTGTCCCCTCCGATAATGGACTGGATGAGGCCTACGGCTTCTCCTTGGAGCATATCTCCAGACTGAGCGCAATCAGCTCCCGTACAGCGCTTCTCAAATTCTAATGCAATCATTTTACCACCTACTACTCCAGCACTCATGAGTAGTGCACGTGTCGATTTAGGGTAAGCTATATTGCCGTCTACCTCCATGGTCACGAGGATGGACTTCGTATTTTCAGGATTAAGATCGATATCTAATACCGTCCCTATATTATAACCGTTGATGCTGACTGGTGATGCTACTGTGAGCTGCTGTACATCGTCAAATACGGCATAGAAAGTTGTGGTCTTTTTGAATAAGTTCTTTCCTTTCACGTATTGGTATGCCCAAATGGCTAAGGCTATCGTAAGAATGGCAAGTATTCCTAATTTTACTTCTTTAGACATAATGATTTTTGCAAATAAGGCGCAAAGTTAATCATTTGTTTGCTCAGACGTATGCACTTCATTCAATCGTGTACATGACAAATGACACATAATATGGCAGGTAATCTCATTGATCCGATTATATCCTGAGTTATTGAAACTAATAACATCTGGTATAGGCCAACTTTACCCTCTAATCACAATTGCTGATACTACGTAAGTATGTTCTATATCAGAAATATGGAGTCAGTCCTATATCAAGATTGTGAGTGAACATAGCTGGTATGATCTGCTGAAATCTGACAACCAGTTGATGCTCAGAGACTCACTCGACTATCACCTTCATAGGCTACGATGAACGCTCCTCTGAAGCCCTGCTGACGCATACTGTCTTTAGCTCGGAAGGCCTCCGCAAGATCCGTGTAGTAGCCCGTCAAATATTTAAACATGTCATTCTCTTTTCTAACTTCCAGATCAGCAATGGCTTTAAATTTACTTTCATGACCAGTAATTAGCTTTTGTTTACCCGCCGCTATCTGTATGCGATATACCTTTTGAGTTGAGGTATTGACCAGCACCCGACTACTGGGCTGGTGCTGCGATGTAGATTGAGCTACTTTGCTCGTAGATGACTTACTGCTATGACTTACAGCTGGCTGTTGCTGTTCCATTAAGACTGCATGGCTCGCATCGGCAATGCCAGTCGCTCCAGAATAAGTACGATTAGTTGATCTGAGGGAGGAGGTTGATGACGTGTGGGATGGCCTTTTTGTTTTCTGATCAGTTTCCGACTTCACTGTCACTGATGTGTTAGTCGACGTCTTTGTTACTCGCTGTGCGGTGGTACGGCCAGCTGGGTTTATATGCTGTTCCATTGATGCCTTTGCCTGCTGTATTGGGCTTCTGCTCACTTGTCCATCAGGTCCTTGGTAGGTGGCTGCAGTTCTCTGAGCTGATTGGGACTGAGCTGAGGGTGTAGGTTCTGCATATGTAATGGCCTGGTCTGTACTCAGCTTATTAGCTGCCGCTGAGCTAACTGTCTCGCTTTCATCCTGCTGAGAAATCCAATACTCTCCTTCTACTTCTCTCTTGTATTGGGTGATGGCTTTTAGTATAGCATCTGCGGACTCGTCCTTGCCCTGCTCACTCATCAGATAGGCTTCATCTAAGTCGTTAGTTAAGAATCCGGTTTCGATCAGCACGCTTGGCATGGTGGCCTTGCGGAGCACTAAGAATCCAGCTTGTTTGACTCCTCTACTTTTAAGTGGGGTCCTGCTCGTAAAACTATTTTCAATCTTAGTGGCAAAGTTGATGCTTTTATCCAAGTAAGCATTCTGATACATGGAGAGAAGGATATGTGCCTCAGGAGAGGTAGGATCGTAGCCTCCGTAGGTTTTTTCATAATTATTTTCCATAAGGATGGCTGAGTTCTCTCTCTTAGCTACAGCCAGGTTCTCTTCTGCTCTGTGCAGTCCCATGACGTAAGTCTCTGTGCCACCGACGTACTCTTTGTGGATCGCATTAGCATGAATAGAGATGAATAGATCCGCTTTATTTTTATTAGCTATATCAATCCTAGTATCTAATGGAATGAAGACATCTGTTTCTCTCGTATAGACGACTTCTATTTCAGGATGGTAGTATTTGACTAATGCGCCGAGGCGCTTAGCTATATCCAACACGATAAATTTTTCTTTAGAATGATCTCCTGAGCAGCCATGATCTTTACCCCCATGACCTGCATCGATGACAATCTTATCAAGTTTGTCAAAAGCACTTAATTTCTTGACCTCGAATTTTATGATTTCATTTACAACTGGATCAATGTAAGCTTCGTTTTTAGCAAAAGCCGACGAAGGGTGAAGAGAGCAGATACAGAATAGTAATACCAAGCCATACTGGATTAGCTTTTGAAGAATTATCATTTTAAGACCTTTTAAAATTATACGTGTAAATTTACATCAAAATATTAGAAATCGCTTGAAAACAAGGAGTTATATAGTATATATTATTTTAATATGTTTTTCAATTCCTTGTTTAGCTCAGCAAAGACCAGCCAAAATATTCCCTACAGACTCTCTCAATTTTAACACAGATGGCATAAATAAACCACCTGATACCGTCCCTCTATTCTCAGCTGATACCACCAAAGTCATACCGATATCTAATCAGAGTATTGATGAGCGGATAGAGCATGGCGCTCGCGATACACAGTGGATTGACGTAGACAATAATCAGATTCACCTTATCGGAGATGCTTATGTAAAATATCAGGACAACGAGATTAAGGCTGGCTATATCATCTTTGACTTTATCAAAAAAGAGGCATTCGCTCAGAGTCTGACCAGAGAAGATGGGCAGGAAGTAGGCAGGCCCAGCTTCAAGGCTCAAGGTCAAAATTTTGAATATGGGAAAATGAAGTTCAACTTCGAAACCCAAAAAGGCATTGTCTATGAGGCCTACACTCAGCAGGGTGAATATTTCGTACATGGGGCAATAACTAAATTCGTTAGTCAGGCTAAGGATAGTCTCTATGTCGATGATGTCATTTTCAATAAGAATGCGCTGATCACCACCTGCAATCTTCCGCATCCTCATTATGGTATCCGCGCCAGCAAGCTCAAGCTTATCCCTGATAAACTGGCTGTGATCGGGCCATCTCGGCTGGAAATAGGCGGTATACCCACACCTATATTTATCCCCTTCGCTTTCATGCCGATGATTCAGGGGCAGCGGTCAGGTATTATATTTGGCGGACAGCAAGGATTTGAATTCTCTGATCGATTGGGATTCGGATTCCGAGAAATAGGCTACTATTGGGCGCTCAATGATTATATGGATCTTAGGGTCACGGGAGATGTGTATTCCAGAGGATCTTGGGGGCTGAGGGTGGCGACTAACTATGCTAAGCGGTACAAGTACCGAGGCAGTCTACAGTTGGGCTACTCTACTCAAATTGTAGAAGTACAAGGAGATCCACGTAATAGTTTAGTAAATAAATCCTTCTCCTTTGCGCTCACTCATAATCAGGATAGTAAGGCTCATCCATACCGCACCATAGGGGGTAACTTCAGATTCACAACCAACGATTTTGATCGAAACAATTTTAATGATGCCACATCACAATTAGAAAATATCATTAATTCTAACTTTAGAATCTCTCATAAATTACCAAGTATTGATGCTCTAAGTTTGAATGCGACGCTTGGTCACTCGCAGAATACGAGAACTAGAAAAATAGATTTCACTCTTCCTAATGTAGAGTTGAGAATGAAAACTATATATCCATTCAAGCGAAAGAACAGGTCGGGTAAAGAACGCTGGTACGAAAAGATAAATGCTCGCTACAATTCTAAGTTTAAGAATTTTGTGAGTACGTTGGATACCATTTTATTTAGACCAGAGACTTTAGAAAAAATTCAAACTGGGGTATCTCATGATGTGAATGTTGGAGCATCTTTCAGCGTATTAGATCACTTTCAGATTACGCCTTCAGTAGATTATGATGAGCTGTGGTTCGTTAAGACCTTAGAAAAACAATTTAATCCAGATACCACAGTTTCCACTAATATATTTACGGGTCAGGTGGACTCTACTTTCACTATTATTGACGATGTCTTCGACACGGGATTCAGTACATATCGAAATTTTAGCTCCTCGGTCAATCTATCGACTAATATATTTGGCACAGCACTCTTCGCTAAGGGGTGGCTGAGGGGAATCAGGCACACCATGCGGCCTAGCATAGGGATTTCATTTAGACCTAGCACAGAGCGGTACATCGAAACTGTGCGTGATGACCTTGAAGATCCAGATAGTTTCCGTGAGTACACTCGATTCGATGGGGGTATATTCTCAGTGCCGAGGCCAGGTGAAAAGCAGATGGCCCTTACGTACAATATTCAAAATCTTTTCGAAGGCAAATATTATTCTAAGAAGGATTCTACGGAGAAAAAATTCAAGATTTTGAATGCGCTTAATTTCTCTGGGAGTCGAAATTTTGCAGCCGACTCATTACAGTGGAGCCAAGTGTCTATGTCTGGTAATGCCAAATTATTCAAGCGTAGCAATCTGACATTTAGAGCAAGTTTTGATCCTTACATGGAAGAGAACAATCGCCGGGTAAATAAATCGGTATGGAAGGACCGTAAGCGCCTATTGCGTTTTGAAGATTTCAGGGCCACCTTGACCACCAGTATGACTGTCAAAGATATTATCGGCTATTTTGATAAGCGAAAACAGAAGAAGACACCAGAAGAGCAGGCTCGCGAGGAAGAAGAAAGTCTCTTCGAGCAGGGTATTTCTAACGATAATTATTTTGACGAATATGAAGATAAATCACTCGGGTCAGCCGAGCGTGACTTAAGAAATCCATTAGATAGTGAAGAGGATCAATTAGACCTGGATAAGGTGAGTCGGCAGCAAATCTCCTTCTGGGAGCTGCTGAGTAATTTTAGAATGAGCCACACCATCACTTACCGATTATCATCTGAGGACGGGGTGCAGCAAGGAGGATTCCAGACTCACTCACTGCGCATCAATGGTAACATTCAGCTGAGTGAAAACTGGTATCTGACGCTAGGCCAGATAGCCTACGATTTTGAGAATAAACGATTCGTTTACCCTTCCATTGGCTTAGCTCGAGACTTACACTGCTGGAATATGAGATTTGATTGGCAGCCGGCGCGTGGTACCTTCAATTTCTTAATCGCAGTGAAGTCACCTCAATTAGGCGGATTTCTAAAGTATAACTACGGCAGAAACCAATTTGATAGCCTACGCTAAAGCTTCAGAGCTTTCATATGTCTTACCAAAGTTTCTGGTGATCACTATTTTGAGATCTGCGATATGGATGCACTTCTATGCTGAGTCAACATCTTTTAGTTATTTTGTCTATTATTAGACTCACGGATGTCAGCACTTATCAGTCTATATACTTGAGCAATTTGCATAAACACATAAGCTAAATTTTAATGAAAAATTTCCATCTAATTTATATAGTCTTTCTAACCATGTTTTTTTGCCTGTCCTTAATTGGTCAACAATCAAGAGTTGATGAGATAGCTGTAGGGGAGGAGACCTTGAGAGAGTACAGACTATTCACGCCATCAGGTGACTTGCTAGATAAGATTCCCTTGGTGCTGAATTTTCACGGATTCGGCTCCAACGCCATTCAGCAAGAGATCTATTCTGGCATGAACGTCATAGCAGAAACTGAAAAATTCTTAGTAGCCTATCCAGAAGGACTTCTCAATAGCTGGAATGTAGGTTGGACATTTGGAACTATGAGTGATGATGTAGCCTTTATCAGTGCGCTGATTGACGAGCTGATTGAAACAAAAGGAGTAGACCCAGACAGAGTCTATGCTACTGGTATGTCCAATGGTGGATTCTTTAGCTATAGATTAGCTTGTGAGCTGAATGATAAGGTGGCAGCCGTAGCCTCAGTGACGGGCTCCATGGTACCGTCATACATACCCTTATGTGATCCTGAAAGGCCGGTGCCTGTGCTACAGATACATGGTACGCAGGACGAGACAGTACCGTATGATGGGTCTGGACCGATTACTATTGCAATAGACACGCTAATGGCTTTTTGGGCCGATCAGAATGGATGTGATCCAGACCCTACAATAGAAGACATACCTGATATAAACCTCGAAGATGGGAGTACGGTAGAGAAACAATACTACGAAGACTGCGAAGATGAAAGTGAGGTGCTGTTATACCGCGTATTCGATGGTGCACATACTTGGCCTGGTGCTGGCATCATCCTGGGCGTGACGAATCAAGATATCAGCGCCACTTTAGAAATTTGGGACTTTTTTAAGCGGCACACCCTGCAATCATCTCTGATCAGCAATACGGACCATCATCCAGTCAGCAAGGTCGACATCAGTCCTAACCCTATAACTGATTTCATGCTGGTAGAGGGTCATGGAGATGAGTATTATCGTGTATTCGGCATAGATGGTACAATAGTTAAGAGTGGACGGATCGCAAACCAAAGCTATAGATTGGATATGTCAGGTTTAGCTGATGGTATGTACCAATTACTGATTACATCTGCGGATCGCAGTTATTCTGCCAAAGTCATTAAATACCGCTATTAGCACCAGGGACAGGCCCATCATCATGCTCGCTATTAGACATTAATTCATCATATCATCATTATGCGTCATCGAATTAGCTGCACAGTCTTAATTGTATCACTAATAGCTTTAGTTGGCGAAGCTCAAGACAAATCGCTACTTGATATAGATCGGATATACTCCTCTGTAGAATTTACTCAGCAGCATTTAGAGCCATATCAGTGGATTGATTATGGGGACGGATACATCGTCAAGGAGAAAACACTCAGAGGCTCAGAGCTTGTCAGGTATGACTCTAAATCTATGGAGAAGTCAAGCTTTCTTTCAGTCGACCAGCTGCGGCCTTCTCCAGCCGAAAAGCCGATTGAAATTGAAAGTTATAGCCTGTCACCCGATCAAAGTAAGGTGTTAATTTTTAATAACTCCGAGCGCGTTTGGCGAACAAATACGAAAGGTGACTATTGGGTATTCGATAAGCACACAGGCCAGCTGTCTCGCCTGGGTGAAGGACTACCAGCATCATCGCTGATGTTCGCTAAGTTTTCGAGTGATAACGTCTATGTCGCATACGTCCATGAATTTAATCTGTACGTAGAAGATTTTAAATCTGGCGTCATCACCCAGCTCACTCACGACGGATCTAAAGATATTATTAATGGCACCTTTGATTGGGTGTATGAAGAGGAGTTCGGCTGTCGTGATGGCTTCCGATGGAATGAATCCGCCAGCCACATTGCCTACTGGCAGCTGGACGCCAGTCAAACGGGCGTCTTTTATATGATCAATAATACGGATAGCATCTACCCCACGATCGTTCCTATGCAATACCCTAAAGTGGGACAAGCCCCATCAGCCTGTCAGGTGGGTATCATCGACATGATTAGTAAAGAGACCGTATGGATAGAGCTACCAGGCGAGTCTGATCAAAACTATATCCCTGCCATACAGTGGATAGATAATCAAGTCCTACTCATACAGCAGCTCAATCGTCTTCAAAATCACCTGACCATGTGGTCTTATGATCTGAACACTAAGACACTAAAAACGATCTATGAAGAAGTAGAAGAAACATGGGTGGACATCAAGTATCCTGATATCACCGCGAATGGCTGGAGCCGTACAGACATGTTCATGGCTAATGATGGGCGATCCTTCTACCGCATGAGCGAGACTGACGGCTGGAGGCATATTTACGAGATTGACCGAGAAGGTGGGCCCGCTGTACTTAAGACCCCAGGAGCATACGACGTTGCCTCTGTGCTGCATTCTGGTATAAGTGGAATCTACTATATGGCGTCGCCTGATGATCCTACGCAGCGCTACCTTTATTACGTAGATCATGATGGGAAGAAGAAGCGTCTGACCCCCACTGAGTATGCTGGAGTGAATCGCTACGATGTTTCGCCAAATGGAAAATATGCTTTTCACACCCACACCAGTGTGTCAGAGCCCTCTTCTGTCAGACTGATCAGCCTACCTGATCACCAAGAGATTCAGCATATTATCAGTAATGATATTTACCAGCGCCAGCTCAGTAAGCTGCAACTGCCAGAGATAGAATTTTTCCAAGTGACTACAGAAGAAGGTATAGAGATAGAGGGGCGAATGATTAAACCAGTTGGCTTTAATCCAAAGGTGAAATATCCCGTCCTGTTCCACGTGTACGGTGAGCCATGGGGTCAGGTCGCCACTGATCAATTTGTAGGTCTCTATAACATCATGATGGCTCAGAAGGGCTACGTGATCATCGATATGGATAATCGAGGTACTCCCTCCCTCAAGGGCAGTGATTGGCGGAAGAGTATCTATGGCAAAGTAGGCATCCTCAATACGAGAGATCAAGCGCTGGCCGCTAAAGAGGTGCTGAAGTGGCCGTTTATCGATGCTGAGCGGACAGCAGTCTGGGGCTGGAGTGGTGGAGGATCCATGACGCTTAATTTGCTTTTCAGATATCCAGAAATCTATAAGACAGGAGTAGCAGTAGCAGCGGTGGCCTATCAATTAGCCTATGATAACATTTACCAAGAGCGTTATATGGGATTACCCAGTGAGAACATGGAAGACTATATAGAGGGATCTCCCATCAGTCAGGTAGATAATTTTTCGGGCAATCTACTTTTAATCCACGGAACTGCGGATGATAACGTGCACTATCAGCATGCTGAGATGTTAATTAATGAATTAGTAAAATATAATAAACAATTTGACCTGATGATCTATCCAAATCGTTCGCACGGTATCTGGGAAGGAAAGGGCACTACGAAGCATCTTTATACTTTATTGACTAATTATCTCATAGAGCACTGTCCGCCAAATGAAAATTCGAGTCAGCCGTAGGGATGCTGGTATATATGATTATTGTCTATCTTATTCTTTATTCGCTATTCAAATTACATACGTAAGGCAATCTCAACATGCGACAAAGCTATCTCCCATATCATGTATTAAATATCATTTCTTAATTGTGCCCACGGCTCGTTCAAAAACGATTGAGTTTTACTTAGGATGTTGTCGCACTACTACATCTGCTGATTCAAGTGATGACTATGAATATATGATATAACACAGAGAAGACACTCACAGCAGAATGCCATATATAAAAAAGCAGGGCCAATTCGAAGTCGGACCTGCTTTATATTTCTTTATGGTATATGATTTTAGCTTTTGGACCCACGGCTGGCACGCTTTCTCTCGTGCTCCTTCAAGTGGACTTTTCTGATTCTCATGGATTCAGGAGTCACCTCTACATATTCGTCCTCTTGGATATATTCTAAGGCTTCTTCCAGCGTGAATTTTATGGGCGGTGATAGCTTCACTTTATCATCAGCTCCAGAAGAACGTACGTTTGATTGTTTCTTTGTTTTAGTCACATTGACGTCTAAGTCACCACTTCTTGAATTTTCTCCGATCACCTGCCCCTCGTATACTTCTTCATTGGGGAATACGAAGAATTTACCTCTGTCTTGTAGGTTATTCATACTGTATGGTATCGATTTACCTGTCTCCAGACTGATAATCGAGCCGTTAATGCGTCCTGGAATTTCACCTTTGAAAGGCTGAAACTCTATAAACCGATGATTCATGATGGCCTGGCCAGCAGTCGCTGTCAGTAAGTATGACCTTAATCCGATGATGCCTCTTGATGGGATATGGAATAGAAGTTTAGTGCGATCCATCTTTTGCTCCATGTTAAGCATCTCGCCTTTGCGATTGGTGACCGACTCTATGGCCTTACCTGCATACTCATTAGGAAGATCAATGTTCAGCTCTTCCATAGGCTCATGCTTGCGTCCATCGACCGTTTTAAAGATGACTTGCGGCTGACCGATCTGTACTTCATAGCCCTCTCTTCTCATGGTCTCGATCAATACCGATAAGTGAAGTACGCCTCGACCATAGACGTGGAAACTATCAGCTGTTTCGCCATCTTCGACTCGCAGAGCTAGATTCTTTTCCAATTCTTTGGTCAGTCTCTCCTTGATGTGTCTTGATGTGACGAATTTTCCTTCTTTACCGAAAAAAGGCGAATCATTAATGGTGAAAAGCATACTCATGGTGGGCTCATCGATTTTGATCGATGGTAGACCTACTGGATTTTCGATGTCGGCGACAGTATCACCAATTTCAAAATTCTCAAGCCCCATGATGGCACAAATCTCACCGGCTTTCACATTCTCGACTTTCTTCTTGTCGAAGCCTTCGAAAGTATAAAGTTCTTTCACTTGTGTCTTCGTTACGCTACCGTCTCTTTTAACTAAAGACACTCTATCTCCAGCATTCAGCTCACCTCTGTATAATCTTCCGATAGCGATCCGTCCGATGTAGCTGGAATAGTTAAGTGAGGTAATTTGGAGTTGCACTGATCCTTCTTCTATTTCAGGGTAGGGCACATGCTCTAAGATGGCATCCATGACGTATGTAATGTCATCTGTCTTCTTCTTCCAGTCTGCACTCATCCAGCCAAACTTAGCTGAACCGTAGACGATAGGGAAGTCTAGCTGATCATCATTAGCATCTAAGCTGACCATCAGATCAAAGACTTTATCCACTGCTTCATCTGGCGTGCAATTTTCTTTATCTACCTTATTTACAACGACGATTGGCTTTAATCCCAGTTCTAAAGCTTTTTGCAGTACGAATCGAGTCTGCGGCATAGGACCCTCGAAGGCGTCTACCAATAGCAATACACCATCAGCCATATTCAAGACTCGCTCCACCTCTCCGCCAAAGTCGGCGTGACCAGGCGTATCGATAATGTTGATTTTGTGATCTTTGTACCGCACTGATACATTCTTCGCGAGTATAGTGATGCCCCTTTCTTTTTCGAGATCATTGCTATCCATGATCAATTCGCCAGGAGTTTCATGTTCTTTGAATAATTTTCCCGCCATGAGCATCTTATCCACCAGTGTGGTCTTACCATGATCTACGTGGGCAATGATGGCTATATTCTTGATTTTCTGCATTAGCTTGTCTATTAAGCGCGCAAAAGTATCATTATTAAGTTTCTAAATCCATTAAAAAATAAGATGTAGGGACATACCACAATCTTTTCGATGGATATTTTGTTATTTTTTACGATCTTGAACGTCATAAGGATAGAGATGCATAAAATCAAAAGCCAGATTCCTAATATATTGTCAATCGTGAGAATCGTACTTGCATTTGCGTGCTTCTATCACGCGCTTTCTCTTAATCCCACTGACATTGCCATATCATTAGGCATATTTGTCATCGCAGCGGTTACGGACTTTTTGGACGGATATTTAGCCAGAAAGTGGAACATAACTTCCAGTTTTGGGAAGATTTTGGATCCTATAGCTGATAAAATTCTCATCCTGGGTATTCTCTTCATCTTCTGGTATAAAGGATTGGTCCCACTCATTTTGACCATCATCATCGCCTTTAGAGAGATTTTACTGACCGCCATCAGATTAATTCTCTTACCAAAAAAGGTAGTATTAGCATCTATACAGTCTGGCAAATTTAAGACAGTGGCCCAGATTAGCTTTGTGATCATCGTCTACATCACACTTATATTTAAGAGCTCAATTATGCAGATGATCAGTCCAGACATCATCAAGTATATTTTATTATCTCTACTATTTATAGTCGCATCCATCACGCTTTATTCTGGCTACGAGTTCTTTGCCAGAAATAATAAAGTTTTGAGAAAGCTTTCATTTTAAAAGACCTCGCCACATCAGCTGTTAATGTTTATTGAAAATAGTTCAGATACTTTTTGAGTATAGACTTTTTATAAATATTTATATCATAGTCACCTGATTATAGATTTGGAAGTATTTCACTTAATCGAAAAGCTATATTATCATTGCATACCAGCCGATGGCTCTATTTAGCTATGCGCTGAGAAGAATTCTATTACTAAAGTAAACTTATGAAAAGCGCTATTGCAGTTACAGTACTAATGTTAGGCATGATCAGCCTCAGTGCCCAGGATAAAACCAGAGTTAAAATTACTACAGACTTTGGCGATATGATCATAAAGCTATACGATGATACTCCCTTGCATAAGGCCAATTTTTTAAAGAATGTGCGTAATGGTTGGTTAGATGGCACACTCTTTCACAGAGTGATTCCATCCTTCATGATGCAGGGCGGAGACCCTAACTCCATAGGTGCTTCCATAGACCAGTCGCTCGGTGTAGATAGGTGCACTAAGGTTCCTGCCGAAATCAGACCTAATCGTTTCCATAAAAAGGGTGCACTCTCAGCAGCTCGTCAGCCAGATGGGTCTAATCCTGATCGCCTATCTAGTGGCTGCCAATTCTTCATCGTACAGGGATATCGACACACCGATCAACAGCTGATTGGACTAGAATCTCAAGGTAGAATGATACCAGCAAAACAAAAGGCATGGTACAAAGCTTTAGGCGGCTATCCATTCTTAGACGGTGATTATACGGTATTTGGTGAGGTCATCGAAGGTATGGAGGTCATCGAGCTCATCGCTGCTATGGAGACCTTCAAGACGGGGGGCGTGAAAGACAGACCCATAGAGGATGTGAAGATGACCCTCACTATTATAGAAGACTAATTTAGCTCTGCAGCTACCATCTCAAAGGCATTCTGAGAGAGTCACGCCAGTGTTATTTTTCAGCGAATATGTCATTTTGAGATATCACTCTTATTTCATGGCCTGAGAGTTTAAGCCTCTCTTGCAAAGTGCTAAGGTATGACTCACTTCTAGCGACAGGGTAGTCGCTCCCAAATAATATTTTATCCAAGCCTATACGTCTGATGATGGCTCTCTTTTGGTCATCACTTAGCTCTGAGTGATGATTCCACTTTTCATGGATAATGCCTGATAGCTCGAAGTAGATGTTGTGAGGACTTCCGATTGAAGATTCTATCTGACTTAGGATAGCTTCTATAGTAATGATACTTCTCTCAGTGATCCAACCTCCACCACCCATGTGGGCAAAGATGATGGTCTGCGGCACATCTGGATCTATAATATCATGGAAGAATTGGATCACTTCTTTCTCACCAAAGTCACTGCGGTGATTCGAGAAATGCAACAGGACGGGAATTTTATGTTGCCCAGTGTAAGCGAAAATGTCTTTCAGTTTATCAATGTGTTCTTCATCCCTAAAATCGACCTGCGAAGCACTAAAATGGAGCTTGATGCCTACAAAGTTTAATAGCGTATGACATCTTTTGATAGCTACAAGCGCGTACGGAGATCGAGGATTGATGCCGTAAAATGGAATTACTCTATCAAGGTATTGATCTGCAATATTAGACAGGTAGTTTTGTTCTCTCAGAATCAATGGTATCTGTTCCTCCGGTCTGACGTGGTGTAGCCTATAGCCGTAGCCAGTGGATATCAGCAAGAGCTTAGATGCAGGGTTAAGATTAAGTATCGTCCTTATATCACTGTATGTGTTGGGGTCTCCCTTCACAAGGTCGCTGCCAAATCTTTCTTTCTTTAGATTCTCTATTAATGCTGGACTAAAGATGTGAACGTGATAATCTATAAAATCTTTAACTGCTTGGGCTGAAGCATGAGAACAGTACTGTGAGCATATAATGATGAAGATATATCTGTGTATTCCGAGAAATTTTAGCACGTCGCAAAGATGAAATTTTATCGTACTTCAGTGGTCAGCTGAAAGAGTTTACTTCACATTATTTGAATCATCCTATGTTGACAGCCATATATTCTGCATCCTCTATGTCGAGTTGGTGTTAAGTTTGTAGTCGCAACTATAGTACAGCGCACGATTTTACTTGAATATAAAGTCTATCTAATTTAAACGTATATCAGTAATATTAAGTCAAATAGACAAAGTTGTCGTTGTAGCGAGCCTCGACGAATACAACAAATGATGACTCTTTTCCATTAAGAACTTCATTAAATTATCTTAGCGCTCTATATGAAGATTTCTACCAAGTATATTCTTTTAACAATCTTAATCATCGGAGGCCTACAGTCCTGCGCCTCTCACAGAGCAAAGTATGCACAGAATGAGCAGACACAGTTTAATTCTCCATCAAATCCTTACTTCACTTTGTATCTTATCGGCGACGCTGGTAATAGCTTGAAGCCCACTTCCGCCACCGTATTAGATCATCTAAGTGCTGATATAAATGGTACAAAGTCTGAATCTGCCATCGTCTGGCTAGGCGATAACATCTATCCAGTAGGTTTGGCCCCTGAAGGTCATGAAGATAGAGCAGATGGATATAATAAACTCATGGCACAGCTTAATTCTCTGGAGAGATACACTGGTCAGGTCTACTTTATACCAGGAAATCATGATTGGTATAGCTATGGATTGCAAGGCATTCTACGACAAGAAAATGTCGTAGAGGAGACGCTTAAGAGCCATCGTAATAAATCAAACGATAACTTTTTCAAGCCTGACAATGGCTGTGGTGATCCAGAATTAATTACGCTTAAAGAGGGGATTGATATAGTGCTTATGGATTCTCAATGGTTTCTGCGTGATGACAATACGAAGAACGTAGAAACATGTGCCTGCAATACGAGAGAAGAGTTTTTGAAAACGCTAGACAGAGAAATCACAAGAAGCACGTCCTCCTCATTAATTGTGGCTATGCATCATCCTCCATACACCTATGGACATCATGGAGGAGGCTTTACGCTTAAAGACCACATATTCCCCATCACACAGGTAGTAGATAATGCATATATACCACTGCCTGTCGTGGGTAGTTTTTTTAATTGGTTTCGCAATATTGCCTCAGATCAAGATAATAAGAATCCGAAGTACAAGAAGCTAAAACAACAGCTCATTGAGTATTTAGATAACAGAGGTAGCAGCTTAGTGGTGTCTGGACATGAACATAACCTCCAACATATCCAACTTGGAATGCATAACTATATAGTCAGTGGAGCCGGTTCTAAAAATAATCCAAGTAAACTCGGAAAAGGAAGTCAATTCTGCATCGGAGAGAAAGGCTATGTTAAAGTCATCTTTAGCGATCCTAAGCATGCCATCGCTGAATTCATAGTTCCCTCTAAGATGACTCGAGATGAGCATGTCGTTTATTCAGCGAAAATAAATTTCTAATCATTGAATCATAGCATTAATATATATGACGTGATAGCTATGCTCATGATGGCGTTCGCGCTAAGTGGTTCAACTCCGCTTAGCTCGCAAGATATCCTGCGTCATGAGGACCACCCCTTAGTCTGTGTCGTCTCTAATATCAATATGAGCGATGAAGCACAGCTGTCAAAGATCAAAGCTGTCGCTCAATCACTACATCCCAAAGATTCCATTACTATGGTGATATTGGGCTTGACTCTATCTGAGACACCCGCTTTAGAGCCGGTAGTCGCTTTGATAGACAGCCTAAAGGAACTCGTGGATAATGTATATATCATTCCTTCATGGGACATGTGGGAACACCTACAAGCTAAAGGCCTAAAAGATTATGATGACCGCATCCAAGAATACTTTAAACAAGATATCATTATTCCAGATAATGCCTGCGGTGAATTAGAGACTAAGGAACTGACTAAAGATATAGTATTAGCTACTTTCGATAGCAATTGGTACATGCAGAATTGGTCCCAAGATCAATATTTTAATCGATCATGTGTAATCAGAGATAGAACCCGATTTTGGCTCAATGTCAAAGACGAGCTCTCATCCCTAAAAGATAAGAACGTGCTACTATTTACTTATCACCCACCTATTAGGTACGACAAAAGTAATGGTTATCTGTCAACGCTGGACTACCTGTGGCCAGTGCCATACTTTAGTGCGATAGGCAGAAATATGGCTGCTTACTCCCGAGGCCCTGGATCAGCGACTCATCAGTTCTATAAAGAATTTTCTTCAAAACTGACAGACATCATTTCATTAGAACCCAATGTGCTATCCATATCAGCTGATGGAAAATATCAGATGTCAATAGATGACGACGAGGGTCACTATGTAAATGTCAATAGCGGAATGGATCAGATGTATATCGAATCAGATATGGTAGATTGGAATCACCCAAAGTCCTCATTTCTGATCATACAGAAAAAGGATTCTACCATCTTAAGGGATTGGTATCTGATGGATGATCAGAGTCATCTCACAAGACAGATTCAGAATATTGATCAAGAGATCAGCGACGATTACTTCTCTAAGACGAGTAATGAATCATTCGAAGATAGTATCAGGACCTCTGTACTCAGAAAGGATGAAATTATCTCAATAAATGGTTTCTTTTTCGGTAGGCTCAATTCTGAATTATATAATGATAATATAATGGCTCCGACATTAGACCTCAAGAGCGTGAATGACAGCCTGCAGCCAGTTAAGATAGGTGGTGGCAATCAGACTATTTCTGTCAGATTGCAGGATAAAGAGGGTAAGGTGTATGTGGCAAGGTCCTTGAGGAAATACGCTACTAAGTTGATTCCACCACCATTCGATATACCATTTGTGGATAGACTTGCTAAGTTTTATCTGACAGCCGCCCACCCGTATGGATTTCTTGTGAGTAGTAAGTTAGAGCAAGAATTGCAGCTGCTCAGGACAGAGCCTAAGTTAATGTATCTGCCAAAGCAGGCTATGCTGGACCCGTATAATGATGAGATCGGTAATAACTTAGTGCTATTCAGGCCACGTGCTGATGGAGATATGTCAGAGTCAAGTGCCTTAGATTATAGCGAAGATGTCATCAGCACTTCTAAGCTGATAGATAAACTCAATGATAATAGAGCTAAAGTCAACGCTAAGCTTTATCTGAAAGCGAGACTTCTGGATCTGTACATCAATGATTGGGATAGACATAATGATCAGTGGCGCTGGGCTGAGCAGGATAATGAGGGAGATGTAGATCTCTTCGGCCCCGTGCCAAGAGATAGAGATCAGGCATTGTCTAATTATGATGGTCTACTTCTCTCCATAGTCAGATACTACATACCTGCCTCGTTTCCGCCCACCGCATTTCATGATCAGATCAAAAAGAGAGACATCAAGTGGCTACATTATTTAGCTTCTCAATTAGATAAAAGAATCTTATCCAGCTTAAGTAAATCTGACTGGGAAGAGGTGACATCTTTCTTTATGGAACATGTAACTCAAGATGTGATTGAAACTCTGAAAACGGAAACTCCGCTAAGCAAGAATAAAACTAATGAGATTATGTTTGCTAAGTTAATTTCCCGACTTAGCACCATGGAGGAGATGTCAGCAGCTTTTTATCAGTTGATTAATGAACATATTGTAATTATAGCTTCCAATGAGGACGATGATATCATTGTAGAATATACACCAGATTCATGCAGGGTCAAAATAATAGGAATAGATAAAAAGGATGAAAATTCATATACGACATTCTCTAGAACATTCTCCAAAAAGGATACAAAAGAAATCTGGCTGTATGCGCTCGATGGAGACGACGAGCTATCGGTAACGGGTCAGACTAATGATAATATCCTACTTAGAGTTATAGGTGGTTATGGCGAGGACAGCTATCATATCGCTGAGTCAGTACCACGGAGTAATTACAAGATCTATGAATTAGAGTCAACAGATTCTGATAGAACATCCGACCGAAATATCTCTTGGACAAAAAATAAGAATATTTTGAGCCTTAGTCGGCCAGATTTTAGAATTGATCATTCTTTTATTATTCCCGACATCAGTTTTAATCGCGATGACGGTGTCTTATTAGGCAGTCAATTTACATTAATCGATAAAGGCTTTAAGTCGCTGTCTACCCATAAATTTTCTGTCGGCTACGCTACGGCATCCGGATCATCTAGTTTTAGCTATGAGTATCAAAGAGCTTCAGACTTATCTGATTTTACTTATTATCTAAATGCCTCTTACTATGGACCACGATATATCAATAACTTCTTTGGTATTGGAAACGATTCAGAATATGATACTTCTATAGACAATGAATTTTATTTTGTGCGCCAGAAACTAACTAAGCTTCATCTCACCATTGAAAGAGCTTTTCCTAATACATCTAATCTCGCATTACAGCTAGGCATAGAACGAAATAGGGTGGAGAATAATAGAGACCGTTTTGTTACATCTCAATTAGAAATAGAACCATTAGCTCAGCGTAATCAATTTTATGCTAATGCAGCTATAAGCTATAAATTGGAAAATTTTGACAAATCATTAAGGCCCCACAATGGCGTTTCTTATGCTTTAAAGATAATGGGGCAGAAGCATATATCCTCAGAGAGTAGAGACAGGTTCAGAGTTTCAGGCAGTCTTAAATACCTCAAATCGCTAGGGCATAAAGAGGACTTTATCTACGGAACAAAGATAGGAGCGCAGACTCAATTTGGTAATCCCTATTTTTATAATCTTAACTATATCGGAGGTGATAATGAGCTAAGAGGATTCAGACGAAATCGATTCGCTGGGCATACTAGTGTATATCAAAGCCATAATTTACACTGGTATGCGAGTAAGAAGCGTAAAACGAATGACAAGCTACATTCCTTTGGGCTTTCTACTTATTTAGATTATGGACGAGTTTGGTCGTCTGAAGCTGAGTCAAATACTCTACATCATAATTATGGTGCAGGCCTATTTTTTAATCCGTTAGACGTTACTACTATTTCAGTTGGCTATTTTATTTCAGGTGAAGAAAATCAGTTAAGAGTTGGCTTGGGCTGGTTATTATAAATCCACTTTAGAATTATATTATTTTGATTATGGAGTTAGGTTCAATAGATAAAATTAAGAAAGCACGAATTATTCTTCAGACTTCTCTGACAGGCATTGAGAACAGAGATCAAGTATTGTACGTCAATAATATTATCAAGAAAAAATTTAAAGTAATAAATAAAATATGTGAAGCAGAAGCTGCATCTGAATCTGACAAGGAGCTCGCCAAAATTTTTACATTTTCATATATTCTGAAGCTATATCAATTAATAAAAGATGGTGATACTTCTGATAATATTGGGGTGGTCATCACACAGTTAGTGAATACCTCGGAGCAAGGTGGAGAAATACTAAAGGCTATCGCTGATCTGACAGTCCCGATAAGTAAGCAAGCACCCGTGGGTATACTGATAGGTAGTGATGCCATTAATGCCTCCATGGGTAAGGGTAATTTTATTAACTATGTACAGAATATCAAAAACGAATTAGAATATTATTTTGATCATGCTCAGGGGGAGTTGGAGTGGTCAGAAATAGTGCTGGACTATATGTCCAATACTAAATTCTACACCATGTACGCGAAGCGTAAATATTTAGATAAGAAAATAAAAAATAAATCTAAATTAGTAAAGTATACTCAGCGTGTCAAGCGTGACTCCTCGCTTGTCAATAACAAGCAGGCGATGACAATGATAAAGACTTCTTCTCGTAATCAAGTAGACCTCGTCAATATCGCTGATAACAAGGCTGGAATTATGATTACCATCAATTCAATATTATTAACTATTCTCATCCCTCTATTTGCAAGTTATATCTTTGATATGTCTAGCTATATACTTCCCATGTCACTATTAGCAGTGACCTGTGGAGTTACCATTATATTGGCCACATTAGCCACTCGGCCTCCAGAGACGACTACAATAGAGAGCGATGATATGAAGTCAGGTAAGCGTAGCATTTTTTATTTCAAAAATTTTAGTAAACTAAAAAAAGCAGAATTTTTAAGTGAGGTAGAAGGGGTCTTAGCTAGAGATAGTGCTTTCGAAAAAACCGTCTTCACGGATCTTTACGATGTAGGTGTAGAGTTAAATCATAAGTACACCAGACTTAGATGGTGCTACACTGTATTTGGTATTGGAATGTTATTGACTATGATCAGTTTTCTATTTTGCATATTTTATTTTAGCGCTACATAATTATATAGTTATAGTATCATCATGTTAAGGAGCCTCATTAATTTATTTTATTATTTACTTATCAGCATAGGTCTGTTTAGCTTTAGCCTAATACTGGTCTATTTTAAAAAACCTGATTATAATAAGGATTTTGCTGGATTGGTACAAAGGGATTTTATTCTACCATTTAAGATCACGTCACCTGAGAGCACTCTTCGGATGCCTAAGAAGCTAAAGGAAATATCAGGCATCAGTTATTATAAAGGTAAAATCATAGCTATAAATGATGAGAGGGCTGATCTGTATGTCATTGACATGATATCAGGTGATATAGAGCAGGTCATTGATTTTGGTAAAAAGGATGATTACGAAGCGATCACTCATAAAGGTGATGTGGCATACGTAGCTGAAAGTAATGGAAATATTAAAGAAATAGATTTGAGCTCAGGTAAAAAGATAGGCGAATACAAAACAGACCTGAAGAAAAAAAATAATGTAGAAGGCATGTTCTATGATCATAAGCACGATCAGCTGATCATGGCCTGCAAAGGTAAAACCAAGAAAAAGAGCAAGAAAAATACTAAGGGACTTTATGCTTTTAATTTGAAAACTAAGGATAAAAAGACCTCACTAGTGAAGGAGTTTCGCATTAATCATGCTGATACAAATTTGATAAAACTGAATATGATATCCAATGTATTAGTAGATTTAAATACTAACTCGAGACTTTCATCATTCGCGCCTTCAGGTATTGATATTGATCCTCTTACACAGGATAGATATATGGTATCTAACAATGGTAAGTTGCTCGTGGTGACTGATAGCTTATATGATTTGAGGGGCATATATTTTTTGCCGCGACAGCTATATGGTCAGCCAGAAGGACTATGCTTTGATGATATGGGAGGCTTGTACATCAGTAATGAGGCAAGGTCCACCAGCGCTAATATCAAGTATTTCCCGAGGCAGAATGTTGAACCTACCGAAGAGGCGAATCCGATCAAGGATATAATCGAAAAGCTGAAGCATTAGATAAGAGATGAGCAGATATGCCTGAGGCTTACATTAGTACTACTTATGCGTATAGTCGCGGATATAAATAGTCGATTAGCTAAGTAGCTGATACGCCAATAATGCAAACCCATAGGCCAAAACCAGCATTAATAAGAATTGATATATAGCCAGCTTCCACGATGATGTTTCTTTCACTACTATTGCCACGGTACTCATGCATTGCATAGCAAAAACGTAGAATAGGAGAAGTGAGATTGATGTAGCCATAGTGAATATTGGTTTACCCGTATCAGGGTTTACCTCATCTTGTAGCTTCTTGATGATGGAGCTTTCTTCTTCTGAACCAATGCTGTAAATCGTAGCGAGTGTGCCGACAAAAACCTCTCTTGCAGCGAATGAGGTGACTAAAGCGATGCCAATTTTCCAGTCATATCCTAATGGCTTAATCACAGGTTCTATGAATTTGCCTAAATAGCCTACGTAGGAGTATTCTATATCAAATGACTCCCTGCTTAGTGATGTATTGGAAGCTTCAGCTGTATATTCCGAATATTTAGCATCTATGTAATCAGCGCTTTTAGGGCTGAAGCTAGCCATTACCCATAGCAGCATAGATATGATGAAAATGATTTTACCCGCCTCTACGACGAAGGACTTTGTTTTTTGGTAGACAGTATTGAAGACATTATTCCAGTTAGGCATGCGGTATACGGGCAGCTCAAGTGTCCAGAGCTGATTAGCCGGAATAGTCGATCTTCTGGTGATGATATAGGAAATCACCAATGTCGCAATGACACCGATCAAGTATAAAAGTAGTAGCGCCAAGCCTTGGATGGTGATGATAGAACCTGAAGGATCAGGAAACATGACAGCGATAAGGATCGTATACACAGGAAGTCTCGCTGAACAAGTCATCAGAGGAGAAGCCATAATCACGGCCATTCTCTCGCGAGGGTCGTCGATAATTCTAGCACTCATAATCGCCGGTATAGCACACGCCCAGCTGGACATTAGTGGTATGATACTCTTGCCACTCAGCCCAAATTTACGAAGGAAGGCATCCGAGATATATGATATTCGAGAGAGATAGCCAGTATGTTCTAAGAGGCTGAGTAGCAGAAAGAGAATGGCAATCTGAGGAATAAACACCAGCACACCTGCTACACCTGCCAAAACTCCATTGCTGATCAAATCAGCTAACCACGGAATAGTTATATAAGTACGAGCTGCGTCTGATAGAATAGAGAAGCCGGTATCAATCCAATCGCTGGGATAGGCCGCCAGGCTGAAAACTGCCTGAAAAAGGAGTAGCATCACAATCAGAAAAATGATGAAACCTAGAATAGGATGCAGTAGGAGCCTATCTAATTGCTTAGAGCTATCTAAGTATTTATTCTCTATCCCTTGATCCACGGTGCTTCTGACGATGGAGCTGACCGTCTTTTGTCTTTTTTCGTATTCTTGCTTATTATCGTTCCAGCTTTTCTCTGATGAGAGGTTGACATCAGCTAGATAATTATTGCGGATCTCTGCGATGGTCATTTCATCGTAAAGACTTCTACAGATGGCGTGTGGTGTCTTAAATTTGAGATCGCTGATCAGTGATTTAACTTCTTGGAGCCCATCACCATTACGCGAATTAACCTGTATGACGGGACAACCAATCTGGTTCTCCATCTCTCTTCTATTGAGCGAAACCTGATTCTTAGCCATCTCATCTTTAAAGTTGACGACAAGAGCCATAGGCATCTGGAGGTCTGCTACTTCTGAGAAGAACATGAGATGGTCAGCCAGCTGCATGCCATTTGCTATGAATATGAGAGGTGTGCCTGTCTTAGCATATTCTATAATCTTTTGTTTTGATATTTTCTCTTCAGGGGAGGTGATTCGTAGAGAATTGATACCAGGCAGATCGATGATCTTTTGTCCTTGATAGCTACCCATTTTTTTTTCTACAGTAACCCCAGCATAGTTACCTACTTTTTGGTTGAGGCCAGTGAGCAGATTGAAGAGACTGCTCTTGCCACTATTAGGTTTGCCGACTAAGGCAACCACGTGAGGGTTCATATCCTGATCCATTCCAGTGTTATAAAATCATGACTTCTCAGACTTATCATTTTACCTCCTACGGTCAGATTAATCAAGCGAGCGTATGATGGGCTGTAATTCATCGAGAAAACAGTACCTATAGTAATGCCGTGGACCAAAAGGTATTGATTCAGAGTTGCTGATCCTTGGAGATCTATGATAATTGCACGTTCGTTTTCCTTTAAGATTTCCATGCTGATAGCCGATGCAAAATAGTGATAGCATACAAAGGAATGAATTATTTTGAATTAATCTAAATAAACTTAGTGATAGTTTTCAGCTCCTATTGGCTGATCATCGACTCACCATCTTGTAAGGCATATAGTATTTAGTATTGCTCGACTGTAAAGGTTTGCTTAAGGTTACTATCTAAAGTGGATTTGAATTATTTCAAGGTAAAATTATAGAAGACTTGACAGAATTAAGATCAGTATTGTAGATGTTAGCTTGGTAGTCACAGGGAGAGTAGATGTGAACAGAGACAGCATTTTCGTGGCGATCTTCATTACCGAGTTTATGGATGCAGATACCATTGTCAATGTAAGTGTAGGATGGAGATGATAAATGGCAGTTAGATATCTGATTCAAATCCTGATCATACCGCCATTCTGAAAGAGTCCCACTTATGGGATACACGATACACCCATTCGTCGGATGATCATGTATAGGGCTGAGCTGACCTGGCTGCCAGCCTATAAGGACTATGTCAAAGTCATTTACTTGATGTATGATTCTTCTGCTGTAGTGATCTCCGCAAAAATCACAAGATGAAGAAGCAGCTTCACTCTCAGCGGCTATCATGGTTTGAATAATATCAGCATGAGAGCGCAAATTGTAATCTTGTAATGTGGCTAAATAATCTCTAATCTGTCCATATATCATGAGGGTATAATTTTTAGATTCACATTTTATTAATAATCCATCAGATCTAAAGCGTCAACAACATTATCTACTGGAAATTTGCATGACTTATTTTGACACACATAGATCAGTGTCTGACCATCTTGCAGTTTACTTTCTAATAATCTGAGCGATCCCTCTGATGTGCCTCCAAGGTATATCGTTGTAGGGCTGAAGTGTGATTGCATTTCCTCACTTAGCACTGTAGCTCGCTCGCCAATGATTGCCACTTCATACGGAGGGTATACCATATCGATATATAGCTGGCACCAATTAGAGTAAAAACCAGGACTTCCATTCTCTTGAAGTGTTGGTAGAATATTTTGAAGCATCTGATCAGCCATGCTCAGGTATGGCTTATGGTAGGTGAGTTCCCCCAGCAACTTTAGATTGCGAGCCATGACTGAATTAGAGGCAGGTATGACGTTGTCGGCGAGTTCAGACTTGCGAGCTATGAGCGGTGGGTCTATGTCTGATGTATAATTAAACATAGCATTACTCCTCTTAAAGAAATGAGCTATGGTGTATTCCATTAGCTTCTGGCTGTGCTCCAGCCAGGTCTCGTCAAAAGTAATTTGATAGAGTGAAAGAAAGGCGTCTATAATGAGGGCGTAATCATCCAAGAATCCATTAATATTGCTCACCCCGTTTTTATAATTCCTATTTAGCCTATAGTTACTCTGTAGCATATTTTCCAATAGGAAGTTAGCATTTTGCAGAGCCGCGGTCTTATACATCTCATCGCCCAGAGCACTATAGGCATCCACATAGCCTTTGAGCATCAGCGCATTCCATGAGCTCAGTATCTTGTCATCCAGCCCAGGCCTGACTCTTGCTGCTCGAGCATCCATGATTCGCTGATTCGCCTGATTGATGAAGGTGGCCCATCTATCAGGATCTATTTGTTGCTTTTTTAGAAATGCCTCATCAGATACCTTGCGTAACAGTATATTCTGGTGTTCCCAGTTTCCAGCTTCACTGATGTCATAATAAGCCTTAAGATTTTTGTTCTCCCATTCATCTGGAAATAAGGAGTCTATTTCAGCTGCTGACCACACGTAGAATTTTCCCTCTTCTCCCTCACTGTCAGCATCAAGCGAAGAATAGAATCCACCAGATTCGTCAGTCAGTTCTCGCTTCACAAAGGCTAAGCTCTGCCGGACTACGTGCTCATACAAGGGAGATTTGGTGAGCTTAAAGGCATTGGCATAGAGGCTGACCAGCTGACCGTTGTCATAGAGCATTTTCTCGAAGTGGGGGGCCTTCCAGACACGATCGACTGAATACCTCGCGAAGCCTCCTCCAGCCTGATCGTAAATGCCTCCTCGCGCCATTTTATCCAAGGTAAGGGATAGACCATCCAGTGCTGATTGATCACCTGTCACCGCATAATACTTCATTAAGAATTCAAAATTATTAGGCATAGGGAATTTAGGAACTCTATCATTACCACCTTCTTGCATGTCTAAGCCATCTATA
>Ga0209093_1000286_pt1 | contig 26505 bp, 42 predicted proteins | sample SidtaG_4_FD_187450 | JGI IMG/M metagenome (GOLD analysis project Ga0209093, IMG submission 187450) | Marine algal microbial communities from Sidmouth, United Kingdom - Sidmouth_Male1 metaG (SPAdes) (version 2) | ecosystem: Host-associated > Algae > Red algae > Unclassified | place: Sidmouth...
CACCCGACTTTGCGGCCGAGACGGCCTCCCTCACGGCCCGCCTCGACGCATTCCTTCCCGCCCTCCGAGCTGCCAACGAGGCGCTGCCACCGCCGCCGCCGCCGCCGCCGCCGCCGCCGTCGGTGGCGGCGGGGACAGGCGCTCCCGCGTCGCTCCGCCCACGGCTAGACGACCTAGTTGGCCCGCAGCCCGTTCCGGTCGTCATTGTTGGGGATGACGGGCCCGCCGCCGGCGGCGGCGGGGGCGAGGACGCGGACACGGCCGCGGCGGACGCGTGGGGCGAGCCGGACGAGGACACGTCGGATGGCGGAGGCGGCTCGTCCCCCGTCAAGAAGCGACGGACTCAAGCGGGGTGGGTCGAGATGGACCTGCTCTACGACCCGACCGAGCATGGGGAGCTGGTGGGCGCGGCTGGCGCCGACGCCGACGCGCCGCCGAGGCCCCTCATTGAGGAGGTGGCGCCACGAGGCGCAGCGAGCGGCGGTGTTGCCGCAGACTCGCGGACGACGGCCGACATGCCGGCAGGCGGAGCGGCGCCGGGCGAGTAGCGGGCCACAGCAAGCGACGGTTTGTTATTTAAACCACGGGGTGGGGATGGCGCTGTCGAGTTGTGGCTGCTGGAGTGTGCTTTCCTGGCGCCGTTCCGGTGCTCGCTGCGTGTCGGTTTCTTTCCGCAAGTGACGTCGGGACGACTGCCGCACGTTGCACTCTTCTTTTCCCTGTTGTCGGTGGTTTCCGCGTATCCCTTCCGACGTGCTCCTCCCTTGTGTTTTGATGTGGAGCACCTGTGTGACGTCGACAGTCACGGCTCGCTGTCCTTGCGGGCTGGTTCGGATTGCAGTAGGAGGCGTGCGCCACGTCTTGATACGACAGGTCTTCGAAGCTCACTCTTGGTATGTTTGCGCCTGGTTTTTTTGTATGTTGCGTGATGGCACAACCCGGGTTCCTCTTAGGTGTGGTTTCGTGCTCGTCGACGCCGCGGACAGAGCACCGACAGCCTGATTTTCTGACCTTTGAAATACCCATCTACTGCTGCTGTGCACCGGCTGGCTTGTGACCGGCTTCGTTGTGCTTGTCCTGTTTGCGCGGTGCTGCTTGTTCCATTTGTATCCTTCGGCTGTAGCGGCGGCGCCGACTGACGAGCTTTCCGTAGTGGTAGTGCTGTTTCGCCCTCCAGCTCTTCGTTTGCATCGTGTAGTCCCTGGCATGGGGTTCGCAACAGCCAGACGAACTGTGCACATCGGCGCTGTGGAGTCAGTAAGAACAAAGCTATCATGCTCTCCCCGTCGCCCCACTCCCGATAACCACTCCCGATAACCACTCCCGATAACCACTCCCCATAACCACTCCCGATAACCACTCCCCATAACCACTCCCGATATCCACTCCCCATAACCACTCCCCATAACCACTCCCCATAACTATAACTCTGCTGCCATCACTCAAGGTGCACGCGCCCGCCGACAGTCAACCAGATGCTGGCCACTGCGGGGCGCGACCGTGAATGCGGCAGGTGCGGGTGTGCCGTCTCGACGGTGGGTTAGGTGCAACGGGCGGTGTCACCGTGTGGAGTACTATTGCTGTCGCGCTCGCCGTGAGTGTCTGGAGGTCAGGAGATGAGCTGCAAGCACGTTTGACAACGTGCCCTGTACCTCAAGACAATATGAACGGGGCGGGCTGGGATGCAGCGCTCCGACTGACACCGTCGGACCGGGCGGCTGTTGGGGGACCCTGCGAGTAAGTGCGGGACTGGGAGCTGGTGGTCGACTGGGGAGGGCCAACGATGTCCTGTAGGCCAGCACTGTTTGAACACATCCCATCTGAGGACGGATGTGGACAAACTACTGTGACCGCAGACGGAACGCAATGTGCATCTCTGCAGCCCCAGTTTCGGGGATACAAGAAATCGCAGAGGCAGCCGCACCTATGTGCAAGAGCGATTGTGTGTCCACCTGCCACCATACCATGATAAACCGGCGCACCTCGCGACTTGCACACACTGAAGCGTCACCTCCAACACCCCACCGTCGGCTGGGTCAGCCGCCCAGGGCGACACTCCGAGCGCCATCCACGGGAACGTGCGGGCGCCCGGCGTGGCCACCCCCCCAAACCCGCCACCCCTCAATAGCACGACGCCACCGCCTCCTCCAAGCGCGGCTCGACCTTGACGAGCTTGCGCGCCCAACTCCGCGTCACCCGCCGCGTCGTCGAGCCAACCTCGATGAGCGAGGCCGGCGCTGGGACCACCGCCAACGCCGACGGCGCCACGTCCAAGGTCGCCCCACCCGCGGCGGTGGCCGCCGCCCAGCGGGACGCCGCGACCGGCGACGACGACGGCGACGGCGGCGGTGGCAGGGGTACCAGCCACCCGGGTCTTCTTGGGTCACGACTTGCCGTCCTTCTCCTTGTGCTTGTCGTTCTTGCCCTTGTCCTTGTCCGACTTGCTCCTGTCCTCTTTTCGCTTCTCCCCCTTGTGCTTTTCCATGATGTGCCGGTGCAGGCTCGTCTTGCGCGGGTACGACTTGCCGCACTGCTCACATACCGCCGGCGCGTGGTTCTCGTGCGTCTCCCGCTCGTGGCGGCGCAGGTTGCTCTTGTTCTCGTACGACAGTCCGCACCAGCAGTAGTAGCGCCTGGCCCGCTTCTCGTGCGCGGTGCGCTTGTGCATGTCGAGCTGCGGCTTGGTGTCAAACCGCTCCGTGCACTCGTCGCAGGCAAAGCTGCGGGCGCCGCACAGTCGTCGGTGTGCCTGCAGGGTCTGCTTCCACTTGTACGGCCGCCCGCAACGGTCGCAGTACCACGTGGCCTGCACATCCCCTGCCGATGCACTTGGCTCGAGACTGCCCCGAGTCACTGAGCATCCGGCGGTCGGGTCCGGCGGCACCTTGCGGAGCTCGGGCCTATCGGGTTGCCGGGGCCCTTGAGAAGCTGGTCGCGCACGCGAGGTCACTCCCACGTCGGCTGCAGGAGGGAGTGAATCTCCTGGTAGCGGTCCTTGTGGGCGTGGCATTCCGTGGGCGACACTTCCCGCGCTGAGTGGCCGCGGGGTGCCCAACAGGGGAAGTGAAGAGGCTGGTAGTGCCCTGTCGTGGCTTGGAAGCCGCCGCGCAGTCTGTTCTTGGGCAATCTTCGGCGCACTGCTTGTAGGCACGCTCCACGGCGTCGGCGATGGTGCCAGTGGTGGGAGTAGAGCTCCCGCATCGACCGGTGGATGACTTGTTACCTTGTGTAAGTGACGTTGCTCCTTCCTATCGGCACCTCCCACCGATCCTGGTAGCGCCAGAGCCGGCAACGTCGGCGGTCCGAACACAAACGGCTGGCTAGCTGCTGCCATGCTCCCGCCTGGAGCAACGGACGACTTGCTCGGCTGCTTGGCACCTGTTGAGAGCGCCTGGCCTACCGGCTGCGGGTTGAGCCGCGCCGAGGTGGCAGAGATTTCTCGTAGCGTCCTTGAAGAGCGCAACCGCTTCGTCCGCTCGTCACGTGACAGTTCCTCTTCCTGACGCTCGACCGGTGCGACTACTTCTTGACTCGGTCGCTTGTGACCGGGCTGCAACAGAAGCATGGGAAACTCGTTGGATGCATCGGCCAGCATGGAGAGCGCTGCTGCTGGGGAGTGTTCTGATGGCGGGGAGTATCGTAATCGAGGAGGAGACGGACGCTGAGAACGAGGCGGCGTTCGTCGAGGAGGTAGGCTAGGAAGGAGTTGTGCAGGAGGTGGGCCGAGGCGCCGAGGAGGAGGAGGAAGGGGTCCAACTGTTGCAGCCGACCTTGCTCCCTGTACCTGGTCGGCGGCCTTTGACTTCGTGGATGTGCCCTCGTCGGTCCCAAGCACTCGAGCAGGAGGAAGAACCGCGCCGGCAATAGGGTTCACTAAGGCAGCCGAGTCGCCTTGATTGCTGGGAGGGCGCCCGAGCGAGTCACCCGACCCAGGCGGCGAGACGGGGAGCCCCGCAAGACGAGGAAGGGTTAGCCCTTGAGGTAGCCCATCAGGCTGCATCCTTGGCGTAGCCGTCGAGAATGCTGCTCTTGCACCAGTTGTAGGGGTGGCGCTGCTTGGCACCAGCGACACCAGCCCGCTGCGATTGCTTGGCGCCGCGGTCGACGGATTGTGAACGCTCGGCCGCACACCCAAACGCCACAGTGTTGCATCGCCGGCGGGCTGCAGTGGGCCTCGAGCCCCCGAAGACGGTCCCAGCATAGCTCCGTGGCCAAAGCGGTAGCGCAAACCAGACAAGCCGCCGGGCGCAGTTGTCATCATGAATGCATTGGAAGATTGGGGCTGAGAAGTAGCGCCGAGCGCGGGTAGGACCTTTGGTCGTGACAGAGGCAGCTGCAGCAGTTGAGTCGGCGTCAGCAGGGTTGGGGGTTGCGAATGCTGCTGCGACAGTTGCTGCATCGGTTGCTGCAGCTGCGGCGCCGTCGGCCCGGCCGGATGGTCAGCCGGCAATTGCATGCCCTGCTCCTCCGCCGCCGCCAGGAGCGCGCTGAAGCCCACCAAACGGGTGGTGCGGGGTAGAACTGGCGCCTCTCTAGGCACCGAGGCAGCAGGAAATGCATTTTCTGGGCCAGACCACCTGGAGGCAGGTGTAGGCGCAGCCGCCCACCTTGGAAGCGGGCGCGGCAGGGTGGATGACAAGGACGGCAGCACCCGCACGGCCGATGGCTCGGACGGCATCCCAGGGAGCTCCCGTAGAGTCTGCTGCTGCTGATGCCGGCTGTGCTCAGGGAGCACCGTGCCCCTGTCCTGCTGCCGCTGCTGCCGCCCCGCAGGTTCGCTTGTGCCGCTCCCGCCACTCGACGAACGTGACGGCATGGCGATGGGCGCGCTGGGGGTGAGGCGACCACCGCAACGTCGCAGACGGTGGAGCAACGCATGCATTTTGGAACCACCTCAACCGGTCCGCCAAAGGCTGTGGACAGCCTCCTGCCCTGCCCGCTCAATGGCGGTGGCTGCGAGCCACGGCACGTGGCCGACTCGACCGCATCCGTGCTCGGCATCCTGTGCACGGCGGACCTACGAGCGGACTGAGTGGGGCGACGGCACTACGAATTGCGTAGTGTCGGCAAAGAAGCCGACGGCCAGTCCACGCGTGGGACACCGCGAGGTACCGCGACCCACGGGCGGGAGAGGCAAGGAACCAACCCTCGCCGCAGTCAGCCTGGCACGCGGCGGCACCGGCCAGATCGGCGGTCAAAGCTTGACTGTACAATGATACAGGGTTTGCTTCCGCCCGCCCCATAGCACGGGCAAAGCGCACCGTGTGGCGTTTGGGGTCGGTTCACGTCCAGGCTCCCACCCCTGGTTGTCCAACCGGCGTTCTCCACCTCCGCAGTGGCCATGGCAGGGCCGCAGACTCACTCCGAGAAAGAGCACGCCGCCAGTGATCAATCGCACTCGAGACTCTATATCGGCGATATTAGACTCGGTCTCTTTTCAAGAACAACGTAGCCCCCTTGGAAGAGTACAGTAGTGCAAACTGGGTCTCGTGGATAAGGCTATGTCTTCACGGCGCGTGCACGGCGTGCATAGACACGTGCTAGCCAATGGGAGCGCGTCGTTCTGATCACACCCCAATCACGCGAATATATTTAGACCCGAACTGACCGACAGTGGGATCCCGCGCACGAAGAAATTGAGAGCAAAAACGGGCTCGTTTAGCGCATTCGAGCCGAACATGTTCACGTGCGCGAGATTTATTTTTTATCTCGCGCACGTGAACGTGTTTAGAAAGGAATATCGCACTTGCGTTTGATAGCTTCCGCAAGAATGATTGGACGAGAGGGCCCGTCACGGTTCGCCACTTCGATCTCGGGATGCCAGAAGCGTGCATTTGCACTCTGGCGTGGGGCCTGCGCGGTGCAGACGTGTCCCCCAAGAAATGCCTGATCTGAGCCCAAACTGCGGGCTCGGCGTTTTATTTGTGCGTCAAGACAGACGGTGCCGAATCACGTGTTTTGCCGCGGACTTCCGACGTTATTGGTGTCGAATCACGTTCACGTCCCTCGCCGAAGACATGGCCTAAGTAAGAGTTGTGGCCCAGTGCACGAGCTGGTGGAATCTCGACTTTCTCGAAGTCTCTGGTGGAATTTGTAAAAGCCCCTCTACTTCAGGGGTCCGGGGGTGCAGAAGCGCTCACAGCGCAGTACAGTCACTATCCGCTTATATGGCACCCTTGCGCACTTTGTAGCCCCCGTTCCAGCAATGCATTCTCACGGCGCACCTCGGCGAGGCGTTCTCGTTTCACTTCCGATCGCTGCCATTTTGACCGAGAAAGGGGCTGCTGGGGCTCTTGATCGCAGGATTTAAGGGCCATTTCAGTTGGTCGATCGCGGGAGGGGGTGTACAATTACAGATTTGATATGACTTCGAGTTCCTGACGCGCGTCCTCCAGCGACACTATCCGACACAAAGTCTGAGCATCCCCGAGCTGGCAGCCACTCGACTTCATACGGGACTGGAGTATGATCAGTTTCTTTTCTAGGAAAAAGAATAAGAAGGGCACGACATCGGGTATACCAAGATCATTCATCGTTGCTGTCCGACGGGTCCTCACTCGCTTCCGTGTCGGACCCATTACGACCCCCGCCGTCCGAGCCGTCAAGCCCCTCGCCGTCCAAGTCGGCACTGTCCCCGCCGTCCTCCCATTCACATCCTCCATCTTCCGACACGCCACTCCTCCCGCCGTCCGAGTCGTCGCTCTCCCGGCCGTACGAGGCGTCACTCCCGCCGCCTTCAGTGGCATGGCCTCCCCCGCCCTCGTCCAACCCAGTCTGGCCCTACGTGGCTGGACAACCGTTGTGGGGAAGAAAATGGTGGAGTTGATGACGGTGGGTTCGGCGATGGTGGGGCCCAGGACGATTGTCAGCGCCATCGGTGGTAGGACGGATGACTGTATGTTCACATCGACGGGCGCAGTGTGCGACAAATCCGTCACGATTTCCAATTCCCCCTGTCTGGGCTGCATTCCAGAAGACGATCGCGAGATCTGTCGATGGTTCCCGTGGAAATTGTCGATCGCGATCCTCCCAGTTATATAGCACGTGACATATAACTGGAGCGCATATAACCGGATATTGACTGTACTGAATAGCGGGCAGTGAGACGACGTCGAAAAATTGCAGATCTGGTCATCAAATCTCATTCTCGGGTGGCGGTTCTGCCTCCCGCATCTCCTCGTAACCTGCGCTTCTCCCGCACCCCCCTCCCACAGTGGTCTCAACGGACTCGTTTTTTCGACTTGGACGCACTCTTGGTGAGTCTGCTCGGACTCTTTGCCAGATTTTTCGAGCCGCCCCCCCCTACCGGTGCGTCATCGCTGTCCTCCCGAGCACCCACCACTGGCGAGCTATGGAGCCTACGTCCGACCACGGCGACCGCCGTCTGACGGTCGAACAGAAGGATATTGTGGTGGGGGTTGTCCAGACATTCTCTATCAACAACCTGCCCCTGTCTAAACTACAAATTCGAGAGATGGTAAGCCGCCGCGGGGCCCTGGACGAGTCAGAGTCGAGGATGCGTCGCTTCCTACGCCGCCACTATCCTCACCTGCGCGCTCGCTCTTGCAAAGCGCTTGTTGGCAAGCGTGTGGGGGCGCAAATTAATGAGAACGTCAAGGGCTTTCTCACGGAGCTGACGGGGTTCGTCAGCACGCACCACGTCACGTCTGCGACGGTGATGAACTTCGACGAGACGAGGGTAGTGGTGAAGAGCGGGAGCCTCACCACCAAGCGCGTCATCCACGCTCTCAAAAAGCGTTCCAACGCTTCATCGACACGCACCAGCACTGTTGTCTCTCCCGACGTTTTGGTAGTTCTAAGAGCGAGCCCCGCACCAGGGTCCCGTTGGGGAGATGTGGAAAGGGGGGAGCTCGCGCCGCGACCCGGGGACCGTCGAGACGACGGGTGGCACGACGCGCGGGTCGGCAGGGGCCCCGGGACGACAGGCCCGTCACCCGATGCTTGGCCGTCGCAACAACGGGGGGCTCCCGGGCGCGCGCCCCGCCGGCAGGCGGCGTGCGTGGCCGCGCCTTGCTGGCGCCGGGGCTGTGCGGGTGCGAGCTGGGCAACCGACAGGCGACCGGGCGCCACGCGGGGGTTGCAGCATGCAACGCATAAAGCAATTATCCCCCTTCGTCTTGTACCCATCGCTTCAGAGGACTTGATATGCATGGAAGAATTATCTGCATTGGTTGGTGGCAGGCCGGGTTAATTCCCATTCGGGGAACTGAGCCCGAGCGACGGTTTCCGCCCTTTTAAGACGAAAGGCGACGACGGTGGGAGGCACCGTCGTCGCCGGCAAGTATTGCTGATCCCTCAATTCTGTCCTGATCGCCATGGACAGGGACTGACTTGTAGAGCAGGCCATCCGTTGGTCAAAAACGAGGTCCGCAAGTGTATCAGCACGTTTCTGGGACGTTTTATTGGCCCAGGAGTGCCAGGACCTTGCAGCTTCGAGATTTTCATTTTTCTTGAGATTGTCTTTCTTCTTCTTGGCTTGGAAAGACCAATACTGCAGCTGATCCGTTAACATCGAGATGTTCCGGGAGATGCTGAGTTTTCTTCAGATAAACCGCCGTGGCGAATGTGCGATTCCAGCTTGTGACGAAACATTCTGTAAAGATCTGATCCGAGTTGCACTTCTGTTGTGTCTTTTGACCAATCAGCGGTCTCTCAGCAGCACTCTTGCTCAGTCAGTCTTGGTCGATGAGGACAGAGTTCGGGGATCAGTAATAATCCGTGCCTGTTTGTCTTGGCGTTTCGATCGGCCTGACTTCCCGGACCTCGAGTCTCATAGCGAGTAACGTGCGAGCGGATAGGACGGCCGATACTTCCGTTCACCAGAGGTAACCCCCCTTTCTGTGGTACTTCAGTTTTCGGTGGGCAACGGGTCCATATTCATGAGCACATATGTGCTCAAAGCCAACTTTGACGACGACGGGCGGCCAGACATCAAATTAACGCTCCAACCGGCTACCAGGGTCACCCGCCGGTCGTGGCAGCGCCATTTTTCGTTAGTTGGACACCGGCTTCTTAAACGCCCAGCTGTTTGGTCGTGTCAAGAACCTTGTAGCCGACGAGTGGGAGGCGCGCAATCCTGGGCTTCGCCTGCTCCTGTTTGGCGACCAGTGATCGGCTCATAGGAGCACCGACACGCTTGAGCTGGCTCTGAAGCGGGCTTTCTACCTCTTATTCCTCGAAGCAAATGCTTCCCACTTCCTGCAGCCGCTCGACGCCGCGCCCTTTGCGGCATTTCATCACTTTTTGCGCACGACAAACGGAGCGGACGTGTTTGACGCTATCGTGGCGGGCAAGAGCACCCGCGACGCCCTGCTGGCGGCTACCTACCACTCCGAGAGACGCACTTTTACCCTCAGAGTTGTCACCAAGGCTTTGAACAGGACGGGGCTTCTGTATCTCGACATCAAGGTGGTACTAGCCCGCGCTCACCTTAACCTCGGGGTGGCGACCGGTGGGGAGACCGCACGCAACCATGCGCGCGTGATGGCGACCAAAACCATTGCTGCTGTTCTGGAGCGGTCGTTTAAGGTCAGCGCGGGGATCAGCAACGGCACCATCTCGGTGCAGCGGGCCGCTGTTTACTCGTCGTACTCTCTGCGTGCTGCCGCCCGCAAGCGCACCGCCGAGCAGAAGAAGGAGGCTGCTCAGCGCCGCGCACGAAAGATTGCATGGATGGAGAACAATATTGCCAAGGTCAAAAGCATCGAGGAGGCCGCAGCGGCTCGGATGCTGAGGACCTGTCTTACTTGCGCCATCAGCCGTCTCCAGGGCGCGGGGGGGGTGGACGGTATGTCTCTGCGGCAAGTGGCGTGTGTGTGCGAAGTGCAAGGACCAGTTTTCCACTTCCGGATTGGTAGCGACGAACATGAAGAGCCATCGTCTCCAAATATTTCTTCTCATTTGACTTCACGTCCCGTGACCGCTTGGCATAGGTCTTGGCCAGCCTCACTGCCTCTTTGTCCGCTGTCCCCTAGGCAAGGGTAGCGATGACCTCATCAGCCGTCAAAACGGTCCCGCGCCCAGCCATTGACAGGGCTCCGGTGACCACCCGTGGACACGACCTGTCCTTGCACACCACAGGAACCAGTCCCCGTGTCAACAGCGCGAGGTCGGTCCCGGCGACTGGCACTTCTGCACCCTTTCTAAGCTCCTCATCCGACACGAGTTTCGGGTCCAAGGGCCGCATCCCCACAAGCCGAAAGGCCGTCCGCAGCGCCTACCCCGTCAGGGAGTCAGACGCCGCCCCCGAGATGCAGCGCATGAGCTCTGGCGTGTTGAACTGCTTTCCGGCGTCCCGGCACTCGAGAGCGGCTTCATGGACACGCGACCGCACCTTGGGCTGGTAGCGGCCGACGGCGCTCGAATGATCGAGCTGCTGCAAGATATGCGGCATCTTGGACGGCTCTGCGACCAAGCGCACGTTGGCGCGCAGCAGGGTCAGCGGACCCTCGGGGGACAGGTGTGCAATAGCCCCGTCGAGTGAAAGAATCTTCGCCTCGCCCGGGTAGTACGAGCGGGAAGAGGACGAACGTTCTGAGCCCAAACGTCAAAAACCTCTTGACTGAAGCCTAGAGGAGAGCGCCGCCACACAATCACCCCGATACTCAGCAATACGGAAAGAGCCTTGTCCTGCTTCCCGCCGTCCCGCGCAGATGTGATCACAAACGCGTGACCACTGGCTTGTCTGTCGACAACCACAAAGTGCGGCGCCACCACACCCGCTGCCGAGACGGAAAACGCCGCAGTGAACGCGCCCGCCCCAGAAGCCAACGACGGCAGGACAACCTCAGGCTTGCGAAGACCGAAACCCCCAATTCCTCCGCCTCGACCCTCCACTGCCAATGTCCGGGCGCGAAAGTGCGCTTCGTACATGTTCCATACCTGTCGGAAGGAAGTGATGGCATGGTCTCGGTAGAGCAGTCTCAGCAGGGCTTATCAGCTCGCCACCACATCGGGTCTCGACTTTAGGCCGCGACTCTTCTCCAACGTGCCGATTCGGTACGGTCTTAGTCCTTGTGGCGGCTCAAAAGGCCATCCACCCAGCTACGTCCAGGCGACAGCGAACTGTTAAAGTGGTCTCGTGCTGCGGCCTGCCGGTCCGATGACATCTCATTAAAGAAGGAAGCGCACACTCTAGATAGAGTGTCCTGGGACAGCCCAAGAACCATCGTCGCATTGATGACAGGATACTTGGCTCTCAGGTTCTCCTCTTCCAGGAAGAAGAAGGGTGACGGGCCAATCCTGCCCAGGTCTCCTCGAAGAAAGATGAAGCGCCGCGCCTGGGCGTAGGTGAGCCCACAGCGCGCGCCAACAGCCTTGGTAGTCAGCTCCCCGCTGCGCACGAGACGCAGGCCCGCAAGCCTGAACTGGTGCCACGCCGTATCACCATCCGCAGTGGCAGGCTGCCGCCGCGGTGCCATTGCGCCACAATCAGAGGCGGGGAGATCGGGAAAGTGGTGTCCTCAGTCTGTGAGAGGGTGGGAAGTGCGCTCAGAGCGGGGCATGAGGCGCCGATTGGCACCAAGCCGGATGGGAAAGGTCGGGGGGACGAGGACGCGGGCATCTGCCAGCATGAGGACGGCGAAGTCACCAGAGTGTGGGCCCACGGTTTCATCAGAGCATGTAGATAAACAACAAATTGATTTCCGTGAATGAGCCTTTTTTCTCTCTCGGGGTGCTGCTCGATCCCACTTTGTGTGTTTTGGGCGTGCTTGACACCAACAGCAAGATCATGAGTTGGCGCGTTCAACGGTGTGCAGCACGTTTGCCTTCCCTTTTTTATATTCCGTTTTGAATACCTGTTAAACGAGTGTTTCACTCTCTTTTCCGACACCGCTGAACCGGATCTTGAGAGTAAACGCTGTTGATTTGCCACACAATCCCGAGTTGTCACGAACTGGAAAAACTGTCACGAACTGGCACACGACGGATACTAGCCGGCGACGGAGACCAGCGCCGAAAAACACCGCGAGGGGGAGATGCTCGGCACAGTCAGCGACGTTCCAGATTGCTGCCTCGCCGCACTGCGAAAAGAAACAGTATTTGCATGCGGTCGCCTCCGAATGAATCGTCGATTATTCGCAGATTAACTCATGGGATGAAATGTAATCGATTTCGTTGTTGCCATTCCTTCCGAGAAGCATGGGCGCACGCAAGGCCGTTTTAGAGCGAATTTCTGGTCACATGGCATGTTGCCGCACAAGATATTGTAGCATGAGCGTATGCAGCAGGTAGTTCTAGATTTTTCATGGTTGGTGGGTACAGCCTGGATACGTCAGCGGCCAATATGTGCTCCAGAGCCAGGACCTAAAGCGCGTGGCCAGAGATTTGATCACTACAGTCTGTATTCCGTTTTGTCACACAACGTTGCAACCGATTATGCGGGACGACCCCGACTCCACTTCAACAATGCCAATACCTGGACACAAGCCCTGCATGAGCGTCGCTCGTCGAAGAGAGAGAGCAATGTCCGCGACCACATTCATGAGGGGCGTCTGCCCAATTTTGGTCGGCGCTCAGTCTTTTGATGTCCGCCTCAAGAGCGGCCGTAGGCACCGGGCCTTCAGCCAACATCACGCCAGCGACCCGGGAGTCATGGCCGCCCACTCGTCGGCAATGATTCAAGCCATATCGAACAGTGTGGTTCGGCCGGAGTTAGCGAGCGCGACCGTCGCCCTCGACGGAGGGCTCGGCGCGTCCGACCCAGCGTCCAAGTGGCGCACCACACCCGCCAAAAACTTGTACTACATTTTGAGTGCCTGGATGACCCCAGCGTCGAGGGGTTGAAACACCGCAGTCATATTAGGAGTCGATGTGGTTAGGGGCAGTTGTTCGTCGTCGACGTCATCATGAGAAGCACGGATGTCGACTATGAGTGTCACCCCCCCCCTATCTGTCGTGAAGGAGCGGGCGTACGGCAAAAAACCCTCTAACAACCCACCGCTTGAACACGGCGGCGTCCATCCAACTGTCTTCCTGGCTGAAGTACGGAAGTGGGAACTCGCAGCCGTCTGGTCGAGAGCGCAGTGGAAGGCCTGCCCTACCCATCAGGGACACAGGTACCTTCCGCGCTCCTGTGGCGTTACACGCCAGATCCAGCGTCACGCGCTCCTTAGCCTTCATGACTTTGGTGCCCCTGGCCACCCGGCGCTGGTCAGCTGGCACAGAAGAGCTATTTGGCAGACATCGGTAGGAACGACCGGTCATGTCGTCGGCCGCGAAATCTTGAAGTTGGGCTCAAATATCTGACATCCGCTTCTAGGCCTCACCAATGTCGACCGACCCACCAGACCCGTGCAGCACAGCGCTCGCCTAAATATGGCGTCTTGCCCAAGCTTGCACAGATCCCCACGATGCACCGAAGCCGCCTAAGCCCAGCTGATCCCCTATTTTCTTGGCCTTCTCTTGTAAGAGGGAGATCGTGAAGAGGATACACTCGCGCCCCTTCCGAGACAGAAACACGACCCAGTCGTACAGGCGCTTGTCCACAGCATCAAAGTGGGACCCATGCGCACTGCGGCTTTCGAGCCGCACCCCGGACGCTCCCGCAGCTGTGTAGTGCGCCCGGCTCTCCCACAGAGTGCACAGGTTCTCGATGGATGCCGCCGGTGCCATGGTAGTGAGGATGGAGGCGTTAACGACATCCCGCCCTCCCGAGAGGCAGTAACAGCAAACTTGTCCTTGAGCATCAGGATGCACATACACATATTTCGTGGAGCGCACGAGCCGCGTGGACCGCCACCAGATGTACCATGGTGAATGTGAAGCACCGATGTAGCTGGTCGATTTCGTGGCCTACCAAGATGAACAGCGGCTGCGGCAGCGGTCGCCGCTCGTGCTTCATGAAGGACCGCTCCGGGGCTTTCATGTGCCACACGCGGAGCAGCGTTGGAAAAAGCAGCTTCAGCAACGGAGGAAACAGCTTCAATCGTAGAAAAAAGGGGAGCTTGGGAGCTTGGCGGGCCGATGAATGGGTCGTAGGAGGAACCGTACCGCGAGTGGTTGGGATAAGTCACGAATCATTGGGAGAGATAGACAAAGCAAATGCAAGCGTGGGTCGTTAGCATAATAGAGTGGGGGCGACGGCGTCGGTGCCTGTCCCTCAAAGTGGTGGTTGGTGGTCGGGGCAGCCAGCGGCGGCGGTGGGTGATGTGTAGGTGGCACGACGCGCGCCAGGCGGCATTCCGAACTTGACTGTTTCCCAGCAACTTCGATCGACAATTGCGGACGCGATCGACAGATTATTTTGGGGTCGACCTTTAGTCAGGATTATCACGCGCGAAACAAGACTTGGTCCGACAAGACTGAATAAGAACTGTAGGGAGCAAGGAGAGGCGAAAGAAGAAATCCGAGAGCTCCATCGTCGCTAAAATATACCACTCTACCGGGGGTGCGCAGAGGCTGATTCACGGTTTCCTGTTGCTAAGAACCTTGCTCAGAAACCGGCTCGGCCACAGTATGCAGGACTTACGTACTTAGGATCGACTTGATCCACGGCGTCTGCCGCAATGAGAAAGCAGTTGTCGAGAATGTCACACAAACAGGCGATCACCACAACACGCTCGCGCCAAGGTGAGTTGGCCTTCCCCTGCGGTCCCTTGCCCGCTTTTTTTCTCGTTACGAGCACGCCCGGCCTTGCGAGCCGACCGCAAACGCGGCTTGGGGCGCCACCTTTATATGTGTGGGTCGATGACCACCCACCCGGGTGTTGGCGGATCTTTCGCCACAGACTACCGCGGCCCACCCGTGCCACAGCCACTCATCTCCACCCCCTACACCGCGGTTTGTTTCCGTCACATTCTCCCCACCCTACCCCTTTCCGCTCCCCCCCCCCCCTCCGCGCGGCCACCCAAGTATCGGACACCTGATATGGTGGCCCGCCGCCCCCCCCACACCACTGACCTGAGCAGCCAGCGGCTTGTGGGCCGCCGGGCCTCCCCGAGTGCCGGCCGAGTCAAGCACTTCTCGTCAGGCGAGACCATTGGCATCATGACGGCGGCCTCGGCGCATTGGGCGGAGTACCGCGGGAGGCGCGCGGGGGACAAGAAGCGCCGCATGGAGGCGGTGATGCTCAAGGCCTTCATTGACGCCACCCCTGCCGCCGACCAGGAGGTAGCGCGCAGCAGGTCGATCAAGAGTTTGGACAAGATAATAAAGAACATGCGCACGCGCTACAACGATGCGTGCGAGGACCTCAAGCGCACGGGTCTGAGCGCAGATGAAAAGGACAATATGTTGCGCAAGTTTGGAGGGTGCGTGCTATTCGGGCTGTGCCGCTCGGCATTCAAGAGCTGCCCGGTTTCCGCTCAGAATTAGGCACGCGATCCTGTCTTGTTTGGGTCGGCACGCACCGTGGCCACTGCTCGGACCGCACCGGGGGGCGCCGCGAGTGCGGCGGTAGCAGAAGGCGTGGCGGGCTCGGCGAGCGCGGCGGGCGGGGCCGGTGCGGCGCGTGCAGCCGAGGGCAGCGGATGCGACGCCGACGACTGCACCGACGATGATTGGGGCGCGGACGAAAAGGAAGTGTCGGGCGCGGACGGCGGGGAGTCGGACAGCTCCGAGGACTCGATGCCCCGCAGCAGCATGGTCTCGCCCGGGGAGAAGACGGCAACGGAGATTGCGGCCGCCTCACCATCCAAAAACGCCAAGAAGAAGACGACCTCAGCGGCAGTGCGCAACTTTTTTGAGTTCAAGCTGTTGACGGAGAAAGCCGCAGCGGACGCTGCGGCCGGCCGTCGTGGAGAGGGGGGTGGCGGTGGGGGTGGTGGCGACGGTGCGAGTGTGAATGGGCCGACCGACGGGGACGTACGCCAGGCGGCCATCAACATGATGAACGCTTTCGCGGACAAAGCCCGTCGCGCAAAGCCGTCCTTGTCCTGTAGCTGATTGTTGTTTGCTATCGTGTTTTTCTTGTGACAAGAAAAAAGATGTCTTTTTTTGACCTTACGTCCGTGCTTTATTGTTTGCAGCTGTGAATCGCGACTCCAGCAAGATTCGACAACGAGCAGGCCGTCACGGCCCGTCATTGGACGATAGATCGCGAGCCTTGCCTATTTCGTGCAGTCCTGGATTTCTTGTATCCCGCTGTAGCTGTGTCTTGCCCGCATCGGGCAGCCTCCGTCAGCGCTGTCCCAACACCACCCCCCCCCCCTCCAGAGACACGACCATCACCAGTGGCTGTCACGATCCGTTTCTATCGAGCACAGCGGCGTTCTCACTGCCTAAAAGGTCCATCTCCTTTTTAGGTCGCTCTTCCCTGCCGTAGCTCTCCCCGCCCGCCCTTCCGCCCCACCCCATCTCCCTCATGTCCACTTGAAACAGCAGCCTACTGGCCGTCCACCCACGGCAGGCCCAAGGCCTTCATAATCTCGACGCGTCGCGCACACCCTGCGGCATACGCCGTCTGGTCCGAGGCAGTCCATTCCACGTCCACCATCGAACCGTCTCTCGAGCCCTCCTCATCCTCACCCTCGTATGCCACGTCCCGTGCCTCTACGAAATTGTGGAGAGCGACACACACCTCCTGGACGCATGCTTCCAGGTCGGCGTGCGCGGAAATCATCCGCAGCACACGCCACCGGCCCTTCAGGCGGCCAAGACAGTTCTCAATGACCACCCGCATCTCTGCGTGCAGGTGATTGAACCGACGCATGCTATTAACGTTTGGACCACGCATGTCTACCTCCCGAAAAGGAGTAATATGAATTGGAAACAGAGAAACAGGCATGCCAAGAAAAAAAAAACGAAGAAAAAGTCCTTCCGACAAGGGAGGGAGAAAAGAAAGTTTAGCTTTCGTCAACATTCCAGTGTACAGTCTCCAAACGCTACCCCGAGTGCCCCTACATCTCGAGAGGGCAGCTGCCACTGCAGCTTGCCCACCTCCCATGTCCGCCCTTCGCTCCGCTCTCCTCTCTAATCCTCCCTACAGTGGAGTCGGTACGTACGAGGAACGCTGTCAGAGCAAACCCAGCGTCGCCAAGTATGAAGTATAGAGCCGATAGAGGGAGAGGGCCCAGGTCCTCCTCAAACATGGATGCGTGCCATGAGCGGGTGCGAAACGCCAACGAGTCACCCTGCGCACCGGGCCCATATTCGTCGTCAAAAGCACGTCCGCTTTTTCGTGTTTTGGGGCGAACAGGAAATCTGCAAACCGCCCTGGGGCACTGTCACGGCTGGTTCTTCCCAGAAAGGGCGCCAAAATCATCTGTTTGCCGGCATCGATGCATCTCCACTCGTAAAAAGAGAGACACAGCATGAGACGTATGCACCTCACTCTTCTAGAAAGAGAGAGAGATGGAGAAGCATCTGTGGCTCTGCTAGCAGGCGCTATGTGTGGAGGAAGGCATGATTCGTGTTCTCGCGAACACAAATATGCAAGGACCTCACATGGGATGGGCTCTGAGAGCCTGTCAAGGGGGGTCGATCTGCTTTTTGCACAGGAGTTCTGTTCCTTCAAACAGGAACACGGGCCAACAAGCGGCACAGAACAGGCAAAAACAGACGTGCTTTTGGCGACGGTTCTAGGCCCGCTGCGCTGTGACCCTGGAGGGCCACCGACGAAGTAGCAAACGCGGCGGGTATCGGTTATGGCTAGCATAAGGAGAGAGAAGTGGGAATTTCTGTCAGTAAAATCCTCCTTGTGTGCTCCGAAAGGGGTGAGAAGCTGGGTGAAACAGCCATCGACCGCACCGCATCTACACAGAGAGGCACAGGAGAAAAATGTGAAGCACCACGTCAGTCACTGCAGCGATGCCCTCTCCCAGCCAGCCCTCACAGCTCGCCGACTAGCTCCGTGCAGGAGCAGAACAGGCAAGAGAGAAACGTACAGCCCAGCCCAACCGACAGCATGGCAACCCGTCATCTCTGAGAACTCGCAGTTTACACGAAGGCGCTCCGCCTGTTTGGGCGACGACGGAACGGGAAGCGCAACGAGCATCGCCTGCATGACAGGATGGCAGAACTTCGAAAATGTGGACTGCGCGACGTCAACGGCACGGGAAATCACGCGCTGCGGACCAACCTGAGCCAGCCAAAAAAGCACAGCAAAAATGCGCCATGCAGGTGGAATCGGCGCTGGGCCTCGACGGCCACGGGGCAGGTGTGGTTCAGTGAGCGACACCAACTCGTCAAAATGGGCGGGGCTCATACGCACATCCCGAAAGAAACACCCCTGATCAATGCTCTTTTGGAAAAAACGGCCCACCAGGTCACGGGCGTGGGGGGCAGCCCGGTTGGCCATGCCGCATATGCTGCCCACATCGGCAAGCTCAGCCAGTCCGACGAGCTCGGCCGCCGCACTTGAACCTTCCTCAATAGGACCCCCAAGTGGTGCGAGAGTCTCATGAGTTCCCAAAACGCCGTCCCACTGTGGACGCTCGTGCGGCTCCAGGCTGCGAGGCAGCCTCTCGACTGTCGACAGCCAAGCAGTGAGCGAGGCACCTTGCCCCCCACCACACACAGTCGCGCATGCCTCTTCCACTCCAAGTACCGTCCACCTCCCCAGCAACTCGAAGGGCGTCAATGACGGCGCGCGGCACACCGGCCATGGCTATGGCCGGGTGTCTGTCCGACCAAGCGCTCTCGCCGTGCTGCGGGATCGCGACAGTATAGTGTGACCCGCAGCAGCTCAGTGCCGAGATGCAGGGGAGGGGAAGGCTCAAGAGCGAGACAGGCCGGTGGGGCGAGGGCAGACGTGCCGGGGGGGCAGCGGCGAGGGTGGAGGAGCGGGCGGACAAGGACGTCCGTCGACGACGGTCGAAGGGAGGCGTCACTGATGCCCCAACAAAATGAACCTCGAACAGTCCGAGTTGTTGTCGCGGAATCAGGCGGATGTGGCACAACTGTCTCAGGATCTGGGAAGGGTCTACGGGCCGGTTCGATCCTTGAGTCGGGATGTGCCTCTGTGGGTTCATCCACAAGGAATTTGTGGTTGAGTCAGAAGTTGAGCGGAGGGATTCGCGAATAGTCCTCAGGGGCGTGCTGGGCGTTCTGCGCTTGCTGTGGAGTACGCTGTTGCCCGAAAATCGTACTCCCGGTCTAAAAATGCTGCTGGCCCGGACGACGTTGTGCTAGCCACTAGGGAGCGCGGGCTAAACGTGGAGCCCGTATTAATCCACAACGCCGGCGAGAAACCTGTATGGTGTAGCCCCTCAGAAGGCAGGCTACGCTCATCTGCGCCCACGTCACGTACCGCCAAGCACAGAGACGTAGTCGGCCCCGTGCTGGCACAGTGAACCTGATTTGGGTCACTGTGTACCGGTCAGGAGGCACATGAGTACAGCTCATCTCTGTGGGCCTGTGGCAGGCCGCCATCGACTGGCACGCGTTGATTGGTGCGGTGAGGGCGCCCTGCAGGGGGACAGGAAGGCCTCTCAGAGATCGTTCAGATTGTGTTGCGCAGCCGGACGCAAAAGCTGCACCTCCCGCTGCAGCGCTCCTCTGGCTCATTTCATGGGGGGTCGAAAGACCTCTGAACGGGGACTGCGTGGCTGTGCACATTTCAGAAGAGGGGCTGGCAGAAAGCCTGTAAAAGGCCTCTTGGCGAGACGCATCTTAGAAGAGGGCCCTTCTGTGACGGTGCCCCCCCTCACAACCATTATTGGTCTACCATCCGTTTTGTGGCGCAAGTGGTGAGCTCGTTACCAGTACCACCTTGCACCATGGCAAGCCCCTCAGGGACCGCCAACCCCCCCCCTACCCCCCACCACCGCTCGCAGCCTGTCTCTTTCCCATCCACTGGGCTTTCCAGATCCCTCCCACTCGGTCTGATGCCACACAGGGTTCATTCCCGGAAGTAGTGCCGCCTTTAGGCCGAGAACACTCTTGTACTGCTAACCTGCAAAAATATGGCGGTTGCAGAGAGAAGGGAGGCAGAGCCGACAACAGGGCGTACAAATGCAGTCGGATTGGCTGTTCGACAAGCCACGATCGAACATTGGCTGAGCGTTGCCGCCAGTAGTCTTGCAAGCCAATCACCGTGTCTTACAGGAGTCACGCAGAGCCATTCCAACCCACAATGAGATTCCCTGAGATTTTTGGGCCGCTTGCTTGGGCCTTAAGAGGGCATGGAGAGGGTTCTGGGCCAGACCCGTGCTTTCTCATGAGATCATCAAATTTCTTCAGATTTTTTGAGATCCTGATGTGCGTTTCCAGTGCGCAGAGCTGCATGGAAAGACTCTGTAACGAACTCAGATGATTCATAGCCTTTCCATTCGTCCACGTACGCTGTTGAATGATGGCAACGACTCTGCAACCGCCACTATTTGGAGCTCAGCAATATATCGATCATGGATCAACCCACCCCGATTCTACCGCGGTTGGATCAGCCCGCCGTCCCAATACGTCGAGCACCTGGACCATTCCTCTCGATGTTTCTGACGCCTATCTCTGGTTGGTGTGTATACCATAGCTCCTGTATCATCTCGTTTGGTGGGTGCAGGTGATGACCTGGAGTATTGCGCTTCTCTTTGTAACCATAGGGTGTCGTTCTGCATCTACGGAAGAAGAAAAATGCTCGCTATTTCTCTGTGCTGCTTCTATCTACTGCGCCCATCTCCACCATTCTGCCCCAAACTGCCCCGAACTTCCCCGTGTTACGCCGTGTTGACCGATACGGCTCCGAACTGCTCATTTATGCCCTGTAATACCCCGTTATGTGACCTTCCATGCAGGTGGAGAGAAGGGCGGCAAAGACGGTGGTGGGACGACTCGCGCGCGCAGTTGTTGGGCGAGTGGCGAAAGCTCTGTGGGCGGCGCCGGCGCGGAGAGTAGTGACGGGAGTGATGAGTGCGGAGCGGCTGTTTGGGCTGGTGTCCGTCGGGAGATCGTGATGCCTCATTGGCGTCAACCTGCTACAACTACCGCCGCGCCGTGTTGGTCGGATGCAGGCGTGGGGATGCGTGCATATCTGGACTTTGTGCTGTGGGGGGCGAGACTAAAGTTTTGTGGTGTGTCTGGTGCTTACTCGCGCTTCTACTGTTGTCTTTCCGGTTTTTTCCTTTATTACCCTTCGCTTCTTTACTTTGACCATCTTGTGTATAGCTTTGCGTGTCCATGACGGGCGCGAGAGGCGCGACGGGATCGCGCCGCGGGCGGGGCAGAGTGGTGCGGGCGAGCGGTCGGAAAAGAGTATCAGACGCGTAGGGCCACCGCCCCGCCTCACCCGGTTGCTCTCCTCTAGGAGGCGTGACAGCGCACGTAAAACGTATCCTTTTCTACAACGTTTTCTATCAATGAGGGACAACGTGGCGCATCCGCTGCCCCGTAGGACATTGCTCCCGCGCGCGCTGCGCATCGAGTGGCCAAGCGGCCACAAATCGCCACACGAGGGCGTCACGTAACTCCTGCATATCTTTCTAAGGACGTCCTGCAGGGTGCGTCGGGGTGCTTCCGGGTGCCTCCAGAGTACGGTTGGCATTTACCGCCTCTTGAGAAACTCGTTACCGCTTTCCGGTCGGTACCGGTTTCGATCCCGATGTCGGTAAATCTCAAATACTGCTCTTTCATGTATCATTTTTCTGCCGCAATCCGTCCATCGTCATCTAACAATACGATTGCACCTGTAATTCTGTCCGTCTGCTGAGCTTGCGACCAGGGACACAGGTCTTGTGAGTGAGACCTGTGGATCTCGTCTGTCCTGCGGCCGTGTATAGTGCATTCGCGGAACGGCGTGGAGTGCTGTGTCCACCTTCCCGTGCGGGAAATCCCTGGCAGCCTGTGTCTGAGCTATCGTCAGTCGGCATGCCATGCCAACAGAACGAACGAGCCTACTTTTTTTTTGTACGTTATACAGCCCCGTCTACTCCTCAACCAACTCATGCATATCGGCGATAAAACTGCCGCCCACCCTATCGCCTATCAAAAACCGCAAAGGGAGCTTAACTGCCCGGAAGGTGGTTAAGCGGTTCACGATCTCCTGCGGGTACCCGGGAACGTTCCGCAATGGCAATGGTTACGCAGTCTGGGGCATCGCTTGTGCAGTGAATTCAAAGCGCAAAACCATTGGTGGCACCGCGTCGCTCTTCCGCGACTAAACCACCGGCCTCCGCCAAAAACTCCACGGCATCCACCGACTGTTTCAGCGTGGCACCAGCCGCTCCAGATGTGGTAGTGATGCCAGCGTCTACTTCGTCATCTTAGTCGTCTTGTTCTGGCTGCCCACTTTCCGCCACGTCACGCTGCGCGGCAGGGACCACCCTGTCTCGTTCTTGGGGCTCCATCATGCGGTTCATTGACCAATCAGAAGGTCCACCAAAGACGTTCCCCCTTTGGTCCGAGGTGCTCTTGACGGAAGAAAGCTTGTTGAGAGCGACCAGCGACATGCGGTTCCTCTCTTTCGTCTGCTGCGGGGCGTACTCTTTGTGCAGACGCTCAACGGAGGCTGTCTAGGGCTTGCACCCGAGCAGTACCAACGCGAGCTTGGAGACCTCGGCGCAAGTTCCGCTCATCTCCATAAAGGACCAGTACTTGTGCCATGTCCACCCGGCAGAGTAGTGCGTCTGGCCCTCCGCCAGCGGAAGAGCACACGACTGGCTTGTGGGATCGTCCGTCAGGAAGACAAAGGTCTGCTGGACAATTTGGTTGGCCCGGTCGGCCTTGTCAGGAAACCACTTGGAAAAGTATCCAGCTTTGGCATTTGCGAGACATGGTAGTGACATGAGCGACGCGGGAGCCCCGCGCCAGTCCAGTGGAAGGAGCACCCTGGACACTTGCATGTGGTAAGGGTGTAAACAAAAAGCCAATAAGAAAAGGGTTTTCTCCTCTTGAGCCCACCGCCGCTCCAAATCCGCCGTCAGCTGGTACTCGCCAAGTCCGGCTTTAGACCCGGCCAGGTGCTGGTAGATGCTGCCGTAGACGCAAAACCCATCCGCTAGAGTCGTGCAGTGTCGCTCCAGGACGAAGTTCGCCTCCGCAAAAGGCCAAATCGTCCACGCAGCCGTCTGCAGCAATCCCCTAAAGCCGTTCGAACTAAGGGGAAGCAATACTTGCGGAGCAGCTTGGCCGAGCTCCGTGACCGAACACGAGAGCGCCCCACGCACACGCAACAGGCTTTCCATGCACATCTGCAGAGGATTTTACCGCGTCTCACACACACTCAATATGGTTAAAGACAAACAGTAGAGACGCTGCATTGTGGCTCGAGCTTGCGGCATCAGCTTCGCTGATGATCTCGCGAGGAGTGTGGCGGCGGCAACGGCAGCCTCCATCGTTCACCGCATGTTGGATCTTGAAGCACGTGCCCCATCACGAGGTTGAGTTGATGGGAAAGGCAGCGTAGGAAGCATAGCGATGGGTAGCGCAGGGACAGAATTTGCGGGGCACGGCCGCACTGGCCCGCGTTGTCAGTGCAGACGCACCCGATCTCGAGTTCTGCGTCATTCGCCAACCGATCAATCACGGACTCCATTTCAGCCGCCGTCGCAAGGCCGTCGCGGGAGTGCCCCTCCTCCCCAGAATCCAAACAGTGCCTCTCACCGACAATGCCAACAAAGGCGCCGAAAACATGACTGTTATTGTAGCGCTTGTACCCGTCGAACATCAAATATTCCCTGGCAGATCCGCGCAGCAGGCGCTATACCGCGTTCTTGGACCTCACCGACGCCTCATCTGCCGCCAGATTGTGGATGCGCCCGCCCATCTGTCGACTTGATGGTACCCGTTAGACCGCAGACTGCCGAAGAAAAGCAACAAAGTTGATAAACGACTCTTGTTCCACGGCCGAAAACGACAGCAGAAAGTCGGCGACCAACAGCAGCATACGCTTCTCCATCTCAGTCTTATCCAGTGACGTAAAGGCCCTGTCAAAAAAGGAGTCCAGTGTCCGGGCAGCCCGCCGCTTCTTGCCGACCCCGGATGCACCGGACCCGATTTGACGAGGTAGGCGCGTACGCCGTAAACTTCGGCCTTTGTCACGCCCAGCTGGTCGCGCATAGCCTCCTCATCTACCAGTTTCACCTTGATCCGGGATGAAGCAGGAGCCGTCGAGCTCCCACCAGATCGGACCCTGCCGCTCCCGCCAGCACCCGTTGCAAAAACAGAAAGATCCACAAAACGGCACCTCCTTAGATGAGGCCTCATCCTGTCCCACCTCCCAGGCAAAGGCTCCGCCGCCGGCTGAAGAACGATCTTGGAAATCGCTGCGTCATCTCCTCCACACGCCTCCGCAGCAGCCCTGTACCGATTGTGTGCCGCCTCGCATGCACGGAAAAATGTGATCCAGTAGTTGGACGGGGTCCCGTCCGATCGCATGTACCTCTCCGACGTCCGTCGAAACGCCGTTCAGTCCGTGATCGTAGTTGATTGCATGGCTAAAGAGGAGGCGGTCGCTAGGGGGGTGTGCACTACCAATGAGCACACCGCTCGAACGGCGGACGCGGTGGTGGCGGCCGCCGCCGCCGACTCAGCGGAGGTGGAGACGGACTCCGAAGAGGCGGCGGCGGCTGCCGACGCGGACGCATATGCGTCCCTCCTACAGGCTGCTGACGCGGACGCTGCAGAGGCGGCCAAGGCAGGCGACTCGTCCGAACACGACTCAGGCGGCGCGGGTGGCATGTGCGACTACTCGTCCAGCGACGACTTGTCGGGCGAGGGGGGCGAAGCGGGCGACCACGCCTCGGACAGTGAGTATGGTGAAGACGATACCGAGGTGATTATTGACGTCATGGCCGAGGTGGAGGTCGCCAAGGTCTGCCTCTTCGACGACTACCAGAGGCGTTACAAGGATATCAATGACAAGTACGCAGCAGAGGCACCGACCGAGACGATCCCGTGATCGGACATCCCTGGCGAGATGCTTCCCTTCGTCGTTCTCCCACCACTTGCGTCCGACGGCTTCTGGCTTTCTACGTCTGGGCGCAGGAGGAACGCCGTTGGTGATGTTAACTTTGACGTGCGTGGCGAGGACGAAGCTGCCAACATGAACAAGAAAAAGCGCCGACCGAGAGGTACATGGAAGGGCCGTGACACCATCTCCTTCCCCCGCGCCATCTACACGCGTGTCCACGGCGCGCCAGGACCACTGATGCAGGTGGACCATAAGGACAATTTCCCACAAAACAACCACTGGAAGAACCTGCAGCAGCTGACGGCGTTACAGAACAAGAGGAAAGCGAGCGCAGCACAAGTCGGCCACGTCTCCGCCAGCGTCAAGGTCAGCACCGACCGGGGCGCGACGTGGATCAAGCTCTCCAACCACGCCACACTGGTGGCGCGCTACGGCGTCAACCGGAACGATGTCATTCGCGCCTGTGAGTCGGACGGCCGGCTTGGTGACCTGTGTGTCAAGTGCGACCTTTGGGGGGACCTCGACGGCGAGGTGTGGAGCCAGGTGAAGCTGGACGGCAAGCCGATGGCGATTGAGATCTCCAACGAGGGCCGCCATCGGGACCTTGACGGCAATGGCGGCCACGCCGGTCCCCCGTATGCCCCAAACTAGGCGACAGTGCTCCCCATTGGCGACCACCGCTGTCGCCTCGTTGACGTGATGCTGGAGATGTACGGCGCTGATGCGCGCCCCGAGGGCGCACACGCGCAGCTAATCGACGGACCTTCCTACGCCGTCACCAACCTTTTTTGGTCCATGACCTCGTCGCGGTCGACGTTGTTTCAGGTACGGACGGCCTTCGAGGTGCGTCGCGCCAGAACGGTGACGCGGTGGCTGCGCTTCCCCAGTGCCAACAAGTTGGCGTCGCTGCTCCGTTGTGCTGCGAAGAACAATAAGGTTTCTTCCAAGGTCCACACCGTCAACGACTGGGAGTACCGCCGTTGCCAACGCAGGTGTCTGGCCAGAGAAAGGTGGTTCGTTTTATTGCCCCAACTTCGCGAATCATGCAAGGGCTACTTGACTCCTCGCGGCACGTCAAGACTGGAGAGGGTTGTGTCTAGGTGACGGGGGGGTTGGCCAACGCGTCGGGATATACAGGCTCGAGCCATGGTGACCGACGCGGCCGAAGGGTCGCCCGCCGAGGCGGTCGCGTCCGTCGGAAACTGGGCTGGGGCCGTGCAGTTGTTTGCGCGCCGGGGGGGGGCGGCCTTGGGGGGACGTGGTCTTTGGCCGCCACTAATCCGTGCTGCAGCAGCTGGGCATCCCGGATGGTGCGGGGGGGGGGTTGGGGAGGTCGGGGGCGCGGGTTGGGAGGGCTGACGCCGCTGCCGCCTCATGGCGGCCGCCAGTGCGCGCCGCCGGCGGGGCTGTCGCGCTGGGGTGGCCCCGCTCGCGGAAAACCTGCCGCTGACCCCGACGCGGCTGTCGCCGCTGAGGCGGAGGTGGCAGCAGACCTAACCGCCGAAGCCGACCTCGCCCGAGTGGACGCCGTCTTTGGTCACCAATGCGGCCAACGGGGCGCCCGCCAAAGCGGTCGCACCCGTAGGCCACTCGGCCAGGGCCGTGGTCGCCGACGCGCCCGACGGGTCGCCTGCTAAGGCGGTCGCATCCGTGCGACACTCGGCCGGGGCCGTGCGGTGGTGGCGGCGGGGGGGGGGGGACCC
>Ga0209093_1000287_pt1 | contig 26502 bp, 22 predicted proteins | sample SidtaG_4_FD_187450 | JGI IMG/M metagenome (GOLD analysis project Ga0209093, IMG submission 187450) | Marine algal microbial communities from Sidmouth, United Kingdom - Sidmouth_Male1 metaG (SPAdes) (version 2) | ecosystem: Host-associated > Algae > Red algae > Unclassified | place: Sidmouth...
ATCTAAAATTAAAACCTGATAGATTTAACGTTCTAAAAGTAATTCAGAAAGTATTTGATTTGTTAGAAATGCAAGCCAAAAAGAGAAACATAAAACTTCGATTAGACAAATTCTATGACATCCCTCAATTTGTAATAGCAGATGAAGCCAAAATAGAACAAGTACTAATTAACTTAATAATGAACTCCATTAAGTATGGAAGCATTGGCGGAAACACTGTTGTATCTATTAGCTATTTAGAAGATGACAAAACAATAATTAATGTTACTGATGATGGTGAAGGGATTAAAGAGGATGATTTACATAGATTGTTTGAACGCTTTTATAGAGTAGACAAAAGTAGGTCTAGAGACCAAGGAGGCTCTGGGTTAGGCTTATCTATTGTAAAACATATTTTAGAAGCTCACGAACAAAGTATAAATGTAAAAAGCACTATTGGTAAGGGTTCAACCTTTTCTTTTACACTTGAACGAGCTTAAAAACTCTCTTTATATGATTACTCAACAAACGTTTATCAACAGTAGTATCTGCAACATAGACGTTTTTTTTAGCGTTTAACCTTTTAAGTTGAAACTCTTTTTGAGTACAACTATTGGCTAAATTTTTACTTTTCAAATGAAGTGCCAAATACTCTTGCTCTGTTTGTTCTGGTGTAGGTATATAAAAAGCTTCCTTTTTTAGTCGAATCATGTCCATTATAGTACTGTAACCAGAACGTGCAATTACCAACCTAGAACAGTTAATAGTCTCTTCTAAAGCATCAGACAACAAATAGTCTACCACTTTTATATGTGATGGAATATTAGCATGTGTAGTTTTAAGACTCCCCCTAACCAGCAGTACCTTTCCTTTAAAATGCTTTAATTCTTCCATCAAAAGAGCCTCTAAAACCACTCTTTGTTCTTCTATCCCTGATAACAAGACAAGAAGATCGTATTTATAATTGACCTTTTTTTTCTCAAAACGAGAAAGTATTCCTATAAATTTTGTGTTTATACCTCGTGATTTTGACAAATCACCCGTAAATAAACTACCTTTTTCATCGGGTATCCAACACTCCTGATGCTTATTTATAAAATAATGATGCACTTTATTTATGACAAAAGATAAAGAACCAGCTTGGATATTTAATTGATGCGTAACATATACTGAAGGAACTTTTTGTGTGTAAATTCCTAATCTGTTATCTGAAACAACCCCTACAACCTCATCTGAATATAGATTAATATAGCTTTCTAAAATTCTATGCTCTTTATATATCGCACGAATAATAGAAGGAATTTGCATAAACATTCCTAACTTAAAATGCTTTTTGTAACGAATATTATAAGGGAAAAGTTCTAAAACCTCAACATTAGGAAATTCTTTTTTTAAAAACAGCAATGCAATACCCTCGCAAGCTATTACAGGCACAAAACCAGCACTCTGCAATTCACGTATTATAGGAATACACCTAGCAGCATGTCCCCATCCCCAATTTAAGGGAGCTACAATAATTTTACTCTTATTAAGCATCCCTTAAAACTATACTTTTAAAAAAAACCTTGCAAATATTATTTCCGAGCGGTTGACTTAAAAAAGGATTACTGTAATTTAATTTCTATACAGTTCCCCCAACATAAAGGTAGTTCTATACTCCCTAACTACCTTTGAGAGCGTGTTTATTAAATCTTGCTTGTTCTGTTTTAAATTCTCACATTCAAAAGAATTTAAATCCATAATCATTTATGCTTTAATCAAAACTGTAATAATACCAATGGTATCAACCATTTAGTAAAATTATTTAAAAAACAGTATTGTTCATTTCACTAGTTTCTACTTTTATTTGTTACTTGTTTTTTTGAATTACAAACAACAAACACAATCTATAAATTACAATAAGTTATTTACATATAATATTAATAAGAATGTGTCTTCCGTATCTAAACCGGCAATAAATATCATATTTCTGCTGTTTTTTTTGAAACAAAACGGTTTATATACTTGTAATTTAACTAAATTGATAAAATTTAGTCTATCTGTATCAATATTGCTAATTGAAAATAAAATTTTAGTAGTAAAAACCACTTAACCAATGTAACTAATAAAATATCTTTTTTAACTCTTAGTATTTAAGTTTATATCAAATCCTATATCTTTTCTAAAGTTCATTTTATCAAAAGAGATCTTATCGATTGTTTTGTACGACTTTTTTAATGCAGAAGGTATATCATCTCCAAAAGAAGTTACTGCTAATACACGACCTCCTACAGCAATTACCTCGTTATTTTCGTTTAAAGTGGTTCCTGCATGGTACACAATTGAATCTTGTTCATTCTCTGTACCTGTAATTACTTTCCCTTTTTCGTAAGCCTCTGGATATCCTCCAGAAACTACTACTACTGTTGTGGCAGTTCTTGGGTCTACTTCATAAGATTTAGAAGCCAAAGTTTGGTTTCCAACGCCTTCAAACAAATCTAACAAATCAGAAGTAATACGAGGTAAAACAGCTTCTGTTTCAGGATCTCCCATTCTAACATTGTATTCAATTACAAAAGGCTCTCCGTTGATATTCATCAAACCAATAAAAATAAATCCACGGTAATCAATTCCATCTTTTTGCAAACCTTCTACTGTTGGCTTTACAACTTTTTCTTCTACTTTGCTTAAAAAAGCTTCATCAGCAAAAGGAACTGGAGAGATAGCTCCCATACCTCCTGTATTTAGACCAATATCTCCTTCTCCAATTCTTTTGTAATCTTTGGCAGAAGGCAACACTTTGTAATCTTTACCATCGGTTAATACAAAAACAGACAATTCTATACCATCTAAATATTCTTCAATTACTACTTTAGATGAAGCATCACCAAACTTCTCATTGGTTAGCATGTCTGTTAGCTCTGCTTTAGCCTCTTCTAAATTATCTATAATAAGCACACCTTTTCCTGCTGCCAAACCATCCGCTTTTAAGACAAATGGTGGTTTTAATGTTTCTAAAAAAACATGACCATCTGATACTGTTCCTTTTGTAAAAGCCTGGTATTTTGCAGTGGGTACACCGTGTTTAAACATAAATTTTTTAGAAAACTCCTTAGAACCTTCTAACTCTGCACCATCTTTTTTAGGTCCAATTACGGGAATATCTTTTAAATCTTTATCTGCTAAAAAGAAATCGTGTACACCAGCTACTAAAGGAGCCTCGGGTCCAACCACTACCATAGTAATATTGTTATCTAATACTAATTTTTTAACAGCAATAAAATCTGTAGGATCTATATCTACATTGTTTGCAATTTTAGCTGTACCCGCATTTCCTGGAGCTACAAATAGTTTTGATAATTTTGCACTCTCTGTTATTTTTTTTGCAAACGCATGTTCTCTACCTCCAGAACCTAAAATAAGAATATTCATGTTTTATTTACCTTTTCCTTTAATTACTACCAATATGGTAAGTCCTATTATTTTAATATCAGTCCACAAAGATAAGTTATCTAGATAAACTAAATCGTACCTAGCTCTAATTTTCATTTGCGCAAAAGTATCTGCATAACCAAATCTTATTTGCCCCAACGAAGTTATACCTGGCTTTAGACATTGTAGCGCTTTATAACAAGGAATTTCTTTGATGATATTGTCTAAAAACTCTTGTCTTTCTGGTCTTGGACCTACAATACTCATATCTCCTTTTAGAACGTTTAAAAACTGAGGAAACTCATCTATTCTATATTTTCTGATTATTTGACCAAATTTGGTAATTCTTATAGTTTCTTCTGCTGATAGTAATGGATCGTTTACGGGTGGAAATCCTTTCATACTTCTAAACTTATAGATATAAAATTGTTTTCCATTTTTCCCTACTCGCTTCTGAAAAAAGAAAGGTTTTTCTCCTGTGGTTAAAAAAATTAGAATAGAGACAATTGGAATCATCCAAATTAATACCAGAAAGACTACAATTGCAGAAAAGAGAACATCGAAGATTCTTTTTAACATAAAACTAATTAATGGGTTGTGTTAAAATAACGTCTGAAATCACATGAGTAAGTTCTACGCCTTGCGCACCTAAATCATCCGAAACTGAAATCTTTACTGAATACGATGGATTATCTGACACACAATATAAAAAACTTATCTTGAGATTTTTAGATATATAATTTGTTATTTTTGATGCAAATTTAATTGCTTTGTAATGATGTGCTCCTTCCATTTCTAATCCTAAAGATTCCCAAGTAGTATTATTAAATCAATTCAAAAAGAATTATTTTGTAACAATGTTCCTAAAACTGTAACTATGTTGCCTGTAAATATATTTAATTTATTATTTGAAAAGTAATTTTGTTCTATTCATTCTCAAAAATTAATTATTTATTCTTTTTTGAGGGATATGAGTGGCTGGAATCACAATATATCCTTATTCCACGTATAAAACGCATACTTTCTTATTAAGAAAAAATGCAAATCTAATATAATACATACACAAGTTAAATTTCACATATTTAGGCATGAGAAAACATCCGTCATTTGAGATATTTGAAACGTCCTCAAAACTTCGTTGTATGATTCGCAAAGAGTCGAATTTAAAAAATATCTTACGCCAACAATCCTTACTTTATATCAAAGAAAAGACATTTAAAAAACAATCTGATTTAGCAAGTCATTTGGATTACCCTATTCGTAGTATGGAGTTATGGCTAGAAGTTTATAAAGAAGAAGGAATTGAGGTTATATTAATCAGGGTAAAAACTAAAAAACGTAAAATTAGTAGAGAAGTTCAATAAGGATTGTCAGAGAAACTAAATGATCGTTTTGAAGGCTTTGGTAGCTATGTTGCTGCCGTAGTATTAGGTAAAAAAACTTACCTAGTGTTATTTCAGAACTAAAATTGAGTCTACATAAAGATTTGCACAATTCAGTTAACTTATCTTTTCAAGATGAGGCTCGTTTTGGATTGAGAACAGAGGTAGGTATAATTATTCCAACTAAAGCAGTTACTCCAAAAGTGAAGTTTTATCAAAAGTTTAAAAACATATATCTCTACGGAGCTTACTCTCCGATCAATAGAGATCTAGATAGAAAATGTGAATAAAGATTGAAGTATAAGAATGCTATTTAGAATTAGTGTCACTAGAATTAAACTTCAGAAACAATTTGACTAATTTTTCTTCAACCTGAAAATAAGTAGGCATGGTTCTATTCATGTAAATAAACATAATGTTATATACCTTATCACCTTCCTTAAAAAACTCATATTGATGTAATCGGTAAGCTTCCCTTAATAATCTTTTAACTTTGTTTCTGTCTACGGCATGTTTAAAATTTCTTTTAGGAACAGAAAAAGATACTTTGGTGATTTGTTCTTGACTTGCATCTACAGGTAAAAAAATCATTTTTAAGGGGAAACTTTTTACAGAGCATCCTTCTATAAACAATTGAGAAATTATTTTTCTACTTTTTAACTTTTTATTTTTACCTAATGTGAATTCCATGAACTGCAAAAATAAACAAACCTTGCTTACAAAGCGTATTTTAAAAAGAATATGCTGTAGCTACCATTAAATTTCTTCCAGGAGCACTTAGAGAGGATGCAAACTCCTTGTAATGAACATCAAAAATATTTTGAAGTTGTAACTGAACTTTAAATTTCTCCGAGATATAATAATTATAATTCAACCCAAAAACTTGCCAAAATGGAGTCCCTTGATTATTGGGAGTTTCGTCTAAATTATCAATCCCTTCTAATTGGTTGTAATCCTTTAATTTTTTTGCCAATGACAAGCTGTAATTCAAAGCCACATCAAATTTAGGTTTAAACATTCCTATAGATAAGTTTCCGAATAAAGGAGGGATGGAAGATAAAGGCTGCTTAGTATCATAAGAACTTCCTTTGGTATATGTAATACTCGCATTCGATTTTAAATTATTTAATAACTTTAAAAATACACTCGCACTTCCTCCGTATATATAAGCTTGTCCTTGGTTGGTATTAGCTAAAATAGCATTGTCATCAAAACGATCTCCATCATAAGTGACTTGCGACCCAAACTCGGAAGATGGAGCTCTAGCAATATAATCATCTAACAATGTGTAGTACACATTTACGTTAAAATTTACACGCTTTTTTTTATTAAAATTTGCATAACCTACTTCAGTACTATACAATTTCTCTGGTTTTAATTTTGTATTGGGCACTGTTAATTTTCCCGACTTTTCTCTTATTTTACCAACATCGTCTACATTAGGAGCTCTAAAACCTTTTGCTAAAACGATGCTAATTTTATGGTTTTTTTTAGGTTTGTAAATGTATCCTAAAGAACCTGTTAAAGCTGTATTTTGTAAAGTAATGCTATTGTTTGGAATTTTAATTTCTTTGTTGTTGTTCCAACCTGCACTTAATACAGTGGTTGTTAATCTAAGTCCAACGTTTAAAGTGTTTTTTTTATCTAAATGCTGTCTGTAAGAGCTGTAAACCGCTCCACTTGAATAGGTACTACCACCATCAGGGTAACGAGTATCTAATTGAAAAGAACCAACCACAGTACCTAAACTATTTATTGTTTGTCCTTGGGCTTTAGAATCTACATCATTGTGAACAAACTCCATTCCATAAAACAACTTTCTGTTTCCTTTTTTTGTTAACGATTTATAGAAATCACTATTTAAAGAAAATACATGAACTTTTTCAAAACGGGAATTTCTATTTAAAGAAGTAAACTGTCTGTTGATTCTGGACTCTTTAATTTTTTGATAAGCTAATGTAATCGTTCCATCCTGAAAAATAGATTTGTAATTATCAAACTTTGCTTGTGCAGAAAGTAGTACTCTTTTTTGTGGTCCGTAATACCATTCTGCAAATTTTAGTTCTCCCTTTTTTTGATCGTTTAACTTCCCAAAATTTGGAATATTACCAGACTGACTGTATTGACCATTAATAACTAAATCTATATTTTGATTGATTGGGATTTTAATTTTTTGCAAAACGTCAAATTGATGGTATCCTGTATTTTTTTGAAGATTTGTATTGCTGTTTTTATGACTAAACTCTTCATAGTTGCCTTCTCTATTTTTGGAATACCTAAAAACCTTTCCCCAATTATTATATCCGTGAGACCTATTAGATCCCATTTTTAAGTCTTTAAAATCACTGAAAGATATATTTGTAAAAGAAGCCCATTTTTTATGAGAGGTAAATGATGATATTGCAATAGTTTGCTCTTTATTTACGGTACTATGTCTATAAAAAACATCACTTTTGTTACGCAAATTAGTACTGTAATTTAGGCCTTTAGTGTAATAATGAATTACACCTCCCAAAGCATCTGACCCATAAGAAACGGAAGCGGGACCAAAGACAACCTCTGCTCGTTCTATAGCAAAGGGGCTTACTGTAATTGTGTTTTGTAAATGTCCATTTCTATAAATAGCATTATTCATTCTCACACCATCTACTACCAACAAAACTCTATTAGACTCCATACCACGTATTACTGGAGATCCTCCTCCTAATTGCGATTTCTGAACTCTCACTCCCGACGTATTAGCTAACAAATCTGCCGATGTTTGTGGTGAAAGATATTCAATATTTTTTTTAGTAATAATTTCAATTTGTTCTGGTATCCTTTGCTTTTTTTCTGCAACCCTAGATACGGACAAAACAATACTTTCTAAATCTTCGTACTTAGGAATTAACAAAAGAGGTTTGTGAATTTCTAAGGACCTTACTTTTAAGTCTTCGTAATTTTTGTGTTGCAACAAAAAGTTAGACTTTCTCTTTTTTAAATCGATAGATATTTCTCCTTTTTGATTTGTTATCCACGTTTTTTGGTTTTGAGTATCAATAACCTTTACACCTTCTATTTTTTCTTGTGTGTATGCGTTTACTACTCTAATTGATTGAGAAAAAAAACAAACAGGGATACAACATAACAAAAACAGTAGTCTTATCATTATTCTAAAATTTTTGATAAAACATCTAACGATTTGGGTCTTCTAAAATTAGACATATGTAGTTGATAATATTTTAATAATAAGTTTAAAACAATTATTCTTTGATTTATACTAAACATCGTTGTATTTAGCTCATCAAATTTTATGCCTAAAACCTTATTAAATAAGAGAAGTTCGTTACCGTTAATTACATTTATACCTTGATTAAGAGTGTATTTTCCTTCTGACAAATCAAAATAATAATTGTTTTCTTTATTAGTTATGTCAGGATGAAAACCTAAACACTTGGTTAGTTCTACTAAAAATTTTAAATGAAAATTAGCTACTTCATCCTGATGGTCTAACCATATAATGGCTTGTTCTATAAAATCATACATAATCTCGTTTCCTTCTTCTTCTTCTTTTAAGACTGTGCTCAAAAATTCTGAAAGAAAAAAAACAATAGATTGTTTTAAAAAATCTACGTGTAGTGTTAAAAAGGGATGTATCACCTTTGCTTCTGAAATTCGGTTTAAATTTCCTTTAAGGTTATAGGATGCTTGAATCTGTAAAATTGATAAAGGCAAAAATTGAGCTTTGTTTAGTTTTCCTTTCTTATTTTTTAGTATCCCTTGTAGCAAGTAAGATTGTATTCCTTCTTTGCTAGTATAACATTTTACGATTAGACTATTGTCTCCGTATTTAACAGAGTGAACAACTATTGCTTTTGTTGTGATTTGCATTAATTTACAATTGCAATTTTAGTTGTTGTATTTTCGGTACCATCAGCATTAGAAAACAACACAATATATATTCCTGAAGTTACTAAATTTCCTCTTAAACTCTTTTTATTCCAAACAAATTTACCTCCTTCAGATTGTCCATTATCTAATATATTTGATTCGAAAACTAGCCTTCCAGAAATGTCTATTATTTTAATATTGGTACCATCTGGAATTCCGTTTCCATCTTTTGCTACAAAAGTAATTACATCATGTCCTATAGTATTTTGTACCACCGGATTAGGATAAGCTACAATGGCTGTAATTTTATTACCAAAAGGTTCTGTTTTGGGATTGTACACAACAACCCCTTTTTCCGTAACTATATAAACTTCTCCCGTAGACTTATCTATCTCTAAATCTAAAATACTATTAGATGGAAGCGGAGAATTAGAGGTCGTAAACTGATTGTATGTTGTTTGTGCATCAGATGATGTATAAAAAACACCCCCCGTATTAGTTGCAAACCATTTATTTTTTGCGGCATCAATTAAAATATCAGTAACTGTTAAACCCGATAAAAACTCTTTAGCAACACCTCCTTGCTCAATAATTACAGGTTCTGATTGATTTATTGTTTTATTGAATAAGTTTGAATAATCGTCTATTACAGAAACTCCTAATTGCGTACCAATCCATATTTTATTACTTTCATCCACAACTATCCCGTAAGTAAATGTTGAATTTAAAGCACCATGATTAGTCGTATCATCTAATTGTGAAACTCTATTTATATCTAATGAATTTGCATCGAAAATCAAGACAGAATTAGATTTAGATGTTGCATAAATAACATTATTTTGATCCACATATATTTTATTAAAACGTGCAATAAACTTATCTGTTACAGATGATAATTCTACATTACGCTCCCACTTCCCAATATCCTTAACATTACTATTTTCTATGTTTGTGTTGTAACTAGAAAAGTACTTTTTTAAACTTGCTCTTGAATTAGCTGTCCATATTCTATTATATATATCTAAAACCATAGTTCCTACAAAAGCTTCTGATGAACTTGGATGTCCAGGTAATATATTTTTAGTGTTCTCTTTACCCCATTTTTTATGTAAAGCATATTTGTTTTTAAGCTTAATAAACTCCAAAACACCATCTCTTACGGTACTTACTAACACTCTGTTGTTATCTACAGGATCAACAATAGCTTTGGTGCAATATTTTGTATTAAAAAGACTATAAGGTATACTACCCCAAACTCCATCAACAAAATAATCTATTGGAGAACTTTTAGAAGTGGATAAATTATTTTCTTCATCCCCTCCATACACAATCCATTTTTGATTGTCACTTACTGTAACACTAAAAATATCATTACCTGTAGGCCCCTCTGGATGTATTTCTTCATAATTAATTTTCGCTGATAATGATGTTTTTAAAACACCATGCTTGTCAGTATTTATATATAGATTATTATTCTCTATAACCGCTTTGGTAGTTGTAATATTATCTTCTAGAATTGTTGAAAACTCTATTTTATCAACCTTACTAAAGGTACTACTATCATATATTTCAACAAAACGAGCAGCTGTAATAACTAAATCGTTAGTTGACTCGTCTACATCTAAATTCAACACATCACTTGCAACAGTAATCAATGCTATTTCTGGATTAGAAACATCATAAACAGCCGATTTTTTAACATAATAAATCGTATCATTTAAATTTATCAACTTTCCGACACTCCCATTTTCAACTTGAGTCCAGCTATTAAAATCTACAAGATTTGAAGATACATCAATCTTAAATAAACCATTATTAGTAGCAGCATAAAGCATATTATCTTCTACAAGTATTTGATGTACAAAATTGTAAGAATCGGTGTTAGTTAGCTTAAAAGTATCACCAATTTCAAAATTTTCAATATTCAATTCCGAAATTCCATAAGCTCCAAAAACATAAAGCTTATTTTGATATCTGTAACATCCATTTATATTTTTATTTACTAAAATAGCATTGTCTCTAACACCCGTTATAGGTATTACTTTATTGTTTTCAAGAACAACTTCAATCAAACCATTTTCGTAGCCAATAATGATGTTTTCGGATATTTCGTCATAAAAAATACTTGAAGTAGGAAAACCAGACAACCCGTTAATAGATGAAAACTTGTCTGTTTTATTACTCTCAATGTTGTGTATAAACATTGCATTGTTAGTTATTGCGTACAACTTGTTTTTAACAATTACAAAATCTTTTACATCGTTATAGGAATATAAATCTTGCCATTGATCAGAAAAATTTGTTTGACCCAGAATTAGTTGAAAGGTTAAAAAGAGGTATAGATAAATATATTTCATAATGTATTTATTGTATGGATAAAGTCTAATAGTTATAATTCAAAGCTACGGATTATTACTAAAAATACTTTTATGAGTATTGTATTCAAAGGATTCTAGATCTATAAGATCTAATACACTAGGATATAAAAAATCTGTGCTTATCTTTTTGCCTATATTTTGTTCTAAAAATTTTACTTTTTTTTTATAATTTTGTTGAAATGATTTTGAGCACCAAATAATACAAGCAGGATTTTTACTAGCATTATGGTTTTGGGCATGTAACCATTTATCATCTTCTCCAAGAATCTCCCCATGGTCAGATAAATAAATCATCACAATATTTTCATGTTTTTTTTCTAAAAACGAAATAATATCGTTTAAAAAGTAATCTAAATAAACAACTGTATTATCATACGAATTGATTATTTCTTCTTTGGTGTTAGAGGGTAGATATTTTGATTTGACAACGGGTGTAAATACTTTAAATTCTTTTGGATATCTGTTTTCATACCACCAATGACTTCCAATCATATGAATGGTGTACATATTTTTGTGGGTTCTAGTATAATTGTCTTTAAAAACGCTTAATAGTTCGCCATCATATTTTTTATGATAACTTAACACAGAGTGTTCAACATCAATTAAACTCACTATATTGTTTTGATAAATTAAATCTCTATAACTCACCTCGGGTGTTTGGTTACCTAACCAAACCGTGTGATAATTGGCTTTGTTTAAAACAGAATAAAGAGCGTAAACACTCTTGTTTACAGTATCATTAACACTCTTACTTGTTAAAATCTGAGGAACACTTTTAGAAGTATAAGTATTAGGTGTATATATATTTTTAAAAGAATAAATATCATTTCTTTTAGAAAGTAATGGATTTGTTGGTCTTGAATACCCGTTAATTTGTAAGTTTTTGGCTCTAACCGATTCCCCCAATACAAAAACAATGTTTATTTTAGTATCACTTCTTAATTTTTGATGAATTGTATTTATTTTTAACGGTTTTTTATTAAAATATTTTATGGATTCTAGCACAACCACATAAGGCATTCTTCTTGTTAAAACTCCAAACTTTATTTTCTCTAAACTAAAAAATAGGGTAATTGCTATCAAGGGAAATATAAAAATTTTTATTTTTTTATTATAAGCCCAGTTTATTTTTGAGTGTAATTTAAGTATGCTAAAAAGTGTTATAAGAACAACTACCAAGTATATAATTAGTTGTAATGACACTAAATCAAGATAAATATCTGGCTTGGACTCTAATGATAATTGAATTAAATCTACAGAAATTGTTATATCTAAAGTATAAACCCAAAAAGATATAATAGACAGTGATACGAACAGAAAACTAAAAATTATTCTAAATAGCCATTTATTTAAAGTTAATAGGTAAGTAAATCCATAGAGGGTTATCTGCAGTAAAAAAAAATGAGCCGCATATATTATATAATCTTTAATAGACGACAAAGGAACATGTATATATGAGGATAAAGTTATAAAAATCCCTAAACACAAATTTACGTATAACTGAAATTTGTTTTTATCACTTATTTTTTTGAAATCCATTTAAGTAAGAAAAATATTTATTAACAACATAGCATACTGGTATAATTAGTATGATTTGAACTATTGACAAGAGTAGTTTATCAACTTCAGAAAAAACAAAAACAGATATTCCTAAAACAACAAACATAAACAACTTTATAAAAGTCATGGCTCTTATCTGGGTGGCTAAAATAGTAATCGTATTTCTACCTAAGTAACTAAGCAATTTAAAATTTGGTAGCATCTTAAATAGCCCAACGTAAAACAACAGTCCTAGAACACTATTGAGTAGAAAATATAAAATATTTCCATACTCAGATCTATACATATCAATCTTATCGTTTAAGCCAAATGTAAAAAAATGAAACGCTCCTAAAACTATAAAGTACACATAATTTAATTTTGCAATATAATTTCTAAAATAATAGCCCATACCATAAAAAAATAGTGAGACAAGAGCTACATCAAAACTCCAAATCATTTTAGTTTTTACATAAAAGGAAATAAAAAAACCTGCCATTATTAATAAAAACAACACTAAATATCTATAGAGCTTATCTATCTTATTTACAAAACTAAAAGCTATAAATGTTACAAAAATAGAAGGTAAAAACCAGAGTGGAATTCCCCAATCCATATAATCTCTACCTCCTTGGGCATAAAAAATACCTACAAAATTTTTAACAGGAGAAAGATTTAATTTTGAACTCTCTCCGTAATTTCGTCCTACAAAATACCAAATAATGTATAAAATTATGCTCCAGGTAAAATATGGAACAACAACTCTTTTTATTCTATTTACAATAGTTGTAAAATCAACTTTTTGGGGATGAAAAAAACCTGCTAGAAAAATAAATAACGGCATATGAAAACTATAAATGTATTTTTCTGTTATAGGAAAGTTGTGACCGTAAACAACTAAAAAAATACCAAATCCTCTTAGCTGATCTAACCAAACTAATCGGGTTACCTCTATTTTTTTATTAATTTTACACATCAACATAAATATATATTTTTTTATGAATAACTTAGAAATAGAACGTAAATTTTTAGTAAATAATCTTGATTTTATAAATGAAAGTTATCTACACAACAAAATTAAACAAGGTTATTTAAACTCTAACAAACAAAGAACCGTAAGAATTAGAGTTGTAAATAACAAAGGATTTGTCACCATCAAAGGAAAATCTAACCAAAGTGGAACTACAAGATATGAATGGGAAAAAGAAATTCCGGTAATAGAAACTGAAAACTTATTAGAACTTTGCGAACCTGGAGCCATTCATAAAACAAGATACCTTGTAAAAAGTAATCAGCATACTTTTGAAATAGATGTGTTTGAAAAAGACAACAAAGGGCTAATTATTGCAGAAGTTGAATTATCATCAGAAGACGAAAGTTTTGAAAAACCTTTGTGGCTTGGGAAAGAAGTAACTGGAGATATTAAATATTACAATTCTCAATTAAGCAAAAACCCTTATAAAAACTGGTAAAGCCTTTTCTGTTTTTTTAAATGTGAAAGTGTATTTTTGTGTAAAACACAATTCTTAAAAATATGGCAAGAATTTTAACGGGTGTACAAAGTACAGGAACTCCTCATTTAGGTAACTTATTAGGAGCCATCATTCCCGCTATTGAGATGGCTAACAACCCAAGCAATGAATCTTTTTTATTTATTGCAGATATGCACTCTCTTACCCAAATTAAAGATGGGGCTACGCTAAAACAAAATACATATAGTACCGCTGCTGCATGGCTAGCTTTTGGACTTGATATTAATAAAACTGTTTTTTATAGGCAAAGTGATGTACCACAAACCACAGAATTAACATGGTATTTAAATTGTTTTTTTCCTTATCAAAGATTAACACTTGCTCACTCTTTTAAAGACAAAGCAGATAGATTAGAAGATGTAAACGCCGGTTTGTTTGATTACCCTATGCTAATGGCTGCCGATATTTTATTATACGATGCTAAAGTTGTTCCTGTAGGAAAAGACCAATTACAACATTTAGAAATCACCAGAGATGTAGCCAGTAGATTTAACCATCAAATGGGAGAAACGTTTGTATTGCCTGAGGCTAAAATACAAGAAGAAACTAAATACATTCCTGGAACCAACGGTGGCAAAATGAGTAAATCTCAAGGAAATATTATTGATATTTTTTTAGCTGATAAAAAATTGCGCAAGCAGGTTATGAGGATTGAAACAGATAGTACACCTTTAGAAGAACCTAAAAACCCTGATACTTGTAATTTATTTGCTTTGTATAAAATTATTGCAAATGATACTCAAATTAATGAAATGAGAGCTAATTACAAAGGGGGTAATTATGGATATGGACATGCCAAACAAGCTTTTTACGAACTGTTGTTAGAACAGTTTTCGGAACAACGCTCTAAGTATAATTACTACATGGAAAATCTATCCGAAATAGACAACGCGTTAGCTATTGGTGCTGAAAAAGCTAATAAAATTGCCAATGATGTTTTACAAAGAGTTAGAACCAAGGTAGGATATTGACAAAAGAGCTTCTATTAAAATAGCAGCTCTTTTGTTTTATTACAATTCATTAAAAAACAGCAATGTGTCTTTTATATGAGTTTCCCAGTAAATCCATTCATGTTTTCCAGAAAACTCTTCATAAATATGTTGAATATTAGCAGCATTTAGTTGTTGATGTAACGTTCTGTTGTGTTCAATTAATAAATCGTCTTTACCACAATCAAAACGAACAGGAGGTAGTAAAGTTTCATTTTTTTTCATCAAATTAAATACCGATTCGTTTTCAGAAACTTCCTGTTTGTAGTTTTCTAATCCTTCTTCTACAAATAAAGCCATTTGTGGTACATCTGTAATAGAACTATGCCCAGAAATTCCTTTGAAGGTTTCTGGGTATTTTGCTCCAATGCGCAAAGCCCCATAGCCCCCCATAGAAAGCCCTGAGATAAAAACAGGAGATTTGTCTGTAATTACGTCAATATTCTCTTTAACAGCTGTAATTACATCTTCTGCTATCCATTTTTCAAAGTCTAAACTATTGTGTGGTAAATAAGCAGAACCATCTCCCCACAGACCATCCGAAGGCATGGCTATTAGCATCGGTTTAATTTCTTTGTTTTCCATCATTTCTTGAGCCGTTCTATGAACTCCTGCTTTCTGTGACCAAATCCAAGCGCTACCATACACTCCGTGCATTAGCACAACTAAAGGAGTGTCTTTTGTTAGCTCAACATTGGGTACAAATAAACAAATATCTCCTCTCCCTTTTAGATTTTTAGTTTTTACTGTGATGAATCGTAAATTATCAGATTCAAATCTAGCGTCTGAAATTTCTGTGGTTTTAAACTTTGATGCCATATCTTAATTACTGTTTTACAACAATGGTTTTATTTGTTTGTGTGAAATTTTCTGTACCAACTTTTATATTTATAGCTCCCGTTTTTACAGCTTTCACAAAGACAACTATTTTTCCTTTATAAAAATATCTTTTAGGACTACTTAGCTTTTGCATATTGGTAGGATCTCCATTTCCAGACGCTAAAAATTTACCAGCTCCTGTAACCTCAATACTTAGCAACTTATTGTAGTTAGGCTGCCAATTTCCTTTGCTATCGGTTACAGTAATCACGTAAACGGCTACTTCTCCTTTTTTTATAGTTTTAACTTCTGGCTCAATTTTTATTTTTGATGCTTTATTTGCAGTTTTATAACAAAGTGTTTCTTTTTTCTTTCCTTTTTTATTGTAGGCAACAATCTTGATTTCTCCAGGTGTATAAGTAATATCATCCCAAACGATTGCAAAATTTTTCATCAACTCAAAAGAGGCTCCACCTGATCCGTGAGTTTCAAAACTATTGTTTAAAAAACTTGCGGGCCTTACTTTTTCTTTGGTTTTTATTCCTTTGCTTACTCCGTTTACAAAAAGCTCAGCTTTATCATAATTTGTATAACAAACTATTGGGAAAACGGTTCCTTTATTTGCAGGATCAGACCAATGAGGAAATGCGTGTAATACCTTTTCAGTTTTATTCCAACGTTCTTTATATAAAAAGAATTTATCTTTTACCAATCCTACAAAATCAATAGGTGCAAAATAAGAACTACGAGATTTTGCATCGTGATAGGGAGAAGGTTCTCCTAAATAATCATACCCCGTCCATACAAATTCTCCATAAACAAAAGGATTGTAATCTTGAGAAGCAAATTCCTTAAAAGGAGAGTATCCCCAACGAACATTTGTTGTTTCATAATTCCCTGGATATCCATCTTTAAAAATATGCGTATGTGTAGACAAACCTTTTGCATTTCTTAACGTATCAAAAACCACAGGAAATCTGTACGTATCTCTAAGACTAACCGTACCACCAGTCTCACTAGCATAAAACTTTAAATTTGGATACTTTTGACGGTATAAATGATAAGAACCTGGTTTGTAATTAAAACCTGCTACATCAACCTTTGCAGCCATTCCACTTTTTAAAGCATTGATTGCAGAATTAAATCCACAAGTAGTTGCTCTTGTGGTGTCCACTGTTTTTACAATGTCGTTTAAATAACCTGTAATATTGTTTGGATCATGTTTGTATTGCTCCATAATTTCGTTACCAATACTCCACATAATAATACTTGGATGGTTTCGATCTCGGTAAATCATATCCACAAGATCTCGCTTTGCCCATTTATCAAAGTGTTTTGAGTAACCATTTTTTACTTTGCCTATTTGCCACTCGTCAAAAGCCTCATCAATGGCTAAAAAACCGTATTTATCACACAAATCTAAAGCCTCAGGTGCTGGTGGATTGTGAGAAAAACGAATAGCATTTACGCCCATTTCTTTCAACTTTAACAACTGTCTCTCAAATAAATTTGGGTAAAAAGCAGCCCCAGTAGGTCCTAAATCGTGGTGCATATTAACACCTTTAAAACGGATTTTTTTATCATTTAAGTAAAATCCATCCGTCTCAAAATTTAGTTTTCTAATCCCAAAAGAAGTGATTATTTCATCTGTTAGTTTTCCTTTAGTAAATAAACTTGTTTTTAACTGATATAGGTGAGGAGTAGATAAATTCCAAAGTTTGGGTTTCTTTAAATTAAAATCAACAAGAGCGGTATTCATATCCATCGGATTTATCTTTTTTTCTGAAACAAGAACAACATCTCCTTTTGGATCTATAATTTCATTTTTTAATAAAATTTCACCGACTCCGTTTACATTAATTTCTGCATGAATTTTAGCTTTTTTATTAGATACTTTGGGTGTGGTTACAAAGGTTCCCCATGTGGCTACATGGTTTTGTTCTTTTTGGATTAAAGAAACTTTTCTATACAAACCTGCACCTGGATACCAACGAGACTGTCTGTTAAAGTTTTCTAAACGAACCGCCAAAACATTGTCTCCTTTCTTTAAGAAAGAGCTAATATTAAAAAAGAAAGAAATATAACCGTTAGGTCTTGCACCTACATAGTTTCCGTTTACATATACCTTTGCATGACTCATAGCGCCATCAAACATCAATTCATAAACCCTAGAAATATCTTTGATTGTAAAGTGAGTTCTATACCAACCTACTCCAGTATATGGTAACGCTCCAGAACGTCCAGTACGATATTTTGGTTTTGATTCTCCATCTTGTACCACCATTGTTAGTTGCACATCGTTAGAAAAATCAAAATCCCCTTCTGCTGCCCAATCATGAGGGAGTACAATGTTTTTCCAATCAGATGTGTCAAACTGTTCTTTAAAAGCAGCACCATAATCGTACTGAGTAAATTTCCAATTTTCTAATAATTTCACTTTTCTTCCTTGAGCTATAGTGAGGCTATACCCAAAAATAAGAATTAGAAATGCTATCTGTTTTTTCATAAATAAAAAGGCATTTAATTAGATTTACTAAATACGTTAAATTCTATTTTTTATCGCTTACTAACTTATATGTACGAATATAGTCTACATAAGCTGTTCTATCTTCCTTAGAAGAACTGGCTAGATTTCCTCCATTTTCTGGTATTGGATTCCAATCATAGGTTTCAATAGAAAAATGCAAGAATAATTTCTGATCAAAATTTGCTGGAGGGGTTAAAGTATATACATAAACACCGTCTAAATAAAAAAGTAATTCTGTAGGACTTTTCCACCAACAACCGTATCTATAAAATTTTTCGGAATTTTTTGTATCTGGAAATATAACGCCTTGAGATCTTGTGTCTTTATTACATTTTGTTTTTCTCCAAATAGTATTTGAGTGCATAATTTTGTCCCATTTTTTACCCCATTCTTGTGCCAAAGGTGAAACCGTACCTATAGACTCAGTAATGTCAATTTCGTGTTTTTTACCACAAATATTACGCGACATTAACCAAAAACCACCTCCCATTTCAGTTTTACTCATCTTAAATCTAGACTCAAAGTAATGTCCGTAGTAAACACCTTTTTTAGCCCTTACAATTCCACCGTAATAATTATAAGTTAAAGGTTTTTTATATTTGTAGCTTATATGTGGTTTATCTAATTTCCCAACTTCAATAGCCATATATCCATTACTAACACTAACAGAGCTTTCTTTAAACAAAGCAGGAGGTCTTCCAATCCAACCAAAATCTGGATGTCCCTCTGGGTCTGCTTCCCATTTTTGAGGGTTTAATGTTTTTCCATTAAATTCATCTGAAAGATTTGGTACAACTTTCCATTTTTTCCCTCTAGGGGCAGCTATTTGAGCCAAACAAAAGGATACACTACATATAGAAAGAGTAAAAACTAGTAAACGTATATTTTTCATAGTATTGATTTTAAAATGAGTTATTAAATTAATTAAAAGTAATTACACCTTTGGCATTTTTACCACTTAACATATCTTCAAAGGCTTGTGCTAAATTATCTAATGTATATGTATTGGTAATCATTTCATCCAACATCAAATCTCCTTTTTCATATAAAGCTTCTAACTTTGGGAAATCCATATCTGGTCTAGCTGCTCCGTATAATGGATTGATATACTTCTTATCCCATTCAAACAAACGCATATCTACCGTAATTTCTTCTTCAATCCCACTTACTTGAACTGCTGTACCTGCATTACGAATCATAGCCAATGGAGCAACTCCTAAAGCAGGAATTGCAGTACATTCAAAAGCATAATCTGCTCCTCTACCCTCTGTCATTTCCTTTACTTTTTCAGCCGCTTGCATCAGTCCTTTGTCTGCTTTGTCCGCTAAAATCACATCCGTAGCTCCAAATTCTTTTGCCAACTCTAAACGATTCTCGTTAATGTCAATTGCAATAATTTTAGCTGCTCCAGAAATTCTTGCTGCTTGAATCACATTTAATCCAACTCCACCAGTTCCTAATACTACTGCAGAACTTCCCATTTTCAATTCTGCTGAATTAAACACAGAACCTGTACCTGTCATAACTCCACAACAAACAATAGAAGCTGCCTCAAAAGATAATTTTTTACTTGTTTTTTTAACACAAGCAGATGAACGTACTAACGAATACTCTGATAAAGTACCAATATTAAAAGAACGCTCAATAGGCTCTCCTTTCCAAGTAGTTCCTTCTATAGCTACGTGTCCTCCAGGCAACTTACCTGCGTGATTCGCAATTACAGGTGAATTTGTTTCACAAATATGTTGGTTTCCTTCTTGACATTGAAAACATGAATAACAAGGTGTTGCCCAGTTTAAAATCACCTCATCACCAACTTTTACATTGGTAACATCTGGCCCTACTGCCTCCACAATACCAGCACCTTCGTGTCCTAAAACAATAGGCATTCCCCAGGTTAAAGAATCATGATCTGTGTGACACAAACCAGAAGCTTTCATTTTTACTAAAACCTCATCTTTTTCTGGGTTACTTTTTACTTTAATAGTTTCTATAGTGAACTTTCCATCTCCTACAGAGATAGCTGCTTTACATTCTATTGTACTCATTCTATTTTTTTATTCAATGGGCAAAAGCCACATTGTAATTAATTCTTTATTTTTTTACAATTTCTTTTAAATTGGATGTTGGATCTGCCAATACTTCTTTGTCAATCATTGCTTGCGCTTTGATAAATTTTGTTCCCAACACATAACTTTTTCCATTGTTAATAGAATCTACAGCTAACAATCTTTCTCCTTTGAAATACCAAATAGAGAATTTCTTGTATGATTCTGTTCTTACCACCGAATTGTCAAATCCTTGAGACAATCCAACAATTTGTAATTTGATATCGTACTGATCTGACCAGAACCAAGGTAAAGTATTGTATTCCGTTTCTTTTCCACAAATATTAGCTGCTGCTACTTTTGCCTGATCTACTGCGTTTTGTACAGATTCTAATCGTACTTGCGTATCGTAAATTGTATTGTAGTGGTACGTACAATCTCCAATAGCATAAATACTTTCTTCTGAAGTTTTAGTTGCGGTATCTACTTCTATTCCATTGTTAATTTTAACACCTGCTTCAGAAGCCAACTCTGTGTTTACACGAATTCCTACCCCAACAATGATGATATCTGCATCATAAGATGTTCCATCAACACATAAAACAGTGTTTTGTCCGTTTTTAGTTTTAATTTCTGTAACTCCTTTATTTACTTGAATATCTACACAATTTGACTGGTGAAGATTCGTAAAGAAATTAGATAATTCAGGTGTGGTTACACGTGCTAAAATTCTTTCTTCACGTTCTAAAACGGTCACATCAGCCCCTAACTTTTTTAAAGAAGCTGCTGTTTCTAAACCAATATACCCACCACCAATAACAACTACTTTTTTGTCTTTACTAGCATGAAACGCTTCACGAATACCGGCTACATCATTTGCATTACGTAGAGTAAAAATATTTTTAGCTTCTTTAATTCCAGGAATTGGTGGTACAAAAGCTCTTGCTCCTGTAGCCAAAACTAAAACATCATAGTTTTGAGAAGTACCATCACTCAAAGCAATGAATTTATTTTCTTTATCTATTTTAGAAACCTCTTTTCCTAAAGATAAGGTAATGTTGTCTTTCTCGTAGCTTTCTAAAGGTTTTAACAAATTATTTTGGATACTATCTTCTAATTCTAAATATTTTTTAGAAAGAGGCGGTCTATGATACGGGATGGTTTCATCCTTATCAAACAAAATAATCTTTCCTACCCAACCTTCTTTACGCAATGCAAAAGCAAAGTTAACTCCTGCATGACTGGCTCCTATAATTACACAAGTTTTGTTTTGTGACATGATAATGGTTTTTTTTGTCGAACTCAAACAAGAGAATTGAACCTCATTGTTAGCTAAACTACATTTACTAAAGTTTAGTATATTCTTGTTTTATCAAAAAAGTGACCACGAATAAACTCAGCCACCAAAAGTATTTAATCTTCTTTTGCTACTGTTAATTCAATTCCATCAATGGCATCAGTAACTTGAATTTGACAACACAAACGACTAAAGTCTGAAACGTTGTCTTCTAATTCTAACATATCTGCTTCAATCTCTTCTGCTTCTCCTACCTTACCCATATCTCCTTCAGCCACAAATACGTGACAAGTAGCACATGAGCAAACACCTCCACAGTCTCCATCTATTCCCTCAACACCATTGTTTACTGCCAATTGCATTACGTTCCCAGCGTCTCCTTCTACTGTTATTTTTTCTCCGTCTTTTTGTATGAATGTTATTTTAGCCATAATGCTTTTTTAATATTGTTGATGTTCTATTATAATTTATTAAACTTTACTTTTAAAGAGTTGAATCCTACTTTTCTCTTGAATTCATCCAAATCTTCAATATTCTCTTCATGTTCTAAGATATCGATAGATTTTACTTTTTTTACCAATTCACCTACAATAATTCTTAGCAATGCTCTTGCATGTGTTGCTCCTAAGCAGTTGTGTGTTCCAAAACCAAAGGCAACGTGTGGGTTTACTTTTCTATCCAGCACCACTTCTTCTGGATCTTTAAATGTTTTTTCATCTCTATTTGCAGATGCCCAACACAAAGAAACTCTAGATTGTGCTGCTACTGCTTGTTCACAAACTTCTGTATCTTGAGTTACCACTCTACCCATATGTGTTAAAGGAGAATAATATCTGATTAATTCCTCGATTGCCGTTGTTATCATTTCTGGATCTTCTTTGATACGAGCTAAAGATTCTGGATGCTCTGCAAAATAAGCCATAGAGTTGGTAATGGCATTAATTACGGTATCACGTCCTCCAGCAAAAGTCAAAATCATAACTCCTTTTACCTCTTCTTTGGTCATTTTTTTACCGTTCACCTCAGAGTTAACCAACTTAGAATACAAATCACCCGTAGGGTTTTCTAAAACTCGATCAATTTCTTTATCAATATAATCGTATAAAATATTGGCTTTGTCGGCATCTAAATCACTATCCTCACTTCTAAATACGTGCGTTCCCCAGTCAATCCATGTTTTAGACTCTTTAAAGGGAGTATTTAATAATACGGTTAAAGCTCTTGATTGAATCACTAGTGAAAACTCAGAAACTACCTCAACAGCTTCTTTAGTTACAACATCGTCTAAAACTACAGTAACAATCTCTCGTAATTTTTCTTGATATGCCTCCTCATTAGGTCTTTTAAACCAAGGCTCTACTAAATTTCTGTAATCTGCATGTTCTGGCGGATCTACCTCAAAAGGAATTTGTCTAATATCACGAATATGTACCTCTGAAGGTACTACAATTCGCCCTACTTCTTCTCCTCCTGATTGGAAGGTTTTCCAATTTTTAGCTGATTTACGAACATCCTTTAATCTCAATAAAATTTTTACTGGATCGTCCTGATCATTCATATCTCCGAACCCCTTTTCTTCTCTTGCATGTGAAAAAGGACATGACATTTTACTTTTATCCATAATTTAAACTCTTATAGTGTCGATTTTACAAAAATGCACATATTTACAAGTTATTTCTTTTCTAATATTGCTTTTTGATTGAACTATATTAACTTTATACTTTAATATAAACGTTTAAAACGTAAATTTATTGATTTGAAAGCTATTATAGAACATATAAATCCGCCCTTAAATAACTCTTTTACGGTTAAAGAATACAAACAAAACTACTTTGATTCCCCATGGCATTTTCATACAGAGTTTGAGCTTACCTACATACAAAAAGGTACTGGTACTCGCTTTGTTGGTACAAGTGCTGAGTTATTTAAAGAAGGAGATTTGGTGTTAATAGGTTCAAACATTCCTCATTGTTGGAGATCTGATGATCAGTTTTATCAAAATAAAAACTTAGAGGTTCATAGTGTTGTAATCCAATTTCTTCCGAATTTATTTTTGAACAATCCCTTGCCTGAGATGAATAAAATTATTCTCTTACTCAAAAAATCTTCTAGTGGTATTTTATTTAGAAACAGTAAAATCTACAAAAAACAATTAGATGCTGTTATAAAAAAAGAAGGATTTGATCAACTTATGGAACTTTATCAATTGTTTCATAAACTAAGTATTGATAAAAAACAAGAAACGCTTTCTACTACTATAGATTCTCAATTGTATCAAGCTAAGGATAGTAAAATATTTCAGGAAATTTTAATTTACATAACCACCCATTTAAAAACTGATATTTCTTTAAACGAAATTGCAGAAAAAGTATACATGTCTACCCCTGCTTTTTGCAGATATTTTAAAAAAAGAACCAAAAAAACATTTACAGAATATGTAAACAATCTCAGAATTGCTCATGCTTCTAAATTACTGATAGAAACAGATTTGAGCATTACTCAAATCTGTTTTGAATGTGGTTATAATAATTTAAGCTACTTTAACAGACAGTTTCATAAATTTAAAGAAATGCAACCTAAAGAATTTAGAGGTTTGTATGCTTAAAAATAAGTGTTACGGTGCAGGGTTGGGTTGTAATTTATGCACCTCATCTATCTCCTTTAAAATTTCTTCTGACAAAACAACATTAATGGTTTCAATGTTCTCTTTTAACTGATTCATTTTAGTAGCTCCTATAATGGTAGAGGTTACAAAAGGTTGCTGTGCTATAAAAGCCAAAGAAAGTTCTACCAAACTTAAATTGTGTTTTTTGGCTAAATTGTTATGCAAACCTGCCAAACGCATTGCTTCTGGATTACTGTATCTATTGTAATTTGGATACAATTTTACACGTGAGTCTTCTGGTAAATTATCATTAAAATATTTTCCTGATAAAACTCCAAAAGCTAATGGAGAATACGCTAACAAACCTACCTGTTCTCTCATAGATATCTCTGCCAAACCTACCTCATAAGATCTGTTTAATAAGGAGTACGGGTTTTGTATGGTTTTACAACGAGTCCAATCATTTGTGTCAGATTCGTTTAAATGCCTAAATGTTCCCCATGGAGTTTCGTTAGACAAACCATAGTGTCTAATTTTACCCGATTTCACCAAACTATCCATAGCACTAACCAATTCAGAAATTTTATCTTGCCATTGTTCCTTAGAATTATGTTTGTAATTTAAACTTCCAAAAAAATTAGCATTTCTATCTGGCCAATGCAATTGATACACATCTATATAATCTGTTTGTAAACGCTGTAAGTTTTGATCAATAGTTTCTGTAATTAATTTTCCTGTAAATGGTTTAGGTTCTCTTAGGTAAGACAAACCCGAATTAGGACCTGTTATTTTACTCCCTAAAATAACATCTTCTCTATTTTTAGTTTTTAACCAGTTACCTATAATTCTTTCAGAATTACCCTGTGTTTCTTTTCTTCCAGGAATAGAGTATAACTCAGCAGTGTCTATAAAATTTACACCTTGATCAAATGCATAATCTAGTTGTTGATGTCCCTCCAACTCAGTGTTTTGTTCTCCCCAAGTCATACTTCCTAAGCATATTTTAGAAACTTTAATATCTGTAGTAGGTATTTTGTTGTATTTCATATTCTTAAAATTTTTAATTTAAGGTGCAGGATTGGGTTGTAGTTTATGAATGTTATCTATTTCTTTTAAAATTTCACCAGACAGAGTTACATTAATTGTTTCAATATTTTTTTTAACTATCTTATTTTAGTAGCTCCAATAATATTAAAAACAGCTCAGCAGTGTTCATAAAATTTACACTTTATCAAAAGCATAATCCAGTTGTTGATGTTTCTTCAACTCCAAGTTTTGTTCTCCACAACTCATACTTTCTAAGCATATTTTAGAAACTTTAATATCTGTAGTAAGTATTTTGTTGTGTTTTATATTCTTAAAATTTTTAATTAAGGTGCAGGGTTGGGTTGTAGTTTGTGAATGTTATCTATTTCTTTTAAAATTTCATCAGAGAGAGTTACATTAATTGTTTCAATATTTTCTTTTAACTGACTCATTTTAGTAGCTCCAATAATATTAGAAATTACAAAAGGTTGTGCTTCTACAAAAGCCAAAGAAAGTTCTACCAAACTTAAATTGTGTTTTTTAGCCAAATCGTTGTATTTTTCTGCCAATAACATAGCTTGAGGATTGCTATATCTGGCATAATTTGGAAACAAATCTAATCTTGAGTTTTTAGGAACTTTTCCATTAAAATATTTACCTGATAACACTCCAAATCCTAAGGGAGAATACGCTAACAATCCTACATTTTCACGCATCATCATTTCTGACAAACCTATTTCTAAACTTCTACTTAATAGCGAGTATGGGTTTTGAATCGTTTTAAAACGAGGTACATTTTGTTTATCCGCTTCATTTAAATGTCTCATAGTTCCCCACGGAGTTTCGTTTGAAAGACCATAATGACGAATTTTACCTTGTTTAACCAAAGTATCCATTGCTCCTACAATTTCTCCTATTCTATCTTCCCATTGCTCATCAGCCTTGTGTTTGTAGTTTAAGTTACCAAAAAAATTTACGTTTCTATCTGGCCAATGCAATTGGTACACATCTATATAATCTGTTTTTAAACGCTTTAAATTTAATTCTACTGTATTTAAAAGTAATTCTTTGGTAAAAGGTTGAGGTTCTCTAATATGGCT
>Ga0209093_1000288_pt1 | contig 26433 bp, 18 predicted proteins | sample SidtaG_4_FD_187450 | JGI IMG/M metagenome (GOLD analysis project Ga0209093, IMG submission 187450) | Marine algal microbial communities from Sidmouth, United Kingdom - Sidmouth_Male1 metaG (SPAdes) (version 2) | ecosystem: Host-associated > Algae > Red algae > Unclassified | place: Sidmouth...
ATTGCTTACAGTTTTCATCTGTTTTGAACTGATCTGAAAACTCTAGAAGGTTTTGTCCTTTAAAAATATCCATAATAATACCTATTTAGTGAAATATAAGATACGTAATTAAATACTGACCTCAATAATGTAAAATTAAATATCAACTCAACTGATATTGTATTAGTTATTGTCTTCTAAATTTTAAACTCTGAGTTATACTCATGTTTTAAAAAAAGACTATATTTATTATTAAATATATTTTTTATATGAAAAACAGTTTATTATACGCGATTTTTTTTTCTTTTTCTGTAAATGTATTCTCACAAGAAAGCACAACATATTTTTTCAATAGACTTGATAATGAGAGTGTTACATCTAAAAACTCCATTATATGGAAGCAGGTAGGTCCTGGAAATGCAGGATTTGCTAATCTAATGCGTTACCACCCTACCATTCCAGGATTAGTTGCGCAGTGTCCAGATATGTTTAACATGTACCAATCTTCAAACAACGGTAATTCATGGAATAGTATTAAGAATTACGACAATAATGGATCTTTTATACGTTTAAGGGATTTGTATTATTCTCCTAAAGATCCAAATTTTGGTCTGGCAATTGAAACCTCTAGTCTTTGGAAAACTACCGATTTAGGAAAGACATGGACAAACATACCTAATTGTCCATGGTACTGGAAAGATTCAGATGGTTTTGATAGAAGTGGTTGGAAGTCAAAAGTAGGCTCTTTAGCGATAGACCCGAATGACACAAATATTTGGTTTGTTGGAGGTGGAAAAAATGTTAGAGGGCAAACATGGACTTCTTGTTACAGAAATGCCACAGCAGCTGCTCCGCATGGACCAAGTGTTGATTATGAGGGTAGACTATGGAGAACAAAGGATGGAGGCGGTAATTGGGAACTAGTTAATAGTGGTTTAGACCCTAGAGCTCAGATCGGTAGAATTATTGTAAATCCAAAAAATTCTCAACAAGTATTTGCATCTTCTAACTATGGTTTGTACCGTTCTAATGATGGTGGTTCTACATGGAACAATATATCATCAGGCCAATTAGATAATGAAATTGTGATAGATATGGATTTTTATTACAATGCTACCACAGGTAAATTTACTTTATACGCTATAGATCAAGTTCAATATTTAGCTGATGGCACATCTACAAAATGTACTGGTGGTATTTTTAAGTCTAGCAATAATGGTAATACTTGGACCAATATAACAGGAGATTTAGGCTTAGATATTAACCAACTTACAGGTGGAGTCCCGCATAACTACTACAAGTATATTAGCAAATGGTTTGGGATAACAACATATAGAGCAAAAGTTAACTACCCTGACCTTCCTGAAAGGGCAATACAAAATTTCAATATGATCAGTGCTGACCCAAGTAGAGAAGGTGCTTTGTATATTGGATTTTCTGATCCTCAATTAGAATACTCATTTATGCCTGGTAGACTATGGACCACAAATAATGATGGAGCTAATTGGATAAACACAGCTCGCTTAACACAATATGTTTGGGAAGCTGACAAAGACTATTGGATTTCTAGAGGAAACCCTTATCACAAAAACATGAGTGTAGGTCATGAATCTTCTCATATGCAATATGGTAACAACTATGCATTACGATCAATGAGAGCTTTGGATGTTGGTGTAGATGGAAGTGTAATGATTGTATCTGACCACAGTACTATGTTAAGTAAGGATCATGGACTTACCTGGAAACAAGTTGATGAAGATTACACAATTGATGGGAGTATAATAGGGAGAGGTAACAGTAATTTACCAGCACTATATACTGCACAAGATCAGCGTTATGAAAACCCTATTTTAGCATCTGGTGAACACCGCCTATGGATCCCTACAAATGATAGTCCTGATCAAAGACAAGCTTTAAAACATATAAAAAGTGCACAGGAAACAATCAATACAATCGCTTTTGATCCATATGATAGTAAAACACTTTATGCAACATCTAGTAGACAAGCTAAAAAACAAGACATCTCTAAAAGCACCGATGGTGGTTTAACATGGAGCAAGCACGGAACTGCAACTCCAGCTACTAATGCTTGGGGAGATGATTTTTTGACCAATGCACTTACTATAGATCCTATAGATAATAAATATTTTTATTTTGGTATTACTAAAATAAAAAAATCCGCTAAACAACACTTAGGTGGCTTTTACTATTCTAATGATTACGGAAAAACTTTTTCAGTTAGAAATACTGGACTACCAAGTCCTGCAAGAATAGAGGATATTGTTTTTGACCCAAGGGATGATTCAAGAAAATCTTTATTTATAGCTGCAGAAAAAAATGTTTTTTCACAAAATTTACCAATTTCCGAAGGAGGTTTATACCACTCTAAAAATAGAGGAGAAACATGGGATAAAGTGAATACTCCCTCTACAGTTTTAGGAGTAAATAGAATTGTTATAGATCAAACTAACAGAATGTATATTACGACTGGATATAGAGGTGGTGGTGATGGCGTTTGGTATACCGATGATTTTGGTTTAAATTGGACTCACATATTTAAGTATGCACGTGCAGAGCACATTGCTGTCTCTCCTTACAATCACAACTTACTGTTAATAAGTATAAAACATTTAGCACTCAACCCTGGTGTTTACTTTAGTAAAGACCGAGGACTAACATGGGAAAAAAATAATACGAACCTTGCTGCTCAACACCGTGTTGAAGATATTCGCTTTGATTTGAAAGATCCTTCTGAGATATGGCTTGCACTAAATGGATCTGGTTTTTACAAGGGTAAACTGATTAGTATAGGAAATCTAGCTAAGGCAATAGATGTTTTTCCAAACGTGGTAGAGTATTCAAATACAACTGATAATTTACAACTTAACGCAAGAATTACTCAAAGTAAATATTCTAGTGAAAAAATAAAATGGAAATCTGACAATCCATCTATTGCTACTGTAGATCAGGATGGTTTAATTACACCCTTGAAAAAAGGAAATGTAAAAATTTGGGCTACAATCTTATCTGATGAAAAGTATAGTGACTATGCTACTGTGGTGATCAAGGATATACCTGTTTTATCTAACTCTAGCTTAGAAAAAGAAAAATCAGATATCAAAATTTCCCCAAATCCATTTTCAGACAAAATAAATGTATACTTACCAAAGCATAATGATAAAAATATGATGGTTAAAATATTTTCCCCATCAGGACACATTGTTCAAAACAAAAAATATACTGTTAAGAATGATTACATAAAGATAAACAATTTGGACTTATTAGATAAAGGAGTTTATTTTATTTCAATATCTAACTCTTCTCTCAGCTTCTTTTTAAAGGGTATTAGAAACTAATTTAATTAAAAAAACATAAAAAAGAGCCACATTAATAGTGGATCTTTTTTATGTTTTTTTTAATTTGTTAAGGTATATATCCTAAGGCTATATTAGAATTATTATATCTATTACTCCAGCTTCAATACCAAATTGATTCAACTCATCTTTACCCAACCTTTTACTAACCACAAATAGGTACTTAATATTTACAAACACTTTGCCATTAATATCATTATTAAAGACCTAACCCTATTCTTAACTTTTTTCTACCTCTATACTTCTTAAAACAGCATATAGCTGAAGTACTACTAGTATAGAAAATTGCTCTGTTATATAATATTTAGCAAAATTGGAATTTCCAAAAATAAAACTGTAGCTCTAATTGAATGAAAAAGTTATTAGACACATTAAAATACCTTGACAAACTTATATAAATCTCTCGTATAAACTGTGATTATACCCTTTGCCGAAGGCACTAACTTTTTTTATCTACGTTTATTTTTTTTAAATTATGATTACAACACTAAAAAAAAGCGTTTGAGAAAAATCTCAAACGCTTTTTTTTAGTGTCTTATTAAACTACCATTGAAACAAGGGTCTGTCTTGCATAAAATCGTTTACTTTATTAGCTATAGTCTTTAACAATTCTTCGTTTTCATAATTGTTAATTACCTCATCAATAAAATTAGCAATAACTGCCATATCATCTTCTTTTAAACCACGAGTTGTAATTGCAGAAGCTCCTAAACGAATTCCTGAAGTTACAAATGGAGAACGTGTATCGTAAGGCACCATGTTTTTATTTACTGTAATATCTGCTTTTACCAATGCTTGTTCTGCATCTTTACCAGATAAATCTTTATTTCTTAGGTCAATTAACATACAGTGGTTATCTGTTCCTCCAGAAATAATTTTATAATCTTTAGCTACCAATTCTTTTGCCAATCTAGCTGCGTTCTTTTTTACTTGAACTTGGTAGTGTAAATATTCATCTGTTAAAGCTTCTGCAAAGGCAATTGCTTTTGCAGCAATAACATGCTCTAAAGGTCCACCTTGCATTCCAGGGAACACCGCACTATTTAACATTGCCGACATCTTTTTTAAACTTCCGTTTTTTAAAGTAAGTCCATCTCTGTTGTCAAAATCTTGTCCCATCATTATAATCCCTCCTCTAGGACCTCTTAACGTTTTGTGAGTTGTTGTGGTTACAAAGTGACAGTGAGGCATAGGATCGTTTAAAATTCCTTTTGCAATCATACCAGATGGATGAGAAATATCTGCTAATAAATAAGCACCTACCTCATCTGCTATTTCTCTAAACTTAGCAAAATCAATATCTCTAGAGTAAGAAGAGGCTCCTGCAACAATCATTTTTGGCTTTTCTGCTTTCGCTATCTCCAAAATATTATCGTAGTTTAACACTTCTGTTTCTTTATCTACACCGTAGTGAACTGCCTTGTAAATTTTACCAGAAAAATTTACAGGAGAACCATGTGTTAAGTGACCACCATGAGATAAATCGAAACCTAGAATTTTATCTCCTGCCTCTAAAACTGCAAAATACACAGCAGCATTAGCCTGAGAACCAGAGTGAGGTTGTACGTTTACGTATTCTGCTCCATACAACTCTTTAGCTCTGTCTATAGCCAATTGCTCTACTACATCAACAACTTCACAACCTCCGTAATATCTTTTACCAGGATATCCTTCAGCATACTTGTTTGTTAAAACAGAACCTTGCGCTTCCATTACTTGTTCACTAACAAAGTTTTCAGAAGCAATTAATTCAATTCCTTTTAATTGTCTTTCTTTTTCTTCTTGAATTAAATCAAATATGATTTGATCACGTTTCATATTCTAGGTGTTTTAGTGGTTGAAAATTGAATTGTAAAAATAAGAAATATTTATTCAAGCCATAGTATAAGCGTCAAGAATAAATTTCTTTAGACATCTTCTAAACAGAAATTTATCCTTTTTAATATACTTTTACTCATCGTATAAGTATTTTTTTTTGCTTTTATTCACCCTAACTTTACAAATAAATTATTAGAGTTTAGTATTTATTTCCTTATTAATTCTGTTTTGATAAAATTTATTTTACATACTCCTTTCTGTAATCCAGTTGTTAGATATTGTTGGATTGCACTGGAATTGATTTATTCTAAAACAAAATTCGTTAAGCATTACTAATTCAAATAAGACCAAATTAGCTAAACAATTCCCGCAGGCGAATAAAATTATTCCTAACACTAAAAAATACTTCAGAATATAGTTAATAAAAAATATCCAAAATTATCTAAACGAATTTTGCCATAAGCTAAACAGAAGGTATTTTTAAGGGTTAATTAAATTAGATACTTATTATAGTAACTCTAAAAAACACTTGGAACTAAGTTACAAGACAATCATATTATTTAATTTTAATTTGTATTATTTTGGCTTGATATAGCATTTAAAATAAATCTATAAAACAATATGTAGTATAGGTATACCATTGCTAATAAATAGAAAAGAGATTTACTGAACACATAATAATACAAACTGAACAACTATTGAACTTTATGCCAAAGTAAATAAGTACCTAGCATAAATTATAATTTAACCTTTTTCTTTTATCTATATAGAGCTAAACACCAAATAAAAAGAAGTTTATACTATTAAACAAACCTAATTGTACACTTAATGCTAAAAAATGACATCAAATAAGGTAAATTTGTAAAAGACAAGAAGTATTTTACATCAATTTATAGAATGCTTTATTTGTACTAAAACAACATTAATAAACTATATGAACTACAAAATGATTGTATTAGATATGGATGATACGCTTTTAACAGACGACCACACCATATCTATCAGAAATAGAAAAGCTATAAAAACTGCACAAGAGAAAGGAATCTATGTTGTTCTGGCTTCAGGAAGACCTACTCCTGCAATGATTTCTTTTGCTAAAGAATTAGAATTAGACAAATACAACTCTTATATTATTTCTTTTAACGGAGGACAAATTATAGAAATGGCTACTGAAAAAGTAATTTTTGAACAAAGTTTAGCTATTAAAGAATTACATGAATTGTTTGATTTTAGTGAAACCAACAATACCGCTTTTATTACTTACAAAAACGGAAAAATTGTAGGTACTAAAGAATCTAAATACATAGATATTGAAAAAAAATTAACCGGTATGGCTTACCAAAAAGTAAGTGACCTTAAAAGTGAAATTCAAGAAAACTGTGTAAAATGTTTACTTTTAGAAGATCCTGAATATTTAAAAACAGTAGAAACTAAATTAAAAAAACAAAGACCTGACTTAAGTATTGCTACCTCTAAACCTTTCTTTCTAGAAGTAATGCCTAAAGGAATAGACAAAGCTGCCACTTTAAATAGATTGATAAATCAATTAGGAATTCTACAAAAAGAAACCATTGCTGTTGGAAATGCAGGTAACGATTTAACAATGGTAGAGTTTGCTGGATTAGGTGTTTGGGTAGACAATGTAACACCTGAACTAAGAAATAGAGCTGATATTATTGTAGCTTCTAATAATAAGGATGGTGTGGCAGAAGTTATTGAAAAATATATTTTATAGATAACTTAAGCATACAGATGTTAGCACAACTAACCAACATCAAGTAATCTGTTTCTAATTTTACGGTATTAATTACTCAATTATTAATATTATGAAAAAAAAAAGACACTGCCCTTACTGTTCTTCAACATTCCGTTTAAAAAACGGAAAAAAGTTCTTAAAATTGTTCTTTTTTGTAAAACTATTGACTTGCCACTAGATGTGATACTTTTTACGTCTTTATATAAATATAAGGATTAGAGAATGAATTTTAAAAATGAATACTAAAAATAGTATTTCATAAAAAAGAGCCATTCAAAATTGAATGGCTCTTTTAAAACAAAAAATAAAATGAACTTTTACTACTCTTCTAAGTCGCTATCAGCCAACTGAGAGTTTGTTTTCTTTTCAACAATACTTGCAATTCTGTAATCTGATCCAAAATCTATTTGTGTTAAAGCCTCTGAATTATTTTTCCAAAAAAACCATCTTCCTGCTTTTTTACCATTTTCATAACGCCCTCTAGAAATCTTTTTTCCTTTATCATCAAACAAATTCCAAATACCGTGTAATTTATTATCCTCAGTAATATAACCTACTTGAGCAATTTCACCATTGTTGTGAAATAAAGTTAAGTGGTATAAATCTCCCTGTTTCTGAATTTTTATGTTGTTATCTTGTGCAAACGTTGCTAAACCTATAAATAAGGATACTATTAATAATGCTTTCTTCATAATACTTGGTATTTATATTGATACTACAAATATACACATATATTACAATAAACAAACATTTAATTAACATTAAATTAACATTAAACTTAAAAAAAAGTCTAACTCACTGATTTTTAGCAGATTTAAAAAATCTACAATGTTAAATCTAAGATACCATAATGAGAATCATGTTGCGATACTTTACCGTTTTCTAACACAATTGCTTGTGGAGATTGATGTACTACATTAAATTTTTCGGCAATAGCGGCAGAAATATCTCTATGCGCTATTAAATCTAAAAAGTATAATTTAGACTCCTCTCCTATTTTCTTTTCAAACTTATTTAATACACTTGCACTAATACTACAACGTGTACTGTGTTTAAATAAAATTACTTTTTCAGTTTTAGAAGCCTCTACAACTTCATCTAACTGAGCCACAGAACTTAGTTCCACCCAATTAGGTTTTCTTGTAGATTCTTCTTTACTCTTACTTCCTAAAATTTTATCAAAAAATCCCATACTGTTTATGTTGTTATGTTATCACTTTAGCAAATATATTGCTTCTTTATAAATTAATAAGCATTTAAGTCATTCTAATACAAAGAGCTTACACCTAGACAAAAAGTCTTATAAAGCACTATATATACAGACATTGTGTCTAGCAATCAGACAATTATTCAGTTTCATTGCAAAGGAACAACAATTGCTCTAGACTAATCAGAAAAAAGCTAGAAAGAAAGTTTTATAAATTCTTAAACTCATCATTATGAACTTTAACAATTACACCATTAAATCACAAGAAGTTGTACAACAAGCACAACAAATTGCACAAGGACTACAACATCAACAGATAGAAAATACACATATACTAAAAGCTATCTTAGAGGTAGATGAACATGTAACCCCTTTTATTTTAAAAAAACTAGAAGTTAACACTACTGTATTACCACAAGTTTTAGATAAAACTTTAGATACATTTCCTAAAGTATCAGGAGGTCAGTTAAATTTATCAAACACAACAGCAAAAACCTTAACAGAAGCAAGTAATATTGCTCAAAAGATGAACGATGAATATGTATCTATAGAACATCTGTTAATTGCATTGATAGAAGTTAAAGATACTATCAGTCAAATTTTAAAAGACCAAGGCGTAACTAATAAAGGTTTAAAAGCTGCTATTGATGAAATTAGAAAAGGTCAAAACGTAACTTCTCAAAATACAGAAGAAACATACAACGCTTTAAACAAATATGCCAAAGATTTAAACAAACTTGCAAGTACAGGAAAACTAGACCCTGTAATTGGTAGAGATGAAGAGATTAGAAGAATCTTACAAATCTTATCTCGTAGAACCAAAAACAACCCTATCTTAATTGGAGAGCCTGGTGTAGGAAAAACAGCCATTGCAGAGGGTTTGGCTCATAGGATTGTTAAAGGAGATGTTCCTGAAAATTTAAAAGACAAACAAGTATTCTCTTTAGATATGGGAGCTTTAATTGCGGGAGCTAAATTCAAAGGTGAGTTTGAAGAACGTTTAAAATCTGTGGTAAAAGAAGTAACCTCTGCAGAAGGAGATATTGTATTGTTTATTGACGAGATTCACACTCTAGTAGGTGCTGGTGGTGGAGAAGGTGCCATGGATGCTGCAAATATTTTAAAACCTGCTTTGGCTCGTGGAGAATTAAGAGCCATTGGAGCAACTACGTTAGATGAATATCAAAAATACTTTGAAAAAGATAAGGCCTTAGAACGTCGTTTCCAAAAAGTAGTGGTTGATGAACCTGATACCGAAAGTGCAATTTCTATTTTACGTGGAATAAAAGACAAATACGAAGCACATCATAAAATACAAATTAAAGACAGTGCTATTATTGCTGCCGTAGAACTGAGTCAACGTTATATTACCTCTCGTTTTTTACCAGACAAAGCCATTGATTTGATGGATGAAGCCGCTGCAAAAATGAGAATGGAAATCAACTCCAAACCAGAAGAACTAGATGCTTTGGATAGAAAGGTAATGCAATTAGAGATAGAGATTGAGGCCATTAAAAGAGAAAATGATGAGAAAAAACTTTCTTTCTTACGTCAAGAACTGGCAAATATTCAAGAGGAAAGAGATGGGATTTACACCCAATGGAAATCTGAAAAAGACAATGTAGACAAGGTACAAACCATTAAAGATGAAATAGAACAACACAAGCTTACTGCAGAAAAAGCCGAACGAGAAGGAAATTATGGTTTGGTTGCTGAATTGCGCTACGGAAAGATTAAGGAAAGCCAAGAAAGATTAGAAATAGCACAAAAAGAGCTATCTAACAACCCAGAAAACTCTTTGATTAAAGAAGAAGTAACCGAGGATAATATTGCGGAAGTAGTTGCAAAGTGGACAGGAGTACCTGTACAAAAAATGCTACAAAGCGAACGTGATAAATTATTAAAGCTAGAAGATGAATTGCACCTAAGAGTAGTGGGACAAGAGGAAGCTATAGAAGCTGTTTCTGATGCTGTTAGAAGATCTAGAGCAGGATTGCAAGATGTAAAAAAACCTTTGGGTAGCTTTTTATTTTTAGGTACTACAGGTGTGGGTAAAACAGAGTTAGCAAAAGCTCTTGCAGAGTATTTGTTTGATGATGAAAGCGCATTGACTCGTATTGATATGAGTGAATACCAAGAACGTCATTCTGTAAGTAGATTGGTAGGAGCACCTCCTGGGTATGTAGGTTATGATGAAGGAGGACAATTAACCGAGGCCGTAAGACGTAAACCTTACTCTGTTATTTTATTGGATGAAATTGAAAAAGCACATCCAGATACTTTCAACATCCTACTACAAGTTTTGGACGAAGGAAGATTGACCGATAACAAAGGACGTGTAGCCGACTTTAAAAACACTATTATCATTATGACTTCCAATATGGGAGCCGAAATTATTCAGAATCGTTTTGAAAAAGTTGAGCCTCAAAATAGAGAAGCCATAGCAGATCAGGCAAAAATAGAAGTATTACAAAATTTAAAACAAATTGTAAGACCTGAGTTTATCAATCGTATTGATGAAATTGTAATGTTTACCCCTTTAAACTTACAGGAAATCACACAAATTGTAGACTTGCACCTACATGGATTGACAGACTTATTATTGCAAAAAGAAATTACGTTAGAAACAACAAAGCATGCCAAGCTAGCTTTAGCCCAAAAGGGATTTGATCCAGAGTTTGGTGCAAGACCTGTAAAGCGTGTTATTCAAAAAGAAGTATTAAACCTTCTTTCTAAAGAGATTCTAAGTGGAAAAATCACCTCTAAAAGTCACGTAGTTTTAGATGCTATAGACAAACAGCTGTTCTTTAGACAGAGTTAAAAAAACCAAAAACGGATTCCTGCTTTATTAGGGATCCGTTTTTTTATAGTAATTTTAGTACAGTAAAAAAATTAAAATATGCATTTACTGTTTTCATACGGAACACTGCAACAAGTAAGTACACAACAAGCTCTATTTGGGAGAACCTTAACTGGAGAACCAGATATATTGAACAATTACAAGCTTGGTAAACTTTTTGCAGCAAATGCAAATGAGCTTACAGAAAATAGTCAGAATTTTTATTGGAGAGCTGAAATTTCTGACAATAAAGACGACCAAATTAATGGAATTCTTTACGAGGTTACTCAAAAAGAATTGCAGGAAATGGATCTGTATGAAGGCTCCGAATATAAACGAATAAAAACCACCTTTGCCTCTGGAAAAAAAGGCTGGGTATACACAAGTTTAAATTAAAAAAATAAAAAATGAGCACATTAAGACTAGGTGACATTGCACCAAATTTTACCGCACAAACAACAGAAGGTGAAATTAATTTTCATGAATGGTTAGGAGAAGATTGGGGAATTTTATTCTCACACCCATCAGACTACACCCCTGTTTGTACTACCGAATTAGGAACTGTAGCTAAATACAAAGCAGAATTTGACAAACGAAATGTAAAAGTTGCAGCTTTAAGTGTAGATGGTGTTGATTCTCATCATGGATGGGTAAAAGACATTGACGAAACTCAAAACACCACTGTTAACTTTCCTATTATTGCTGATGAGGATAGAAATGTATCTGATTTATACGATATGATTCACCCTAATGCAGACAATACGTTAACAGTACGTTCTGTTTTTGTAATTGGGTCTGACAAAAAAGTAAAATTAATTATTGTATACCCAGCTTCTACAGGAAGAAACTTTGATGAACTGTTAAGAGTAGTAGATTCTTTACAACTAACTGCATATCATAAAGTAGCAACACCTGCCAACTGGAAAAATGGTGATGATGTTGTGATTGTACCCGCTGTTAAAAATGAAGACATAGCTAAATTATTTCCTAAAGGACATAAAGAAGTAAAACCTTATTTAAGAGTAACTCCACAACCAAATCTTTAAACGCAGTAACGTTCAATATAAAAAACTCTATAAAATTTTATAGAGTTTTTTATATTGAACGTTCTCTATTTTTATAAATATCAAAAAAATCTTATGCGGTATTAATCTACTCTAACATCCATTTTAAAATATTTCTCTTTGTATCTGTGTAAGGAGAATACTTTACATTCAATTCAAACCAAAAAGATTTTTCTAAAATACTTTTTTGATGAGAAAAAGTATCAAATCCAGCCTTACCATGATAATTTCCCATACCACTGGCTCCTACTCCTCCAAAAGGTAAATTACTATTAGCAACATGCATCATACTATCATTAATAGCTCCACCACCAAAAGAAATTTCTTTTATTACTTTTTTACTGTTTTTTTTGCTTTTTGAGTAAATGTAACAAGACAAAGGTTTCTCTAAAGTTTTTACCTGTAAAATAGCTTCATCTATATTAGAAAAAGAAATAACAGGCAAAATAGGACCAAAAATCTCCTCTGACATTACCTTATCATTAAAAAATACATTTTTTAAAATTGTTGGTTCTAATCGTCTTTTTTCTCTGTCACCTTTGCCTCCATAATATATTTTATTTTTGTCTATAAGAGAAACTAAACGGTCGTAGTTTTTAGTATTAATAATTTTCGAATATTCTTTTTGTAAAAATTGCTCATCATAGTGCTCTATAATCTCTTGTTTTAAAGCCTCTAATAATTTTTCTTCCACAGATTTTTCTACCAGAATGTAATCAGGTGCAATACAAGTTTGTCCTGCATTTAAAAACTTGGCCCAAACTAGTCTTTTGGCTGTTAACTTTATATCACAATCCTCAAAAACAAATGCAGGAGATTTTCCTCCTAATTCTAAAACTACAGGTGTTAAATATTTGGCTGCTGCTTGGTAAACTATTTTACCCACATAGCTACTTCCCGTAAAAAAAATAATATCAAATTTATGATTTAAAATTTCTGTAGTTTCTGAAACTCCTCCCTCTACAACACGAAAAAAATCCGAAGAAAAATTTTTATTGACCAACTTAGCCATAATTTTGGATGTTTGTTGAGCCAACTCGCTTGGCTTTAAAACTACAGTATTACCTGCTGCTAAAGCTGTAATTGCAGGAAGTAAAGAAAGTTGATACGGATAATTCCAGGCTCCTATGATTAAAGCAACTCCATAAGGTTCAGAAATAATATAACTTTTTGCGGGTAAATTAGACAAACCTGTCGCTACTTTTTTTGGAGTGTTCCACTTTTTTATTTTTTTCACAAAAAAATCAATCTCGTGGTACATCAATCCCAATTCAGTCATATATACTTCCGTTTTAGACTTTCCAAAGTCATCAAAAACAGCATCATATAGTAAGTTTTCGTTCTCCTTTAATACTTTTTTTAATTTTAATAATTGTTCTATTCTAAAATTAACATTCTTTGTTTGATGGGTGTCAAAGAATAGTTTTTGCTGATGATGAATCGTTTTTATATCCATGAGAAATTGAAAATTTTTAATGTTACCTAAAAATACACAAACCTTACTGTTTTTGGTATAAAACTAAGCTTTAAAACCACTCTTTGGCTTAAAAATCAATTCTGTATTATTTTTCATCAATAAAGTACTCTTACATTTTAATAAATTAGAGTAGAATTGTATATTACAAATTCACTTATTTTTACTTAAAACTGATTCAACTTTACACATGGAAAATCAAAAGAAATTAATCATTAAAGACCAAGCGAACTATGCTGCAGGTATAAAAGCTGTTGCTATTTCTTTAGATCAAATTTTTAGCAGAATGTCTGTTAAAAATTCTATGAGTGTACTAAATAAGTTAAATCAAAAAGAAGGAGTAGATTGCCCAGGTTGTGCTTGGCCAGATCCAAAACATAGATCAAAATTAGGAGAATACTGCGAAAATGGTGTAAAAGCTATTGCAGAAGAAGCTATGGAAACAAGAGCAAATCCTGATTTTTTTGCAAAGTATTCTGTTGCACAATTACAGCAACAAAGTGATTATTGGCTAGGACAGCAAGGTAGGTTGACACACCCTATGATTGTAAGAGAAAATGAAACTCACTATAGCCCTATTTCTTGGTCAGAAGCTAATGCCATTATAGGAAAAGAGTTAAATGCTTTAAACAATCCAAATGAGGCTGCATTTTACACATCGGGTAGAACAAGTAACGAGGCTGCTTTTTTGTATCAGCTTTTTGTAAGAATGTATGGTACCAACAACTTGCCAGATTGTTCTAATATGTGTCACGAATCTAGTGGTGTTGCGCTTTCTAAAACTGTAGGAATTGGTAAAGGGTCGGTTACATTAGACGATTTATACAAGGCAGAAGTTATTTTAATTTTTGGGCAAAACCCTGCTACAAATCACCCTAGAATGTTATCCGCCCTAGAAAAGGCTAAAAAAAACGGAGCAAAAGTTGTTGCTATCAATCCTTTAAAAGAGGCAGGATTGATCAACTTTAAAAATCCACAACATTTAAAAGGAATTATTGGAGGTGGTACAGACATAGCAGACTTGTATTTGCAAGTAAAAATTAATGAAGATGTTGCTTTGTTAAAAGCAGTAATGATGAAATTGTTTTACAAAGCCGAAAAAAATCCTGAAATTTTAGACTCTGAGTTTATTCAAAACAAAACAGCAGGCTTTTCTGAGTTTAAACAAGAAATTTTGAGCAATAATTTAAACGAATTAATTCTTAGAACGGGCTTGCTCGAAAAAGATATTGATGTGTTGGTAGAGTTATTAGCTAAAAACAACAAGATTATTACATGTTGGGGAATGGGACTTACACAGCACGTAAACGGTGTAGACAACATTCAAGAAGTAGTAAATTTACTGCTTATGAAAGGAAGTATAGCCAAAGAAGGAGCCGGAACTTGTCCGGTGCGTGGTCATAGTAATGTACAAGGCGATAGAACAATGGGTATTGCAGAAAAACCCTCTAAAGAATTATTAGACAAAATAAGTGAAAATTTTGGTTTTACACCTCCAAAGGAGCATGGCTATTCTGTGGTAGAGGCTATTACTGCCATGTATCATAAAAAAGTAAAAGTGTTTATTGGGATGGGTGGAAACTTTTTATCTGCTGCACCAGACACCAATTACACTACACAGGCACTTACCAACTGTAATTTAACAGTTCAAATTTCTACCAAATTAAATAGATCTCACTTAACACCTGGTAAAACAGCTTTAATACTTCCTTCTATGGGAAGAACAGATAAATTTATTAAAAACGGAAAAGTACAATTTATTACTGTAGAAAATTCTATGGGAGTTGTACACAGTAGTAAAGGTGTATTAACACCTCCGTCTAAAGAAGTAGAAAGTGAACCTGTTATTGTTGCTAACATTGCCAAAGCTACACTACAGCAAAGCAAGGTAGATTGGGATTTTTTAACAGAAGATTACAATAATATTCGTGATTTAATAGCAAAAACTATAGAGGGATTTACCAATTTTAACGAACGTGTAAAACAACCTATTGGTTTTGAGTTGCCTAACGGATCTAGAACAGGAAACTTTACAACTCTAAATAAAAAGGCAAATTTTACTGTGAATAAACTAAGGGACATAAGCCTAGAGTCTGATGATTATATTATGATGACGACAAGAAGTCACGATCAATTTAACACCACAATTTACGGCTTAGACGACAGGTATAGAGGTATTTATAATGGTAGAATGGTTGTGTTTATGAATCCTGATGATGTAAAACAAAACCACTTAAAAAAGGGAGATAAGGTTACTCTTTATAACAATTACGACAACATTAAAAGAGAGGTTGCAGGTTTTTCTGTAGTTCCTTATAGTATTCCTAAAGGATGTGTAGCTACCTACTATCCAGAATCTAATCCGCTAGTGCCTATTAATTTAATTGCTCATTTAAGCCACACCCCCTCCTCAAAATCTATAAAAGTTAAAATAAAGGCTTAAAAAAGTTAACAAATCATATTATTAAAATCTCTATAAATTAGTTTATAGAGATTTTTTAATAAAAACAAAATATTCACTACAAACTAAGCAAATGTGACAAATTCATAATTTAAACCTTATAAAACTCAAATTACTAAAACAGCAATAAAACATTATTAAGAATTACTATTGTTTGGTATACTTATATTTTATAAATTGTATGCAAAATAAATGTATTAAATTATGAAAAAAAAATACTCCAAACTGCTACTAATATGCATATTTTGTTTTGTCTATAAAACGATTCAATCACAAACTTCTCCTGTAGAAAATGTTTTACTTACACAAGTTATAAGAGCTGATAACGCAAGTGGTGGAACTATAAAAGGAAATTTTATAGAGCTTAAAAATACTGGAGTAACCACAATAGGTACTAACAAGATTATAGTTGCTTTATTTAAAAACGTATCGGGTCCATTAGTGGGTATTTTACCTGATGCTACTTTTACAATTCCTAATCCGTTAGGGCCTGGAGATGTTGTATCTATTAAGAATACAACCGCAACAATTAATGCTTTTGGTCCTGTTTTTAGTAACAACAATGTTACAAATTTTGGTAATGACAATGATTTAATTATTATTACATCTAGCAGCGGGATAAATGCATGGGCAAACAGAGTGGATACATTTACTAAAATGGTAAAAAACACATGCTATGTAAGAAACGATTTTGTAAAGAAAAATAATAAATTATATATACCAAATGAGTGGACTGCTTTTGTAGATGATAGCTTAGACCCAGATATACCATTAAGCGCAGGTGGTCCAGAAAGATTACATGACGATCCTTTAATAAAAGATCTTAATAACAGTCGCTTTCAAACTTCAAATCTAAGGGTGGGTGTCCACAGGCTAGGCTCAACTAAATACCAAACATTTGGAACTCCAGCAGGATTTGATAACGGATACCCTGATAGATCTAGATTACTTGTTGTGGATAAGTTTTACGCTACATTTGACCTTAATAATATACATGCTCGTTCTGTTATTATTAAAAATAACAGTGTTTTTTTTGTGTTGAGAGGATCGTTAATAGTTACCGATAGTGTTACCATAGAAAAAAATTCTGAAATTAGACTAAGACTTAATGCAAATTTAATTCAAACACATGCTGGCACAAAAAATGTTTATGGGCTAGGAAAACTTTATTCAGAAAAAGAATCTAATAGCAATAGTGTATATTATTATAACTATTTTTCTTCTCCAGTAAACAACGTAGGCGAAAATGTATTTACACTAGAAAAAATTTTAAGAGACGGAACCGGTTACATGCAACCAAACAGCACACCTAAACAAATAAACTTTACTAGCGCACTTAACGGACAAAAAACAGACCCCATAACTATTTCTAATCGATGGATATACTCATTTACAAACAAAGGTGATGACACTTCTAATTTTGATTTGAAAGAATCTACAGGTGATTTTAACTCTGTTGACGGTTTTACGATGAAAGGACCTGGACAAAAACAAAATTATATGTTTGTGGGTACTCCAAAAGATGGAGACCTATCTTTATCTATTAGCCCTAATCAATTTTATTTGGTAGGAAACCCGTATCCGTCTTTATTACATTCTACAAAATTTATTGAAGATAATTTAAGTGCTACAGATGGTGTTATTTATCTGTGGGATCATGTAGGCGTTGCCGATAATTCAGTAGATATTGAAGGTCACAGATTTGATGGATATATAGGTGGCTATGCTGTACAAAACTTAACCATGAGCTTACGTGCAAATATGTATACTCAAAATAATACTAACCCCAGTAACGGAACACCGTACATAGGCGGAGGTACATATAGAACACCAGAATTGTATATACCTGTGGGACAAGGATTCTTTGTTGCTGCTAATAGCACAGGGGGTACTGTAACTTTTAAAAACAAGCATAGACGTGCTTATGTTCCTGGTACTAGTGGTACACGTAACGTGTTTTTTAAGACTAAAAAATTAAAAAAATTAACTACTAACAACCAAACAACAACTAATAAATTTGAAGAAACTATTAATAGAGAAGCAGTAGGGGAATTAGATTTAATGCCTAAAATTAAATTGGGTATTAACTACACCAATAAAGAAAACTTAAGGTTACACCAACAAATGGGAGTTACTTTTGATAAAAATAATTCTTTTGCTTATGAACCTGGTTATGATGCTGTAGCTATTAATGATGGTGAAACTAATGCTGCGTGGAAATTTGACAATGACGATAGACGATTTGTAATTACTGGAGTTTCTGAAATCACAGAAAATCTTGAGGTTCCTTTAGAAATAAAAGTAGGAGAAGGAAACAACAATATTCCTTTATCTATTGATATTGATGAATGGCAAAATATAGATAGAGAGGTTTATTTGTTAGACAAGTTAACCGATCAAACACAACCTTTAGACAAAGGTGTAGCTTACCTAAACTTAGCTTCTGGTACTTACACAGATAGATTTGCCATTGCCTTTAAAAGTCATAAAACTTTAAGTTCTGAAACGATTGAGTCTAACAGTATAACAGTTTATAATACATCCAAACATATTGAAATCAATAATTATGGAAATTCTATTATAAAGGCTGTAGAACTGTATAACGTTTCAGGACAAAAAATGAATGAGTGGAAAAATATAGAAAACAAAAGACAGCAACTTTTAGAAATAGATAATTTACATAAACAAATTTATATTGTTAAGCTAATTACAAACAAAGGTTCTTTAAGTAAAAAATTTATGATTGAGTAATCTTAATTAAAACTACAAACTAAAAAAGCCAATGTATTTTACATTGGCTTTTTTAGTTTGTAGTTTTAATCTCTTACAAATCCATTTGTTTTAAATTTTCTACTTTATTTCTTTCTAAAAAAGCATCAATAGTTTCAAAATGCTCAATAACACGTTTGTCCTTAAATTCAAACACTTTTTCAGACAAACCTTTTAAAAAATCTCTATCGTGAGAAACTAAAATTAAAGTTCCATCAAAGTTTTGTAAAGCTTCTTTAATCACATCTTTAGAACGTAAATCTAAATGATTTGTTGGTTCATCCAAAATTAACACATTTACAGGTTCTAGTAACAACTTTACCATAGCCAAACGTGTTTTTTCTCCTCCAGAGAGTACGCCTACTTTTTTCTCAATATCATCACCTTTAAACATAAAGGCACCTAAAATACTTTTAATTTGCGTACGTATATCTCCTACAGCAACATTGTCTACTGTTTCAAAAATAGAGATATCGTTATCCAATAACGAAGCTTCGTTCTGAGCAAAATACCCAACCTTGGCATTGTGTCCTAAACCACAAGAACCCTCAAAATCTATTTGTCCCATAATGGCTTTTATCATTGTAGACTTTCCCTCTCCGTTTCGTCCCACAAAACTTACTTTCTCGCCTCTTGCAATAGCCATATTTGCATCTTTAAAAATAACATGGTCTCCATACGATTTGCTCATTTCCTCTACCTTTACAGGATAATCTCCAGAACGTGGAGAGGGTGGAAAACGTAACCTTAAAGAAGAACTATCTACTTCATCTACCTCTATAATCTCTAGTTTTTCTAACATACGCTTGCGAGAAGATACAGAAGAAGCTTTAGAGTATGTTCCTTTAAAACGTTCTATGTATAATTTGTTATCAGCAATCATTTTTTGTTGCTCATCGTACGCTTTTTGCTGATTTGCTCTACGCTCTTTACGCAATTCTAAATAATGTGTATAACTTGCCTTGTAGTCATAAACTTTACCCATAGATACTTCTAAAGTTCTATTGGTAATGTTATCTACAAAAGCTTTATCGTGAGAAATTACAATTACAGCTTTGGCTCTATTGAGTAAGAAATCTTCTAACCAAATTACAGATTCAATATCTACGTGATTGGTAGGCTCATCTAATAGAATTAAGTCTGGTTTTTTTAATAAAATTTTAGCCAACTCAATACGCATTCTCCACCCACCACTAAACTCTGATGTAGCTCTACTAAAATCTGCTTGCGTAAACCCTAAACCTTTTAAAGCAACTTCCACCTCAGCTTCAAAATTAACATCTTCTAGAGCATAATATTTCTCACCTAGATCAGATACGCGTTCAATAATCTTCATATATTCATCAGATTCGTAATCTGTTCTGGTCTCCAGCTGTTTGTTTAGCTCTTCCATTTCAGCTTTCATGCTAAAAACCTCATCAAATGCTTTGGAGGCTTCTTCTAAAACAGTACAATCATCATCCATTAACAAATGTTGAGGCAAGTAAGCTATTACTGTATCTTTTGGACAACGAACACCACCCCTAGTTGGGGTTTGCATACCTGCAATAATCTTCATCATGGTAGACTTTCCAGCTCCATTTTTACCCATTAAGGCGATTTTATCATTCTCGTTTATTACAAACGAAACATCACTAAATAACTTGTGTCCACTAAACTCTACTGCTAAATTATCTACAGAAATCATATCTAAAAATTGAGCCTTAAAACTACAAAAAGAAACAATAGTAGCTATAAAAGTTTTGTGTAGTTATTTTAGATTTTTTCCAAAAAAAAAGAAACTCTAGGGTTTTACGACTAGAGTTCTTTTGTATTTTACGTAAAGAAATTAAATACTTGCCATTTCTTGACTAGTGAAATGACAAGTATTAAAACTAGAAACTATTAAAACTATTTATCATATGATATAATAGGATAATACACTTTAAAAAAGCTCTACAAAACATTGTTGCTGTTATGAAAGAGATAAAACTTATAAAATACTAGTTATTTCTGTTTTTCAACGTAATATATCTATTGTTGTACAATAGTGCATTTATAACTAGCTAACAAATCATTAAATTTTAAAATAATGTTTGTGTAATTTTAGAAAACAATTTTGTCTCGTAGAGCTTTTAAACTCGGTTTAAAAAAACTGAGCGCATAAATACGTAATAATACGTAATTACGCTACAAATCTACGTAATTATTCTGTTCCTTCCAAAATATATTTTTATTTTTAAAAACACTTAACAATCTTAAAAACAAAAAAATACATATAAAAAAACATCAATTAATTACAATTGATGTTTTTTTTGAACACTATTAACAAAACTAAGTACTTATACTCATTAAAAATATTTACTGAGCTGCAGCCAACTCATCTTCTTTAGAAAACTTAATAGTTAACGAAACCAAAGCAACAACTATAACCAAAATACCAATAACAAAATATCCGCTAGATACCGCCTCAGAAGAAGCTGCCGATTGTGCGGCTTTAATAACCTGTTCGCTGGCTCCTTTAGTCTCTATAATTGCAGCTTTTTCTGCAACTGCTGATTTAGATTTTAATAAAATAGCTGCTAAAAAAGCACCAACGTTCCCTCCTGCTCCAACAATTCCGCTAATAGATCCAATTGCTTTTTTGTTAATAAAAGGAACTACTGAAAACGTTGCACCCTCTGCCATTTGTACCGATAAACTAAATAATATTAAAAATATAAATGCCACTATAAAATTATCTACTCCTGAAAAAGTAGCCAACATTACACCTTCTATTGCTAGTATAACTGTTAGAAAAACAACACGCCCTTTTAATCCTTTTAATTTCCCAAATTTATCACCAAAGAAACCTCCTAAAGTTCTTGCAAATATATTCATCAAAGCAAAAGATAAAACTAAATTACCTGCTGTTACTCGTTCTAATTGAAATGTATTTTGCAAATAATCATCCATAGTTCCATATACCGTTAACTCCATTCCAAAACATGCTGCATACACTACAAACAAAATCCAAACTCTATAATCTTTAACAGCAACTCCAAACCCAGCTTCATCTTTTTTTAAGATAGGCATTTCTCCAGAAGCTTTTAAATCTTTAAAATTTCCTGCAGGAGTATCTTGTGTACAGAAATAATAAACAATCCCCATTAAAAAACAGATAACTCCTGCAATAATCATAGAGTATCTCCATGCCTCTGTCTCTGCAATACCAAAACTAATAACCGCTGCTGCAATTAAAGGCATCCCTAAACGATTAGCCCCTCCCCCTAAATTACCCCATCCTGCGGATGTTGCATTTGCAGTACCTACAATATTAGGAGCAAACATTAAAGAGGTATGAAATTGCGTAATTACAAACGAAGCTCCAATAAAACCAATAAACAATCTACAAATTAAAAACTGCATAGGCGTTTGTACAAATCCTATTGCTATTACGGGTAACGCACCCAAAGTAAGCAACCACGTATAGCACAATCTAGGTCCGTATTGATCACACAATTTACCTATTAGCAAACGGGCAAATACCGTTCCTGTAACTGCTAAAATAATTGAGTTCCATTTTTGATCTGGTGTTAACCCTAAATCTTTTACCACGGATGGCATAAAAGGAACAATACCAAACCATGCGAAAAAACACATAAAAAAGGCAATAGAAGTAATCCAAAATGTTTGAATAGGTTTACTTTTTAAATTAAATAATTCTAGCTTAGTTGCTTTTGATAAAGTTGACATATATATTTTCTTTTTAAAATCGCTTACTTAAAACTACGTACACAACTACGTATTTATACGTGCAAAACTAGTTCTAAAAATGAATTACGAAACTATTTAATTACTTTTTTTAAGGGTTTATTGAAAAATAAAAATAGATTATGCGTAAACAACAATAAAAAAACTGTTTTTAAATCTAATTAAATCTGTTTTACTACAGTTTTTAACAGATTTATCTTTTTAAGACAACAAAAACACTCAAAACAACATCTTATTTTATGATTAAAAACATACGTATTTTTTAAACAGACATGACAAAACGCATTTTTATAGTTTTAAAAAATTAGCTGTGCTTATATTAAAACAAATCTCAACGTACTACATACACCTATTCTTTGTATTTTTGTGAAATAAAAATTAATCTACATGAAAAAAATACTTTTTTTACTTTTTATCTTATCCTTTCATACAAATGCTCAAGAAATTGGAATTCGTTTAGGGAGTTTTGGAGACAATAATGTAGCCATAGATGGTATTGTTAATTTTGATGACAGTACACGTTTGCACGGAGACATTACTTTTGGAAATGGAATTGGTGCCAATTTACTGTATGACTTTAAAGTAGATAACGTAGCATTATTAAACACCAGCTTTCAATATTATTTTGGAACAGGAGTAAGTACTTTTATAGGTTCTCCTTTTGTGTTAGGAGTAAATGTAGAAGGAGGAATAGAATACTTATTCAAACAAATACCTATTACGATTGGTATTGATTGGAGACCACAATTGAACATCATTTCTAAAACCGATTTAAAATTTAATCAGTTTGGAATTAATATCCGTTATAGAGTTAACGAAATTTAAAGCGAACACATGCAGAAAAAAATAAATATAAAGAATAAAAGAGCACGTTTTGAATATGAAATTCTAGACAAATACGTTGCTGGAATGGTTTTAACAGGGACAGAAATAAAATCTATTCGTTTAAGCAAAGCTAGAATTACAGATTGTTTTTGTGAATTTAACGAAGCTGGAGAATTGTTTGCTATTAATATGTTTATTGAAGAGTATTTGTATGGAAACGCTTACAATCATAAACCTAAAAGTTCTAGAAAATTACTCTTAAACAAAAAAGAACTAAAAAAACTAAATAAAGAGGTTAGCAACTCTGGTTTAACTATTGTTCCCTTAAAAATGTTTCTAAATGAAAAAGGGATTGCAAAATTAGAAATAGCACTTTGTAAGGGAAAAAAATTATATGACAAAAGAAACACTATTAAAGATAGAGAAAACAAAATATCTTTAGATAGAATTAAAAAGAGTCATTAATGATTTATTGGCTTAAGTTGATTAGAATTAAAAACCTTTTACTTATTAGTTTGGGTCAAATTCTTATTTCTTATGTTTTATTTTTAAATATTAAAACCTCAATAAGTCTATACATTCTCTCTACTTTTTTTTATGCTGCATCTGGAAACATTGTAAATGATATTGTAGATACCGTTCCTGATGCAATTAACAAACCCAAAAAGATAATTGTAAATGATAAAATTAGCACAAAAAATGCTTGGATAGGTTTTGTTATTTTTAATACTCTTGGTTTTTTAACAACTATTTATCTATATACTCAACTACAAAACACATTGCTATTAGCGCTTCTTATTGGAGTTCCCACCCTTTTGTATATCTACAGTAAATACTTAAAACAAATGCCTTTGTTAGGTAATATTGCTATTGGACTTTTAACTGCTCTATCTATTTTATTAATCCTATATTTTTATCCCTACTCAAAAGAAAACACAGCATATATAGGGGGATTAAGCCTTTTTACTTTTTTATTAAATTTTACAAGAGAAGTTGTAAAAGATGTAGAAGACTTAAAAGGTGATAAAAAGGCTAATTTAAAAACATTGCCAATTTTGTTAGGAACAAGAACTACCATTAAAATTATACGTAGCCTAATTTGCTTAACTATATGTACTGCTTTATTTGTTATTTTTAGTATTACAAAAATACCTTTTAAGCTATATATGGTTACTACAATTATAGCCCCACTTAGTTTTTGTTTTTTTATTTTAAAAAATAAAAAAACAAAAAACACTTTTTCTAAAGTAAGTAACCTTTTAAAAATAATCATAGCATTGGGTATTTTTACTGTGCTTTTTATATAACATTAAAATGATTAACAACATCCGCAACTACAATTTAATACTTGGGTCTAAATCTCCCAGAAGACAACAATTTTTAAAAGAATTAAACATCCCTTTTAAAACAGGAGTTATAGAATGTGAAGAAATTTATCCAGACAATTTAAAAGCAGAAGAAATTACAGAGTTTTTAGCCGCGTTAAAAGCTAAATCTTATTCCTTAAAAGTTAATGAAATTTTAATCACAGCAGACACTATTGTTTGGCTAAATGGTAAAGCGTTAGAAAAACCAAATGATAAAAATGAAGCTATTAAAATGCTTTTAGAACTCTCCAATACAAATCATGAAGTGATAAGCTCTATTTGTTTATCAAGTATTGAAAAAACCAAAATTTTTACAGAAAAAACAAAAGTGTATTTTAGAGAGTTAACACTTACTGAAATTGAATACTACATAGACAACTACAAACCTTTTGATAAAGCGGGTAGTTATGGTATACAAGAATGGATTGGTTTGATTGGTGTTACCAAAATAGAAGGTAGTTATGCTAATGTTGTGGGTATGCCTGTAGATAAGTTATATATGGAGCTTAAAAAGTTCTAATTTTATAGACTTTCAACCATATAAAATTATTACTTTTGCCCACAATTAATGTTAGAACTGTAAAATGAAAAAATATACTTACACAGAGAAAAAAGATACTCGTTCAGGTTTTGGTGCAGGATTAGCACACTTAGGGAGAACAAATCCTAATGTTGTTGCTTTATGTGCCGATTTAATTGGTTCATTAAAAATGAATGAATTTATTAAAGACAATCCTGAAAGATTTTTCCAAATTGGTATTGCAGAAGCTAACATGATGGGAATTGCTGCTGGTTTAACTATTGGTGGGAAAATTCCTTTTACAGGGACATTTGCAGGATTTTCTACAGGTCGTGTATACGATCAAATAAGACAATCTATTGCCTATTCTGATAAAAACGTTAAAATTTGTGCATCTCATGCAGGTTTAACTTTAGGAGAAGATGGAGCAACGCACCAAATTTTAGAAGACTTAGGTTTGATGAAAATGTTACCAGGAATGACTGTAATTAACACTTGTGATTACAATCAAACAGAAGCAGCAACTATTGCTATTGCTGAGTATGAAGGACCTGTTTACTTACGTTTTGGTAGACCGGTAGTACCTATTTACATGCCTAAATATACAGATGTAAATAACGAAAATAAATTTGTAATTGGAAAAGGAATCCAAATGACAGAAGGTACAGATGTAACAATTGTGGCTACTGGACATTTAGTGTGGGAAGCTTTACAAGCATCTGAACAATTACACGAACAAGGGATTAGTGCAGAGGTTATAAATATTCATACTATTAAACCTTTGGACGAAGAAATTATCTTAAAATCTGTGGCTAAAACAGGTTGTATTGTTACCGCTGAAGAGCATAACTTTTTAGGTGGCTTAGGAGAAAGTGTTGCCAGAACTTTGTCTTTAAACAAACCAGCTCCTCAAGAATATGTAGCAACTAACGATACTTTTGGAGAATCTGGAACACCCGTTCAATTAATGGATAAATATGGATTAAATGCTGCTGCTGTTGTAAAAGCTGCTAAAAAAGTGATTGCTAGAAAATAGTTTTTCTTTAACATACATTAAAAAAGACACCTTTGTGGTGTCTTTTTTGTTTTACAGTTCTTGTTTAATATATGGCACTCACTTGTTTTCTATTAACAGCATTAAATATTGCTTTTATTGCACATGGTGGTTGATTGCTTAAGAGCAAATCAGGTAATTGGCAGATAAACATACTATTGAGTTAATTGGTACATAATAATAAAGACTGAAAT
>Ga0209093_1000289_pt1 | contig 26394 bp, 33 predicted proteins | sample SidtaG_4_FD_187450 | JGI IMG/M metagenome (GOLD analysis project Ga0209093, IMG submission 187450) | Marine algal microbial communities from Sidmouth, United Kingdom - Sidmouth_Male1 metaG (SPAdes) (version 2) | ecosystem: Host-associated > Algae > Red algae > Unclassified | place: Sidmouth...
CAGTGGATGGGTGACACCAGCTCCCGTCAAACGCCCCACGGAAAATTGAGAACGTACAGTGACAGCATCGGGGACGCTGGTGGGCCTCTGCCACGGCGCAGCATGGCTGTACAGGGCTGCTGCTCCGCCAGAGTCTTGTCTGACCCGGGGGCTCGGCCACTCAGTGTGAAGAGTGGAGTGGGGGGGGGGGGGGGGGGGGAGGGTGGGCGAGTGGTGGCACAAGGGAAGATGGGCCCCGCCAAAGGCAATCTTGCAGCAGGTCGACCTGCTGGCGAGCAAGACGCGGCGCCAATTCGCCTCTTCCATGTCGAGCCCGTGACGGCCTCTCTCGCCCACACAAGATTCGTGGTGCCGTCGTCCAATTTGTGTAATGCGGTTGTGGCTTTCAGATCCAAAAGAGCCACCTTAACTAGGCGTGTGGCAGCGGGAGAAGGGGTGGAAATGTCACGCCCTGGGAACCACCCGCGGGCCCCGCACGTAGAGCAGCTGGGACGCCTACCGCCTTGCGGAATCTTCGCGTGACCGTTTCGGCCTGGCGCACGTCCATCACGCGCTGACAGAACTGGACTACGTGGCAGGGGCCGCGCAGCCGGAGGGGCACCCCCGTCGGGTGTGTGTCCTCCCCCCCTATACTCGACAGTATTGGGAGGGCCGCCACCGCGTGTCGCAGCCGCTGCGTCCGTGTCCGTCCCGGTAATTTGAGCACCGAGTTGCGCCACTCAAGCATCTTGTCTGACCTAGGTAAAAAAGGCAGCTGACACGCCGTGCGCACGGCGGCCAGAACATCGTTAAAAAAGGCCTCCCGAAGCTCAGTAAACGAGAAAGAACTTTATGGGGCGTCAGCAGCGATGAAAAAGAAAAGAACACCCAGACACCTCCCGTGCCTCATGCGCGCTCGGTCGTCGTCAAGCTGACCAGCACCAATCGATCACCTGGGGAAACGACGGGTGACCACCGGCGGCAGCCCTCACAGAACCAGAAACGATTGGATGGCATACCTGGACGCAATCCTCGGGCGGGGCCCCTCAGTGAGGTCCTGCCACATCTCACCGCCACAGCGCCACGGAAATCGCTTAGGGAGGGGGGGGGGGGGTGGGTAGAGCCGCTGCAGCGGACGCACGGGAGGTGTGGGGGCGTCGGTGTGGATCGCCGCTCGGAACGACGGCGGAACGGTGGGTGAGCGGGTCCTCTAACACGGCACGGGCTCGACGACGGTTAGATTGCTGTCCACCAGCTTGAAAGCGTGGATTGAAACTGAGGCAATTCTCGTTCCAACGTCTCTTTATTTCGGCAGGCTGCCTGTAAAGCTCAGACCCAGACGAGACTGGATAAATGGGCGTGAGGGGCGCTCGGCGGCGGCGCCCGCCGCACGCCGGCGCCCCCACCAAGCCACCGTCGGCGGCGCGGCCGCGCGTGCGCGGCGGCAGCCGCGCGCTGCTGCCGCCACGCCCGCGCCCACAGCCCTACGGGAACAGTTCCGAGATAGTTCCGCGATATCTCGGTTTCACGGCTGCAATTCCACCAGAGAACTCGATATATCTCGGTTTCGATCCAGAATCCGGTTCCAGCCACCCACGTGACTCCGCAAATCCGAGCCAGGCATGCGACTCGCGGCGCCCTCCAGCGCAATTGAATATTCGTGGAACGAGCGGTGGGCGGTTGACGCGCCCCAGATGCTTTCCAGCGTCCCCCCCCTCCCAGGCTTCTAGATGCCACGCGACGCGCGCCCAGACAGACAAGGCGCTGCGGTTGGTAAACGTGATCACGCGGCGTCTGCGCAGCGCTGCAGCCCTGACTGCTGGGGGAGGTGCCCCGTCCAGCAGCGCCCTGGCAGATAGCCATAAGACCTGGACTGTGCCGAGCAGCTGTCTTCTGTCCCCCAAAGTGGGAGTCGACGAGTGGGAGTTGCTGTGTTCCTCTCCTCTCCTCCCCGCGCCCACGCTTTTGCTGGAGTGCTTCCGGACGTCTGTCCACCTGCGCACGCACCCCATCCCTTTCGACCTTCTTTCTCCGCCCGCTCCCCCCGCCCCTCCCGTGACGGCGTGGCGCTGCTGCTTCTTTCCTGCGGTCGTGTGCCACCCCCCTTCTTTTCATACCTCTTGGCTAGCTGCTTTCTACCGGCACCTGTCTTCCACCCCCCTGCTCATCGTGTCTCATCTGCTGCCCTTCCCCAGTTGGAGCCGACGCTGATTCCTCGTACCTATATGCTCCACACTCCCCACCTGCTGCTGCCGGTCTTAGTCTCTTTGACTGGCCGACTGCCCCGCCCTCCGCCCCCCCCCTGCCTGACGATCTGTTGTCTCGAGGCGCACCGCTCTCCCTTTGTGGACCCCCCCCTCTCTTTCCCCCCCATCCACTTTCTTCGCAAAACCCCTACCCCACGGGTGGAGCCGCCTTGGCTTGCCTCGCCTACACGTCCGCCTTTGGTGGCCACTGATTGGTCTTTGGGTAGCACTAGCACTTAAGTCATAGAAAGGCGCTATTTGTGCCACTATGATGTTTGTGCGAGGGATCTACGGGGTTGTGGCAAGATGGCTAGCCAGCGGACACTATTCCGACATCTTGCCCGCCAACGACAAAGGGGCATTGAGATTAATGGGGGGGGACACGGTCTTGGTGAGGGCAGTGGGGAGGCCACTGCCAAGGTTGGCTGTAGTGAGCCTCCCTTCCCACACGGTGACATGGAGGAGTCCGACCACGACGGGGAGAGGGAGGGATGTAGCACCTTCGAGGAGGACGGAGAGCTTGCGAGGAGGACTGCGAGCATTGCTCTGCGGACGACACGACCGACTCCTCGGGGCGTGAGTCGGATGATCCCCTTGGTGTGGGGGAAGGGGATGATGAGGACCCTGACGGGGACAACCCCCGTACTACTCAACGGCCCTCTCCACGCGGCGGTAGTGGGGTAAACGGTGTTGCTTTATCTCCTTCAGACTTCGGTCGCCGCGCTGGCGACTTTTTCGCCCACACGTGGGCAGTACGGCACAGCATTACCCGAGAGGCGATGTCCGATCTCCTACAGCAGAGGAACTGGTCGCTTCTCAACCGCACACCCTATCGGCTGGCCTCCTTCGTTGAGGACGCTGTGGACCTACACACCCGTATGGTGGACGTCTGTCCTCAAGGTTGTCTTGCCTTTGCTGGGACGCTGCGAGAGGCTACTGCCTGTAATGCCTGTGGGCAGCCGCGATTTCACCCGGACAAACGGCCGGCTAAGCAAATGGTCTGTTGGTCTCTCATTACTTGGCTCCGCATGATGTTGGCCACACCCGGGCTCGGTCCCGGGATGGTTGCCGATTTGCGGGACGCAAGGCAGGCAGCCCGGGAGCCCACTGTGTCAGCGGTGGAGGACTGGCACTCGTCGGACAATTTCCGTGGCAGCGTTCGCAGAGACTTCTTTCCGTCAGACGTGGCGGCTTCACTGCGTGCTAGCACGGACGGGTACTAAGCCTGGCGACGAAGTGGGTATGAAGGATGGCCGGTGGTGGTTACTGCGGAAAATGTGGCCCTCAAGGATAGGGTTAAGGGAGCACGGCAGCTCATACTGTGAGTATCTCCTGGGCCCAAGCAGCCCGTGGATCTGGAGTACTTCCTATATCCACTGGCTGATGAGCTTAACAAGCTGGATCTTAAGGTTCCTGGGGTTACCGTGGGCGATTCGACCACAACGTACACGCTGTACGGCTACCTCATAAGTTGGCCCACTGATATGCCTGCTGGCGCCAAGTTGCTTCAGATGACGGGTCACGGGGGGAAGCACCCGGACCGCTTTTGGTGCTTCCATGGGGTGTGGGGAGGTAAGCACTACTATTTCCCACCCACACACCCCGTTTCGAAGGTTCTCCTGTTCGCTCTCTCGGGCCGCCGAGCGCCCGTCCGGACAGCGGAGAGCATACAGGCGAGCGCAGCGGAGGTGGAGCGGTCGAGGGAGCTGGGGATGAGTTCCGCTGCGGGGACCAGACTGGTTCAGCGCTCCGGTGTGAAGGGGTATTCGTTGTCCTTTGCACCGAGCCCTGCGGGCCGCCAAAAGTACCCGCACCTGCAGTACTCTTGGAACCTTGGCCCAGCAGCTGCCCCATACGATACTATGCACCTGCTGCTTCTCAGCGTCGTTCCTTTCCTGTGGCAGTTATTCTCGGGACAAGTGCTCATCACTGGCACAGCGGACGACTACGTTCTCTTGCCGGTCGACCGCACTGCCATTGATAAAGAACTAGAGCGCGCTCGTGACACGGCTTCTTTGTCGCAAGCACGGTCTTTACGTAACATTGACACTCGGTTTCGTTCCTACAAAGCCGTGGACTGGATGGCATTTGTTCTGTTCCTTTGAGAGGCCGTGCTGGTTGACCGATTTCCTGAACCGTACTTCAAGATGTTCATGGCTCTGTTCTGGGCGTGCCGCGTATTTTTCCGTCCGCGCGGGCTGACCTCTGACGAGCTCACTGCCGTGGATGCGGATCTGCGCTAGATTTGCTCTTCGTTTTACACTCTGGTGTACCGCGGGGAGCTTTCTCGCGTGTTGCTTTGTTGCTTCACGATTGCGGCCGTGCTAGCTATTGTTCCAAACATCCGCTCGTGTCGGCCCGTGTGGGTGCATTGGCAATTTCCCATAGAGCGTTACATAGGCACCCTACCCCGGCTTTTGAGGTCTAGAAGCAGTCCGCATGCGGCCCGAGCCAAGGCCACAACGAGGAGATATCTGGCGGACCTGACTACCACTTTTCGTGAAACCTACGCACCAGACGAGTGGGCGAGCGCATCGGGCAAGTCACTTGTCGCAGTGAGTAAGACGGCCAGCTTTGCCTTTCCTCCTGGGGACAACCCAGATGTGCCCCTGACTTCCCCTCGCGACAAGCCATGCTTCCTTGCGGAGCCTGAGCTGACGCATATGAGGACCGCCCTTGCAGAGGATGGAGTGTCCACTGTTCCTGTAGAGGTATACGCCGAGAAGTATTACCGGATGCGGCTGTCTTCCGGCGTGCTAGCGCGTTCCTCGCGGTCCAGTTGCGATGAGCCCAGCGGGAAGAGGAGGAGCAGCCTTGTGAGGGTGCAGTCGCACTTCTGGCGGGGGTGCGCCAACGGCTTCCGAGAACGGGTGATTGTTGAAGCCCAAGGGGTAGCACACCACTATTCATTGGTGAACATCGGAGGGGAGGCCAGGGCATTTGCCTACGTGGACGGCGTACCGTCGAACGTTGATCGTCAAGGCCACGGAGGAATTCCGGAGGCATACCACGGGATGGATTGCTTCACGGGATTTGGGAGGAGACGGCACTACGTGCCTGTAGAATTTGTGGATGCAGTGGTTGGAACACTGTACCGGGTGAGGGACAGGCGGCATATTGTTCTTTTCAATAGGGAGAAGTTTAGCGTAGAGTCGACGTGAGAGTAAACGTAGAGAGGTTGAAGCAATTGCACAGGAGCAAAAGAGAGCGAATGAACAGTATTTCACCTCATACTCTCGTGTACAGACAGCAGGCCGCTTCCCCACCCACACCCCCCTCCCTCTCACTCGACACAAACGCCGCAGCAGTCGGTCATCATCCCTCCCATATGCGAGACGTGACCCATCTTCGTCACATGTAGTCAAGTCGCAACCTCTGGGATGTCGCTGTCAATAAGGCTGTCACCCGCCAGCCAGTGGCGGCAGAGACGGCACCAGCCGTCTGCCTGATGGGCACAAGCCAAGCCCCGGCTCCTGCTCGCAAAGGTCGACGAGAAAAAGAAGCATAACAGTGGTTGGAAAGAGAGAGGGGGGCGGGAGAGGCGGGGGCTAGCACCAGGCATCGGCTGGTGTCCAGGCAAAGGGGCAAGTGATAAGGCCACAGATGAGGGGGGAGGGGGAACGGCGGGGATGGACGGACATGCATCCGGTCATTGCCACAGGTGACCCACGTGCAGCCAACTTGCTAGGCACAAACTGGAGCGCGAAGCGAAGGCGACGCGGGTAAGCAGACTTGTCCGAGGCACGGTTCTCACGCACGGGGGGTGACACGACGTTTTATGCGACGAACACTATCGCCTTGAAGGCGAGGAAGAAGAACCTTCGTTCGGGCAACATCCGATGGGGAGCCGGGGGTGCCGACGACGGCGAACCCCGGTCCCATGGTGCTTTTATTATCAGACGGTAAAGGGGCGGGGTCGATCGACCGAGCGATCATAAAGATCGAATAACCACCAAAATAGAGACGATAAAAAGAAAGGACAGATATACAAGACGGAAGTACCCTCTCAAAGGGCGAGCCACAAGTCAGTTCAATCCTCCGCGTGAATACTGACCAGTCAGGGGGGCTACCGGGCCCAATATCCAAATATTAAGGAGATATGCAACATGGGGTCCCCTTCCAGTGGAAGGGCTGTCAGGAATGCTGGGCAGGGGCCACTAGACGCCCGGGCCTGAAACCGTGGCCCGCTGGGTACTGGTCCCCCCATGGAGGCGCCAGGGGGTCGGGATTGTGCACGTCCTGCGTCTTGTTTCTGAGGGTATATGAGTGTATGCTTTGGGGTCATCGTGTGTGTTCGAAAAAATCACCGTTGCGTTTGCATTACTTCCGTCGTTCTTGTGCGCTTCGCACAGGGTGATCCAGGCGTTTGTGTTGTTTCTCCTGTGTTTCGCTCCGCATCCGGTGCTGGGTTTCCGACGGGGTTATACCCCGTCGGCTGTGAGGGCAGGATCCACTACAAAGGCGGGCTTCGCCCCTGCCCCAACTCCGCCCCCCCCCCCTCCCGGCCTCGAGGTTGGCTCGCCCATGACCAAGGCGCCGCCGGCGGCGGATGCGCGGCACGAGCCTGGCCAGCCCCCTCTCCCATCGCTGGGCGACGCCGTGCGCGCATATGGGGCTGTCTCCTTGGAGCCGCCCACGCCCCCCACGACGGTCACCGCCCATGGTCTGACGTGGGCGGCAGGGGGAGTCGCGGAGCCCGTCGGGGGTCCGGTGGCGCGGCGGACCTGGTCCGTGCGGACGCTTCCGGGGGAAGTCATCTTTGAGGAGGGGGACACGGTAGGTCAGACGCGCACCCCATACGACTACTTTTTGGCGATGTTCCCCATGGACCAGCTTACGCGGATGTTGCGCCAGACCTCTTTTTCTCTCGAGGGGCGCGGTACGCAGCCGACCACCCGGGGGGAGCTGCTCAAGTTCATGGGGGTGACCATCTTGGCGATCCGCTACGATTTTAGCTCGCGTGCGGAATTGTGGTCGACCAAGCCGCGCAACCCGTACCTCATAGAGCCCGCCTTTGGCGAGCGCACGGGCCTCTCTCGCTGCCGCTTCGATGCCCTGTGATCCTGTGTGGCCTTCAGTGAGAAAAATAGCGGTGGTCGTGCCGACTCGGAGCAGAGCAGGTGGGAGTTAACTACCGACTTTGTCGATTCCATCAATGCCCATCGCGATGCCCACGTGTGACCCAGCGAATACATTTGCGTCGACGAGTCAATGTGCAAGTGGTATGGGCAGGGTGGCCCGTGGATCAGGCGGGGGCTCCCCATGTACGTCGCTATCGAACGCAAGCCTGAAAATGGTTGTGAGATACAAAACGCGGCATGCGGGAGAAGCGGGATAATGCTGCGCTTGAGCGTTGTGACCTCGGCGGAGCACCAGCGAGCAGTCAGTACGAAAGCCAACGGCGGTGTGCCTCACGGCGCGGCTGTGCTGAAGCGGCTGGTCGCACCCTGGGCCGGCACGCAGCGCGTGGCCTGCGTAGACTCCTACTTTCCCAGCGTGACGGCCGCCACGGAGCTGTTGGCGATGGGGCTGCGCTTTATCGGTGCCGTTAAGACGGCGACACGTGGCTACCCGATGAGCGCCCTCTCAACGCAGGAGGTGGACACCCGCGGCGATTACGCCACGTTTACCCACTCAACGCCAGAAGGAACGGTGAAGATGATGGCGTTGATGTGGGTGGACCGTGAGCGTCGGTACTTTGTCTAGTCTACATCCACGTCGCGACCGGGCAACCCCTATGACCGGGTGCGCTGGCGTCAGATGGGGGAGGACGCCGAGCGTGTCGCCCTGAAAGTTCAGCTGCCGCAGGTCGCGCAGGCATACTACGCGTGCTGTGCTCAAATTGACAGGCACAACCGCAGTCTTCGGAACGACCTCCAGCTGGAGCAGAAGCTGCTGACGCATGACTGGTCAATGCCTGTGAACCTGTCGTTGCTGGGCATGAGTGTTGTCGATTCGTAGCTTCTGTACTCTGGCGCTCGCGGGGCGACTGCCGTCCTGACGCAGAGGCAGTTCCAAGAGGATCTGGCGGCGCAGCTGATTGACAGCACTTTCTACACTTTTGGGGTCCGGGCGCGTGCGACGCCGTCATCTGCGCCGGTGGAGGAGGTTGGGGCTCCTTTGCGCTACAGTGTTGGGATTCATCTAACTCCCACGGGGAAGCGTCGCAGCGGCGCGTCTTTCGGGGACGGCAACCACCGGGCTCAGCGTAACTGCCGTGTGTGCAAGCGACACAAGTCGTCCCAGGTTTGCTCGGGCTGTCGAGGTGTTTTCGACGGGGACATGTTCCTGTGCGGCCCCAAGTCGGGGCGATCTTGCTTTGAAGCGCATCTGCGCACTGTGCATGAGTTGGACGTGTAGCGTGGACGTAGCGATGATTCGATTCCGGCCCTTTTCTTTGCTCGCACACGTGTCGCTCAGCGAGTCAAACACGCATTTATGAGCAGGACTTTTGAATTCGTACTAGCTGGTCTTTTCTGGTTGTTGCCGATGCCGTGCTCCTCATTGACTCCCCGCCTACAGAACAGGGATGGCCATTTTCCCATGCCGTTATCAAACGAGCGAGTGGCGCACGTGACATATGCGATGCCACCAGCGGCAACGGCCGCCGCCGCCGCCGTGCCGGACTCGGACGTGCCCGCCGCCGCAGCAGCGGCTGTGGAGGAAAGAAGAGTATCCACTCCCGTGGGCGCGTGGGGGGGGGGTGATGCCACCGGCACTGCTGACCCCACTGCGGCGTTAACGCTGGGAGCGTGCGGCGGGCGGCGGCGGTGCGGCCGTTCCGCCGCCTCAGCCACCGCCGCTTGCGCCCGCGGCGGCTGCGGCGGCGCTCCCCCGCAGATGCAGCTACAAATCAGTCGTGGCGGGGTGCACTACAAAGCCGCGTGGAAGGCTGGTCGGGCGGGCCGCCGCACCATTGGGGCCCAGCCCCCCGGTCTTCGTCGTCGGGGGCGCCGCCCTACGCCTCTGCGCTCGCTGACGGCGCGGCGGGTGCCACGAGCACCCGCGCGGCAAAGCGGTTGGTGCGGCAGAGGACGCTCGTCGGCGGGTGCGACTGCCGCCGCCCGTCGCCAGCCACGGCCACGGCCGCGGCGGCGGCGGCGGCGGCCGTGGGGGCCGAGGAGCCCCCGCCGCTACGGCCGACCACGACGGTGGTGGTGGCGGTGTTCGGAGCGGCAAGGCCGTTTCCGGGGGCGGGGCTGGACGACCGCCGACGGGGCACGAGCGACCGCGGTACCAGCTGCCACGGGAACGGGCTCGGCGGGGATGGTGGTGACGGCAGTCTTCGTCGGGTCGACGGGGGGCGCCATGTCGGCGGGGGGGCGGGGGCACCCCGTCGGGTCGGAGAGGGTTTGGCACGCGCGGTCCTCCATCACACGGGGTCATCTGTATGTGCGCTTATTGCTTGTAGCAGCTGATGGAAGGCTTTTGCTTCCATCCGTGATGTGGTTTTCTGCGTCAGATGGGTCAGAATGGCCGATTTTTGCTGATGCGGATCGAGCATCATTTGAGCCTCATCTGAGCCTCCTTTGAGGCTCGGGAGCACTAGAATAGACACTATCGCGGCTTGGCCTGGCGCCCGGGCTGCGGGTGGCCTGGTGGCCATGGAAGAACTGTATTTGGTGTTTGCTGGGCATTTTAGACAGGCTATTTCTGTTTCTCTCCAGATATACGTTTTTCTGAGCCAGGTGAGGCCCAGCAGCTCGACTACACCGACGCCGTGCCCGCTTCGCTCTTCGGTGACGGCGCTCCCCGCCTTCTCTGTAGCCTCCTGGATATCCAGGAGGACACCCGACTGATTGCATGGCCTGGGCTTCAATTGACTGCAGAGGAGCACGTGGTAGCAACGTTGATCGAAGAGGAAGCCCGGGGGGGGGAAGTACGGGGGACGAGAGGGGCGAGGGGCGAGGGGAGAGCAAGGGGGGGGGGCAGCAGAACGGGAGGCCCCATCAAAACCCGGGTGGTCGTGCTTGTGGAAGACAAAGAGGCGAAAAGTGCCGCTACTGAGGATGACGTTTATTTGTTGCGGGTGCCGATGGGGTGTCTTGTTCTTTTCAGAAGTGATGCGGTTCATGTCGGTGCTTTGAACCCCTGTCTCTTATCGCACTGGAGATTGCACGTGTACCAACCGTCTGAGGGGTTCTCTGAGTTTGGGCTGATCAAGGACGCCACCAATATGGCCTGGTAAATCGAGGGGAAAAGACGCCCTCTTTATGTTTTTTATCGGCTCTGTTCCTCGCGACACCCACATCAATGGACACAAGCACGGACGCTCACAGAAGTACCCGTGCCAGCGGTCTCCTCCACTGCAGCAGGCGGCAGGAACCCCACTCCAGGCCAGACGTCGTCGTCTTTCAATACCGCCTACACTCCTCCTGCCGCGCACCGATCGGGGCTCACCCCAAAACGCCGCCCCCGCGTCCATGTCATCGCCCCACCCCCCTCGCCAGCCGGCGGCACGACAGTCCTCCCGCCCTCCATCATATCTGCGGATGTGACCACCGTGCCGCCCGCAGAACGGCCATCCCCCCGCGTCCCGCGATCGAGGCGTCGGCGGTTATCACGTGGCCGGCCGCCAGCGTCGCGGGTCCGGCGGAATCGCCGCGCCACCACCCCCCCACGAGCTGGGAACCCGCCCCCCGCCACGAACGTCTCTGCCAGCGCCTCCGACTCCAACGCCGCCGCTGCTGACGGCGCCGTCTCCACCATGAGCTCCCTGCCCCGCCGTCCGTGACCCGCACGCCTCGTGTTGGCGGACGTGGCCACAGTTCGGCCGAATCCACGGCCGCACGCTCCCCAAACCACTTGTATGTAATGGCTGCCATCTACCGTCGAGCTAAAATGCCGCTTGGTCTTCCCGCGGCGCTGTTGGGACCGCGCCCTGCCGCCGCTGCCGCCGCCGCCGATACCGCCACTGCGGCCGCCGTTGCCGCCACCTCCGTCGCCGCAGCCGCCAACAGCGCCCCCAGGACACACGCATCCCGCACACGCCTCGCGTCCGCGGTGTTGGCGATGGTGCGGCTGTGTGCATTGCCGTTGCCCCGTACCTGAACTCATGGCGGCGGAGGCGGCCATGGCCGGGCCAGCGGCACGGCCGCGCCGCCGCGTCCCGCCAGCTTGACTGTCCCCCCTCACCACCGCTGCAGCCCCCGTCGACGCTGTCGACGCCGCTGCCGCCGCCGACGACGCTGGCGCCGCCACTGCCTCCGCTGCCGCTGCTTTTGGAAGCCCCAGTCCGCCTCCCCTTCCCCATTCCGCCTGGTAACGGCGGGGGCGGCCACCGAGCGGCAACCGGCACCGCCGTCCCCTCGCCACCCGACATCTCGAGAGCGGGGGCAAGCACAGGGCCGGTTACATGGCCGCCATGCCCCCCTTTCTTGGCGCGACGATCACCCTCGGGCGCCTCCGCCGCCGTCACAACCGCCGCAGCCGCCGCCGCTGCCGCCGCTGCCACCGCCGCCCCCGTCGCCGCTGCCGCCGTCTCAGGCTTCTCCACAAGCGTCACCGCCCATCACGCTTCCCCGGCACGCCTGGCGACGGTTGGGGCGGCCAACCTGCGGCAGGCGGCACGGCAATCCCCCCCCCGCCCGACGCCCTGGGGGCGGAAAAAAATAACCCACCGGCGGCAACGCCTCGCCGCCCCCCCCCTCCGACGTGGAGATCGCCGCGCCGCTGCCGATACCGCCGCGCCGGCCGCCGTTGCCGCTCCCGTCGCGGCCGCTGTCGTGACCGGAGCGAGTGTCGGAACCGACCGCGACGCCGATCTGAGACTGGAAATTGCGATCCTTAGCTTGATCATCGACCAGTATGAGCCTCTTGTACATGTCAGCGGCTGGGTATGCCCACGCGAGAAGGGGCGGAGAGCCCGTGGCAGCGAAGGGAGTGACGGGAGGAGAGAGTGGGGGCGGCTGGAAGGGGGGCGGATAGGGGGGGGGACGACTGATGCGGGCGGGACGTCGGCAGAGAGGGAGAGGCGTGACACGGAAGCGACGGGCTTCAGCGCGGGGGGGGGTGGATTTAGCCCAGTTTGTGGCCTCGCAGTGGGGGAGGGGCACTCGAGCCCAGCCGGCGACGGAGAGAGGTGGGGTAGCACTTCGTGCTTCAGGAAAGGACAACGGGAGCGTGGGAGACTCTAAGTGTGCTGAGAGACGAGACGGGAGATAAAGTGGGCACTTGCGACAGAGGCCGCGGCAGATACATGGAGAAGCGTGCATAAGGTACTTCCATTTGCCGGCATTCCTTGATCACAGATCTTTGTGTCCCCTTCATGGGGCCACTGCGAGATGGAAGGTGACGGCTGGTAACAGTGGGGCCGGGGAGCCGTCGGGGGAGAGGGACGCCAAAGAGGGAATCGAGGACTCCTCTTCACGAAACTGCAAGAGCCTCAAAGGGAGCCCACTCGTTCGCCAACGTGGCGCCAAGCGATGTGCTCGGATGTCCCGACGAGCGACTCCTGAATAAAAGAATTGCTCTGAAGCATGCTGTGCGGGGCTGTCGCTTTTAGCAGCAACCCACAGCATCCCTTCGTAGTGAAGAAGAAACGACGAGGCACAAGCCTGGCCAATCACCTGTCCATGCTTGCAACCAATTTGGAAGAAGTCGACGACAGCTGACCAACAGAAAGGCGCAGCAGACAACAGCGTCCTACAACAAGTCTGAATAAGATGGAAAACCTGTCTCCGCCTCCGTACCCATCATCTGTCCGATGAAAAACTGTTCACCGTCCTCACATCCGCTCAGATCTTGCACCGTTGAAGCCATCTCCAGTCACCGTCTTGCTGCAGCCAGTCACATTCATTGGAAAGTGCTCACTGCGGCTGGAGTTGTTCACAAATCTGCTGTGACTTTCTGTGAGAGTTTCACAATTCCGATGGTTCTTTGGCGACGCGACATAGGGCAACACCGCAATCGAGATCGCTCCTCCTCGTACTTCTCTGCCATGCGGCACACACGGCATATTTCAGCCCCTGCTCAACCGGTCACGCTTCTCTTTCACTCCGTTCTCCAGGTTATGCTTCACTTTTCCAGAGGTTTGAACCACGTACAGTATGAAGAAACGTGACCACAATAGTCGAGCACAAAAAATATAGCTGGGACATCCCAGAGAGGCCTGTGTCGAGCAAGATGGGGGCGGGAAAGAGGGGAAACTGATGAGAAACACTTTCTGCGTGGAGCATGAGACTATGCAGCTTAGGAGGAATCGAGACCAACCAAAGCACCCCCTCAGAAGGGTCACCATTGTGGGATGAATGACGTTGGTTAAATAACCAGTAAATGGCGACCGACCGTAGACGCACGATAAAGCGAACGCTATCACCTTAGAGGCGAGGAAGAAAAACCTTTGTTCGTGCAACATCCGATGGGGAGCCGGGGGTGCCGACGACGGCGAACCCCGGTCCCATGGTGCTTTTATTATCAGACGGTAAAGGGGCGGGGTCGATCGACCGAGCGATCATAAAGATCGAATAACCACCAAAATAGAGACGATAAAAGAAAGGACAGATATACAAGACGGAAGTAACCTCCCAAAGGGCGAGCCACAAGTCAGTTCAACCCTCCACGTGAATACTGACCAGTCAGGGGGGCTACCGGGCCCAATATCCGAATATTAAGGAGATATGCTACAACCATGGCGGATGTATTCGCGCGAAACGCCAGGACATCCGCGGCAGGAACGATGCCCTCGCGGTTCAGGGTCTTGCGGACCTTTCTTGACAGTGTCCAGGCCTCCTTATAGGTGGTGTAGTGCGCCAGTGAAACCTTTCCGACGAGCGCGGCACACCAGATCACGCTGTGGTCGCCCATGGTGTGACAGTCGCGCCCGATAAACAGACCACCAAGGAAGGAGGTCGGCCGCACACGCAACCTCTCACGTAGCAACCCCAAGAGCTCTAGCTCAAATTCGGTGCCCCCTTTCCGCTCAGCAGCAGCGCCGTCAGTCGCGCTCCTGTACTCCATCTCCGTCTCGACGGCAAGTCGCAGGAGTCGGTGGTCAACTTCATGAGATGTGTGCGGAGGAAATAGTACATTTTGTCGGGGTCAATCCCAAGTATTAGACTTAGCACCTCCGAGCAGTGATGCTCAATGGTGCCGGGCTTGCCAGCCATCCGCGTCGCGTCGACTACCGCCATGCGGTCAGCGAAATGGGTGCGTTCTAGCACGTCTCCCCCGCCAGAAACGTCTTGAAGCGTCCCGGAGTTTGCGTCGAGCAGCGCCTGCTGGTTATTCGGCCACCGGGTGCGCTTGCATCCCCGACAAGGTTGAGCAGCGGTGGCACCCTTGTGGCCAAGCTGGCAGCATTGCGCGGCGAACTCGCAGATTAGCATCAGTCGCACAGGACGACGGGCGCCGTGCACGGTGACGCCGTCGCGCAGGAGGGCGTCAAACAGCGGCAGATGCGTCTCCATCATTTCAGCCAGCTCGTCGTTCTTGTCGTCGTCACAGGGGAAAGTTCCGGACAGGATGGTATTGGCGGGGCTATTTGGGTGCGCATGATTGAAAATTGAAGCCACAATTTTCACCGTCCCCGGGTCGCCGCCCTTGTCCAGGCCGATGACGATGCGCACGTCCGGTTCCGAGCTCGGTGGGGAGTCGGGAAGGGAGACGGCAGCACAGATAGGGCCTTGATCAGCGGACTGCGTTTATTGTGCTTCCCACAAAAACTGGACCCTATTGCATCAGCATCCGATGCAAAATCGCTGTTTCATTGGCTCAGAGGGCGGTGCATGCCGATGAAGCGGATAAAGCGGATCCAGTTTTTGTGTAAGCACCATAGCAACCCTACAGTACTCTATTTACAGTATCCGCAAGTGATTGCAAGATCGTTCATGAACCAATGGGAAGCCTGTTCTCAAGTGGCGTTCGTTTATTGGTGACAGCACGCAGTCCTGTCGTGGTCCAGCGCGGCAATCCAACGGAGACACCAAGGTCGCTGTCAGTGTGCGCTGGGAGCAGATGTTGTCCCGAGGTCGGGGAGCTGACGTGGGCGGCAGACTCTTACTGGTGCGGTGGGTGGCCACGACGGCTACGACGACATCATTTTTTCGAGGAGCGTCGGCGCGCCGTGCCGCGGCCCCTCGCCCGCGGCCCCGTGCTTGCCAACCTGCGGCTGCGAGCGCTATTGGCGTTTCTTGGCCACCACTCGACCCCGTCGTCTTTTTTTGGGCGGGCGCCGGCCCCGGCCCAACTCGTGTTCTTTGAGCGGTGTGGAGCACTTCTCCGGGGCTTTCCACCCCCCTTCAGTTCGTGCCCCTCTCACGCCCTTTTCTCTCCTTCCTCAGTCCCCTTCCCCTCCAATCCTACCACCTCTGGCACCATGCCGCTCCTTCACGGCGCCCTCGACATCCACATTCGCTGTGGGCGGTCCATCTGGGACCCGTCCACCCGCTCTGCGCGGCAGCGCCTCGCCGCGCGCCTCTCTGGCCCCGCCCCCCCCTCGCCATACGTGACCGTGTCGGTCGGCCCGCGGCGGCTTGCCAAAACTGCCACCGTCGACGATGGCGTCGCGCCCGTCTGGGACTCCCACACCTTCGCGTTTGTCGCGGATGAGGTGACCGAAATCGAGTTCCGCGTCAAGGGCGGCGGCAGCAGTGGTGGCGTCCTTGGCGTTGTGGGCGGCGGCGCGCCGCTGGCGCTCGGCCGCGTTGGCATCCCCGTCGCGCGACTGTTGGCCGAAGGCACGGTCGCGGGGGAGTTTGCGCTCGGTGGCAAGCGCGACGCGCTGGCGGGCGGCGCCGGCGCGTCCAAGGTGCGTGGATGGATCACCGTTTCGATTGCGTTTTCGCGGTGTGATTACGCCGCGGAGGAGCGCGCCGGCCGCCCCATGGACGTGCCGCGGTGCTTCTTCCCCCTACACACGGGGCCAGCCGCGGGGACGGTGCGGCTGTACCAAGATGCGCACGTGCACGCCGGCATGCTGCCGACGGTTGTGGACGGCAACGGCGCGCTCGTGACGGTCGGCCGCCCCGCGTGGGTCGACTTGTGGGCGGCGCTCGATAGCGCGTCGGTCGTCATTTACATTGCCGGCTGGGCCGTCGACGCGGGCCTCAGGCTCGTCCGAGAGGCCACTCCAGCGGACGGGGGGGGGGCAGGGGGGGCTGGACTCCCGTCGGAAACGCTTGGGGAGCTGCTCAAGCGCAAAGCCTCGTCGGGTGTGCGCGTCTGCGTCATGGTTTGGGATGAGCTGGCGAGCATGACCGTCGCCGGCGTCGGTGTGTCTGGTGGCCTGATGGGCACGGGTGACGAGGCACTGGTGGCCTACTTTCGGGGCAGCCGGGTGTCGGCAGTTGGCGTCAGCCGCCGGGATGACGGGACGAGCGGGATGTTTGGCGGGTTGGCCGTGGGGGGGCTGTGGACACACGTGCGTTGGTGGGGCGGGGCACGGGACGGGCGAGGACGCATTCAGTGCGGCGGTGCTGTGACCGTGGTGGTGGGGTCGGCAGAGTCAGAGGGTGGGGGCCGGTTAACTTTGACCGGCGTGGTGTCACTGGCTTCTAGACTGGCTGTTTCTGACGTTGGACTCTTGGCGTGTCTCATTTCCCTCTTGTCTTGGCTCTGTTGTTGCTCCTCGTGACCTTTTTCTCCTTCTCTGCTTTCTGCGCATCACTCCACCCTCATCCACCTGCACAGCACCAAAAAACGGTCATTGTGGACTCCCCCCCCCCCCCCCCCCCCCCCCCCGCCACCCCCCCCCCCCCCCTCATCACCCGCCAGGCATCCCCCACCTGACCGCCTTTGTCGGCGGCCTCGACTTGACGACTGGCCGGTGGGACACGCCCCAACACTCCCTCTTCCGCACGAAAACGACCTACCACGCGGATGACTTTCACCAAGCGTGCCTCGCCGGCGCGTCGCCAGCCTACAGCCCGCGGGAGCCGTGGCACGATATCCACGCCTCGGTCAGCGGGGCGCCGGCAGTCGATGTGATGGCCAACTTTACGGCCCGCTGGGCGGTGCAAGCAGGCCAGCCGACGGCGGTCGCGCCGTTGTCGCAATTTGCGTTGCCCGGCGCGGGTGGGTGGGAGCAGCCCGGCATGGCCACGTGGGGTGCCCCTGGTGTGGTCGGCCCCGCCGGTGTCGCCGACGGGTGGCCTCCTGCTGGCGGCGGCGGCTTTGGCGGGGCGGGCCTGCCTTCGGGCGGCGAGTGGGGCGTCCAAATCTTGCGGTCCATCGACGGCCGCTCGGCGGGCTTTGGTGACACCGCCGCCGTCGCGGCGCGGGAAGGCGGCGAAGCGCTGTCAATGAAAAAGGGGCGGTGGGTCGACGACAGTATCTACCGGGGATACTTATGGGCCATCCGTGGCGCACAGCGCTTCGTGTACATCGAGAATCAATACTTCATGGGCTCCTCCCACGCGTGGCAGCCCAAGCCGTCCCACGCCGTGGACCAGCTCATCCCCATGGAGTTGACGCTCAAAATCTTGCACAAAATCCGTGCCCGCCGCCCTTTTGCCGTCTACGTCGTCATCCCGTTGCAGCCCGAAGGGACGTCCCCCGCCGCCGTTGAGGAAATCCTCTTTTGGCAAAGCCAAACCGTGCGCGCCATGTACACCCGCATCGGTGCGGCATTGGACGAGGTGTACGGGCCGGTGGGGAGTGGCGGTAGCGGTGTCGGCGGACGACCGCTGCCGACCGACTACCTCCAGTTTTTTTGCTTGCTCAACAGGGAGAGCACTCAGCACGATCCACAGGGTTTTGTGGCCGCGCCCTCCGGGTCGGCAAGCGAAGCGCCCGCGCGACACCGGCGAGGTGCCATTTACGTACGCTTGGGTGCCAGGATGTGTGGTACCACACGGTGCCACTCTGCGTCGTCGATGGGTTTGTGGGGGGGTCCCTGCCACCTGGTGCTTCTTTTTTATGCTGCGCCCTGTGGATGGTGCCGTCCGGGTGCCTCGGGAGGCCAACCGCTGACACTTCGACTCCCTTTGCGCTCCCGCCTACCGCACCTCTTGTCACTTTCCACCTCCCTGGGGTGCCTTGTCCACTCATCCTTGCGGTTCCTCCAACAGGTACACTCCAAGATGGCCATAATCGACGACGAGTTCCTCATCGTCGGGTCGGCCAACCTCAACGACCGGAGCATGTCGGGCGCCCGCGACACGGAAATTGCAGCCGCGGTGCATCAGCCCGCCCACTCACGGGTGCGGCTGGTCCCCGGTACCCCCGCAAGGGGGGAGGTGCACGCCTTCCGCCTGTCCTTGTGGGCGGAACACGCGGGGGTGCTCGAGACGGTCTTCCTCGGGCCGGAAGACCCGGCCTGCGCGCGGCGGCTGCGGGCCATTGCGGAGGCCAACTGGGTGGATTATATGGAGCCAACCACGGCCGACGCGGTCAGAGACCTTCGGGGGCATCTCGCACCCTACCCTTACGAAGTCGACGCGGCGGGGGGGGTCACGCCGCGGGGCGTGCGGTTGCCGGACCTACCCTTCCGGGTCATGGGGCGGGACTCGTTTTTGCCAAACACGCTGACGACCTAAGCGCGCGGAAGGGAGGTGGTCCATGGAGGTCATTCTCGTTTGTGCCATGGCGCGCACCTCATGTCGCCGGTGGGCGCCGTGCGGGTTCATCAGCCGCTGCGCCTCAACGTCGCGAGTGTGGGGGGGTGTGGTGCGCAGCGCTGCTGGCGGTTCACGCGGTGCCGCGGGCACGGAGGTGGATGCAATGGCCGACGCTGACGCCGATGTTGAGATGGTTGGCAGCCTGCTGACGACGGCCACGCCCCCTTTCCCCCCTTAACGCCACGTCCGAGTGGGAGGCCGTCCCTTCTCTCCTCGGCTGGGCAGCCGCCCTCCAATCATCTGAGCGGTGGGGTCTCCCTCCGTGTGCCTGAAGTCTCGCCCTGGCAGCGTCGCCGTCGGCGCGACCGTCGACGTGCCCACCACGGCGGCTGTGGCCGCCGCAGTCACGTGCGTGCTCGTGTACCCGCAGGGGAAAGTGGCGTGATAGTAGGTTGGGCGGGAGGTGAGGTGTACGGGGGGTCGGCGCCTGACCAGCCCTGGCACGTGGCAATCGTGCTCTGCTTTTTTAAGACGACTGGCGTAATAAATATAGTATCACACACAAACAAGGCGACGTGGCCGCCATGCGTGCTATGACTATCGCAGGCCACAGCACCCGCTCTCTTGTTTGACAACCCGCACCGCCGTCGCGATGCACGTCGCCTCCCGTGCCCTACGCGCCTTCCGTTCCTGTCGATGCGGCCCGCGCCGCGTGGCGCTCAAAGAGCCGCTGTGGCCCCCACACCAATCTCGTGCGCCCGCTTCGGTGATGTGCACGTCCGGACACCGCGCGTGCCCGTCGCGGGCCCAGTCGCTGTCGCTGTGATAGCCTCGACGCATGCCGCGCGCGTCGCCTCAACCACCGCACAGGCCAGCACCTCCTTGGCCGTCGCTCCCGCGCTGGGCGGCGCGGCGCCGAGGCACAGACGCCCCCTCAGGGGGTCGTCGGCGTGGGACACACGACTGGTCCGGCGCGCCCCCCCAAAAGATGCGAATACCCCCACACAACGTTGCATCGACGACCGAGCCCGTCATGGCAGCCGCCCTGCCGCGAGCGCTCGCCTCGCCCAAGCGGCTCCCAATGCCCGGCGCGCGTCGCCCCGTCGGGCGGCCGCCCGTCCGACCCAGTTGGCGGCGAGCGCCACCCGCCTGGCACGTGGCGGCCTGCGCGCCACCGACGCCCGCCGCGTGGTGCGGGCATCCCCCCACGGCGCGGGCGGGTGAAACGCCCCACGGGCGGAGCGGGCAACGGGGACGCCTCCCCACACCGCCGGCCGGCACCGAGCCGCGGGGCGGTCACGAGGGAGAAAACAACCCCGCCGCGCGGGCGGCGGCGCGCGGGCGGCCGACTCGCGGCCGACCGCGCCTGCATCGCCGGCATGGGCGCCTCGCCGCGCAGACGCAACCGGGCCACCGCGGCGGTCGACGGCGGCGCGGCAGCGTCGCCGACTGACGGCCGCCCGCGTGCGCGCGTGGACGCCGTGCGGCCGATCGACGCCGCGCACGCACGCGGCAGCCGGCACAGGGGCGTCGCCCGTGCGCACACTTGCTGCGGCAGCGGTAGCCGCCGCCGCCACCGCCGCCGCCGACGCCAATGGTATTTCATTGCCGCTGCCGCCACCGCCAACGTCGGGCGGCGCGGCGCACATGCTGCCGCTGCCCGTCACCTCCCCCCCCTCGCGGCCGCCACGGCCGCCGCCAAATCACCCGAGGATCACCGACCGCGGCGAGAGCGGCTGCGGCCGCGGGCCCCGCAGCGGCAGACACTCGCCGCAGGCTCGCAAAACGGCCGGAAGTTACCGCACGAGCGCTGTGGAGGCGGGTGCCCACAGCAGGGAAAGCCGATCCTCAACCGACGAGGCCAACCGGTGGAGGTGGGTTGGACAATATGGGCGCCGCACCGTAGCCGCCCCGCCCACCCCGTGGTCGGCAGGGTGGTCGACACCGTCGGCGTGGCCATGCACGCCACCCCGAGCGCCTGCGCGGGGGTAGGGGGGGACGACGATGTACGCGCCGCAGAAGCAGCCAGCGACAATTGCGAAAGCCACTGGGGAGCGGCACATCCAGCGGCCGACGAAATGGCGCGCATCGGAAGCGATCGCCGTCAAATGCCGTCATGGAGCCATCGTCCGCAACGGCCGCCAGCCGAGGGGCGAGCAGGGAGGAGGGAGGGTGCGGGCGGAGCGCAGACGACCATGCGGCAGGCCTACCGCGTGAACTCCTCAACGTGTGTTGTAGGGACGCTGCAGCGGCGTAACGTCTGCGCCGGTTGAGTGGGGTACAGCGTGGGGCGGTTCGGGGTCAGCGTCGGCAGTCGTCAGCGTCGGTAGTCGTCAGCTTCCCGAGCGCCACCCAATCGAATGGCTTTCTTGCGTGCGAAGACGTGTTCATCGACGACGAGCCGATGCAGCTCGTGGGGTGGTCAACGCGCCGGGTCGGCACAGCAGGCTGCTTCGTCGTTGCGCTGCTGCAGCTCAGCTGAGAAGCGTTTCAATCCGCTCAGACCACTCCCGAGGATCTGTGGCGAACGCCGCCTGGTGGCGACCAAGGCCATGGTTGAGCACAACAGCGTTGCCCTCTGGGCGACGTCTGTTGACGTTGGAGGTTGGCGGCTCTTGAGGACCCTTCCGCTACACACACAAAACTCACGTGCGGCTGTCGTCGGGACGCAATTAAATTGGAGTCCACGGATGATGCGTCGGACTTGGTCATGCACCGCACCTGATGCGTTCGACTAGTTCAATTCCACCCCCCCTACACCTCGGAAACGGCAATACAGCTCAGCTGGATGCTGTAAGAAATCGAGGCTTCCATGAACACACACGGCCGGCGCACCACCACTCGCTTCCTTCCGAAGCGGCTTCTCGAAGGCTCCAAGACCTGCCCCAGTGACAGCATTCCAAGCCGTCTATTCCCGCCACGTCCCTGGGCCACTGTTCACGGCGGCTGCCGGCGGCCGCCGCGTCGGCCACCGGCGGAAATGGACGGCCGCCGAACAGCGGGGGGTGTCTTGCCACCGAGAGCCCTTTCTCCGACCCCTCTTGTCCCGCCAGCCGTGGGGGGGTCCGAATCAGACCCGCCAGCGCGGCGCCCCGCGGGCCAGTCCCGTGCTTGTAACCGGCCCTTCACAGGCAGTGCGTGTCGCCTTATCAGCCTCCCTCGTTTTGGCAGGTCGTGTGCGCCTACGCGCCGACGACACGCAGCCCGAGGTCGGTAGCTTGGTTTTAGACGGGCAGGGTCCGGTGTTCGAGGTACTGGCTGCGGCGCAGAGTTGCTGGACGTCGTTGGTGGGTGGGAGCTTCTTGCCCTTCGCCGCCTCGGCAGTTGGGTGACTGCTCTCTTTCTGTTGGTGTTGCTCAAGGCATTCCGGGTGTCAGTGAGTCGACGAGCTTTGCCGACCGTGCACCTTCAACGCCCAGCTTCTCTCTGCTCAACCCGCTCCTTGCTTGCTTGCAGCGGCATCCCGCCAGCCTCCCGTGCCGCGGCACTCTCCACCCGTTGAGCGTCTCCTCCTGCCGGCCACCATGTTTGGCGGTTTCCCCGGGATGGGCGGTATGCCTGGTGGTATGCCCGGCATGGGCGGTATGCCGGGTATGCGCCGCGGCCCTGCTGCGGACACCACCAAGCTCTACAAAACGCTGGGGGTGGGCAAGGACGCGGACGCTGCGCAGCTGAAGAAGGCTTACCGGAAGCTGAGCCTGAAGTTCCATCCCGACAAGCCGGGTGGTGACGAGGAGAAGTTCAAGGAGATTACCCACGCGTTTGAGGTGCTGAGCGATGAGGAGAAGCGCAACATCTATGACGATTATGGGGAGGAGGGCCTGTCCCAGCACCAGAGCGGAGGCGGCGGCGGCATGGACCCAACCGACGTGTTTGCGGCCATGTTTGGCGGCGGCGGCGGGAGGTCGCGGGGACCCCGGAAAGGGGAAGACGTTGTGCACCGGCTGAGCGTCTCCCTCAACGACTTGTACAATGGGCGGACGTCCAAGCTTGCCATTGTGCGTAACCGGGTGTGCAGCTCCTGCAACGGCTGCGGTGCCAAGGACCCTAAGCTCGTCACCACGTGCCGCAGCTGCAATGGTGAGGGCGTCAAGATCCATCACATGCAGATTGCCCCTGGTATGGTGCAGCGCGTGCAAGCCGAGTGCAACGTGTGTGGTGGCGTGGGCAGCACCATTGCGCCCAAAGACAAGTGCACAAAGTGTGGCGGCGACAAGGTGGTCAAGGACCGCAAGGTCCTTGAGGTCCACATCGCCCCAGGTATGCAGAGCGGTCAGAAGATCACCTTCACCGGGGAGGCCAATGACAACCCTGGCCTCGTCCCTGGCGACGTGGTTGTCATCCTGGAGCAGACCGAGCATCCGTTGTTTGTCCGTAAGGGTGCCAACCTCATCATGGTGAAGGAGATTTCGCTGGTGGACGCTCTCTGCGGTGTCTCCTTCACCGTGCAGCAGCTGGACGGCCGTATCCTGCACATCCAATCGTCGCCCGGGACGACCATCAAGCCGGACTCGATCAAGTCGGTGCCCAACGAGGGCATGCCGACGTGGAAGCGGCCGTACGATAAGGGCTTCCTCTTTGTTCGTTTCAAGGTCTCCTTTCCTACGGCCATCAACGCCCAGCAGGCCCACGCGTTGGTGTCTGTGCTCGGACCACGGACGCCGCCCATCCCGCCGCCTGAGGGCTTTGAGGTCGAGGAATGCCCGCTGCTGGACTTCAGCGAGGAGCACGCGCGCCAAACGCAGAATGGCGGTGGGGAGGCGTACGACGAGGACGACGGCGAGGACGGCCGGCCGAGGGTACAATGTGCGCAGCAGTAGGAGCGGGGCGTGCGCGCCGCGTGTTGCGTTGGTCGTCGAGTGCCTATGTGGTCTTCACTTCTTCCCCTTTTTTGTATGATTCATGTGCTGGATGTGGATCAACCTGTAGCATAGAGTGCGTCCCACGAGAACAGGTCGTCATCTCTCGGCCGACACATCTCCGCTCAGCTTGCTCTGCACCAGGGTGTACCAAGGGCAGACCATAGCATCTGAAGTCGTGTGTTTGCCGGTCTCGCACTTGCGATGTTGCTGTTCGGCTTGCCAGAGCAGTCCATTGTGCACGCATCTGCAAATCGCACGAAAACCAGGGTACTGCAGCAGGTTCTGCTGACCACACAACCTTGGAGAGCACGGTGCCCAAACGCGCATTGCCTCTTTAGGCGCACCCGGTGAGACTCTGTGAGCATCGAGACAAGGCCATCCCTGTCCGTCCGCCACAACCGCGGGCGAGCCATGGACGAGACCCGAGGCGAACGTATCACGGTCGCCAAACGGCGAAGGTAACGTGACTGGATGCCGCAACCCCTCTTTGCAACTGACAGCTGGCACGGCATGAGCCCTCGGCAACAACATAAAACCTCCACGAACGACACAAAAATAAACACCGCAACGGTTGCCCCTATCGGGGCACACACGACTCACTTGCTGAGGCGCAGCCCAATGTACACACCTCCTGCGATATCAAAAACCAGCACAAACCGCGACGCGATCCCAAGTGACCAACAAGGGGGTCAGCGTGGAACACGGCAGATGTCAGTCGCACATTCGATACGAGGTCGACAGGGGTTCATGAACCTGCTCCAGCCAAACCCTCAACCCTCACGCGCCACACGACACAGTCACGCACCCAAGACGACAAACGTACCCGTAAATGCGCTGGCAAACGGCATCTTGTACGCGAGCAGCCCAATGGAGCTGCGGAAGCGGCTGCCGTCCAGTGCCGGACTCAAATCCTTGGCCATTTTGTCCCACCCTACATGTGCCCAGCCGCGGTGAGACATGTATTGCAGGACAAGCACCTCCCCGCCGACAACGACCATCAGCAGCCGCCCGAGCTTCCGCAGACAAAAGCCCGTCGCGATGCCGAGCGCGCAGCCAAACGACACTTGCTCCCCGATGGGACCCCAAAACGACTTTTGGACCTCCGTATTTAACTCCACCGTCGGCGTGTACGCCGCGCCCGCGGGGGGGGGATGGGGGTAGGCCGGGTCCGTGCCCACGACCGCCGCCTCGGCGACCGCGGCGGCGGCACCACCGCCGGCGGCGGCACCCGCCGTGGCCGCCACCAAGCCCGTGCCGTAGCGGACCGCCACCGTTCGTCCACCAGTGACCGAGCGGGTGGCGGAGGGCATCGGCGGGGTGACGGTGCGGAGCATGGCGCGGAAGATGATGCCCGCGCGGGTGGCCAGGCCTGCCGCGGCACCAATGCCGGCTGCCGCCGGGGGCGACATCCTCATCGCCGTCATCACGAAGCGATTAGGCAACGGCACCAACGGGGGCAGATCCTGCCGGCGCAAGGGGCGGGGAAGGGCGGGGCGACGCTTAAAAGTGGCACGAGCGTGATGGGGGGTCGGACCGGAGTCGACCGCGGACAAGTGGGTCACGACGTCTCGTATGGATCGGCCTGCCAGCGCCAATTTGTGTGCAAGGCATGTATGGGACTTTGGGTGGTCAATTTCTTTGTTTTGCACGCACGTCCATGTGCCTTGTGCCCAAGCAGCTCAAGCAAGATGCAATCATTGACGAAGCGCTTTGCTTCGGTCTTGGTCCCTGTGCATTGACCGACACCATTGCTACCATTGATTGCTACCACCTCTGGCAGATTCGCAGAAACGCGGCTGCATGCTCCCCGCTCCCATGGCCTTCTCTCTGCACCCCCAACCCCCGCCACTGCTGCCGCATCACGCATTGCTTGGCTTGGAGTTCACCCCCATGGTTCCTCGGTGGAGCCCCTGCTTGGGGCGATCAAAGATCCCCCTCGAAGCCCCGAGGGGGGGGGGGCGACGACGGTGGCAGGTTCCCCAACCGTGCGCCGGTGACGCGGGCGATGGCTGCTGATGCTTCGGCACCGCGACCATCATTCCCGGCCTCCCTCCGCGGCTTCCTTTCATCGACCTCCGTGCAGCGGCAGTGGGCATCAAAGCAACCCGCCACCTCGACGCCTTGCGGTAGGTGGTGGCGAGCCCTGTCGGCCCTGTCCTTTTCATCGCCCCCAGTACCTTGGCGTTGGTGGTGTTCCGCCCTCGAATGGAAGGACTGTTCGTCGGCGGTGAGGAGGGGTAGGCCCGCGGCGCGGGGTGTCCCACCGCCCTCCTCAATCCCCATCCTCCTCTCTCGCCGCGGCCGCCTTGCCGCGAACCGGGGGTGGGCCGCGGACGGAAACGCGTCGCCGCCGCCGACGACGCCAGTGTCACCGTCGCCGCTGCCGCTACCGCCAAAGCGTGGGCGGCCGGCTAGGGCCTGCCGCCCATGCTGACCAAGCGGGCCGAGGTGGCCGCCAGCCACCCGACCGCCGTGTGCTCAGCTTGATTCGGTCAACATCCGGGCAAATTGCCACAAACAGCCTTCCAAGGGCCCACGGCCCGCCGGCAAAAACACTCAACTGTCGCAGAAAGACGATTAGTGCCGTGGAAAAATAAAAAAGAGAAAAACAAAAATAACAAAAATAACATGACCGTCGCGACGCTGGCCCTGGCCACCCGCCGCCGCCAAGGATGGTCACGCCGCTGCTGCCGCTGCCACCGGCGTGGCGCACAGCGGAAACCCCCCCCCCCCCCCCCCCCCCCCCCCCCCCCCCCCCCCCCCCCCCCCCCCCCCCCCCCCCCCCCCCCCACCCCCCCCCCCCCCCCCCCC
>Ga0209093_1000291_pt1 | contig 26366 bp, 30 predicted proteins | sample SidtaG_4_FD_187450 | JGI IMG/M metagenome (GOLD analysis project Ga0209093, IMG submission 187450) | Marine algal microbial communities from Sidmouth, United Kingdom - Sidmouth_Male1 metaG (SPAdes) (version 2) | ecosystem: Host-associated > Algae > Red algae > Unclassified | place: Sidmouth...
TCCCCATCGGATGTTGCACGAACAAAGGTTCTTCTTCCTCGCCTCTAAGGCGATAGCGTTCGCTTTATCGCGCGTCTACGGTCGGTCGCCATTTACTGGTTAGTTAACCAACGTCATTAATCCCACAAGCACGACACCCAAGACAACCCGGCACAAGCGCACGAATATTGCGGGTGCGAGGAGACTCGGCGGGGGTGTGTCGCCCGCCCTCGACGCGGGTAAGGCCACGCCCGGGATAACCCCCCCGACGGGAGCCGGGATAGTGCCTGGGGGGCAGCCATGCTCCCCAGAGTGGTCGACAGACGCCGGCGCCACACTTTCGGACCCCGAAGAGGACATCTTGGCCTTGGTCGGGGACGCCTTGACCTTGTCCTTGGCCTTGGTCCGGGACGCCTTGACCTTGTGCCCGCGGCCCCCGCCAACGCCGGACCTCCTTCAGGGTACAAGGTGGGAACTGGGGATGGTGGGCCTTGTGATTAGTCCCACGGGGATATGGTGTGCACCAGTGGAACGAGACAAGGGGGGGGACTCATGTGCGGACTCTCCCGCACCTGGGAGGGCACCCTCATCCACGCTCTTACATTGGACAACCAGCCCACCAAGACGCGGCGACCCTCCTCCCCCCAAGGTTCACCCACGCGCGGGGAACCGGTCGGCCCCGAAACCGAGACGGGGGTAATCCGGGCACCCACGCCATCCCACGAGACCCACGGGACACCGAAGGGTCGTGACAAGGCGCCGGTAGGGGAACCGCCTGGGCTGTCCCGGGACGGTTCACGCTGAGAAGGGAGCTATGTCGCATTACCCGGCCCGGTCCGGACCCCCTTACTGGCCAGGAGGTCTATGGGTCGCCGGGCGACGCGGATGACGAGTCACGCCCCGGTTCGGACAAGGGGCGCTGTCCTTGCTTGTTATGATCTTGGTTGATTGTGGATCGTTTGCAATTGCATGTCAATTGCTTGAATTATATGTTTTACAGTAGGGGGGCCCACTGGTATAGATCCCCAGATCTCCCCTTGGGGAGACTTCTGTGTGGGATTCGGGGCCATGTGAGCCTGCTTGCTCGGATAGCGTAAGGGGACATCGGGGCGCTCGTGGCCCGGCTTCCCCACAAACGAATAAATGCGTTCTCACCTCCTTCCTCCCTCTTTGCTCCTTCGGGTGCTTTCCTAGGTGACCGTGTCACCGGGCGAGACTAGAGCAAGGGTGTGCGGGCGGGTTACCTCAGCTGGGCAGTTGTCCCTATCTGCTTCTGTGGGCTGGGGTGACACGGCGTTTTATGCGACACGCGGCGGGAGAGGGTAAGCTGAGCGGCCATCAGCTGGGAGGACAGCGCCGAGAGGTGCTCCTCCGTCAGGACTAGTTCTTCGATGGCGCCTATACAGGCGTCCTGTTTGACCGTCAGGGTGGGCGCGCCCGACGAGTCGCTCAGGTGGGATGCCAACGACAGCCAAGTAAACATGAAGGCGCCCACCTTGGTGGGGCCCGCCGCAAAACGCGAGCGCAGAGCCGACTCAAACATGTCTACCGCCGTCGGCGAGCCTCCGAAGAAAAAGACGTCGACGTGGACGGCGATCGCAAGCGCCAGCACGCCAGCCTCGTGGCGGGCGAAGTGCGCATGGTCCACCGTGGAGCGTGCCACCGACAGCGAGCGCATGAGGACCAGGACGCTGCCGTATCACCGGCGGGGGGGTCGGTCCTCCTGTACAAAAACGTACGGAGACGCTGCATGACCACCGCCGGTGCGCACGCCTGCGGCGGCGGCTGGACAAAGACGGTCGTCGGGCTGTCGATGGCGCAGCTCCCGGCGGGTGACAAACGCACGGTGCTCCGATCGCCTGGAGCGCTGCAGCACGGCGCCCCCCGGCGTGTCGGGGTTTGCAAGGGCGGTGAACAGGGCTTCTCGGGAACGCCCCAGGCACCTCTTTCGAGCGGCGCAGGGGGGGCAAGCCTCGTGGGCCAGTGTCTGATGCAGCGCGAACAAGGCGGCACATGTGCGTCCCGGCGTTGTCGACGGGGGCCAGCGCCGCCCACTCGGGCGCCGCTGGGGAGGCCGGCGCGGTCGGGGACGCCACAGGAGACGTGACCACAGAGCAAGGGGCGCACGGCGCTCCGCAGGCCTCGATGTTGAGCGCCATCTGGGCGTCGACACGCGCCAGACGAACGGAGAGCGGGGCGCCAAAAGAAAACGGCTCGGTGACCCGGGAGACCTAGAAACTGTGCAGGCCGTGGCCATAGTCCACTGAGTCGGCTGCAGTCCCGGGGGAGGCTCCGAAAAGGGCGGCTGCCTGGCCGGCGGAAGCGCGGACACGGCTCGACCCGCGACCACGCGTGCGCCCTGTCCACACCGGACCCGCGGGCAGCGGGGGCGGCGGAGACCCGTCGCGGCGCAGTGCGTATCGGGCACAAGCCAATATTGAGGCGGACGCGTCGGCGGCCGGCACCGAGTGGACCAAGTGGGCGACCCCGTCCGAGGCGTATGACACGTTGGAGCTGCCAGACGCCGTCGCGTCGGCCTCCAGCAGGGTCAGCGGAGCGGGGGGCGCGGTGTCCGCGACAAGGCGCACCCAGATGCCCGACTGGAAGACAGAGCGGTTGCGGTGTTGAAGGCGCGCGAGATCCTTGGCCACTGCCATGTCCATGACGTGCGCCGGTCCGCGCCACAACCCGTGGTAGAAATTGAACCCCTCGGCCCGAGAATACACCATGTCCCCCACCGCCCAGACGCAGGATGGCACGTTGGTCGCGTAGCGCGCCAGCACGCGGCGCAGAGAGCCTTCGGCCTCTGCCTGCGCGTGCGCGACCCAGGCGGCATGCAGGAGGGACAGGGACGTCCGCAGGGCGTCGTTGTCCTCCACCGGGCCAGCACCGAGGGCCGGCCGCCCGTCCATGAGCGCCGCCGACAGGTGTGGCGCCATGTCGCGCATCAGCTGAAACGGGGACGCGCCGCTGTGTACGCTCAGGTTGTTCTCGGACAGGAACGCGGCGTCGAGCAGCTCTTGCATGGGCGCCGCTGGGAATTCCCCCGCAACCGACGCACTATCGACTTGAGAACGGCATTGTGCCGCTCCACATCCTTGTCGGAGTGGTGGTCCTGGGCCGACTTGGACAGCGACGCAATGTTGAACTGCTTGGCCAGGGCCAGGAACAGGGAGCTGTCAAACTCCAGACCCGAGTCCGAGAGCATCGCCCGGGGAGCGCCGTGGTTTGGCAAACACCCCACCAGCACGACCCGAGTGAATGTCTCTGTCTCCTTTTCGGAAAAGGCTACCCCCTTGGACAACCGTGCGCCCACGTAGATCATGTGCAGGAACGTACTCAGCGGGGAAAGGAAGGCCTGGTCCACATCCAGTAGGTTGTTGAAAGGCAGCGACTGCGGCACGGACTCTAGCGTGCGCGATGGACGCGGCCCGTCACGCCGACACGTGTCGCACGCCAAGATCGCCTCGGCAACGGCAGGGAACACTGCCGCGTGCGTCTTCCGGCGGTCCCGCAGCAGGCGGATCAGGCGGGGCGCAGCGCTGAGCCAGTACTGCGTCTGCAGCTTGGACACAGCGCCGTCCAACCCGGCCGAGTCGTTGTCGAGGACGGCCGCCAGCACCGCTACCAGGGCGAATGCGGCGGACGGCGGCGGAGAGGGCTCGCGTCCGCACGCCCCGTGCCCGTGACGGGGTTCAACGTCAGGTGCCCCGCAGAGGAGAGGGAGAGGGCAACCGCGACACCGAGAGCGGAGATTTTCATGAAGCCCGCCGCCACGTCCAGAACCGCGACGAGGGACGCCAGCGAGCGGAGGCTGAGCAGCAGCGGCAAAGAGCCGGTCACCACCGAGACCGACACAAGGCAGCGACGGCCACCCAAGCGAATCGGTACGTCGAGACGTTCGACCGCCGGCTGGGAGGCCCCGCCGCCGACTGTAAATTGAGTCAGCCCGCTTGTGGAGCGGACGCCCGCCCGCTCGGCGGCGGGAAGCATCGTCAGGTAGTCTGTCATTTAGCCCGGCCCCGCGGCAGTGGTGGTGGCGCCCAGGTCGAGGATGACCGCGCCAACGTCCCCCGTTAGTGACGAGCAGGGGCTTATGAATCTGCAGATTGTCGGACCACTCCGGTAGACTCAACATTGGAATTTTTTGAATCAGATAAAAGCATTGCCGCATGTTCTTAATTACGGATAGGATATGTATCCGAAACCAAAACTGGTCGGATATGAATAAGAATAGGGACTCTATTCAGAGTATATCATATTCTGCAACACGTACGTCAGACAGAAAGTACTTGCCATGCTCATTGCCAAAACATTGCGAAGAGCGGGTGGTGGTGGAATGTGTGAACGCGACCTATGCGAGACCACGACAAGCACTGACCTCGCGACAGCCATTTCCAAGCAAGCTGCGCAAGCATCGTTGCCCATTTCGCTATCTTGGTTGGCCTTCACGGCTGCGAAGTGTTCTTCGTCGGACAGGCAGACCGTCAGCTGCCGCGCGCGACGAAAAACGAAAAATCGCCCAGTTTGCGAATCACCTTCGCCGTCGACGATGTGCCCTGAGTTGGCTTACTGCTATCCAGTATTTGTCTAACTTATTACTTCCTGTCTCGTTCCGGCTTCGAGCGTTCGGAGCCGCCTGGCGATTCAAGTTACCTGATGTGGTGGGATGCCTTTGTTTGAGGACTGGTAAGTTGTCGTAATTTTGTGTATCCCTTTCGGAGCCATTAAAACGGCAGTGCCATTCAGATAAGAATACGCATAATCGGGCTCGTTTTCCAGGAATCTGAGCTGGTCCGAGTATATCTATCCATTTTATCCGAGTGCCACTTTTTTCACGTAAGCCCCTGGTGACGAGTCCGTCGCGCCGTCGGATACCATAACCAGGTGGCACTGCTCCTTGGCGGCTTATGCCGCCTCGTCGCTGTCGCCGCCGCCACCCCGACAGCCGCCCCCGTTTTGACACACATCTAGCGGTTCACCGCCGCCACCAGTGCCCCCACCGCCGTGCGCCGCCTGAGCCGCGAGGCGCGTCCGACAGTCGCGGCGGATGTGGCCCGAGATTTTCACAACTCCAGTAGTCGACATCGTCTCCTTTGGGGTGGCGGAGCAGGCGCCGCGGATGCGGGCTCGGCGTTTTCCGGCGCGCGGCAAGCGCCTGGTGCTCGGTGTACGGAACAGCCATCATGACAGCCTCGGGCGCCGCCTTGAAGACGGCGCCCCCCCCCCAACGGTTGAGCAGCGCCGTGCAGATTGCGCCCTCCTCGGCACCGTCAGCGGTCTGCAGCGACGCGGACATGGTCGTGGAGGACGCCTGTTGGCTGGCATCGAGCCCTGCCTGGTCCAGAATGAGCGATGTCGCCTGCTTGCCTGGCTACGCGCAGCCGTACGTTCCGGGAGATAGAAACGGCGCTGATGCTTCCATTGCGTACAATTGGATTCTCTCGAAGGGTCGATCAGCCGTCGAATACTGTTGGCTCGCCATTGGATGAGTGCTGACTCGACGATCGACAAGTGGGCACGGTCAGTTACACCCTCTGAATAAAAAAGAAGCGGATGCTCATCTCATCTCCGGTTGAAGAATATCGCAGTCGACCCCACAGCGGGGAGGTTTTTGGCGCCCGCCGCTGCACGGAACCGCCACCAGCCCGCTGCTGGGCGCTTGGGGGAAGGGGGTGCGGGGCGTTTTTTGGCGCCTACCGCGGCGCGGCATATCCACGACTTTGCCGCTACGCGCCTTTTACGGCCCGACTGCTCCGTGTGGGCCTCTCGATGTTGGGTATTTTGGCCTGTTCTAGGCTGCCCGAGATGTCATATGTCTGTGCCGGGGATCTGAATGTGCGGGGGCACCCGCTGCGCAGCGACTCGCCACTCGCCGCTTCCGAGTTGCCCCGGGCGCGTCCACAAACGAGCGGTTGTGCGCGCCTCTTTCACGCCCTGGTAGCGGGTCGGTTTCCGCCGAGCTTGGAGCTCCTGGGGCGTCTTCTAGGCGGGGGAGCGGGGGGGTGCTCGTGGCCTCCCCGCACGGGCTGCCACATGTCTGGCAGCCACAATGCACCGTGCCGCTGCCTGAAGGGTGCTGTTGAGGGGCAATGGCACTGCGGTTTTTTTCGGCGCGGCGTCGCCGCGCGGTGCCGCTGAGACGTCACTGGATGCGTCATGTGGACGTGGGGCTGGGTGTCGCGGACCATGCACTGGTGCGGTGGCTGCGGGTGTGCTATGTAGTTGAGCTTTGGGGGGGTGGAGGCGTCGAGGGGTTCCCGTCCGCTCTTTTGGCGCGGGGTTTGCGCGTGCTACGGCGCTTCGGCGCTATGATGCCCCACCTGCCGCAGAGATCACTCTTACTGCGCTCCCAAAGCTCGGGCGCCAGGCTTCCGGGCGCTCTCTGGGGGTCTCCTGCTGTGCCAACTGTGGCGCAGCATGTCCTTATGTTCTATGCGGGCGGCTTCCTCCGCTGGTTTGCGGACTGCCCGTCATGCGCCCCCCACCCTCCGCCACTTCTTTCCCTGCATCTCCTTCCCGTGAACTCTCCTTCTTGTTTCTCTTTCCGACTGCCCCACCCCGCCTTACCTCCCGGACATGCCGCGCACCAGGCGCGATATGGGTCCGTCTACAGCCACGCCTCTGTCTAAAGTCAAGACCACGACTGTTGGCGACATCCTGTCCCGCTATTCTGTGCGAGTGTTCACTGTCGACAACGCCGGTATTTTATCGTCCACGACGGTGGCAGACCGAACTTTCGGCGTTCCGACGACTTCAGAGAGATCCCCAGCAGCCACGTCCGATGCTACCGCGGCGGGAGTCACGCCCGAGACCTCCTTCGTGGACGTCACGCCGGCGGACGCGACGGCAGCCGTCACACGGGCGGTCTCTGCAGCACTTTTCGCGCCGCCTCTCGCTGCGGCGGTCGTCATGCCGCAGGTTTCCACGGCAGTGCTCACGCCGCAGGTCCCCGCGGCGGTCGTCACGCCGCCGGCCGCCGCCGTAGTCGTCACGCCGCAGGTTTACGCCGCGGTTGTCACGCCTCAGGTCACCACGGCGGTCGTGACGCCGCCGGTTGTCGCTTCGGTCGGCACGCCGCCGGTTTCCTCTACGTCCGTCACGTCTTCTGTCGCCGAGGAGGCCATCGCGCGGTTGGTCGCAGATGCGGTCGGCACGCCGTGGCAGGCTGCGGCGTGTGCAATGGGCACCACCACCTCTACGTCCCCAACATCGGCAACAACTGCCATCCCGACGGAAGAACCGACGGTTCTTTCAACGGCTACCACGACTGGTCCCCCTGCTGCCACGCCTACGGCAATGTCAGCCGTCGCTGTGTCGACCGCCGAGGCCGCCGGCCGAAGCCCTCCTTTTGGCGGAGATCAGCGCCACGCCCCATTTGACGACTGCGGCTACCAAGACAGTGGCAGCGGCAGCGCTTGCGGCGGCAGTTACCTATGCTGGAGGCGCGGCTGCCCGTGCTCGGGCGCGTGCCACGACGAGCGGCATGTCGCCAGAGGCCCGCCGCGGCGGCAAGTGCCTGAGCGTCACTGTTGGTTCACGGAATTCTGTCAAGATCGTACCTGACACCGCCGCGTTAATTGGCCTGACGGGGAGAATCGACGACACTAACGCGGGTCCACGTTTCGCTGTGCGCGCCTCGGGCGTCTCGCCGGCAGGGGACTTGGGCTGGGCGAGCCTGTAAGGCGAGGAGAGGTACGTCGATCCGGACGTGCTCCGCGTCTTTTGGCAAACACACGCGCTTTTCCGCGGCCGCGAGGTGCTGACGCGCTCTGACCTGCCGGACGGCAGCCCACTTCCGCTTCTCGTCGGTACAAACCACCGTGGCGACTTGCGGCTCGCGCAGAGCGCCTTTCCTAACCCTGTCCCATCCTCCGAGGACGAGGAGTACCTGTACACGATGACGTCGCCTGCGGACGACTGTCTGCCGCCTTCAGTGTGCACTCAACGCCTCGCCAGACATGTGGCGCGCGCCCGCTCGGCGTCGCAGTCGTCGGCCAAGGTGCAAGACTAGCGCCCACTGAGGGAGACTAGCGGCATGTGGGGGAAACCCCCTGTCAGGGGTGACACGACCACCCCGGCATGAGCCGGGGACGGGTCGTGACCAGTCACGCAACACCCCCCTAGGGGGGTAGCGTGGGACCACCCCCTTGGGCGGGTGTCCAGGGAGCCCCAGGGCCACACATGAAACGACCCCTCTAGAGGGGCGTGAGGCGGGGAACACCCGATCGAACCCTCCTGGGGGGGTCTGACACACACAAGGGAGACACACGTCTTCCCGAATCCGGGCCCTCTGGGGGGACCGGCAAGCTCGTGGAAGCTTCCGCAATGCGAGCGCAAGCCGGACCGAGATATGATCTCGACCAGGGATAAAATCCCACCGGAGTTCTATCCGGAAAAATTGAAAACTCTTGGGATAAGTCCCGAGGTATTGGTTTTGGGTAAATTCTGAAATCTAGGAAGGCTTAGTGACTTTCCTGCTTCCGCCCGAGACGGACGGGGGTCCCCTTCCAGTGGAAGGGCTGTCAAGGATGCTGGGCGGGGGCCACTAGAGGCCCGGGCCGGAGACCGTGGCCCGTTGGGTACCGGTCCCCCCATGGTAACGCCAGAGGGTCGGGATTGTGCACGTTGTGAAGCGGGAGGTAAGTGGGTGGATGCGTTGCTTTACTCGAGACCGGTCTGAGGCGCGAGGCCAGCAGCCTCTTACCCCCGTCGTGTGCCCCTCTCTCAACGTCCCGGAGGCACACCCCCGCCAACGCAGTGACAGGGCCCACAAATCGCGACGCCCCTCAAGGAGCCCACGAGAATCTCCCCGAGCTCAGCTCCAAAAGGAGCTCCCCTCGAGATACAAGTACAAGTAATTACGGCACCCTCATACAGCAATGCATGTCAAAGGTACAGACAAACAAGCCGATCACCGCATAAGTACTTCTGGAATTATCCAGGCGGTCCGCAGTAACTCCGACTTACCAGTGCGGGCTTGGGGGGGCTGCCTCAACACACGTCCTGCGTCTTGTTTCTGAGGGTATATGAGAGTATGCTTTGGGGTCATCGTGCGTGTTCGAATAAATCATCGTTGCGTTTGCGCTACTTCCGTCGTTTTTGTGCGCTTCGCGCCCAGTGATCCCGGCGTTCGCGTTGCGGCTCTGGCGCAGCGTTCCGCATCCTGCGCTGGGTTTTCCGACGGGGTTATACCCCGTCGGCTGTGAGGGCAGGATCCAGTACACGGAAGTGCGTCTGAGAGCAGCGATGCCAGCATTGCTTCCGAGAGTGCCTCAGTCACTGCAATGGAGGTGGCGTCGTTGGAACAGAGCCGTGGCGGAGCGGCGGGCCGCCCCATTTACGGAAGTGCGATACGTCTACCTGCAGGCGGGCTGCTCCCCTTCGAGCTGGAGACGGTCCACGCCGCCCTGCCGCACAATCCGCCTAAGTCCGCCACTTCCTTCCTCACCGACTTGTTCCTGAATCTCCGCGCCCCGTTGGAGCTCCTGCGAGCCACAGTCAAGGCCGTCAGCATATTTATCGCGATGCGCTTCGGGATGTCCACCCGTCTGATCCAGGAGGGCTTTTTCCGCTAGTGGGCGCACCAGCTGGTCCTCACCTAAGAGACCTCCAGTGCAGTGGGCGGATCACGTTGGCCCATGGGATTCAACGTCCCTCTGCGCTCTCTGCACAAGAAATACGACAGACAGAGCAAGAACGCTGACGGTGGAAAATACAACAGCGCGGGCGGCGGCAACGGAAAGAACGGCAGCGACACGGCGCAGAAGGAGGTCGGTACGCACGACGGTGCAGTGGAGGACTCGTTCGGGATGAAACCGGACGCCATCCCGACGAGCGAGATGTACTGCAAGCACTAGATCGCCGTGGCCGCGCTGTTGCTGCTCTGGGACAAAGAGCCAAAGCCGCGCACAATTATGGAGCACGAGGTCTTCAAGGACGATCACGCCGCTCAGCGGCGCATGGCCGTGGCCACGTGCAGTGCCCCCTCCTTATCGCTGTAGGCGCACCTGGAGGCAGACGCTGCAACAGCGGCCGGGTTGCTTCTTGCCCATGTCGACAACGTCGCCGCGGATCATTGGCCGGCCTCCGGTGGCAAGGAAAAGGCTCCGGCGTTGGTGCCTCACTTGACATCGCTCACTGTTCCTGACAGCGCTGCCGCCCGTGCGGCTGCTCGCGTGGCCGCCGTAGGTAGATCATCTTCGTCTGCCCCATCGCGTACTAGGCGCAGCGATGAAAACACTTTTGGCGGCGGCCGCAGCGATACTCCGCTCCCGCCGTCTGCCGCCACCGAGGTCAAGGACGGGGCGTTAGACATTCTGGAAGCGTTGGGCGTTTGTGTGGCGCTTGGCATCTCTGAACTCGGCCGGCGGGTGTTGTACAATAACGATGTGTCCCCCCACCTCTTTGTTGTACATCTCCTCTAGGTGATCAGGGACGGGGAGGTGTTCCCGATGGGGGCCAACTTCCGCACCGAGAGGCCGTTTGTGGCCATCCGTCAGATAAGAGACGCCGCGGGTTGCTATAGTGTCTGGCGCCGCGATGCGCTTCGTCCTCTTCAGCTCAGTTTGGTTTTGAAGTCATAGTGTGGGGTGTGTGCGGGCGAGCTGAGCACCAAGCAATAGCAGTCATTGCTTTTGCGTCCTCGTTTCCGGATCTCTTTTCCTCTATATCTTGTCCGACTTTCTGTCACCTAATTTGGCGCAGCTAGTCGTACTTAAATTGTATTCTTGGATGTAGCATTCTCTAACATGCATTTGTTGGCTTGGCTCTTAGTTTGGTTCATCGCGGCGGCACCTTCGCCGCACTCTCCATCGTTGCGGTCCCCACGAGTGCCTCAACGGAATCAAGCAGGCGGCCTGCCGAAAACATGAGAGCGTGGGAAGGTACAGCGGACATTTGATAATGTCGTGCTGCAATTTTGGGAGGGGGTGTTGTACCCGATCTTCTTGCGCCCTTGAACAGGATGCTGTCTAGCTTACAGAACATCACCGCGACCGACGAGTCAAAAAACTTATAGGCTTTGTTCTACGCTATACGCCCCACCCCACCTCTCCTCGGGTCCCGATCATCTTCTGCCGCCGCGCCCCTATGCAGCACCCAGGGGGTCGGTCCCAACGTGAAGGGTGGCGGAAATGGACAAGCCACACCCCGCGCATATTCGACCTGCATTCTGTCATCTTTCTAAGGGACTCTAAGAGCATGCGTCTCCCCGGCCGGGCGCCTCTTGGTTCGCCTCCCCCCTCAACTGCGCGGTACCGCCCGCCCCAATCTTCTTCGTACGCGTCCTCACGCAATCAACCGCTCCCCAGCCTGGCCAAAGATCACGGCGCCGCGCCACACACCATTCGCCCTCGCAACCCCTACCCACAAAGTGACTTCGAGGCGTGTGGCACGGCGCGCCGGTAGACAAGAGGAGCACGAAACTACGCCGGGCGCGTTGACACCGCGTGCGTCCAAATGTGCAGCACGTGTAGACTGTCCCATAACGCGGTGCCGGACCGCGGCACTGGCCGGTACGGTTGCCAGCGGGGCACCAATCCTCGGCGATGACATGGTGTGACCCCGATTGGACTGGTGGCCTTGTTCTTGCTGCCTCATATCTTAATTGATTGTGGGTCGTTTGGATTTGCAGGTCAATTATTTGCGTTATCTGCGTTACAGTAGGGGGGTCCACTGGTATGGATCCCCAGATACCCCCTTGGGGAAGCTACTGTGTGGGATTCGGTACCACTTGGGCCCGCTTGCTCGGATAGCTTAAGGGGACATCGGAGTGCTCGTGGCCCGGCTTCCCCACAAAAGAATAATTGCGTCCTCACCTCTTTCTTCCCTCTTTGCGCCTTCAGGTGGTTTTTTATGTGACCGTGTCACCGGGCGAGACTAGAGAAAGGGTGTGCGGGCGGGTTACCCCAGCTGGGCTGGTGTTCCTATCTGTTTCTGTGGGCTGGGGTGACATGACGTGTTATGTGACATGAACGCCTCGCGAGCGGGCTTGAGACAACTGATACGCGGCCTGCGCCGCTTGGCACAATCTGCAGCAGGCCAATGCATTCGTGGCTTTCCTATGAAAGAGGGAACTCGTGCTTGCTCCAAAGAGCCACGCAACCGCACCCGTTGGTATTCAAAAGAGCGCGTCAAGAACCGAAAATGTCCGGGGAGTCGCTTTGGTGTGCGACGTCGGTCCTGGATTGGGCTGGAAAGCGTAGCGTTGAAAATTTTTGTCTGGTTCATTCATGCCTTGTCACGCACCCCAAATCATGACGGAAAAGTGTTTGCGAAGATCGCCGCCAGGCCTTCGACAAAACCCTTTTCGATGCTCCTCCTCCTTGGCTGCGGATGCATCCCTCTGACAATATGGAGTCCCCATAGGAGCAACTCTCGCCTATCGTGACGCCTAGATCCTTCTCTTCAAAGTCGCGCCGTACCTCTGTGTACTTCCTTGCGCGGGGCATCCAAAAGACGTCGCATCTCGTTCCTGTCCTCCCCCCTCCGCACGCACGCCCAGAAGCATTCCCCACCTCGCACCCTCCCCCCCTCTACATCCACCGCAGCCGCGAAGCAGCCGACGCGTGGGTCCCATGTGGCGGGTGCAGCATTGCTCTGGAAACTGTGACCGCGACCTTCAACCCACCCTCAAGGCAGAAGGGACACGCTCTTTCCCCTCGCGTAGCTCACCTGTGGCCGCCGCCGACCGACAGACGCCCCCTATGCGACGGACCACCCGATGAGTTCCTGTCTCGCGCTGACTGTCAAGAGTGGAAGGGATGTGGCAGGCGGCTCGGAATCTGTCACCCCTTCCTGGTGCGATTCCGTCGGTCAGAAATGGAGTTCCATAAATGGGGGCCGCGGTAGCATCATCAGCAACGATCCTTTAACACCACGGTCACTGCGATCTCCAGGCGCGTCGGCCGCGGACTTCATGCGCCTGCTCTAACTCAGACTCACCTACGTCCGCTCGTGCATTACAAAGTTTGTCTGAATCATATCGGTGGGCGCTGACATTGTGTGCACTGACTCTGACTCATATGCGCACCACGAGAGAGTACATCCAAAGAATACAGGCAGGCGTGTCGACTGCTTCGTGGCAACAAGAGTCACGGCGGACTATTGCCGCACCACATGGATGACGGCGAACATGTTGACAGAGTGCGGCAGATTCCCACGTTCCCCGTTTTCCAACTGCATTCTGACACCTATCCGGATTACTGGGAGGGCGTGTCCACGGCGGCGCTGCACACAATCTCTGAAGAGACCTCTGTCCTGGTTTCAGATTGCATGCACACCTACCGTAGATGTACCAACGAGCAAGGAAGAGAAGCATGCGAGTCCATAGCGGTCTGTGCAGCGAACAGCACTACCTTGCGTTCCGTAGCCCCTCGTTCAGGAGGTCCTGGTATGCGCTGTTACTCCATCGGTGCTTCTGTGTGTATGGGTGGCGACGCTTCTGAATATCTTTCGAGGGGCTCGCGCTCGATAATGACTCGCAAGCAGTGGAAAACCTCCGTCAGGATTCCAGCCGCCATATCTCCCTTTGCTCAGTGTACAGTTCCACCCGGTGCTGATTGTTTCTCTTGTTGATGACAAGCCATGGTTCTTGTGCTTTTGGACCAGCAGTACATGATCAGTGCGCCTCTATCTTCAGGGGTGGCCACTCCCGCGACTATACTCCGCTCTCTTGCCCAACAGTATGCGCTGGGAAACAAGACGTAAAGCCTGGCATTCTCTGCCCCAGATCATGCAGCGTGGACGAACGACTGCGTCCTTTTCCGGTTGTGACCGCTGCGGCCATCGTGGGGCACAAATTTCGAGAAGTGTCTCATTGAACTGATCAGAGGGGCCGGCGGACGGGGAGGACATGGCCAAGGTAGTCATGCTGTTCAGCTCTTAGGGGCCCTTAGCAACATCTTCTCTTCTTAAGTGACACCTACTCGGTACAGCGAGGCCCGCCGTTATCGTTTTTAGACGGAAGGACATCAAATCGAAGCCTTCTCCATCCAGCAGCAATTGTCTAGCGTAAGTTCAAAGATACGTGCCTGGGTGGCGCTTTGATCCGCACTTTGATTACGCTCTGGAACCCTCCTAGAGCGTGCCACTCGGGCGGCAGTGAGCGCGGTAGATCTCGGACGTCTTTTCTCGCGCGCGCTGCCGTCTTCGTGCCTATGCGCGCTCTTGTGTACCGCCTCCCCCGTTCTTCACTCTTTTCTTCGGTGCCCCCTACCCCTCTTGCAGCTATTTGCGTTTGGCGTTTGCCTTCGCTGGCCGCCTGTCCGCCTGTGGTGATCCGACAACCCCTCTTCTGCTCACCAGCTCTCCCAGATCCAACGCTTGTTCACCCCCCCCCCCCCACGGCCATCTATTGTCCTGTCCGCCTTTTTACATGAGAGGCGACGGCGATGCGGCGCATGACTGCCATGTGTCTCTTGCTCCGTTTGACCTCGGCCGACGGTCCATTGGCACGCCCGTTCACCGGCTTACTGCCCCCGTCTTCGTGCTACGGGACCTCCAACACTCCCTGGCTGCCCTTTCCCGGAACCCTGATGCGGCCGCCCAGCACAGGATGGGGAGCGACACAAAGGAGAACGAACACAAACGCCTGGATCACCACGCGCGAAGCGCACCAGAACGCCGGAACTAACGCGAACGCAACGCTCATTTATTCATTGAATCAAGTCGATCCAGGAACTCCCACCCAAATACTCTCAGGAGAAGCAAAACGCGCACACGAACCCAGCCCGCGAGAACGGTCATGGGGGGACCAGTGCCCAGAGGGCCACGGTCCTGGAACAGGGGCCTCGGGTGGCCCCTGCCGCGGATCAAGTGACACTCTTCCACTGGAACAGATTTCTGGCACATAGAATTTCGGGTCAGCCTGAACTTGCAAGTCCCTCCAAATCCCAAGGGACTTCGACCCAAGATTTTCCAATTCTCGGATGGAAGTCGCTGGGGAATATGTTCGTTGGCGGAGATCTGATCTCGGCTTCGGGTTCCGCCTCGGATGGGTAAGCTTCTAAAATATTCCCGGCCCCTCCAGGGGGCCCAGATTGAAGGGGCTGGCGCCCCTTCAGTCTGTGTCAGGCCCCTCAGGGAGGCCTGATCAGGCGATGCTCCTTCGTTCACTCTTTTAGGGGGGGTGTTACGGGTGTTGTCGGGGGCCACCCTTGGCACCCACCCGAGGGGGCGCCTCTTGTCACCCCGCTCTCGGGAGCGCTACGTGGAACTCGCGACCCACCCCCTCCGGCCCCGGCTGGGGGGCCGTGTCATCCGAGACAAGGGGTTTTCCCCCACATATCCCCCACCTCAGGGCCCGCGCCTGGCAGGCCCGAGGGCGGTGTGTCACCGCCTTTGGCAGCCCAAGGGGAAAGACCCGGGACTCGTATCGTTCGTCCCCCCGCCCATCACCCCCACGGGGGGAGTGCGTCGGGATACCCGCACAAGGAAGTCTATCGCACGGGCACGCCCGGGCGCGAGAGAGAGGCCCCGAGTCGGGGCGCATAGGACGGTCACCGCTGAGCGGTGTTCCGGCGTGCCGGGACTTCCGTAGGTGTCCGAGTCGTCACGTGTTTGGGACGGCGCTCACAGCGCGAGTCCGCGAGGTGCCCCGCATCCCAGACGGCCCTGCGCCCCCTCTTGGATGGGGCCCACTTCTTCTCTCCGGGTCCCCGTTTTACGGGATCCGATGGCGTCGGCCTGTGAGGCCGACTCCGCGGCCTCCATGGCGGTCGATAGTCGGTAGGGCGGCTCGGTTGATGTTCTCGGCCCGAAGGAGGATATTGACGTCACTCTGGCCAACCTTCTATGGGCCTCATGGCCGGCATCGGCCGTCGTGGACGACACGTTTTCGCGGTTACCCTGGGAGCCCCCCGGGCTTTCGCTCTTCGAGCGGCCGTACGCGACGATTTTTAGCCGTCGGATGACCCACGTCTGGGCGAGCATCCGGGAGTTCTATGGGTCGCAGTACGCCGTCCCCGAGAGGACGGGTACGGACTTCCCCTTTCTCCGGCGGAAGGATAATTGGCACGTCTGCCAGGTCTTAAACCACTTGGCTCACAGGGGGCTTCCTCCCGAGGTGGGTAACGGGCCCTATTACTCGTAAAAGTGCTACCCACGTTCGCCCTCCAAGTTGTGGGCGACAGACCCCGGCTTCTATATGCCGGCGGTCTTGGGGGAGTGGTCCTGCCGCAGTGACAAAGGTCTCCACGCGCTTTACGAGCAGCGTGAGTTGCGTGACATCTCGGTGGCACACCGCCAGGTGCTCTACCCCGCCACGCTGGCGTTGCGGGCATTTGCGGAAGTACCGCGCGGCATGGCCGCGCGGATGTCCCAGATGGATGGGCTGCAAGGCAGCCAGCTCATGGGAGAGACCCTCGGGGGTCCCTACCATATTACATTGGCGACCCTGTGGGGCTTAGAGGTTTGAGACGTCTTTGTCGGCATCATTCACCATCATGGGCATCTGTGGCGCTTGCCGGTGGCCTTGCGTGAGGCCTTCGCTGTCTGAACGGCCGAGCGCTTATGCTCGGCGGACCCTATCGTCCAGCCTTTCTTGGAGGCTGGCCTTGTGCTGCTCCGTCGTGTGGAGTAGAAGGCTGACGCCGCTTGGATGGAGTGGGAAGGGACCCCCCGCGGGGTCGTCCGTTGCGCCAAGGCGGTGGACGACGAGGGGTTTTGACCCTCTCGGAGGGACTTGGGGACACGCGCCTCCCTTGCGAGAGGGACATCCTCTCCGACCTGCACCTCCGCACCGTGAACCGCGAGTTGGCAGACTCGGGCCCGTCTCCGTATGGCCCAGTCGCAGCCTTGGCCGCGGCGTCGGCCCCTCCGCCGCCAGCTCTAGCGGCGGCGGTCTCGCGCTTGCTGCCTCCCATGTGGGGGGGACTTGCTCGCCCCCCGTACACCGCTCGTGGGGGTGCGCGGAACACTGGGTCGCGTCGTACCTATCCCCTCGTAGGGAGTAGCTCGGTCCCCCGTATTGGGGGGCATTCGGGGCCCCCGGTGAGGCCTATGCCCCTTTCTGTTGGGAGGGGTCTGCCCAACTGGGGACCTCTCGACTCGTGGGTCCGGTCCTATGGTCGGTGTTGGGGCGTTGCCTAGGGGACCTCCAAACCATCCTGAACAACGGGGTGGATTATACCCTCAATATGGCCTAGAGCCGCGCTTACGTGCGGCTCCGAAACGAGACGGTCTCGGTTGCATCACGCCCTATGGGGGACCATGAGGCAGACCGGCTGTGAACCTTAGGCACAGCCGAGTCACTCCGCCGTATTCTGGCGGAGGAGTATGGGGTGGCGGTGACGTAGACTAACACCGTCTTGGCGGGGTGGTCCATCCGTCACGTAGGGGCGGCGGTTCCGACCGCGGGCCCTTTCTCGCCGGCGAAGCAGCAGCGTCCGCCGTCTCCTGCCCCGCCCCATTATGGGGCGGGCTCTGGTGTTGCGGCCGCACCCCCCTACGGGATGGGGTCGGGTTCGTCTCCCGGGCCCTCTTATGGGGCGGTTCCGGGTGCGTCGGCGGTCTTCTCCTTCGAGGCGGGGTCGGGTTCGTCGCGCGCACACTCTCAGGGGCCGGGATCTGGCTCCCCGGCTATGCCCCTGTATGGGACTACTACGGGGCCGTCGGCCAACCCTCCGTGCCCCTCGGGGCGGGAGTACTATGGTCCTGAAGGGGGTCCTGGCCAGGGCGACGGCCATGGCTATGCACCGCGTTCACGGGATTATTGACGTGTTGTCTGGGGGCATTGGTCGTTCCCCTTCCACCTCCTTCGGGTTGGATGTCTTTGTTGCTTTTCACCGCCCCTCGCGGGGCTGGTGCCGCACTACGAGGCCGAGTGCGAAAGGGCCCCGTAGGTACTAAAAGGGCTTAGCCCCTCTTCTTGTTCCTCTTTGCATTCTGGCCCCGCCACGCAGCCTGTTGGTCTTGTACCCTTTTCTTGACGTTGTCAAAGAAGACAACCCTTTCCCGCGACAAGGCGGGGAGTTTAGTTTCTTCCGGAGACAGTAGTTCCGGAGTGCTTCTCTCGGGAGGGAAGAGGCAAATTGCCACATGGCTTCCTTTTCGGGAAACCCGAACCACTGACTAGGAGCTTCAATTGCCCGTCATCATTCCAGCCATGTTTGATAAACTTTTCAATCACGAATTCGGGACCATCCATAAGTTCGGTCCCCTTCTTAAAGAGTGCTTGTGCCCTAAGGGCACAAGTCCACTCGGCGTCCCGCGCCGAAGGCGTGGGATGCCCAGTGACATGGTCACTGCTTACCTTCCTGATGCCCCTAAGGCTCTCTATGAGGAACCGGGACCCATCGGTCTGTAGCACCGTGTACGGCCCTTGGGTCTTGAACCCAAGCTTCTTCGGCGAGCGGGACTGGGCATCTAGATACACCCAGTCCCCAGCCTTCAGCTAGTTATTCTTTTCCCGAGTGCGTGCGTCGAACGCACGCTTGTACACAGCCTGGGCTTTACCGCGGTTCTTTCGGACTTTCGGTATGAGGACCTTTAGGTCATCTTCATATCGTTCCGCCGCCGAGCTGGCCTCGACGGGTCTTTCCTCGGCTTGTCTTCGCCGAGGCAACCTCTCAGTACCAATACGTTGAAGCCGCCTCGGGCTCACAAAAGCCAAGGGGATCTCACCTGTGCTGGAGTGGACCTGCGTATGGTACGCAGTGGTCAAGAGGGACAGGTCCCTGTCCCATTCGGCTTGGTGTTCCGCCATATAGCAGCGGAGTTGGCGAACGAGGGTGCGGTCATACCACTCCACCTGCCCGCTCGTCTGCGGGTGGTAAGGAGAGTTATAGCTCGAAGATATACCAAGTAAGCCCAGGATGCCCTGGTAATAAACCGAGGCGAACTGAGGACCGTTGTCCGTAAGGACCGAGTCGGGGATGCCATGACCGGCAACCCATGTATCAAAAAAGGTCGATGCCACGTCAGGGCCGTGGCCTCCCGGAAGGTGTTGGCTCTGGTCAACTTCGTGAACCGGTCACGGATGACCGGGACGTGCTTCTGCCCCCCTTTAGAAGCAGGAAGAGGTCCGAAAAGGTCCATAGCGAGCCCCGAGAAGGGCTCGTCGGCGGTGAATAGCTCCAGCACCGTCGTGTGCGTCCTCTCAGAGAGGCGATGCTTGGCGCACGTGGGGCATTGCTGCACGTGCTTGTACAAATCGACGACCATCGTCGGCCAGTACGCATACCTACGAAGGGTGTTGTAAGTCCTTCCCGAGCCGGGATGCCCGGCTAGCACCGACAGGTGTTGGTGTTTCTGGAGGCGCTCCTTCAGCGCCTCCGGGATGACCACTTGGGTTTCCCGTCCGTACACCGAGCGGCGACAGAGTAGCCCGTTCTTCTCCCAGAATAAGAACGCTTGTGGACTCCAAGTTGGGTCGGGGGGCGGAAGAGAATCTTTCAGCCTCGCCTGACAAAAGTCATCCTTGACTCGGCCCAGGATGAATTCTTGGGCTGATAGGGCCCCCATAGGGGCCTCCTCCGGTGACGCCTTCTTTAAGGCGTCACTGGCCCGGGTCTCGACGGCCAGGACGGGAATGTCCTCGTCGAGAGAGGAGGTGTCCAGACCCTCTGTAGGAAGACGCGATAAAGCGTGTGCCACCTTGTGGTCCTTTCCCGGCTTATGCCCTATCTGATAGTTGTACTCCGACAATCGGAGTCGCCATCGGTTAATCCGAGCATTCGGACTCATGTTAATGAGAACCGATAAAAGGGCGCGGTGATCGCACCGTAACACGAATTCCGCACTTTCTAGGTACGACCGTAAATAGGTCACTGCCCAGACGACGCCTAGCGCCTCGATCTACGTTGCGAAATAGTTCTTCTCCGCAGGGAGAAGCGCACGGCTGTAGTGGCTCATGGAGTGGTATTCCCCGTCGGACTGTTGTTGCTGCAAGCAACAGCCCAGCTGTTCATAGCTGGCGTCGACATCGACGATGCAGTGTCCGTGCCTCTTGGGCAGGGAAAGGATAGGGGCGTCTAACAGACTTCCTCGGAGTATCTTGAAGGCGTCCATCTCCTTCCCTGACGGAGGAGGAGGCGTCTTCGGAAGCTTGGGGCTCGTGAGCGCCGTTAGGGGCTCTGCTATATTTGCAAAGTCAGCTACAAAGCGGCGGTACACGCCACACATACCCAAAACGCTTTTCATCTGGGTCTGGGTTTCCGGATAACGGAGAACCCGAAGCGCCCGAAGGTTCTTTTCCAGTACGCGTACCCGTCCCGGTCGGATCACATGACGGAAGTATTCCACTTCCACTTGGAAGAAGTGGCACTCAGACGCCTGCAAGGTGACCCCCGCCTTCCCGAGCAGGGTCAGCACCTCGTCGAGGTGCTGCAAGTGTTCCTCGCGCAAAGGAGGACCCGCGATGTTCCGGCGACATATGACCACAGGCCTTCACGGCCTGCATTCGAGCCCATTCAGGCACGCTATCCACTCTCGGCACGGCACGACATGACCAGCCGGAACGTGCCGTGGAATCCACCAATGGGATCCCAGAATTACCTCTCCTGGAGGGTCTTATGGGGGGCAATGGGAATTGGGGCTGGCCCGGTTTTTACGCGCTGGGGTGCCCGATTTGCAGGCGCCGGCACGAATCGGCAGGCGTCCTTGTTGTGTCCTCTGGGGGGGGGGAATGCAGATTGGCCACCAGACGTTGATTGGCTCGAATATGCTGTCAGGAAGCATGACGGGCGAATCCATGGCAGCCCCGGATAATATCCAGATTCAGATCGTCGACGTGGACCACTGATGGACCCCTGGTGGACCGACACTGGTCCGGTCAGCCGACTGTGCTCTCCGTTTGCGCGCGCTCTTGGGTCGGTCCGTTGGCCAGCGTCATTGCGACCCGCCACGTCCTGGGGGGCTTTTCGGCGCATCTCGCGACCGGGCCTGCCACCGCTGTGCTCGCGTCCTCGCCGCCGCCGCCGCCGGGCCCGCCGGCTGCGCGGCCCCGCCACCGCCACGCTCGCTGCCTCCCGCCCCGTCACGGCCGAGCTCGCCCCCCCCTCCCCGGCGCGGCCCCGCTCACCGCACCACTTCACGACCCCGCTCGCTGCCGCAGAGCTTCATCGATCATCACCGCGTGGGACGGCACGGGCACGGTCGCCGATGCGTGCTCTGTACCGGACCTCCCCCGCGGGGCGCTCCTGCCGGCACGCCGGTCGCTGGTCGCGGCCGCGGCCTCTTTGACCCGGGTGGCACTCCCCCGTGGCTGCGAAGTGGCTCAGTCGCGGCTGAGATGTGGCTTTTTGTCACGCCCCTCTGTCTACGTCGACGACGCCGATGGATCCATGATTGTCCTTCCGTCTTCCTCTTTTGGTATCGCCGTCGCACCTGCCGACGTGCGTCGTGTGAGCGATGATGAGGACGAAGGCCAAGATGCTGATGGTGCTTTGGGCTTGGACTTTGTTGGAGGCGCGGGGGGCATGGGCGAGGTGGGCGATCATGCGAGCCAGCGTGACGGCGGGCATGTCGGCGGTCTTGGCGGCGGCCGTGACGGTCCCAGAGATAACGACGGTGGCGATCAGGACGGAACCGGTGCCGACGTCGACGACGCTCGCCTCTCCCTCGGCAATGGTGACCAATGTGGTGAGGCTGATTGTGCCGCCCTTGCCCGACCGGCGGCAGGCGTCGCCCCTCCGGTTGCTGCGGGCGTCGCCCCTGCGGTTGCGGATGGCGCAGCGGCTGGGAATGACATTATCGCCGGCGCATCCTCGATGCACGATGGGGAAACGTCCGCCGACGGCTCCCAGGTCGGTGGCTTCAGCGCGGCTCTCTGTCGACGAGCGTGCAGTCGCGTGCCCCGCCCTCCGCTCGCTTTGTGTGCCCCTGAGACGCCAAGACGTCGGGTTCCATCGACGACAACAACCGATGGGCTGCCGTTTGAGGAGGAGGTCCTGCTCGATTTCTACACCAAGGAGCTGCAGGTGGCAGTGGGAATGACCGCGCGGATGGGAGGGGCTGCAGCCGTAACCGGAGCCTGCCTTCACGGCGCACAGGTGCTCATCGTTTTGGAGGCCTACGACCCGATCGTCACATGGACGACGTACACCGACGGCATCTTGCTGTCCCTGTGCAGCTGCTCGGGTGTCCCTGGCGGCGGCCGCTCGTCGTTTACTGGTTTGGCGATGGAGTATGCCACCACGCAAGCGGCTCTGGAACGTAGCTGCCCTTGCCGGCATGCGACGGCGCTTCTGCGCGCCTACGAGTCGTTGGCGCACAGAGCCGGGTCGTTCACCTTGGCAGAATTATTTAAGACCTTCCCGACGCTGCTCGGCCCGATTGACCGAGAGGGCAGTGACAGTGCACCGGTGTCTACGATCACCTACGACGTCAAAGGCCGGCAGGCGCCAAAACGTGCCCATCTACGTGGTGTTTTACGACGGCACGTGGACGGCCGTGGTCATCCGCCCATCAAACAACAAGTTCAAGCTCGCAACCTGCTGCCAATTGTCGTGCAAGTCACGCCCTTGGGGCTGTATCCATGCCAAAGCGGTGAATAAGTTGACGCGGGTGGACGTGGCGTCCGAGGCGGTACGTGCTGAGATGGCCAGGGAAGATGCTCTGCCGCTGGGCCCCGACGGCATTTTCAACGAGCAGGAAGCGGCTAAGGCAGCGTCTGCGGCCACCCGCCGACCCGCCGCCGCCACTGCCGCTGCCGCGCCTCCCAGACCCCCTCAACCACGCCGAGCAAGGAACATGCTTCCGTGCTCGACCGAGGTCGCGCTGTGCGACGCCTACAGCGCCGCCGTCGACCAACTCCGACAAGAGCAGCCGCTCAGACGGCTGGACCACGTACACGTGGAGCCGTCGTGCCTCATTTGTGGGGAACCGGCCCGCGGCTGCCACATCAAGTCGTGGTCAGCTGACCTCTACACGATGCGCGGGCTCCTGGCGGTGGTGGTGGGCTCGTGGATGTGCTCTAACGGGCACCTCGTCGAGTATGACGGCGCTCAGGACGGAGTATTTTTGGCCAGCCCCGAGATCGTGTACACGCGCGTCTTTCTCGACTCGGTGATGGGGGTTTGTGTCATTGCTCGGTCAACGATGGCAGCGGCGGCGGAGTACCTCACAAGTGTCTTGCGCAACACGGGCGCCTACCGGGACGGGGAAAACGGCCAGGCGAGGCAGCAGGTGTCCAGCGACGTCGGCGAGTTCTCCGAGACGCTCATCATTCCCGACGACGCCTTCACCTGCAAGGACTGCGGGGAGGACGAGGCCCAGGGCGGGCGGTTCGACTGCGTGCTAGGCGACGGGCAGATCTTGGCTGTCTTGCAGCAGTACATTATGCCCATGCTGCGGCCGGTAATGGACGCTCCCCCGGCGGACATGGCGATGACGTACACGTGCGCCGTAAGAAGCGCCACAGTGCGGGCGGTGATCCGCCTCCGTGTCCGATCGGGCGCGACGGACTCGGTCGCCGTCCCGGCAGAGGAAGTGGTCAAGTTCCGTCCCTTTGCGGCGATGATGGACTGTGTGCCGCCCGCGCCGCCACCGGCGCCGACGAAGGAGAGCCGCGGCGTGCGCACCAGGATCGAGCAGGAGAAGGCGCTGTTGTGGGCGGCGAGCATCGTCTTCCACAAGTTCTTCATTGTCCGCAGCCTGCACTGGACCACAGCCGTCACCGCCACTGACGCCGCGCGCGACACCGACGGGGGGGCGCTGCCGGACTCGAGCGAGGAAGACAGCGTAGTGGACGTGCTGAGCGTTGGCCGTGGCGCCGAAAACAGCGGTGATTCGTCGGGCAGCGCCTCCGAGTACTCCAGCGTTGACTTGGAGCAGTTGGCGGGCGATAGCGGCAGCGGCTCGGAGATGGACGTTGACGCCCAGCAGCTGGACGTGGGCCTGGAGGCTCTGATCATTGACGTGGCTACCGGGAGCGCCGCCTCTCGCCCGACGCCGGCTCAAGCCGGTGACGCCTCAGAGGGTTTTTTCCCTGCAGCGAGCATCGCCGACGGTGCGGAGGCCGGGTCGGGCGACGCCGACAGCGTGCACAACGAGGAGGGTGGCGCCGACGACGCGGGCGCCAAGCTGGGCGCCCATGCTGACTCAGGTGCCAAGGCGGGTGTCGCCGATGAGGACTCGTGTGGCGAGGCGGGCGCCGCCAATGACGTCTCAAGCGGCGAGCGGGCGTCGCCGACGAGATGGTCGAGGTAGAGTTCTGCATGGCAACCGGGCCGCGCACGGTCGACCGGTGGGTCGTGCCGCTGGCGTCTGTTGAGGACACAGGTTTGGAGGCCGAGAGCGATGACCCCGTCGCCATTGACGCAACCGACCCCGCCTCGCCGTTGACCCAGCGCGCTTTGCGCGCTACCAGCCAGGCGGCGAAGAAGCCGCGGACGCTGAGCCTCTTCCCGATTTTAATGATGGGGAATATCCCCATTGTGCACTCGACCATCAAGCGGCTACTGCCCCGCAGTTGGCTGGACGACGAGGCCATTAACGGCCAGGTCACCCTCACGCACACCCTCAACGACCGTACCGTGGCGGCTAACCAGTCGGCACCCAAGCACTACTATTTCAACTCCTTTTTCTACACCAAGCTGCGGCACGCAAGCGAGTACTCCTACCACGTGGTGCAGCGGTGGACCAGGAACGTTGACGTGCTCGCGATGGACAAGATCTTCATGCCGGTGAACAACTCGCAGACGCACTGGATCTTGGTGGTGGTAGAGAGGGGGCCTGGTACCGTCCGCGTCTACGACTCCTTCGCTGCAGAGTGCGCGGTTGTGACAGACAGCATCGAAAGGTGGCTCATCGACGAGGCCGCCTTCCACGGCTCCGAGACGCAACAGTGGACGGTCGAACACCCGAAGTGCCGCTTGCAAGAAAATTGTGACGACTGTGGGGTCTTCACGATCACGGACATAGACTACATATCCCGGGGTTTGGACGTGAATACCATGACTGTAAAGCGGGCAGTACAGGGGGTGGGTGCGTTATGGTTCTATCGTAGAGGTGTCGCGAGCCGTAAGAGGGCAGCCTGATAAGACCCAGGCGCCCCCACGCTCTCAGCACCCGCAGACACTCCCACGCCCAGCATGCATACACATACCACGCACCTCCGCGGGCGGAGGGCGCACGGGCCACGAGCACAAACGCTCACAGCCCCTCAAGATCCCGACCATGCACCTCGCTAATCTCCTGGAGCTCATCCCCTAAAGGGTGCCCCCAAAATCAGGTACATGCGATAACATCAAATAGGATGTCAAAGTACAGAACAAATTGGAATGTGACATTCCGCCAAAGCATTGAGTGACATGGAATTGCTGAGCAATGCTCAACAATCCCCCTTATTGCATGCGTCACGTTTGATGTTGTGATGACCAATGAGATTGGTGACGACGCCGACCCGATCCGACCCGGCCGCGGCCATAGTAGTACCGCGATGGAAGGTCGGTTTTCTTGTTCCGACTTCGGCTGAATCGCCCCGACCCGATCGAGACCATAGTAGTACCGCGATGGAAGGTTGGTTTTCTTGATCCGACTTCGGCAAAATCGCCCCGACCCGCCCGAGCCCATAGTAGTACCGCGTCGGAAGGTCGCATCCGCTGCGACGTAAACTCTACTACGGCAACTTGGGCCTGCCGCGCTCGGGCCGCTACCACAGCGCCATGTCGGCGCCGCCCAAGTCGGGGCCAACGCCGATCGCGTCGCGGAACGCCGTGAAAGCGGGAGACGGTAGAGGCTTCGTGAGTCCGTCGGCGGGCATTTCCGCCCTCGGGAGAAAGTAGAAAGCTACGTCCCCGCGCGTCTGGTAGTCACGCACCATGTGGTAGGCGACGTCCACGTGCTTGGTGCGGCCCGTCGCCTCGGGGTTTTTGATCAGTGCAAGGCACGACTGGTTGTCCTTCCCCATCGGCACGGCCTGGCCATCGACGCCAAGCACCCTCAGAAGCTTGCGGAGCCACAGGGCCTCCCTCGTAGCCATGGCGGCCGCCACGTACTCGGCATCGGCGGTGGAAGTTGCCACAGTCGACTGCCGCTCGCTCGCCCACGCAACGGGACAACCGCTGACGTTGAAGATGAAGCCCGTGGTAGACAGACGGCCGTCAATGTCGCCCGCCCAGTCAGCGTCGACGTACTCCTGCAGCGGCTCCCTGCTACCGTGCGCCACCCCCAGACGTGTTGTGCCGCAAAAATAGCGCAGGACACCCTTGGCCGCGCGCATGTGAGCTTGCTCGGGGCAGGATATAAAGCGGGACAGCTGCCGGACTGCAAACGAGATGTCTGGCCGCGTCATCGTCGACAAGTAGAGCAGGGAATCTACTAGCGCCGCGTAGCGGTTGCCCTCCGGCAGCAGGTCCTTCCCCGTCTTTGCGAGCTTCACCCCCGACGCCATGGGGGTCTTGTTGGGTGTCGCCATCTCCATGCCGAACGCCTCAAGCAGCGCC
>Ga0209093_1000293_pt1 | contig 26343 bp, 30 predicted proteins | sample SidtaG_4_FD_187450 | JGI IMG/M metagenome (GOLD analysis project Ga0209093, IMG submission 187450) | Marine algal microbial communities from Sidmouth, United Kingdom - Sidmouth_Male1 metaG (SPAdes) (version 2) | ecosystem: Host-associated > Algae > Red algae > Unclassified | place: Sidmouth...
CTCCCCGCGGTCGCCGTCGTGGGGCAGCGTGTAGGTGACACTGCGACACTCCCCTGTATTCATCGGTGCGCACGGCGGGTCGCAATGTCTTTGACATCTACGGTCGCGCAATCGCCCCGTACAGTCGTGCGCGCGATGCGCCGCATTCCGGTTAGGGTGGTAGAGATTGCTGAGGGGGAGGGTGTTAAAGGTTTCAAAAATGATGAGGAGGAGGACGAGGAGTGAGTCTGGCCTGAGCGGAGGTGTGTGTAGCGGAGGAGTGTGGGATTTCCACCGTTGTCCAGGGATTCCTGTTTGTCGTGTAGTTCTCGCAATTGGGCTGCACATCAATCGTAGGACGCTGACAGTGGTTGACTTGCCTTGCGCTTCTCAGATACTTATCCTCAGTGAAATCTCCTTCTTCAGTCAGCTGTCAGCGTCCCCGCTCTTCATCCGTGCGGCATCACGAGATCTTAAAATCGAGCTCACGAGGCTGGAAAAGTAGCCTCCTTTTCCTTGCGTTCTTCCCGATTTGGTCGGTGATATATCGGGTGCTGTCGAGAATCGGGCGGATCGGATGTCCCTGATCGATACGAATGCGGAAGTGGGCACCAACGAGTGGGATCTGCTGCGCTTCGTGCTCCGTTTTTTTTCCTGAGAACCCGAGGGCCACCCTCTGACACTTCTACAAAGTTTGGGGTTGATTGGTGTACATGCGCCGAAACCAGAGCCGTTTTTCCAGAGGACTAATAAGATGAGATAGACTTTAGGCCCTCGGCTTCGTCTCGCATCCGTCCTATGGTGCCGCCGCCGTGATTTCCTTCCACTTCCATTGCCATCATCGGAGCATTGACGCTGTTTTGGGTGCTGCCGCCAACGTCGCGAGTTCTTCACCGTTGCAGAGGCGCCATCGCGGTACTGACGGCACCCAAACTCGATGGTCACCCCGCTCACTCCCAGCCCCCGCCTCCGATGTCGTCTACGCGGCTGCCACTGGTCGGTCCTCACTGGGTGCGTGCTTTCCGTCGCTGTTGGGGTGGCAGTAGCCGCGGCCAATGCAGCAGCCGGGGAGGGTGGCGAGGCCCTCACTGCTACCGATTCGGCCACTGTTGCCCACCCGGTGCAGTCCGTGTTGGCCTTCCCTGTCGGCTTCGGCATGCCGGAGGGGCGATGGGCGTCGGCGTGCTCGCTAGCGTGCATTATCCCCGGCGTCAACGCGACGCGAAAAATCATGGACCAGACTTTTCAGTTTGCGGACGACGTGTGTGTCGCTCACATTGACGACGCGGTCGCGACGCAGGGGTCCAACGAAGCCGGACCTGTTGCCCGTGTTGCGCTGATGGACGCCTTTGTCGCAGTGAACGCGAGGCAGAAACGCAATAGGGTCCGCTGGCCTGACCCCGTGGTCACGTACGAGCCTCATGCGGCCCGGGAGGACACCAGGCCTCACTGCCCAACCGGCAGCCGTCTTGTGGACGGGCGCGCATGGTAGCCAGCACACCTCAAGCTCCTTCCTGTCGCCATGGACGATGCTTCCGACATGCATCGGCAGCTGATGGTTGACGAAGCCATGGTGTTTGGGGCACTCGCAATGGGGCGCAATGTGCTACGCGGCGGCGTGCACAGAAAGGTGAGTGTGTACGATGTGTTGGCGGTCTCAGTTCAGCGGCTCGGCGTGTGCATTACTGAAATCTGTGATGCAGTGGCGGCGGTCGATACAACCCGGCCTTCCATGCCAATCACCCGCTGCGCAAACGGCTCAGAGACGGAGGGGAGCGCTGACACGAAGGGCGACAGTTGCACCTCATCTTCTGGGTGCCTGACGACGAACGTGCCGATCATCACTCATGTGGGTCCCGACGGCATCGAACGGCCTGTTGAGATGACGAACTTGGACGTGCTGGCATTGGGTCGTGGGATGCTGGGCTCTCCCGGATGGTTTAAGGACGCGGCAACGCCTTTTCACCTTGGTGGACAGCTGTCATTGCGTGGGCCAGCGATGGGCGCACCGATGGAGTCGAACTCGGGACTGCGCGCCACCTACGACCGGGAAGAGAACGCGGCATGGGACTTGAACGGGACGGTGTTGGAGAACATGAGCCCACCGATCAGCGGTTCTCTTCTCGCGTCGTCAACCAGCACCCCTCTCCTGGCACATCTTGCGACGCTTTTTTGTGCCGGAAGCCTGCGCTCCTTCATCGCCTCCCCGTCGGCCTGCGACGGTATCCGCCCGTGGGGTCGCATCCGACGAACGTCGGGGTCGGCTGAGATCCAAGGCAACCTCTTGGACCCCGGCGTGTGGGCGGGAGCAGGCAGGGTGGAATGGGAGGTCACGCCGACCATCTCGACCCCAGCTGCCATCGAGGATGCATCGAGGTCGCGCGCCCCCCTACCGTACCTGCGACCCGCATGGACAGTCGACGAGGACCCTTTGAATACGCTGATTGAGATGGGCTGGCTCAACAGCGAGCTGCTACGTGTAACGCCACACGAGCTCATCGGACGCTCCTCCCGGGAAGTGAATCCGTCGTCAGCTGTGGAAGCCAAGCTCGCCGGGTCTCTCTTCCAGCGCCAACTCGTGTTGCCGTCAGCCGTGGTTGCGGGGCATTCATCGCATCGTGGTTCCTGTCTGGACATGGACGCGGCAAAGGCAGTTTCCGGCTTAGTCGACAGGTCAAGCATGAGCGTCGAGCTAGCCCAAGAGCTTGACCGGATCTCCCATGTGTACGACCGCCGCGTCTTCCAAGAGGAGCATCCTGCCCCGCCCGTGTCGACTGCGGACCTCATGCTGGCCATCCTTATGGTCGTTCCTGAGCTCGGTGCCCTCCTTGTCCTACTGCTGACGACGAAACGGTGGGGCCGTGCCGCGTTGTTGGGCTTTTCTACGATCGTCACTCTCGGTGCAGTGTCCCTGTCTGGCGTCATTGCGCTGGCGTTACAAGAAGCGATGGGGGCCACGTGGCGAGCTCGAAGCACCCGCACAGCAACTCACGCCATCTTCTCCGCAGGGGAGCCCCTCACTTCGGGGGGGATGCCCACTCAGGTAGGCACGCTCGTGGTTGTCGAGAACTCGTTCCTGATCCTTGCACCAACAATGTACCGGCCAGCAAGCGTGCATCTGGTGGCTGTCGTCGTTTGTGGCGCGTACATGGTCGCCACGGCTGCCATGGCGGTGCGGGTGCTCTTTGTCGCCCGACAGCAGCGGTGCGGTCGCCGCGTCGACGTTGCGGGACTGCAGACCGGTGTTGCGAGAGAGGCGCAACTTCGAGCCCGACAGCGGTTGCGACGGCACGCTCGCGATGGCACACAGGCCGCGGACCGAGGTAGTGGCACTAGAGAAGACAGCGGTGGCGACAGCGGCGCGGCCGTGGAGGGGGCGTGGTGTGGCAGCGGGAGTATTGTCGCCTTTCCCGCCGACGGGGTGCCGCCCTGGCCGGAAGTCACTGGGGGAGGCTCTGCGCCACCGGGGTGGGGCGGCAACGGTGGCAGTGAATGGGTGTGAAGCAGGACCTATCAAGCGACCACCACTTGGCCAATCAACCGCGTACTTGCTTTTTGGAACCTCTGTCGTCGGCCACTCTACGCCGCTGACCCTTGAGACCAAAAGCATTCTCATGATTCGTGGCTTGAGAGCAAGGACACCAAAGTTGGGACTATGTTCTTAGATTCTCAATTGGGCATGCGACGTGGCGCCCTCTCAGAGGTCGCCTGTCGCGGGCGGCCGAAATGGAGGATATGTGAAATAGAGTTAATCGGGAGCGGGCTACCTTCTCTCCAATAGTCCCGATTGACGGTGGGTCGTTTGTGGTCTATTCCAATGGAGTATATCTCAGTGGAATCAGAGAGGCGCCAGCAAGACGAGATCCCTGTGATCCGCCCGAGATTCCCCTGCTCAGGCTGGTAGAAGGTGGCGATCGTCTGCCACGACGCAGACACGACACACATACTCGACGCGAAGTGGCCGATCGTGCTGATATACGACAATCATCTGACACATGGCAGCACCGCAGGCTGCCACCGTGCCGTGGGACCATATCTCTTGAGCCAATGCAGTTCGAGATGACGAAAGACAAGCCAAAGTGACGAAGAAGCGCTCTACGTTTCCCCTGTCGTGAGCAGGCGATGAGCGTCGCAAGCCCGCAAGGCTGTCAGAAGGCCAGGTCGCTCGTCACATGTGTGGCCTTGGTCGTCGCAACGGCATGCGGCGATGCAGCAGGCGGCATGACTCCGATGAAATGCGGCCACTCACTACTACTGCTGAGTCAGAGGTTTGACTAGGAGATCGTGATCTGTTGAGGGACGAGGCTCGACCGCCTGAAAAAAGTGACCGCGCCATCGAGCGAGGGAAACTGAGCTCGGTCTGACGTTTATGCGCGTACCTCTGAGTGACGCTACGCATGTTAAGCAGCCATCCAGAAGTGGCTAAAGTGACGATTGACCACGAAAGGACGGAGTGGAGTGGCCTGGAGCCTGTGACATTGTGTCCCCAGCCCGTCTGACAAAGCAACCGCCGAAACTGAATCATCGAATGACACCCTTTTTGTCTCGCACGAGGCATGGCTGGCAGCTTTTCTACGCCGAATTTAGCCGCTGGAAGTGCCTTGCGTACACCAATGAAAAGAGGCGTTGATACTGACCGTGTGCTGCCTGTCCGCCCCGCATCGTGGGCCCCAGATTTTGGCGCTGCCTACACCGCACACCTCAAACAGGCGGTGACGCGGCCACGCTCTCGCTGGCTGGGGCCTAGAATTGACGCCCCCACGTGGTGGACTCCCAGTCTGACAGGCGGACGTGAGGATGCGACGGCGAGATGGAGGTGAGGCAGCCGCCTCCTGTTGGTTGCACTAGCAAGGTGGCCCGCAGGCCAGACAGCCGCAATTGCTGCGCGGCTCCGCGCGGCCTCTCTCTCCTCCCATACTGGGTGGAGGGCCCGCCTCGATCAGAGGCTGCTCATTGGCTGCCGCCTTGATCAGAGGCTGATCATTGGCTGCTGTATCGGGCGCGGGGCATCGCCAACCGCTTTTCTTTGCGCCCTCGTGCGGGACAGATTGTCAGCACCCGCACGCGCGGGACCCCACAGAAAGGGCGCTGATGGAGCCGTGTGGCGGCTGGACGGCCTCTGGGAGCCATGTGCTCATGTGCCGCCAGTGGTGGCAGGGGCCTCGCCAATCTTCCCTCGCCTGAATCCCGCAACCATCCCACCGTCGCCTGCGTCCACCGTCGCCTGCGCCCACCTTCACCGTCTGCGCCCACCGTAGCCTGGGCCCACCGTCGCCTGCGCCCCCACCGTCGCCTGCGCCCACCTTCACCGTCTGCGCCCACCGTAGCCTGGGCCCACCGTCGCCTGCGCCCCCACCGTCGCCTGTGCCCGCCATCGCCCATCATCACCTGCGCCGCTGTCGCGTGGACCGCCGTCTTTTGCGCGCGCACTTTCCGCGCGCGCCTTTTTTCCTGCTCGTCGGTGCCTGCTTCGTTGGCGGGTATGTCCGGGGTGCCCCATGCAGCTGACAGCGGGTGGCGCTCCTGAGCCCTGGGCAGCGCCCGCTTTTCTTGTCCGCGTCTTGGGTCTCCTTTGGGCCGCGGTGGCTGCGGGATTGCCCCTGCCCCCCCGACCTCCTTTTTCTCACCTCTAGCTCCCGGCTTTTGTGGCAGCGGCTGGCGGCGGTCGCTTGTGCGGCTGCCGCCGGCGGTTAAGTGGCGCCCGCTCGGCTATCAACGGCAATTGGCCAGTGTCCGCGCCTTTTTCCTTCGCATCGGAGCCCTTCGCGGACGCGTTTCGCGGACGCCGCCTGGCCACTCCGCGGCGGCCGCTCGGACTGCCGACGTAGGCGGGTCGCGTGGAGGCGGGCAGCGGCTGCAGCCGGCCGGCACGGCCGGCTGCCGCTGCCGGCTGCGACCGGGCTCCTGGGGCCGCCGGATGCCTGCAAAAGGGCGGCTGCCGCTGCGTCCTGCGACCGCCATGACCCGCATGAAGCGAGTTGACAACACGGCGCGGCGGAGGGAGCAGCTGTCGCCCCCCACCTCGACCACTGCCAGTGCCAGTGCGGCAGCCCGCCGCCGCCACCAAGACCGTTGCAGCAAGGGGCGAGAGGCGGGCAGCCACTTCCTGGAGTTCGACGGCCAAGCCCAACAAGGAGGACGGGCGGGCAACCACCCGATCGCCAGCCGCCAAGCCCACCGCGGTGGACCGGAGGGCGACCGTCAAGCCCGCCAAGGTGGGGTGGCGGCCTGCCGCCAGACCGCCGACCGTCGAGCTCTCCAAGACGGGGCGGCGGGCGGGTTCCCGACCGTCGAACCTCAAGCACGCCGTGGTGGGGGGGCGCTCCGCCACGCGACCGCCAACCAACAAGCCCACCGCGGTGGACGGGCGGACGACCGTCAAGCTCGCCAAGGTGCGGGGGCGGTCCGCCACCCGACTGCTGACCGCCGAGCCCACTGCGATGGACGAGCGGGCGACAGCCAAGCCCGCCAAGGTGGGGGGGCGGCCTGCCGCTCGACCGCCGACGGACGAGCCCGCCGAGGCGGGGCGGCGGGCAGCCTCCCGACCTCCGACCGTCGAGCCCGCCGAGGTAGAGCGGCGGCCCGCCACCCGACCGCCGACCGTCGAGCCCGCCGAGGTGGTGCGGCGGCCCGCCACCCGACCGCCATCCACCAAACCCTCCCCTGTGGACGGGCGGACGACCGTCGAGCCCGCAAAGGTGGGGCGGCGGGCCGCCACCCGACCAACGACCGGCGAGACCGCGGAGGTGGGAGAGCGGGCCGCCGCTCGACAGCCTACCGCCGAGCCCGCGGAGGTTGGGAAGCGGACCGCAGCCGAACGGTTAACCTTCACGACCGCCGCAGCTGCGGCGGAATCCACATCGGGCGCATCGTCTTTCTCACTATTTGGCTATTGGCCTCCCCGCGAGCAGTGGGCCCAGCGGGCCCAGCGGAAGCGGCGGACCGTGCGGCCTCGTATTCCCGAGCGACTGGTGGCGAACCGCCATGCCTCTCTCGCCAACGCAACAGCAGCTGCCGTTGCCGCAGCGGCCAGGGAAGCCGCTGCGGCCGCCGCGGCCGCAGCCGCGTCGGAGTTCGCTCGAGCCTCGTACCGGGCGTCGGCGGCGATCACCGCTGCGGCCAAGCGCGCGGCCAATAACGCCGAGGCTACCGCAGCTAGGCTGGCGGTGGGCTCGAACAAGGCCGCGGCCGCCGTGTCCTACCTTACGGGAAGATACGTGCAGCAACCGGTTGTGGCGGCGACCGACGCCGGCTCGGGAGCGGCTGCCGCTGCCGTCAATCGGCCTACGCATGAACGGCTGGGCTGCGGCGGCGGCCGACCCCCCCTTCCACCGGCGTCGCCTCGCCGTGGTGGTGGCGCCGCCGAGTCGGTCGGCAACGCCGGCGGCGCCGCCGTCGGACACTATGGGGCGCGGCCCGGCATGGGCGGTGGTGGAAAACATGGCGCTCATCGACGCGTAACTGATCGAGGCCAACAATCCGATCCGCGGAACGGACCAGTCGGGCAAGGAGTTTTGGGTTCGCGTGCTCAAGGACTGGCTCCACATGCTGCGCAACGAGAAGGATGCGGGGGTGAGAGGGATGCGAGACAAGCGCGGCATTGACGCACTCCGCGAGCAGTGGGCAAAGATGGTGGCAGGTGTCATGGATGTTTCAAGCTGTATCGTGCAGGCAAGGCTGTCCAAACCTACGGACATTGCGACGCACGCCGACCTCGTCAGCTGCGCTGAGGGCCTGTACTGAGGTACAAACGTGTACGGCCGCATCTGCGGGGACCATGCTAACGACATGGCCAAGGGGAAGAAGACCAAGCGCCGCACGAAACAAGTGACGTGCCCGTGGGCCCAGTACTGGGAGAAGCTGAAGAACCAAGACCGGTTCAAGTCGGCGGCCGCCGACTTTGCTGCCCTGCAGAAGCGCACTGCTGCCACGCAGGCTTGTGCAGCGGCAAGGGCGGCGGCCGCCGCTGAGGCCGGCGGCGACGGGCCATCCGCTGAGCAGGCGGCTGCCGAGGGGTACCCGACGCCGGCGGCCGCCGCGAATGCGGCGGCGGCCGCCGGAAATGCTGACCAAGGTGCCGCACCTGCCGAGCTGGTTGAGAGCGACAAGGACGAGGAGCAGAGCTCGTGGGCAGGCCACCCCATCGGAACCAAGGCGGCCAAGCGCGCACAAGCCGACGGCATGGCCGATGACCGCACAATCGGCTGTGTCGCGAGCGCGGTGGAGAAGTTGGGAGAGGCAACGACGCAGCGGACCAACATGATGAAATTCAGCCTTCCGTTCATGCGCGAGACGCCCATGAGGGCGGCGTTTTGGGCGCACCAAGCCAAAAGGATGCTCGCGGCGGAAGGCATCAAGGTGTCGTCGTCCAAGGCGGCGGCAGACGCATCGGTTGCTGCCGAGGGTGCGACCAGCGGCTCCAACCCCAGCACTGTGACAGCGACACCCCCCTTGGGCGAGGCCGTCGACGTCTCTGCTACTGGGGGCGTGGCGGCGGAGGACGACGTCATGATCGTTGGCGACGCGCCGTCGAGGGTGACGCCGCCGGCCGCGGCGCCAACGTCGTCGGCTGAGGCGGCGGCGGCCGCACCGACGCGGGGGCGGGCAGCAACCGCGTCGGCGACTTTCCCGGCGGCCGCCGCTGCCCCTTTGGCGGCTCCGGGCTCGGCGGCGGAGGCGGCGGCGGCCGCTTCGACGCCCGGGCGGGCAGCAGCCGCCGCCGCGACGCACTCGGCGGCCGACGCTGCCTCTTTTGCGGGACCACGCTCGGCGGCGGAGGCGGCGGCGGCCACATCGACGCGGCGGCGGGCAGCAACCGCGGCGGCGACGCACTCGGCGGCCACCGCTGCCTCTTTAGTGGCGCCAGGCTCCGCAGCGGTGGCGGCGGGGGCCGCGTAGACGCCGACGTCGGCGGTAATCGCGGCGGAAAAGACTTCGGCGGCTGCCGCTGCCTGAGACGGGGCGCCAGGCTCGGCTGGTGAGTTTGTCACGGGGGCGCCGCCACCAACGGTGCAAACGGCCGCCAAGGCAACCAATAGGCAGCGCTGCCGCCGCGCGGAGGCGACTAAGCGAGACCAGGCGGCCGCCTCCATTGACGCGCCGCTCCAGACAATCGTGGACCTGACGTTTCCATCTGCCACTGCGCCTGCTGCGCGGCCTTCTTCGCCTGTGACGGCGGCGGCGGACGCGGCAACGGCGGTGGCGTCTGCAGACGCGGGCGGCACGTCCCAGGCTTCAGGTCGCAAGTGGCGGCAGCCGCCGTCGGTGGCGTCTTCGGACAGCTTGGTGTCAGACGGCGGCGGCTTGGACGGCTTTGACTCTGACCTCATCGAGGCCTTTGCGCGCAACAGTGCGAGCTCCTCAAGTGAGTCGGGAGAGGAGGATTAGACGGACCTGGTCATGCCCATTGCTCGTCTTTTCTATTTTTGTTCTTTCCGAGCCTGCTGACGTTCTCTCATGTCACGGTGCTGCTTTGTGTGGGATTGCCTCGTATCTCTTGTGCTTGCGTCTGGGTGCGTGTGTTGCCACGTACCGCCGTAGTTGGTCCAGTCATAGCAATAGACGGTTTTTTTTTACCCTCCGGGCAGGGTTTTCCTTTTTCCTACGCATTTTGCTTGTCCACTGGCACTTGGCGGTGGCACGAGAAAAGGAGCTGCGTGAGCCCCGAGATGCCAGTAGTACCGTCACTCTTGACGCCGCCCGCGGCACTGAACGGTGGCTGCCGCGCCGCCCGTCGACTCTCCCGCGCCCTCGCACCCTCCCCCCTGCCAGCGCGATGGCGGGTGCGACGCCGTGGTCACCGCTGCGGCGGCACACACACAAGCGGCGGCGCCGACGCAGCGCCCGCACTGGAGGGGGCGCGGCACCCGCAGCGCCGCCACGCGGCAGGCCACACACGACTCCGGCGGGCGACAGCGCATGAAACGCGCCGCCTGCGGGACCAAACGGCGGCTGCCCCGCCGCGCGTCGACTCGCCCGCGCCCCCGCACCCTCCCCCGTGCCCGCGCGCTGGCGGGCACCACGCCGTGGTCACCGCGGCGGCGGCGCACACACTGGCGGTGGCGCCGCGGCGGCGCCCTGACAGGGCGTGGCGCGACGCGCGCTGCGCTGCAGCGCAATGCGCCTCACGCGCGGGTGGTTTGCGGCCTCACGCACAACCTCCCCTGCGGCTTCGAACGGCGCCTGCCGCACCGCCCGCTGACCCGGGCCGCCCCCCCCCCCGTTCCCAGTGGAGCACATGAAAGCCGACCCCGCGCACGACTCCTGGTCAACTGCGGTTGGCTCGGCGGGCGCCGCACAGTGTGGCTCAGCGGCGGCCGCCGCGACAGCCGACCGCTGCCTTGCAGACAGTGCCCTCCACATTCGGTGGCCTCTCACTTTGGGGGCGGGGTGGCCGCCGCCACCATCCATCTTCACGGCTTGCAGAATTCCCATCCAAACGGGTGTTGGATGGGCATTGGATGTCTCCTCGTCAGTCTTTGGATGGGGACGGATGGGCTTTTCCAGCCCATCCAAGCCCATCCAACAGAGTTTTGGATGGGAGACCGCTGGGCTTTGGATGGGCTTTGGATGGGCGTTTCCAGCCGATGGCGTAGCCCGAGTTCCGCCCTTGAGTGCGCTGACTCGCGAGGCCCGCCGGAGGGACAGCGCGTGATGCACGGCAGGCGCGGCCGTTTCAGACACGCAAGATCTCATCCTGTGAAGAACTCGCTTCTCATTGGACACAGCAGCTCATCGATTCGGCCCATGCCGTGTGGGTATGAGAGACACGAGCGGACTGACAGCGGGAAAGAAGCACGATACGACGCCTGGCTGCCTTTTGTGCGTGATACTACACGCCCCCTGTAGTTGCACTTCGCGCCGCACGACATGCACTTTGATGCTGCTTTTTTCCTCTACCAAGTGCATATGAAAAACATCATAAAGGATCAACACGAGCGGCGAGACCCACCGCCAAAGAGAAACCAAACAACACAGCAAAAAAGCAACAGCAGCGGCGGTCGTCACGGCATGCATGCACCGCACTGGGCCATTGGTAGGGCCCCTCCTCGTCGTCGTCGTCATCACGAACAACACTCCCACTGTCGGATCCCCCGTCCGAGGAGCTGTCCCCGCCAGAATCCGAGTCGTCGGCGTCGCTCGACGATGTCCCCCCGCCCGTCTCATCACTCTCATCCCCGACGCCTCCCCCCAGGTCGCCCCGCCGCCCCCCGGCGCCCCCCCCCCCCGTTGCCCGCGCGCCGCACTTCGGTGAGGCCAATCACCGCCGCTGCGGTGCGGTGGTCGGAGTCGTTGTTGTCCTTTCATGACGAGACAGGTAGGCGGCGGCAACTGGCCTCCTCCATCCGAGGCCCTCCCGGTGCCACCGACTTCAATCACGTCGTCCGCACAGTTACGGAGCGCCCCGGTCTCGGCGCCGTCCGCTGCCGGGGCGCGTGTCTTGTCGGTGTCGGGGGCAAACGCAAAGGCCCCACTTTTCGCAGAGCGCGGGGGGCGGGCAGCCGTCGTGCGCGTGGAGGTTGGCGTGATGGCGGCCGCCGGCAAGAGCGTCGGGTCATCCTGCGGCGACGAGAAAGCCCAGGTACCGCAACTCGTGCGCATGACGATGTCCGGATCGATGGCGTCAGCGATGCGGTAGCCGGCATGGAACTTCTTGTTCTGGTGGTTTTTGGACAGGTGCTTGATGGAGGCCGCGAACTCGTCGACCCATTGGCCGTACGTGCCGTTGCCGTTTCCGCCGCGGCGGCGGTTGAGGTGACCGAGTGCAACCTCAAATTCGTTTCGCACGAAGAAGGAAAAGAGCGCGTGGTGGCCGACCACCATCTCGACGTGGTAGCGGCTGCCGGCCGCGCGGTTCTTGACGATGCGGGATCCACCGCCAATCTAGGTGAACACGTTTTTGGCCGCCGCCACCATAGCCGTCTCGCCCTTGTACGACGAGATGAAATAGTCGTTCTTGGAATACTTCTTGGCCTTGCGTGCCGGCATCGGGCTGTGTGGGAACCCGACCGCGTTGAAGTAGGGCTTGAGCACAAATTCTCGGATCTGCGCGATGGTGTGCGGGATGGTGCTCGTGATGACCGAAATCGGGAGGTTCTTTGTCGGCTGTCCACCGTTGGCGGACGACGGGAAGAAGACGGGGTTCATGAGGTAGCTGTGCGCCACGCCGGCAGGCACCGCAAGGGCATTGACCACCTCCGCGCCGATGACGGCCGTAGTGGTGTCCGCGTCCATCAGGACGTCGCGGGACGAGTTAGCGCTGGCGATGCGCTTCTTCACGGCAGCGCGGATGGGGCGCCGAAACTGGGAGGCCTTGTCCTCGTTCTCGGGGGCGCGCGCCAAGGCCGCGTCCTTGGCGGCTTGGTATTTAACATGAGGCTTGACGTCCTTGACGCGGCGGCCGTCGCTGCTGCCGCTGACACTGCCGGTGGCGGTGCCGCCGGCGACGAGACCACCGTTACCGCTGGCGCCGACGCCACCGTCGCCGCTGCCACAGCTGCCGCAGGTGACGTCTTTGCAAGAGCTGCCCGCGTTGGCGCCGTGATTCACCGCCACTCGCAAGGCGCCTACCGCCAGGGCCTCACGCTCGTTGCCTTGACCTTGCGCGTCGACGCGCGCTTTGAGGCGTACGGCGTCGGCGCGCAGGTTCTCAAGCTGCTCCACCGAGTCCTTGAGGGAAATCCATAGGGCCTTGTTTTGGGCGTGCACGACTTTCTCCACCTGCCCGCCCACCAGCTTCCAGGCCGCCACCGCCTCGGGCGACGGGGCGGCCGCAGCAGAGGCCTCCTTGTCGGAGCTGGTGGCCGCCGCCGCCGCCGCCGCCGTCTTCTTCTTCTTGGAGGGCGCCCCCGCGGACATGGCTGGCGGCGTCTTGGACGCGGTGCGCTTCCCGCGAGTGCCCCCTTTGACGGCTTTGCCACCGCGACGACGGGGGGGGAAGGCGGGAGGGAACGGGGCAGTGAGAGACGCCGGCGCCGGTGACGGAGGAGCCGAGATGGCCAATGCCGCCGCCTCCGCCGCCGCCAAGTCCGCCGCCATCTCGGAAGGTGTCGGCTGCGCAGGCGACCAGGTTGCTTCGCCGTAGCCCCCGGGCGGTGCCGGTGACGGCGTCCACGGTGCCCCTGCCGCCGATGCCTCGGCGGGGTTTCACGACCGCGGGGGCAGAGGCGAGAGCTGCGGCGCCCCAGCCACGGGGGATGACGACGCCTGGCGTGTAGCAGGCGATTCTTCCGGTGGAGCGGCACGCACCGATGAGGGTGGCGTCCGTGTCATCGACTTGGGGCGCGGGAGCGAAGTCGACGGCAACGTCGGGACGCGGAACGGGGCGTTATCGAACGGCAAGAGCCGGCTAGGCTCATGAGGAGCCCGCAGCAGCTGCGCAGTCACCCCGGCGTCGCCGACCAGGCGGAAGCCGCTGGCCAGATTCCAATCCGTTTGTGACCCGTGAGCAGCGCCCCCCCCTGGCGGGGGCGCGGGCGGGCCGCAAAACGGCTCGCGCCCCGCGTTATCCACGCGGTCGGGGGCGGCCTCGCCCTCGGCTACGGCGGCAGCCCCGGGCACGTTGACCGGCTCCAAGTAGGGTAGGAAGACGGCCGTGTGGTCGGACGACCACGCCGCCCCGGGCTGGTCGAGGGCCTGCGACCCGGGCAGGTTCTGGTGCAGCTGCAGTGGCTCCGCGGCGCTTGTGTGGGGAGCAGCGGCGGCGGAGGCAGCGTCGTCGTTGATGGCCGGAGGCGCCGCAAGCGCTGCGGCACGGCGCTAGGCCCAGCGGCGCTGTTCGGCTTGATAGGCCGCGACAGTCGAATTCGTCGCAGGCGATGCAGGCATCCACGCCACGAGCCCCGTGGGCAGGTTGCCCAACATAGCGGAGGGAGCGCGGAGGGAGGACACAGGAAAGGAGTTTTCTCAGAGCGTGGGGGGGGGGGGGGGTCAGGCGGAAACGGGCAGCGGTGACGGAAGAGAGTAGAGAGCTAGAGCGCCACGCGGTGTGCTCGAGTCAGCGGTGGCTTGTGGGGTTATCTACACAGACGGACACCCTGCTCACCCCCCCGGACGAACGGTTATGTACCATTTCTGGAGCCTCCAGCGGCTCCCCAAAGAAAGCACGGCCGACCCACTCACACCCAACCAACCGGTGGCGTTGGCGGAGGTTCGGCGCGGGTCCACAGGGAGCGAGTTTTGAAGGTGGTGAAAGCGAGCGCATCCAGAGGAGGCAGGAGCAGGAAAAGAAAGTGTATGCACGGGGGGCAAGGGAAAGCGGGGGGTGCAGGCGCCACTCGGTGTCGTAAAAGAGAGCGCCCAGCGAGACTTGGCGGGATGCAAGCTATGAAAACGGCACTGCATACGCGACCGTCCCCCTTTGGCAGGGGCGGCAGAAAGCGCGCCCAAACGCACTTGGCGGGAATCAAAGCGAGCGGCAACGTCGGGGACGCAGAGGGGGTTCGCCTGTCGGCTGGCGACGCAGACCCCAGCGAGCAACGACGGCCGGAAAACGCGAAAGAAAACGAAGCCGGCCAGGGCGGCGGCGGGGGGAGGTGTGCCGCCTTGGACTGCGCGGGGGGGCGGGCGGGCCGCAGAGCGAAACGCAACCGGAAAAAAACGAAGCAAAAGAAGCGTGCAGGAGCGCTGCAAGCAGCTTGACGCACACGAGAATACAGGAGCGTGCGCAGAGGAAAGGAGGGTGACAGCTCGCTGCGACGTCCGTGTCAGAGAGGGGGTGGATCGGGCCACTGGGCGATCACGTGCGCGGGGGGAACGTGGCCAAGTCACTTGCGCGTTGGTCCTTGAGGCCGCACGTGGGGGGTAGGTGCTGGTGCGGCGCTGTCGCGACGCACCGTCGCCGTCAGGATTTGCCCGAGGGCGCGCATTTCTGTTGTCAGTTCAATAGATCAATGGAGAAGCAGTGCCCGACTTATCCCAAGTGCGTATTTGAATCCACTTGATGAAAAACTTCCATCGCACAGTGGCATGACAGAGGCACGTGCGGCAGCTTGAGAGCAATAGATATTCTGTAAAGGAGGGGTTTCAATGCAATTGCATTACTGGGTCACTCAAAATGCGGATTGATAAGGCTCGATCGATTCAATGTAGTGCTTCGTGGAGACTATAGACCTTCGGCATGTCAATTGCGGGTCGACGGCGTGGGTCGGGGACACGTTTCACGCCACGTTAAGCCTTCGACCCACATTTCCATCCCATTTATGGCTAAGGAGGCCCTTCGACCCACGTCAAGAACCGGTACCGACCAAGGTGACCGCAGCCACGTAGCAGTCCATGAGTAGCTTACATGGAAGTTTCCGCCAATCGCTGGCATCCGTTGGCTTTCGATGCCCAGTCTTACGGATTCCGAAGGACAGTCGCCCGATCACCCTTCTGGCACACGTCCGTCACGGCGTCGTCACCGGCGCCGAAAGGCGTCTCCACCCGGTCACACTGTAAGCGAGTCCGCAAGGAGTGTGGCAGGACTGCCGGACCCACATTTGATACATGCCGAAGCTCCGAAGGGGTGGATGTGGCTTCCTTAAAAAACCGGTCGGGAGACCCACAACATACCCACATTCGATACCTACGTCGCAGTTGCCGAAGGTCTCAACTACGCGCGTTTTCCCTGGGAGCGTACGGGCAGCTGCTGCGCCCTCGACAGCGATCCATCCCATCCGTTTTTTTGTGGTTGGCGTCTGTTGTCGTCACCGTCGCTGGGGGGTGCACGCTGTGTCGCGTCACGGTGTGGACGTGCTGCCCAGGCACGCCTGGTGGCTTTCTGACAAACGAGTGGCCCTCTACTCCCATTGTGCAGCAGCGCGCTCTTCTTACGAATTTTCTGTCGCGCCGCTCAACCGCTCACGCCCATTCACTGCCCCTGTGCTGCGGCCACCGGGGCTGCCCGCACCGCTCATCGGCTGTCATCATGACAGCTATGATAGCTGTGGTGGTCGATGCAACCCGGGCGCTGAGGCCCACCTCGGCCCTCGTGCTCATCCGGGCCGGCCCGCTGAGCTGGGCCTTTGCGCTCGCCTGGGACTTTGCACCTGCTGGGCGCCCCACGCCATTTGCTGTCACCTGTGCTCTCGGGGGCGATGCCCCTTTTCTCGCGCCATGGCGAACGCAATGTTGGCGCTGTCGTCCGCGCCCGCGACTGGCGTTTTGTCTGCTGTTGGGCAGGGTACGTATGCGCTTCCGACAGTATGGGGTGCCTCACTTGGGTGCAAGATTGGTCAAGGGAGAGGGGGGAGGCACGGCTTGGATAGTGATGTACGGTTTTCCTGTGTGGCAATGGCTCCAGAGGGAAGGTTCCGTATCCGGCACTTGGTCCTGCGCGCATTCGACGGCCGTCTGTCTGGGGATTTGTGCTTGTGGGGCTCGGTCACTGGTGCTGCACTACCATGCAGTGGCTGACCACAACTGTCCCGCGTTTGTCTTTCCTCCTGTTGCTGGCACCGGATAAGATTTGGCTGTCGCGCAGGCTTCCTTTGTTTCAGATTGGCCGTTGCATCCGGGCGCGGTGCCCGGTGGCGGACCATGAAAACTGCGTGTGAAAAGAGCGGGGAGGCGTCGCTCATCGGCGCACCTGTCGGTGGGTCGCAAGTCGCATAGGGAAACAACCTCATTGAGCGTATGTGGCCACAACCGTCGCACCTCTCTCGGATGTTGGGTGTGCTGGGGGATGGAAAAGGGTGTACGTGTGTGCTGCTTTGCAATTACCCTCTGAGGGCCATGTTCTGACTCCTTCCTGCGTTGCATTCGCTTTTCGTCCTCATTTTTGGTCCGTCTGTGAATGTGTGCATCTTTTATGCGCCACCTGTGGGGGAAACCCCCTGTCAGGGGTGAAACGACCTCCCGGCATGAGCCAGGGACGGGTCGTGACCAGTCACGTAGCACCCCCCTATGGGGGTAGCGTGGGACAGCCCCCTTGGGTGGTTGTCCAGGGAGCCCCAGGGCCACACATGAAACGCCCCCTCTAGAGGGGCGTGAGGCGGGGAACACCCGATCGGGCCCCCCTGGAGGGGTCTGACACACACAAGAGAGACACACGTCTTCCCGAATCCGGGCCCTCTGGGGGGAGCGGGAAGCTTGTGGAAGCTTCCGCAATCCGAGCGTAAGCTGGACCGAGATATGAGCTCGACCAGGGATATAATCCCAACGGAATTCTATCCGGGAAAATTGAAAAATCTTGGGATAAGTCCCGAGGTATTGGTTTTGGGTAAATCCTGAAATCTAGGAAGTCTTAGTGACTTTCCTGCTTCCGCCCGAGACGGGCGGGGGTCCCCTTCCAGTGGAAGGGCTGTCAGGGATGCTGGGTAGGGGCCACTAGAGGCCCGGGCCTGAGACCGTGGCCCGTTGGGTACCGGTCCCCCCATGGTAGCGCCAGGGGGTCGGGATTGTGCACGTCCTGCGCCTTGTTTCTGAGGGTATGTGAGTGTATGCTTTGGGGTCATCGTGCGTGTTCGAATAAATCATCGTTGCGTTTGCGTTACCTCCGTCGTTTTGGTGCGCTTCGCGCCCAGTGATCCCGGCGTTCGCGTTGTGACTCTGGCGTAGCGTTTCGCATCCTGTGCTGGGTTTTCCGACTGGGTTATACCCCGTCGGCTGTGAGGGCAGGATCCACTACATTTGGTGGATCAGCGGGCGACAGGGTCAAGCTCTTCCTGATGAGTCGGGCCGTCCCTGTTTCGTTTTCTCACGGTGGACTTGCTCTCTTTGTCTCACAGTTGGGTGTGACTGGTTGACTGTTTGACTGGATTCTCCCACGGGGGAGTAGGGCTTCCATCGTTATGGAAAGCATGAGGGGGATGTTGTCCCGCGCGGAAGGCGCGGGCTCCTCTTCACGGGGCGTCCGTGACGGAGCTAGTGAGTGCTCAGGGCCGGGTGGCATTTTGGGGGACCCTCCTCATGTGGACGGTCGCGCGCGTGTGTCCACGAGAGTGTGTGGCACCGCGAGCGACGGAGGCGGGGGCGGTGACGGATTCCCGTTCCCCCCTTCTGTTGAGACCGCCACAAGGGGTCGAGAGAGAGTCTCCCCCAGAGTGCCGGGACCCCTGGGGGGTGGAGGACAAGAGGTCCCACCCCAAGAACAGGGGCAGTATGACGGTCGGGCTCGGCGGGCTAGGCCCGCCGGCTCACCCCATACACCCCCACACGTCAGTGGGGTTGGGGTTCCGCAAGGAGCCCTGGAAGGGGACGCTTTTTCGGTGGCCCTAAGGGATTCACTGGATGCGTTCATTAGTCCATAACATGAACGGCTGTCTTTCTTGGAGACAGCCCTTGGGGCCTCCCGACGGTCAAGGCGCCGTCGTCGCCGATTGAGCTCCTCCTCCTCGGATGGGGAGTACTCCGGCGGAGACGGGGGACGTCATGTCCCCCGACGTGCGGTAGCACGCGCCCTAGGGCGCGAGCTAGGGGGAGCCCCTCATCGTCGACTTCTCGAGAAGATCATCGCTGCGGATGATCGTTTTGCAGCGATTATGGATTGTGTATCGTACGCCTTGGCGAATACGGACGTCCTGTATGACCGGACGATGGCACACGGCCTAGGCCGTCTGCGCAAGGATGTCTCGGCCACCTTTGGTCGAGACGCAGAGTGGGATGGGACGCCAGCCTTAGGCGTCTTTGAGTTCTTGAACCGCTTTGAAACAGCGGGGAATGAAAATGATGTGTCAGAGGGCAGAGCCCTCTACCTCCTTCCGGAGTTCACCACGGGTGATGTAAAACGGGAGCTGTACACCATCATGCCGTCCCTCCAAGGAGGGCGGAGTGGAGAGGTCAGTTCCTATATGGAACTAGTCAACTGGCTCCTCCGAAAATATGCGGACGACCAGTCGCTAAGCGACCAGGACGCTCTGTTCCACGGAACGTCCCAGGAGGATGGTGAAACAGAGAATGGTTTTTACGTACGCCTTAGGGGGTTACTTCGCCTCTGTGGGTATATACACACAGAGGGGCAGATGAAGAGCCGCTATATGCAGGGGCTCGGTTGGGAGATTCGCGCAGTTGTGCGCGAACACAACACCGGCAATATGCCGATGGACCTCCTGGTGCAATATGCCCAGAGGAAGGGTGACGACTGTCGCAGACGTCACGAGGAGCAACCGGCCGAAGAGGCCCGACGGGCCGAGGCCCGTCGAGAGCGTCGAGCCGCACGGCCGACACCACGCAAGTATGTTACCGCGGCGGTGACAGCCCCAACTAAGGTGGGGGAAGTCCCGTCAGGTCCTTCCCCAAGGGGTAAAGGGCGCTTTGGGCAACCAAGGAACTACAACTGCCTCGCATGAAACATGCGAGGACATTTCTTCCGTGAGTGTCCCCGCCTCGACGCGGCGACCAAGGCCCTGTTAAACAAGGCCTACGAGTAGCGTATGGCAGAACGTCCTCAAGAGGACCAGCGCCGTCCAAAGCAGACGGTGGCAGCCGTGGTCTCAAGCCTAGGGCCGCCGTGGTGGTCGTCGGATGACACTTCACCCCCAGGGGTGGAAGGCGAAGAGTTGGTCCAGGAGGACAAGTCCTCCTCGGAGAACGAGTAACGGGGGCCGTGGTCCCGCATCCCCCGACAACTCTAAGGGCAACAAGGAAGTACAAGTCTTCCCGGCGAGCCGGAAAGAACTGGCCTAAGCGGCCACCGGGGGCATCCCAAGGGAAACCCACTGAGGGCACGGCATGTGTATTCATGCCCTCTTCTAGCTATAAGCTAGTTGTCACGTTATTCCTGACGGAAGGTTTCGACCTTACCGCTCGGGCCATCCTGGATACAGGGAGTAGACCCACGCTGATAAGCCGGCTGTTACTGCCGGACGACACCCAGCTACAACCGCTGTGGGAGTGGGCCTCTATGATCGACGATGTCAATAGGGGCTGGCTCCCCATTGCGGCTTCAGTATGTCCTGGTGTGGCCCGTGGGGGCCAGACCTCCTACATTTCCTTGGAGTTGTCGACAATATGAGTGTCCCAGGTATACTGGGCGCCTCCTTTATGGATATCGCAACAAAGAATATTGCGACTCAGGAGCAACATGTGGAGCTCCTGAATGGTACCAAGGTACCTATCCGAAGAGACTGTGCCCGCAAGGGGCACCCGATCGCGCCAGTCAGCGCGGTAAGTGCGTGCCCCCAAGGGGGTACGGCTAGGATAAGGCCAGTAAGGAAGACCTGGGTAAAACCCGGGACTATCACACGCATCCCCGTGAAGGGTACCTACACGGGGCATGGCTTCGTTACGGGGAGACCCCCGTTATATCACAACCATGGTATACAGGTCGCTCAGGGACCCGCCATCATGGTGGCGGGCGAGCCGATAACCGTCCAAGTGATGCACTTGGGCGCTACGCCCTTACGGCTGACAACCGATATGACCGTGCGGTTTATCGACCCCTATGACGGGCCGACCTATGAGGTGCCCCAGGACGAGCTCCAGGAGCGCGACGAGACCGCCAAGTAGGAGAAGGATTCTCCAATCCCAGGAGTGGACGTGTCGTAGGTACCTGACGAATGGTCAGGGGCCCTTAGGGCCCTCTTGAAGAAGCATGCACCCCTCTGGGGGGGGAACTTGGGGTTGATACGCGGTGTAGAACACCGCATTCGTCTGAAGCCCGGGGCTGTCCCCGTGAGGCAACACCCCTACAAGGCCGGGCCTTTGGCCCGGGAGAGAGAGAAAGCTGAAGTCGATCGCATGCGCTCGATGGGGGTTATAGAACCCTCCACTGGGGAATGGGCTAGCCCAGTCGTTATGGTGCCGAAGCCTGATGGCTCGGTACGCTTCTGTATTGATTACAGAAAGCTGAACTTGATGACCGTCAAAGACGCGTACCCCATTCCTAGGATGGATGAGTGCATAGATTCCCTAGGGGATGCCAGGGTGTTCTCCACCCTGGACTGCAACGCAGGCTAGTGGCAGATACCAGTAGCCGAGGAGGATAAACACCTTACGGCGTTCACGTGCCATTCAGGCGCGTGGCAATGCGTGCGCCTCCCTTTTGGGTTTTGCAATGCCCCTGCAACCTTTCAAAGGGCTATGGATACGATCCTGGCAGGGTTCAAGTGGAAGATATGCTTAGTATATCTGGATGACGTAATCGTCTTCTCCTGTTCCCGAGAGGAACATTTACAACACCTCGATGGGGTGTTGACACGCCTGGGAAAGGCAGGGGTCACCTTGAAGGCGGCCAAATGCCACTTCTTTCATGAAGAAGTGGAGTACCTCGGCCATGTTAGCAGGCCGGGACGAGTACATGTCCTGGAGAAGAATCTCCGGGCACTGAGGGGTCTCCGGTATCCGGAGACCCAAACCCAGATGAAGAGTTTCCTGGGTATGTGCGGTGTATATGGCCGTTTCGTGGCCGACTTCGCTAAGATAGCGAAGCCCCTTACAGCCTTGACGAGCACTAAGCTCCCCAAGAGGTTACCTCCCCCTAGGGAGGAGGAGTCGAAGGCTTGCGAAGAAGTACGAGGACGGCTTTTAGTCGCCCCCATTCTCGCTCTCCCCAGGAGAGACGGGCACTACATCGTCGATGTAGACGCCAGCTAGGAACAGCTGGGTTGTTGCTTACAGCAACAACAACCCGATGGGGAGTATCACCCCATCGGCTACTATAGCCGCGCTCTTCTCCCTGCGGAGAAGAACTACTTCGCCACCGAGATAGAGGCGCTCGGCGTCGTCTGGTCGGTGATCTACTTGAGGTCATACCTCGAGGGGGCAGAGTTTTTGGTCCGGTGTGACCACAGGGCCCTACTATCGGTACTCACAAACATGAGTCCGAACGCGCGGATAAACCGCTGGCGACTCCGATTATCGGAGTACACCTATGAGATCCGGCATAAGCCGGGTAAGGACGATAAGGTCGCGGACGCGTTATCGCGTCTGCCCGCGGAGGGTCTCGACTCGACTCCCTTGGACGAGGATATCACCGTCCTGGCAGTCGAGACCCGGGCGAGTGACGCCCTGGAGGCAGCATCGCCAGCCGAAGCCCCCATGGGGGCGCTAACCGCCCAAGAAATCACCCTCGGCGAAGCCGAGGATGAGTTCTGTAAATAACGATTGAACGAACTAGACGTTCTTTCTCCACCCGACCCCAAGTGGAGTCGGCAAGCCTTCTTCTTTAGGGAAGAGAACGGGCTCCTATGCCGACATTCGGTGTATGGGAGGGAGACCCAAGTGGACATCCCCGAGGCGCTGAAACAGCGCCTCCTACGCTATCAACACCAATCGGTGTTGGCCGGTCACCCCGGCTCGCGGAGGATGTATGACGCCCTCCGCCGGTATGTCTACTGGCCTACCATGGTGGTAGACGTCTACAAGCACGTGGAGCAATGCCCCGCTTGCGCGAAGAATCGCCTCTCCTAGAGGAGGCATACCTCCACAATGAAGCTGTTTCCAGCTCTCGAGCCTTTCTCGGGGCTCGCAATGGACCTTCTAGGCCCATTGACCACCTCTAGGGGTGGCCACAAGCATCTACTGGTCATATGTGACCGGTTTATCAAGTTGACGCGGGCCATCCCGTTACGGGATGCGACGGCGCTGATGGTATCGTCAGCGTTCATTGACACTTGGGTGGCTGCCTATGGCATCCCCGACTCTGTCCTTACGGACAACAGACCTCAGTTTGCCTCGGTATATGACCAGGGCATTCTCGGTTTGGTGGGTATAGCCTCGAACTATACCTCTCCCTACCACCCCCAGACCAATGGGCAGGTGGAGCGATACAACCGCACCTTGGTGCGGCAACTCCGATGCTATATTGCTGAGCATCAGAAGGAATGGGACAGTCATCTGTCCCTTCTTACGACTGCTTATAATACGCAGGTGCACGCGAGCACTGGGCAGATCCCCTTTGCTTTCGTGAGCCCTAGACGGCTCCAGCTTATTGGCATGGAGCGCATGCCTCGGCTCAGAAAAGCCGAGGAGAGATCTGAGGACGCCTCTACGGCGGCGGAACAGTATGTTGAGGACCTTAAGGCCCTCATCCCGGCGGTTCGCCGGCGGCTGGGCAAAGCCCAGGCCACGTATAAGCGAGCGTTTGACGCCCGCACCAAGCAAAAGAACAGCTCGGTCAAGGCCGGGGACTGGGTCTATCTAGGTACCCACTCCCGCTCTCCAAAGAAGCTTGGGTTAAGGACCCAAGGACCCTACATGGTGCTACAAACCGATGGACATCGGTTTCTGGTGGAGAGCCTTAAGGGTCTCCGTACGGTGAGCAGTGACCATGTCACTGGTGCCCCCGCACCACCGGCGCGGGATGGCAAGTGGACAAGGGCTCTTAGGGCCCAAGCCCTCTTTAAGGTGGGCGACCAACTTAAGGACGGCCCTGAATTCGTTTTCGAAGGATTTTTCAACCATGGTTGGGATGATGACGGCCAATTGAAGGTCTTGGTCAAATGGTTCGGGTTTCCTGAACAGGAAGCCACGTGGCAATTGGCTTCTTCCCTCCCTAAGGAGGCAATTCGCAAATATTGCTTGCGAAAACGTGACAAGCTTCCCGCCTTGACGCGAGAAGGTTTTCCCTTTTCTGACCAAATCGGAAGACGGCCCATAGGGGCCCCTGTGACTTCAAGTCACTGGCAAAGAGAAGAGCACAAGAAGAGAGGCTAAGCCTTTTATTCCCTACGGGGCCCGAGACAAGTCTATCGTAAGAAAGACGGCGCCCACCCCCTTAGGGGGGGCGACAACGGGCGACACACAAAGCAGGAGGGGGACACAAGGAACCCTTGGTCACCCTAGGGTGACCAAGTCACCAACCCCCAGGACAGGTCCCATAGCCAGGATCATATTCCTGGCTACGGTCCTCCTCGGGCGCATAGTAATGCAACCCCGAGTACGTCGGCGGGCTCGCCGAGGGGCCCGTCTCAGCCCCATACAGGGCTTGAGATGAAGAACCGGCGCCCGCCCCATAGTGGGGCGGGGGAGGAGACGGCGGACGTCGAGGCGCCGCCGGCAAAGCCGCCCCTCGGGGCGGAGCCGACGAGGCGGCCAAGTTCCGAAGTGACCATCCGGTCACGACCGTATTGGTGTCCACCACGGCTGTACCATACTCCTCCGTTAGATAACGGCGGAGCGTCTCTGCGGTGCCGAGTTGGTACAGAGGCCCGATGTCCCGTTCCCCTAGGGGCCGGGACACAATCGCAGCAACCGCGTTGTGCAGCCGCACCAAGGTGCGGCTCAACGCCATGATGAGCGTATGGTCCACCCCATTATTGAGGATGGACGGGAGTTCCTCAAGGGAACGGCCCAAACTCGACCATATGGCCGGGTTGACGGGGCGAGGGGTGCCAAACTGGGCCGACCCCTCCCAAGTAAAGAGAGGAAGGGGCGCCAGAGGGGGGCCCGGGGATCCCCCAAGAGTAGAAGTCGTCCCACCGCTCCCCCCAAAGGGGTAGGCCCGACGAGTCCGCGCGGGTCGACCGGCCACGCGAGACACGTAGGCCGGGCGTGACACCCTCCCCCAAGAGGGAGGGCGCAGGGCGAGAGGGGCAGAGGCCGAAGCGGCAGGGGCCGACGGGGGCTCTGGAGCCACCACGAGGCCTGCGCGAGCCGACCCAGCATCCGCCAGGTCCCGATCCATGGCTCGGATGCGGAGATCCGCGCGAATGTCCCTCCCATACGGGAGGCGGGCGTCCCCCAGACCCTCCTCGAGGACCAAGGTCCCCTCGTCATCCAGTACCTTGGCACAACGGAAGACCCCTCGGGGTCCCCCTAGCCACGAGAGCCAATCCGGCGGCGCCCGCTCCTCGATAAGTCGAAGGAGCTTCAGCCCGGCCTCAAGAAGAGGTCGGGCAGACGGGTCGGCCGAGCACAAGCGCTCGGGCGTCAGGTCGGAAAAAGCCGACCGAATATCTATTGGAAAACGCCACAGGTGCCCATGGTGGCGGATGCTCCCTAGGAAGACATCAGCCACCTCGACGGCCCACAGGGCCGCCAACATCAGGTGATAGGGACCCCCAAGGGGTTCCCCCATGAGCTGGCTCCCCTGGAGTGCCACCATCTGGGGCACCCGCACGGCCATGCCTCGGGGCACTTCAAGATGCTCCCACCACACTGGTGTGGTGGGATACAAGGCCTTGCGACGTACCACAGGTACGTCGCGCACCTCACGCTGTTCATACAGCGTGAGGAGGCGGAGGTAGGTACGTATCGTCCACTCCCCCAGCGCACTCGGCACATAGACGCCGCGGTCCATCTCCCCCAACTTGGGGGGGACCCCGGGTAATACTCCCAGGAGAAGTGGGGCATGTCCCCCACCTCGGGAGGGATCTCACGGACGGCCAAGTGCCTAAGCACGTGGCACACACGCCAGTCCTCCCGACTACGGAGGAAGGGAAAGTCCGTCACCGTCCCCTCGGGGACGGCGTAAAGGGTATCATACATACCCCAGATGGTCGTCCATATGGACGTCATGCGACGGCAGTCGATGCCGTCAAAGCGCTGTTCGAAGATCGACCCCCCTAGGGGGGTCCACGGGTAACGCCCGTACTGGTCATCCACGACCGCGGGAGTCGGCCACGAGGCCGACAGGAGGTTGGCCAGGACGTCGTCATCGATGTCCTCCTCGGGGCCCAAAAGGGCGCCCGCGCCCTCGGCCTCACGGTCGACCGCCATGGCGGCCGACGCGTCGGGAGCCGTAGAAGACGCCATCCCGCCTCGAGAGGCAGGGACCGGGAAGATAAGGGCGCCCCACCCTAGGGTGGGGTCCACGGACGACGCTGGACGCGGGGAGAACCCGGTCGCGCCCGACGGGGTCGTCCTCCCGGTGACAACACGGATGCCGACCCAGAGGGTCGAGGCCCCAGTCACCGCTGGCGGTGACTGCCTTATGGGACTGACCCGAGGGTTCCCCGGCTCGGTGAACCCGTCGGTTCCCCGCCGTATGGCGCCCCGGAGCGAGCCCCCAGGGGCAGGCTGTCAGGGAGCCACAGGGCAGGGTTTCCGCCTGGCAAAGGGAGGGGGTGGCGAGACACCGCCCCCGGTCCCGCGAGAGGCGGGCCCTGAGGTGGGGGATATGTGGGTGAAACCCCCTGTCAGGGGTGACACGACCCCCCGGCATGAGCCGGGGACGGGTCGTGACCAGTCACGCAACACCCCCCTAGGGGGGTAGCGTGGGACAACCCCCTTGGGCAGGTGTCCAGGGAGCCCCAGGGCCACACATGAAACGACCCCTCTAGAGGGGCGTGAGGCGGGGAACACCCGATCGGGCCCCCCTGGGGGGGTCTGACACACACAAGGGAGACACACGTCTTCCCGAATCCGGGCCCTCTGGGGGGACCGGGAAGCTTGTGGAAGCTTCCGCAATCCGAGCGTAAGCCGGACCGAGATATGATCTCGACCAGGGATAAAATCCCACCGGAATTCTATCCGGGAAAATTGAAAAATCTTGGGATAAGTCCC
>Ga0209093_1000294_pt1 | contig 26322 bp, 44 predicted proteins | sample SidtaG_4_FD_187450 | JGI IMG/M metagenome (GOLD analysis project Ga0209093, IMG submission 187450) | Marine algal microbial communities from Sidmouth, United Kingdom - Sidmouth_Male1 metaG (SPAdes) (version 2) | ecosystem: Host-associated > Algae > Red algae > Unclassified | place: Sidmouth...
CCAGACCCCCCCAGGGGGGCCCGATCGGGTGTTCCCCGCCTCACGCCCCTCTAGAGGGGTCGTTTCATGTGTGGCCCTGGGGCTCCCTGGACACCCCCCCAAGGGGGTTGTCCCACGCTACCCCCCTGGGGGGGTGTTGCGTGACTGTTCACGACCCGTCCCCGGCTCATGCCGGGGGGTCGTGTCTCCCCTGTCAGGGGGGTTTCCCCCACACCCTTGGCCTCACAGGGGCCGCCAGCGACGCCTTAGTGCAGAGGCATGCTGACTGGAGTCGCTATCCCAACGAGCACTTTTCTCTACTGGATTATCTGCTTGGTGACAAGGGTATGCATCACACGGCTCGAGTGGTGGGCCCTTTCAAAGGAGACGCGGGGGACTCACGGCCAAAAAAAACTTCAATCGGCAACTGGCGCAACTTTGGGTGGTGTCAGAACATGTGACTGGTATTTTGAAGGGGCGGTGGATGAGCTTGCGGGAGCTCCGTATATCGATTGGGTCGGAGGCAGACTTTAGAGCCGCCATGGAGTGGATGTCTGATTGCTGCGTGCTGCGTAACGTTTGCAATTCTCTGAAGGATAGAGAGATGGTGGTAGAAGTGCTGGCTGATGTGGCCAGGCCGTGGACGTGCTTCCCGCCGATGAGGGAGCAGAGCAGTGTCGCTCCCGAGTGAAGCGGGACGTGCTCTCGTTTATGAGAGCCACGGCACGGTACAAGTAGGAATAGAAGAACGACATGGCTCTCCATCATTTCCTAGCAGTTTGAAAACGGCATCCAATCACCATCAACTCCCCGCCGCCCCGCCCTCCGTCCCCCCGCCCCCCTCGCTGCTCGTTCCATCCCGGGCACCACCGCCGTCCGCCACTCCGCTCGACTCCCGCATCTCCTCCACCATCCTCAAAGGGAGAGAATCCCCACCGGCGGCGGAGAATGCCTCCGTTGCGGCTTGCGCGGATGCCATATGGTCAGGTCTTGGGTCAGCCTCAAACATCTTCCCGAAGACATCCAGTTGCGCCGTGTATCCTTCGGCTCTCGCGAGCATTGTCTACATCTCTGTCCGCCTCTCGGAAATCATGAGCTTTCTCGCGGTCGAAGACTCTCTTCGACCGCAACCGACCGCTCGGCCACGATCTGCTCCATCCGCTGCCGCTTCTCGTCGAGGGCAAACTGGCGTTCCGCTTTGGTGGCCTCCTCCATAGCGCGGCGCTCCGCCGCAGCCTCCTGCGCCTCGGCTGCCACGTCCGCCTTCTTTGCCGCCGCACTGGTCTTGGAAATCATGTGCTCGCGCATCACGCACGCAAAGCAGTCGGCTTCCCCCCACGCCGCGCGCCCCTCCTGCTCCGCCGTGAACATGCGCACCGACCGCCCGCTTGACACCCCGCGGGTGTTCGGAGACGTCCGGGTGGTCCCAGCCGTCTCAGGTGGTGGGGTTGACGTAGTTTCGGCCGCGGCGCCATGAGTGGAGCGCCGCGACGCGACCAGTCCTCGTGGAGACATGCGGGAAGTTCTCCTTCGTCTAAATCGCTGCCGTCCGATTCAGACATTGTCGGAGGGCGGGTGCCACTGGGGGGCGCGGATGGACTTGATTCGTCCCCAGCATCAATGTCTTTATCGGCAACGCCGGCAGCACCGGATGGACCGGAAGTCGCCCCGGCGGTAGGTCGCCTCCGAGCCGACCCGCACGTCACTGCGCGAGCTTTGCTGGTCTCCTCTGTGTGCGAAAACACAGAGTTGGCTTTCTCGAGCAGCTCCTGCATGGCCGCGCTCTTCATCCGCCAGATCCAGGCCTTGGACTTGTCCATATCCCTGCGCTCCGTCTCGGCGTCCACGTCCATCGTCCCGTCCCTTGTCGTTTTGCCAACCGACCGGCGCTCCACCACGTTAGCCTTGATCCCATCCATAAAGCTTTTGACCGCCGACTGCTATAGGAAAGGTCCCGCACCTCCCGCCGGCCGGTCATCCACGACGCCGCGATTTTGACAGACAGCTGCTTGTTGACGTACCGCCGACTGAACTCCTTCGAAACGACTTTGACTCAGAGTTCGATGATCAGCATCCGCGCGGGTGCCCCTCACACCTGGTTTGGGTAACGCCCGTTCGGTCCAGGAAGCCTGGCGCCGCGGCACGGACTCTTTCGGGGTGCGGGCGGGCGAGGTCTGGACACCCGCCCGCCCGCGCGCGACCGACGAGGTTTGGACACCCGCCCGACTCTGCGCGACGTGCCCCCAATAGACCGCCGTAGGTTGGGTTGGGCCGCGCGCCCTAGGTGGGCGTCCTGCAAGCCCGCCGCGCCGTCGCACCACTCGTCCGACAAGTCCTCCGATTGTTCCGACAAATCCCAGGAGTCATCTGAGCCCGTGTCCGAAGCGTCGCGTGATCCAGCGTGGGCAGCATCTCGTGATCCTACGCCGGAAGCGTCGCGTGAGCGGTCCCGCGTGGTAGCCCCCGTCGGTGACACGGAAGCGTCGCGCCGATCTGAGGATGAAGGAAGCGCGGTAGCCCCCGCCGGCTGCTCATCTGAGGTATCGTCTTGAAAATCCGCCCGCAAATCGCCGAGGGGAGGCGGAGGGGAGTCACGAAACACAAATGCGCCACCAGAGGGTACGCCAGCCATCGATAAGCTGGGTCTCACAGTTGCAGGCACGCCCACGTTGGAAAAGGTGTTCGGCGGTTGGGCGAGCGAGGGCGCGTCGGGCAGCCGCGGCAGAGCGCGCAGGGGGATTGCAGCCCATGCAGCAGCCGACGCTTGGGGGGCCAGAGCGTGGGAAGGAAGGTGGATTGAGAGAGGGGGTAGCGGCGCATGGATAACAGAAGGTGCGTGGCCGGCGAAGGGGGGGAGAGGTGGATGGTTGAACAGCTCGGGGGGTGGGACGTCATCATTTTCAATCATTGACGGTGGCAAGAGGGACGACACTGAAGGAAGGCGCCCGGATGGAGTCCCGGACATTTTGTCGGTGCTCTGTTAGGAAGCACAGACAGACAACGGATAGTCAACGGCACAGAAAGAACCGAAAACATCATCGAAAGACAGACGCAGACACATTTTAGCCGAGCACAAAGACGGTTGCGTCGCTGGAGGCCATATTGCTGATCCCCCAATTTTGTCCTCATCGGCCAAGACTGGGACTGCTTTGTAAAACAGGCCAACCAATGGTCTATAACAGCAGCAAACAGCTGCTGAGTTCAAATCTACGACGTGTCATTGGCTCTCCAACCGCCAGGTCCGTGCAGAATCGAGATTCTCCGTTTTCTTGAGATATTCTTCCTTTCTCAGTCGTCTCATGGGGTAAAGTAGCCCGGAGCAGTTTGTTATCGAGATTTTCTTCGAGATTCTCAGATAATCTCAGAAAAACGAGTGCGCCGATTGTGCGTTTGCGGGCCGTACGGGCACATTCTGTAAAGATGGGACCCGACATGCACTGCTGTCGATCCTCTTGGCCAATCAGAAACGTGCCTGCATCGCTGTTGCACTCCCGTTCTCTGCCGATGAGGACAAAATTGGGGGATCAGCAATATGTATGCACCAAAGGAACAGGTGACACGCTGTGGGAACGAAGATTGGCACATAAGTGTTGTGCACGTAGCGGCACGCAGACTGTCTCAGGGAAAAGGATGCTACGCATGGACGGCCTGCCAAGAACGTCCGAGAAGAGGCTCCGCAGCACCGCGTTGTGCTCAACCGAACAGGGGGAGCCCTCCGATGCCTTGGCCTCCCTGAGAAGGCTACCTTCCGCCAGCCTACGACGCTGGTGTGCGGTGTCAGCGTACTTGGTTTAAAGCACGTAGGCTGCATTTGACAATTCTTCGTGACGTTTCTGAAAGGCAAGTGCGCGGTCCGCACCCTGCTGCGGTACCGGTAGCAGGCTGGAAACGCGAGGGTATCGTACAGCCGTGCTGTACGTGCAGGCACCTCATTTCGGGGGTAGGGCAGCGGAACAGCCGAAAGCAGGCCTGACACGTGCTGTCAATCGACGCCACCTTCTTTTTTCCGACGCACATACGCACATGCCGTGCGCACTTCGCATCTCACACTGACAGCTGGGCGTCGAAGACGGGAACACTCCCCCACCCTTCACGCCATCTCGGATGGCTGTCTGCCACAACGTTGGCATCTCGGACATGCTCGAAAACCGTTCCCAGGGTGTTGCGGCCGGCTTTCCATGCTACGTTGCGCGGTGTCAAGATGAAAAGGGGGGGGGCACGCACCAATGCCCCTCTTTTCAAGGCCCGAGGCTAGGGGGGCTCCGGACTGTGCACCGCAGAATCCTGGAGGAGGACGAAAGGCGGGGGTGCTGGGAGCGTCGTGGTGAGGGAGGGTTCGTGACATGTGCAGCCTCGTGATGGCGACGGAAGCCAATCAGATGTGGCACTGAGTCCACGCTGTCGGATCAATCAAGAGATGCGGAGACGAGGGTGCACGCTTCGCAGAGCGACGCGCGACGTAAAGCGTTCGGCTATTTGCCAATGATAAACGCTAAAGAAAGAATGATAACGAGTTCAATCAGTAGACCCCAGAACAAATACCCTGCATGTGTGTCAAAAAGGCGTGGAGCCCTCACACTGCGTTGCGTAGGATCGTAAGATCTGAATCTGACACCTGTCACGGGTGGTGTACCGGCGGTGAGTGGGCGGCCTTGTTTTTGTGAACCCACCTAGGGCCTGCAAAAGGGGCCCTCAAACGCAAGGATCACAGTCGCGCCGAGCTACCAGCCACTTTGGTTGTGCCACGGCTCAACGCGTGCCACAAAGAAGACTCGCGGCCCAGAATGCCAGGAAACACGCTCGCGTGTTTGGGTTCCTGTTAGCTGTTGTGTGTCCATCTGTCAATGCACTTCGATGAAGCATCAGATGGGCCCACAAACGCCCATCTAATGTCGGTTTCGATGGTTTATGCAGCTCGATGCATGCTCGATGTGATTAGAGCACGTCTATCGGTGCGCCATCCCGCCATCGCCAAAAATTCATCTGTTTGGCATTTTGGGGATGGCGCGGAGGAGGCATCTCTATCGGCGGCTCGACGAACTCCCCCGAATATCAGGCATAAGTGTTCCGCTGCAAGATAAAGTACCAAGACCTTCGTCGCTGTCTCTTAGAAGAGTGTGGAATCCTCGTGTTCCGAGAGCGCAGCAAGGGCCTGAGAGGCACCCCACCTGGCACAGCGTCTGGGCACACCGCTGCCTGTCCCTCCTTCATTTAGCACACGGCACACAGTGCGGCAGCGCAGCTGGGTGCGGCGTGTAAACCTCCGGTGCCACACATCGTGTGTCCGCACGGTGTGCGTGCGATTGCGATTCACACCTGTTCTCCCGACCACAGCCACCACTGGTCGCCGCCTCCCACCACACACAGGTACACGCAGACCTGGCTGAACGCTGCCACCGCCCTGGTGATTTCCACCCCCGTCCCCGACGCCGCACACCTCTGCGACGCCACACATCTCCCCGAAGCCGGCCACATCCCCCACGCCGGCCACCTCCCCGACGCCGACCACCGCCCGTGTTGTGGTAAGCTCCGTGTTGGCAGCCACCTCTTGTGTCGGTGCGACCTCCCCGTCGGCGGCCACCTCGTTGGCTGCTGCCACGTCTCCGTCCGCAGCCGCCTCCCCAGGGGTGTCTCTACCCCCGAGGGCTGTCACCTCCCCGTCGACGGGGATCTCCTCTGTCGCTGCTACCCCCCCGGCGCCGGTCACGTCCCCGACGCCGGCCACCACACCGACGGTGGCCACACCTTCGAAGGTGGTCACCTCCCTGACGCCGACCACTGCCATTTTTTCTGCCACACCCTCGACGGTGGCCGCCTCCCCGACGCCTACCACCGCCGTTTTTGGTGCCACCCCGGAGTCGGCGGCCACCTCCGTAACTGCTGTCACCCCCGCGACGGCAGTCACGTCCCCAACGGTGGCCACCTCCCTGACGGCGGCGTCTTCCTCGACGGCTGTCACGCGCACGACGGCGGCCGCCTCCCCAGTTGCTGCCACCCCTCACCCGCTCGTTTCCCCGTGTTGTCCGTTCACCGGCTTTCGCGGACTCCACCCGTCGCTGACTGTGGCGTGCGGTTTCCGGTTCGACTCTGCCCCTGCCGCCACTGTCTCCAGTCGTCGCCTCGGTCCTCCCGAAGCCTTGACTGCCTCCTACTGTCCGTCTCGAGGCACGGCCACCCACCGGCCGTCGCCAGCCACACCGCCCACAGCTTGCGTTGCCCTTTTAATACGTTTTTTGACTGACAAGACTGCCCACAACTTGCTTGCTTTGCCTTTTTACTTTCTGTCCTGTGCACCGTGTGTGACTCGTCTCGAAGGCGAGTGTGTTCAACTAGTTTCTACTCTCTTTCTCTCAGTCCTGTAGCTAACGTGTTGCCAATATTCTCTGTTGATCATTCTGTGGCTCGCCTCCCAGCCATGTAACTGCCATCTTTTTTGTTCGCCTGCTCATTGACGTTTGTTGTGTCGGTCTCTTTGACACATTCTCTCTTGAAGCAGAACAATTGCACACCCATAGGGATTGCCACTCCAGCTTATTGGGCTCGCTTCGCAAGTCCGCTGATGCCTCGTTCTTAATACTCTGGTCTCCCGTTGTGCTTCTAGCTGTCCGGTCCGCACGGCCGCTGCCCCGTGGGCGCGTAGATCAACCGGCCGCTGCTACGCCCTCTCCGCCGCTGCCCCGCCCTCTCCGCCGCTGCTCCACCCTCTATGGCGCTGCTGTGCCATCTCCGGGACTGCCGTGCTCCGACTTGTACTGCACGGCAGTGTCGAACACTTCACGCCTCCTCCGTGCCTTCACCACCACTGCCGCGCCCTCGTTGCGTGTCCTGCCCCCGTCTTTCCGACGCCGTACCTTACTCGTCTGTGCGGCACCCCCCCTCCTCCCTCCTTTGCTGCACGCTCCGCGTCGGCGCTGTGCCTTACTCAAGCGTGTACCCCACCCGCCACGTGGCCTGTCGTTTCAAAATATGGATATTGACGACATTGTGGACGACCGACTTTCTTGAAGGTGGGGGAGACGAAGGCGCTAGAGCAGGTATTTGCGCCGCTGCGGATGAGGCGGACGCTGTGTGCGTGATGGGGGATGATGCAGAGGATGCGAGAGGGTGGGGCGGACGCGCGCCCGGGTCGAGGACGCTAAAGCGCGGTGACTGCATGTGGTTTGCCCAGTACTTGGCTCCGGTGCCTGTCTACTCTTCTCGGCATTTTAGGAGGCGCTTTCGGGTCCCTCTGACTCTCTACAGAGTTTTAGAGGCTGAGCTCCCAGCGGTCGAGCTAACCCTGTTGCAGAGGACGGACTGCACAGGGCGCCAAGGGCACCCTGTGTTCGCCAAAATTCTCAACAGCCTGCGGCGGCTGGGCAACGGGGCGTCCTTCGAGGACCTTGACGACCAGGCTCACATGAGCGTGGAGTCTCAGCGGCAGGCCTTCATGGCCTTTTTTACGCCCTGTGCGGACCCGGTTTGGGCCCCGGTGCGGAGCTGCAGACCATATCGGACCGCAATGCAGCCCGCGGCTTTCCAGGGTGTATCGGCTGTGTGGACTGCATGAAGCTGATATGGAAGAACTGCCCTCGTGCTCTGAAGGGGCAGTACCACAACCCGAAAGACTCGAAGCTGGCAGTTATGTCCTGCGAGGCCGTTGCGGACAGTGACCCTTACTGCTGGCACTGGTTTTCCGGGCGTCCCGGGACGAACAACGGTCGGACGGTGCTTGACAGCAGCCCATTTTTCCTCGACGTGCTCGCTGGCCGTCGGCAGATGCACCTCCCCGGTGGCTATGAGTTTAACGGACAGCAGAGAGACTGGCTCATGTCCCTTCTTGGGGACGGAGCCTACCCTCGCTGGGCCATCTTCTTTCTCCCGAACCACGCGGCGGCAATTGAGAAGGAGAAACACGCGGCTATGTGCCAGACAAGCGTGCGTAAGTACGTGCAGCGCTTTTTTGGGTGCCTTCAGGGCCGCTTCAAGATCCTGCGCGGGGAGAGACACGAGTGGAGCGACGAGACCCTGCTGCTGATTGCGCAGGTTACGCGAGGTGTGCGTAATCCTGCACAACATGATTGTCTTCATGCGAAAGAGCCGGGCGCTGGACGGTGAGGCGGCAGACGACAACGCATATCCTCCGGTTGACCTCGTGTCGGAGTTTGACGAGCCTGATGGTGATGGTCCGGGCGCCCCGGGCGCCCCGGGTGCCCCAGGGGCCGCAGATGAGCAGCCGGGACCCCCGACGCCCGCTCCTTTGCACGCTCTGCTTGGTAGCTATGACGCTGTCATGAGTGAGGATGGGCACATGGCTCTGAGGGGCGCTTTGTCGGACCATCTGTGGAACCTTCGCGGTGAGGACTCGTGCTATTTTCCTTTGTTGCTCCTTTTCTTTTCTTTTTTGGTGCGGCTTGTAGGAATCAGAGAGAACAAGAGGTCGGCCCACCGCCACTGCTTACCGACACCTTCGCAGCCGTACTTGTTTTTTCAAGCCCCAGAATCCCACACGGCTGTCCACCGCAGAGTCGCGGCTGTGCCGCTGGTTAAAATACACCGTTTCTGACGACGGCTCGTCGGGCAAAACAATGGCATACAGGAATCTGTATCTGCGCCCCGTCTCCGTAGCCGACAGCCGGCATCGGCTTGCCACCCGCCCGGTGGAAAGTCGCCTATTTGTCACCCACGCAACCTCGCGACCGCCACCACAGCTCCCCCACTGCGGCTGGCGAGCCGTGTTTATGCCTCCTCCCGCTTGGACGTTCTCACACGAACCACGCGTCGCCTGCACGTTTTCCTGTAGTTGAAATAGGTAAACGATTGTGTTCGTGATGTTCCGGGGCTAGTCCCCAGACGTATGACTTGGTTGATACACACTCCAAGGTGGCCCCCGGCTCTCAGCCGCGGCTCCGTCATCACCTGTGTGTTTCACCGACTCCGTCGACGCACGCCCGTATGCTACGCACGCACTTGTGCGCTGCGACCTGCTTGTCGAAGCATCTCTCAGTATACGCACCACCTCTCCCTCACCACGCTGCCGAAATAATGGGCGGGGCAGCACCTCAAGGTGCCCGCTGCAGTTCTGGCGCACCATCAGCGGTTGGAGCCGCACGCGCCGCCCCCTACTTGAATGGGGTGAGAGGAGCTCCCACCGGCGCGCGCGCACGCGAGCGTCCACCACCGATGCTGCGTCCGAGCCCCACCCCGCCGCGGTCGAGCCCCACCTCGCCCACCGCGGCGGCCTGGATGAAGCCCCAGTCCCAGAGCGCGCCGCGGAAGTACTGCCGACACGTGGTGGGCCACAGCCCAACTGAGGACGCAGTTGGGTGATAGGGCGGTGGTTGCCATGGTGGTGTTGGTGACCGGCGGGATGGGCGTTGTGGTCATCGGATCAATTAAGACCAGTGGTCGCGTCGCCGGACGCTGTGCCACCCCAAGGCCCCGTCATCTGCAATTCCTCTTCTTGGATGATCGACGGCCAATCAGCCACTGGCGGCGGCGGATGGACCGGCGCGTCCAGAGCCGAAAGACGCAGCTCTGCACCTCTCAGGCTCTCTAGCGGCGCTCGAGCACCAGCAGAAGGCCGGACAAGCTCCATCTCCCCGCCATGGCGCCCTCCGTGAACCACAACGTGGCGATGCGGAGAAGCCACCAAGAACCCGGCGGCTGGGCGCGAGTAGCCTGCCGCTCGTCTCACAGTGGCCGGAGGAAAGCTGGTGGCGACCGATAGCGGCAGGCCACCACCACCAGGCTGTGGGGGAAACCCCCTGTCAGGGGTGACACGGCCCCCGGAATGAGCCGGGGACGGGTCGTGAACAGTCACGTAAAACCGCTCTAGGGGGGTAGCGTGGGACAGCCCCCTCGGGCGGGTGTCCAGGCAGCCCCAGGGCCACACATGAAACTACCCCTCTAGAGGGCCGCGAGGCGGGGAGCACCGGATCGGGCCCACCTGAAGGGGTCTGACACACACAAGGGAGACACACGTCTTCCCAAATCCGGGCCCTCTGGGGGGACCGGGAAGCTTGTGGAAGCTTCCGCAATCCGAGCGTCAGCCGAACCGAGATATGATCTCGACCAGGGATAAAATCCTTCCGGAATTCTATCCGGGAAAATTGAAAAATCTTGGGATAAGTCCCGAGGTATTGGTTTCGGGTAAATCCTGAAAATTAGGATGTCTCGGTGATTTTCCTGCTTCCGCCCGAGACGGGCGGGGGTCCCCTTCCAGTGGAAGGGACGTCAGGGATGCTGGGCAGGGGCCACTAGAGGCCCGGGCCTGAGACCGTGGCCCGTCGCGTACCGGTTCCCCCTTGGTAGCGCCAGCGGGTCGGGATTGTGCACGTTCTGCGTCTTGTTTCTGAGCCTACATGAGTGTATGCTTTGGGGTCATCGTGCGTGTTCGAATAAATCATCGTTGCGTTTGCGTTGCTTCCGTCGTTTTTGTGCGCTTCGCGCCCAGTGATCCCGGCGTTCGCGTCGTGACTCTGGCGTGGCGGTCCGCATCCTGTGCTGGGTTTTCTGACGGGGTTATACCCCGTCGGCTGTGAGGCCAGGATCCACGACACAGGCACCCCCATCCCATCCACCGACATATTAACACCAGCGGCGGCCGGAGGCGAGCCGATAGGCGCGGCAGAGCCGCGCGTTTCCACCCCGCCCATCAACTCCCCACCAGGCGCTGCTACCGACAGCCGTCCAGTGGGCGTCGATGGCGGCCGGCTGACAGGTGCGGCCCGTCCATGGGATCTCTGGGTAGGGGGCGCCGCTATCGGCTCATTGAGTACATCGCTGCCGCTACCCCCGCCCCCCCCCGTTACAGGCCCGCCGCGCCCGCCACGTACCGAGTCGTGGCTTGCAGGCAGCGTGATCGACCGCCCAAACCCACGGGTGGGCGACTCGGCTCGCAGCTCACGAGGCTCGAAGCCGCCTCGTGCCCCCCCCGTGTGTTCGGCGTACGCGACGCCGCCGTCAGCTGACCAGCAGGCTGCCCGGCGAGAATCTCGATCGGGGCAGATAGGCCTCTCGTTCCGCCACTTGCTGCCGATACAGCGGTACCGCCGTTGGTAACTCCTCCACGTGAAGGAGTCCCCAAAATCAGCGTCCTCGTCAATAGATCCCGCACCCGCCGCCGCTTTTCAGGTCCTTCCTCGAGCATAGCAACGAGCCTTGTCTCGAGCGCCACAGCCGCCGCGTCCGTCCGCTGTTGATTCTCCGCTGCCAAAGTTTCCCCCACATCCGCCACAGTACTCGTCAGGGCCCGGATGGCGCTAACAGACTGGTTGTCCACGAGCACTGCCGTCCTCTGGCGCTTGACCCCTCGCGGCCGACTACTGCTTTGTCTGAGGGATGGAACCGCCGCGGCAATAGTAGGACTCTCTGGGTCCGCGTTATCCGATTCGCGTCGACAGTCTCAACCAGCGCCTTCGTCCGCATCCAATTGGCATTCAGCTGCTCCTGCCCCATCAGCCGAGGTAGCCCCAGCCACCTCCCTCCGGCTGCCCACGGCCCCAGACGTTGCGAACAAGACGCCGGCGGTCGCCCGCCCAGCATTGGGGACGACGACTGCAGCCGCGGCGGGCGCCGCATCAACTGCTGCTGCACCTGCCGCGCCGGCAACCATGCCACCAGCATGAGCAGCAGTGAGACGCGCGTCGCGCTCGCGGTGCGGTGACGGGCGGTCCCCCCGGGATGTCGCCGAGGGACCCCCAATCATGCTCAATTAACTTGGGGCATTGCGACCGCAACATTGCCGCGTCCGTGCTCTTGAAAACGGGCGCGGGAACGACGTCACCCTTCGTGTTCTGGACCTTGTTGGTGTTGCAGTACAGGGTCATCACCTCCACAAGGCGATCACTCTCGACCTGGCCCGAACGCGGAAGGAAGGCGCTACTGGCTGCCAAGTACTATTCAACGACGCGCTGCAGCGTCGTAAATCGGTTCAAGAAGCTCCTGGTCGTCCTTGGAATCCGCGTTTCGGCCTGGTTCTTGTAGATGTCGGCGACGGCCTCCCAATAAAGGTCTGACGTCATGTCCGTAGTCGACAGCGTCGTGCTGGCAAACGAGCGAGCCAAGGCCAGGTCTTCATCCGGGCTGAAGCTCATCCCCGCTAGACCCGCTACCGTGCGACATCGTCTCGTTCTTGGTTGGGGGGATACACAGAGACGGAGGTTCACGGCCACACGGGGTACACGACCGGTGCAGGGGACCAATCGGGGAGAAGGGGAGGAGGTGAAGGTTCAACGTCTGTTGGGGGAGAAACCACGTGCCTGCTGGTGACGGCGACAGACCCAGCGAGCATGACCACGAAAGAAAGGACGGGTGCAACTGTGGAAGACGTTGGCTGGTGGAAGGCGCGACACGATTGACTCCATGCCATCTCGTTTCCAAACCGACTGCAATGACAAGAGGCTGGAAGATGCAACTCCATCGCGAGAGAATTCCACCGAATGTTCGATGTGTTGGCAGTGTTTGATTGGCTCTCCTTGTTTGGCGCATCGCCATCGCCATGCCCAAAAGTAATTTTTGGGGGATGGGGATGGCGATGTGGGGATGGCGGATGGCATTTTGAGGATCCGGTAGAGATGCCTCATCGCCAAAATGCCATCTGAGATGGCTTTTTGGCGCACCGATAAACGTGCTCTTACCAGCCTGGCCGAGGATCACTCAATCTCACGAGCGGATGTGTCGTCTGCTGCTTCATCTCTGGCACGCCTCGTTGCCTGCACGCCAGCCCAGCGCCATCCAATACCATATGTGGCTCACGACGACAAGCAGCGCGATTCCGGAAAGATCTCTACCGCCTCCACGCCGGCTCATTCGATGCAGGCGGGCAACCGAAATTCACTTGGATCGAAATCGACCCTTGGCGCGATCTCAAATTGGTCGCGTTTTGGTTGTGGTGGATTCAGTACAAATCTCACCACATTTTGGAGAGCGATCGTTCGCCGAATGGGAACAGCAGATTCAACGGAGATCTCGGTCGTCGCCAGCTGCCCGATGGTACAATCGATTCTCGTTGCAGGGCCAGTCGCGTGTCGGTTTCTTGCGAAAACGGGACAGATTGTGGATGTGATGTACCGTTGCCTCCAGGGAAGTCCACGTGGCAGATGTGAGCCCACCCTGGGAGGCTCGGTGTGTCAAATCCATTGGAGGTAGCCATGTTTACCATCTCTGTGATACTATTTGGGCACCCAGCTTTCAACACCACTTATCGTGCTTGGACTGTCTCATTCGTCACCCGTCTTTCTCTGGCGCCAAAGACTGAGGTGTTGCTCCCGTCATTCTCAGCCGAAATGGCTCGTGCGCGAGTTTGCCGCGCCAACAATAGACCGTAGAATCGTCGACGATTTTCCGCCACTTGCCTGCTTCCCACCCCACTGTCCTTGCTTGCTGTGCCCCGTCCCAATATTGCCCTCTTTGTCCGGAAACACGAGCACCATGCCCTTCCCGACCCATGGCATACTCGAGACACCGGACACTATTGAGCTTTCGCCTCACCCCTCCTGTGCTGCCAGGATTGAGTTTGTTAAGATCCGGGGACTGCGTGTTCCACCACACCCCACCGCTGCCAACCTCACCCGCCTCGTTGCCATGGACATTGGGGAGCTGAGCAACTCTGGCAGCTACATTGTCAAGCGCATGCTGAATCTAACGCTCGTGAGCGACGGCAAGCAACGTTTCCTCCGTCGGTCTGGGAGCGCAGGCCTGTCGCCTTTTGGACAAGCGTTTGTGGCTCAGCGCGACGCGGCAAAGGAGTCCTCTGGTTTCACTTCGCTCTCTGGGCGTGACGGACGGCGCCTCAGAGATTTTACTTCACTCCCCTCCACGCCGACGCCTGCCTCTACCGTAGATGGGCCGGGAAACCAGCTGCTGCGCTTTACCTCCACATTGCGGCTTCCCCATGCATGCGAGCGATCCGGGAATGACCTTTCCCCATACGAGCGTGCCGTGCTGTCTCTCCACCAAGAGCGCCTGCGCCTCGACACTGAGCACCACCGCGACAACACGGCGCTCATATGCCGCCGCCTCGAGCTGGACGAGGCCAAGTTGGAGGCGACTCGGGACCGTGCCGGCCCGCTGCTGGCCACAGGTGTCCGCTTCACCTCCCCTCCTGTGGGAGACGCAGCCGCAACCGCACCCCCAGCAGCGCCCCCCCCCCCACCCCCCCCGCACACTTTGGCGGCCGACGCCGCCGACCTGCCAGAATTGGGGCGCCGGCCGTGCGAGCGCTATGGCGCCGAGGCGTCCAACACTTCACTGCCCGCCCCTTGCATCCTCTTCCCCACCCCATTGTCGCCGTCGCCCGCCTCGACGTCTAACGTCACGCGGGTTCGCACCAGCCCCCCTCGTTTCCCCAGGCTTTCTTCGAACGCCCCTTTGCGCGGCGTCGCCACCTCACAGCGGCGCAAGTGGCCGAGAACCGGCCACGTAGCAGAAACAGTTGTGCGGCGCGACTCACTCACAGCGGGATGTGGGAGGGAGAGTGGCCGCCGTCGCCCGCTGAGCCGTTTGCTTCTGTCCGAGCGGAGACTTCGGCGCCGGCGACAGGCGGCCGGCACCGGGACGAGTGTGACCCCCATCATACTGATGCGGAAAGAATGTGTAAAAACCGGCGGTCCCTACTCCTGCCGGCTCCGGGTACCAGCCGCCCCGCGTGCTACACAAACACAGCGGGGCGGCAGACAGACAGGGAAACGAGCGCCCGCTGCAAGCGAGCGGTAATGGGGGCTGGGGAACGAACACGGGGTACTAGTAGGGGCACAAGAATTGGTTGAGAAGGAGAGAGGTGAGCATCGCCACTGCCACGACTGCGGCGGGAGTTGGGGGATGGAAACCTACGGGCGGCAGTGTTGGAGCATCACCACGGCGCCAACTCGCACAGCTCCCGCCATGGTGGGAAGAATGGGTCAATAGTAGGCGGCGCCCGGCATCTACACGACGCCACAAAGAAATCTGACCTGAGCAGCGCTCCGGCACCCGCTCGGCATGCGCCGATGGCCGCGGTCCGTACGAGACGTTCCGGCAGCAGCCGAGTCGGCCTGCGCCCAGAAATACTGCACCCACCCAGCGTCCCCTTCCCGCCCCTCCCATGCGTTCTGACGGCTGACCATTCCCTGCCTTACCGCCTTTTCGCGGCCAGCGAGCCGCGCGACTGCCAGAGCCCCCGAAGCGCCGGCCTCGTCGCCACCCCCGGCGCCGCCACGCGCATCGTCTCGGAGGACACGACAGCGGTGGTAGCGCACCACAGCGGCGCGGCCCTGCTCCGCCACCGCCATGCGGGGAAGGTTGTCGTGGTGACGTGACGCAGAGAACGCCGAGACGGCGCCAGCGGGCAGCCAGGCCCGCGCAGCGCTCTGTCTCCCTGTTTGTGCCACATCGACAGCGGCCGCTAGCCCCGCGGCCGCCGAGAACAGCAGCGTCGGCATGCCCCCAACCAGACAGCACCCCCCGAGCACCACCTTTCGCCCTCCCCTCGCTGTCCGGCGGCCTACGCCGCCGATGAACCCGCCTTGACGATCCTCGCGAGCCGCACGACCGCAGGAGCTGCGGACGCGCTGACCTCGCCTCCACCCGCGGCGCCGCCGCGCTCTTCGTCGTGGCGGATTCAGCGTCAGTGGTGGCGCCACTAGCGCCCGAGCCGTCGCCAGGTGCATCCGCACCCCCCCCCAAAATAGACAGCACCCCCGCACCGACCCCTCCCGCTCGCCCCTCACGCGTCGGGGGCCGCCGCCGCGGACCCGCTCATCATGGCGCGGCCCTCCGGCTGCCGCCACTAAAGCCATCCCGCACGCTCCGAGCTCTTTGCCGCTGCCCTTCGTCCGCGCGACATCTACGGCGCCGCGGAGCGCCTATTAGTGGCGTTGTGGTTGGCGGCGGGGGCGCACCACCGCGGTGCGGCTCGTTCTCTCGCCAGCCTCGTTGCTGGCGAGAGAACGACTGCGGTACTGACAGCAGACGTTGGTGGCTCCACGTGCAACGGGCGGCGACAAAGCCTAGAAAGATCATAGGTCCTCCTTACGCGGCCTCACGGACGGAGATGGGAGCTTCTTCATGATGGAAATCGAACCCGGTACAGCAGAAAAAAATGTGTCGTTTCTTACGAGCTCGTGCCAGGCAGCGGCCAGCGTGATGGCGGTGGCCATCACCGCTGCGCGGAGCGCGTCGCGGAGCACCCAACGCCGACGTCCGGCAGCCCGCTATCGCCGGGACGGTGCCGGTTCCCACCGACTACCACTCCTGCCTTTCCGCCACGGTGGCGGCGCCAGGCTACCGCGCCGCGGTGGTGCGCCACATCCACCGCTGTATCCACTGCGATGACAGGCGCGGCTGTGATGCGGGTGGAGACGTGGACGGCGTCCCGGAGTCTCGGGCGGCCATACGGCCCGCAGGTCGCGCGAACTGGGGAGGACCTGCTGCGTCGACTGCTGGGGCGTGCGGAAGGTGCGGGAGGAGACGTTGTGGGGGTGCTGTCTTCAGAAGGGGGGTCAGACGCTGCGTCTGGCGGCGACTCGCGCCCCGCCGGCAGCCACCGGCGTTGCGCCGAGAGCGTGGCGGAGAATCCACTGCCCACTTCCGGCAGCCCGCTGGCGCTGTGTAGGCGCCGCCCGCCGCCAACCATCATTCGACCCGTCCCCCTCCGGTGGCAGGGCCGCGCGCCCGTGCCGCTGTGTTTCGCGCCAAGCCCACCACCGTCAACACCCAAACCCGGCGCGCGGCGGCGCCGCGGAAGCCAACGATGTCAGCGTGTCGGTGGTTCCGGCGGTTTGACGGCCCGCGAGCAGCCGCAAGGCGGGCGGGTCGGCGGCCTCGGCCGCTGAAGCGCGTGGGGCGTGTGGGAGAGCACGCCGGGCGGGCGCGGTGTTTCATCTGTGGGTCCGACGCTACGCGTAGCGGCTACTTTCTTGATGGCAGCGGCCTCCGGCGCAACGCCGAGCGCGTGGCGGAGCACTCACCGCGTCCGGCCGGCGGTACGCTGGCCCCGTGCTGGTGCCGGTCGCCAACCGCAACCACCCCAAACTTCCCGCCGGGGCGGCGGCTAAGCAGGAAGGCACTGCGGTAGCGCGCCGCCTCCAACGCTGTTAGCGCCACGGAGAGGCGCGCGGCGGCGCCGCCAGCGGCGAAATGATTGACGTTTCAGCGGCTTCAGGGGTCGCGCGGCCTGCGTGCCTCGCCGAGGTGGCCAAACTGGCTGCGTCGGACGACGACGAGCGCGGGCGATGCGGGACGGGGACGCTGGCGGTGTCGTGTCTGGTCAGGGGCGGGATGAAGCTACTGGTGCCTCTGGTCCGGGTGCGGGCTAGATCATCAGCGCGCGCCGAGTGCGCGGCAGAGCACAGCTCAGGGCCAGTGTGACTGCCAGACACCTGGCCGCTACACTCGGGGAACTAGATCCATCCCAATCAAGAGGGGCCACGTGGATGCGCGACCTGGGCGGTCTGATCTGGTCAGGCCGAAACGGCCCCGGGCTCTCGCGAGGGGAATATTGCCTGCAATGGCATGTTTTGAAGCATATTTCGAATCGTTCTGGTGATGATCCAGTTGTGGTCACCCCGTGGCCCACCAACCACGACCGCGATCGCGAGACTTCTCTGGGACTTGTAAATCCCGAGACAGGCCCCCAGTTAAGGGCCTCATTTTGTGTAAACCCAACTTGGACCAATGACCAGCATTACGCCATGCGCCTGACACCGGGGCGTCGCGAGGGTGTCATGTATCACCCTTCTTCCACCTCGATTCAAGGCGGTGTCCGAAGCTTCGACCGTCCTCCGCTGAGACTGGCCCCATGGTCCCTGACGGGAGGGTTCCTAAGGGCCCTCTGAAAGTGCCTGAGGGGGTGTTTTCTGAGGGTTGGAGGGGGACGGACGGGGTGTGGAGGGGATAAGAGGGCGAAGCGTGACTGTTTCCTCGAGGCCTTTGACGCGGGAAAGTAAAATTCCGGTCACACAACTCGTGTTTGCCGCTCGGGGCGTCTTCCCGGGGTCGACGCCGTGCGTGTGTGCTCTTCGGGGTTCCCTTCCGGGGCGGGTATTCCCCGACAGGACTACCCGGCGACACGGTCTGGTCCGCCTTCTTCCCAACTGGGTGGGGTTGGCTGGGCGTGTTTTCACAGCCGGCTTCGCTCTAGCCGCGTTGAAGAGGGGCGGCGGGGGTGTCACGATGCTGGCGACGGCTATCGTGCTGTTGGTCTGACCTGGCGGATGGACAGTTGGAGACGGGGCGGCCCGGACGACCGGCACCAGCTCTTCTTATAATGTGGACTGGAGGTTACTTTCACAGACCATGCCCGCGCATGCCGCAACATGAGCGCTGGATCTGCCAAGAGAATAGTATGGGCAGCTGCTAGCATGAAAGGCGCTTCCTAGAAGATCAACCCCCAGTCTGTAGGTGCACCAGGCGGTTTCGAACACGGCTGTGCGAAGTGGATGACTGAGACAGAGAAGTGGCACATGTAGAAAATGTAGCAATACTTTCTGTTTCTGTTGGAACTGGTAGCCACCGCAGTAGCGATTCACTCTCGGCGTACGTATATCCTTCCAAAGAAACAGACACAATTGTGTCTTTCTCTGAACTGGCATTTGGCTTTCTCGATCTGGGTTTACAGTTGAAGCAAGCAACGAGGTCGACACCACCACTGCCTGGTCCGGCATCGGCGGCATCATGTAAAAATACGGAACCCGTACAACGCGCGACAGGCGCGCTGGCAGCGGTGCGACTTCGGCAGCAAGGACGTCGGGCGGCTGCCGCTTTCCCCCTGTACGCAGGCGGCGTCAGTGACGGCGCGGGCACCATCCGGAAGGGCAACGGCGAGTTTCAGGAAGCTCGAAGGTTCCCGAGTCGCGAGGTAAGCCGAGTTCAGGGTCCCGCCCCTCTTCCCACAACGCCTTCCCGGGCGAGGAGCTTCAACGCCACCCCAGCGTCGGCCACTGGTATACATTCGGTGGCGCCGAGTGGCGACGTGGATGGCGCGACATCGACAGCGGCTCTCGAGTTGGCGTTGGCGGCAGCAGCGGCGTGCTGCGCCGGCCGCCACGGCCGAATGATGTTGTTGCTGCGCGTGGGCAGCGGCGGTGGTGGCAGCGGCAGTTGCCCCTGCCGCCGCTGCCGCCGCTGCCGCCGCTGCCGCTGGACTGTGCGGGTGCGGCCGCCCAATGGCGCCGCCATTGACCCGCCCAGGGACTGGGGTCGGCGCCTGCCCCGCCGCCGCCGACGGCACCGCCCACCGCGCATGGCGGCGGTCAAAGTCTGGGTCGGCCGAATCAGCCACCCGCTGCTCCCACGCCGCGTCGCGGGCGGCGGGCGGCTCCCGCCGGAATTCCCCCTGCCGGGAGGCGGTGGCGCCCGCGCCGGCGGCCGCGCCGCCGCTGCCGCCGCCGCCGCCGCCGCCACCGCCGAGGTCTGCCGCGCAGGCGGCCGCGGCAGTCCCGGCGCCGCTGTCCACCAAAAGCGCCGCCATGCCAGCTGCAGCGGCGCCGACAGAGGCCGCGGCGCCGCCAATGGCGGGGTTCCGCCTCCTCTGAATGCCCCGCAACCTCTCGGCGGCGGGCTACCGCGGCAACAGCCGCACGTCGGCCGGCGGCCGCGCGGGCCCGCCGCCTCAGGCGGCCTCCACCCCGCCGGTGCTACCGGTGGACATGGCCGCCGCCGCGTTCGCCGCCGGAAATGGCGGGGGGTCTGACTGATTGCCGCCCCTAGCAGCCGCACTCGCGTCTGCCGCTGGAGCGCCTCCGCCTCAGGGCGGATCCTAGTTCGACCGGCCCTCTCCCTCACTGCCTTGAGTGATGCGCGGTGGGCGTGTGGTCCCACAAGGGGAAGGCCGCGCGTGTGTGCCCGAGCGGCGCCCAACCCGACCCACTGCGGAAAAGATATGTGCGGGCCAGGGAGAGCCCCCCGAAGGGGAGAGGAAGGGGTAGGAACGAGGGGGAGAGAGCAGCGGCGACGCGCCAAACCATGTTCCCACTACCTCGTCTCCAACCTCTCTCTAGAATGGAAAAGAACGAAACATGACCCGTGAATGGTGCTCCGCAGCCCGGCGGCCACGACGCCTCGGAGCTCATCCATCGCGTGCGCCATCGTCGACACCGTCACACCGGTCCGAGAAACCTCAAATCCACGGCTACCCACAGAGAGGGCGACCTGCGCCGTTCTCAAAGGCCCTCCAACACCCAAAGATGATGCCCACAGAAGATCCGCCCCCTTGGCTTGCGCCACGTCCTTGTGGCAGCACCGAACGTCAATGTGATCGAGTTCTCGGCGCTCAGCGCCAAGGATGTCCATGTTGTCGTCAACGCAGGGAAGGGAGGCGCCATCAGCAACAAGGACAGGGTGGGGCTTGGATCCGGCGCACAGGCTCAGAAAAATGGTGGGGGGGCGGAGAGTAGCGGGAAGATGCCTGTCACGGAAAGAACGATGCCGAAATGAGTCAGACGACGTGCCTTCGTCGCGGCTGCTTGGCGCGCGCGCGACGCGCGCTTTGACGCCTTTTGACGTGCCTTCTTCAGCTCAGCCTGCTCTTCGGGGGAACGCGTGCTCGTGCTCGGCCGACTGCCGTCCCGCGTCATCATGTTCAGGAGTGGAGTTGAAGCAGAAGACGAATGCTGCTGCAGGTGCACCACTTCCGACGGGAGACTTTACAAGTAGACAGAGCATATAAGAATGCAACTCGGCGGCTTCCTCTAATAGCGCGCCGCTTTATAAGTTAGGACAGGACACAGCCATTTATTCTGCGGACTGCTGCTCATGACGCCGGGCCTCTGCTCTACACCTGGGAGTGAGCCATGGATGGGGCCCGCTTTGGCTGCTTTCCAATGCCACCAGCTGTCGTGCCTCCGTCATGACGACGCCAAGACGCGAGGCCTGCGCTTGGCCCGCCGTCCGCACCCAAGCAGCGCTGCGACGGCGGCCGGCGACGCGGTGACGGCCGCCATCGGCGCAGAGACGGCGGCCAGCGGCGCTGTGCTTTGCCGTTCAGCGAACGTCATATCACCGCGCCGCTGGAAGCACGTGGCTATTCGGTCTTGCGGGCACTAACGCGCCACGAGGCCCAATCGCGCTCCGGTAGATGGCTCGTGCGTTCTCTGCGTCTACTCGGCGACCCTCCCACGGTGAGCGTACTCGCCGTACGCTGCGCGGGAGACCGCGCTGCCGAAACGCTTATCGTATGCGCCGTCCACGGTTCCGCAGGCATTACTGACGCATCCCCTCTCGGCGGGTCCCCCCCCCCCCACTCTCCTCGACGCTGCGGACCGCTCCGTCCGCAGCTCCAAAGGACGTTGCCTTGGACTCGACTCTTTCGTGTTACACCCAGCACAGGGACGACAGCGCATCTTATTGCATCAGGCCGGGTGGTGGCGGCAGCGTTCGTCGCGAAAATGGGCTGCGGTGCGAAGCGCGTGGTCTGCCGTCCCTGGGCGCCCCCGCCGCAGCCGGTCCCCGGCTCCCGGGCGCTCATCAACGGCGGAAGCGCCATTCACAACATCAGCGCGGCGGGGGCAGCAGCGACGACTGCGGGGTCGGCGGCTGCCAGAAACATTTCCGTGCTGGCGGCGGCAGCGGCGCAGTCGGCGGCGGTGGAGGCGGTGAGGGCGGTGAAAGCGGTCCCGCGAACACGCCTGGACATTTTTCAAGTGCGCGGCACCGCGGGGGGGCAGGGGGAGGAGGGGGAGCGTCTTGGAAGGTGTAATGGATTCGCAGCTGGTGGTCGTGGCGGCGGTGGTTTGCATGTCGGTGAAGCTCTCAGACGGAGACCGTGACGCACGCAGCAGACTTGCCCTCACCGCAGCGCCGGCTTGAGGGTGCCAGGTGGTCTTCCAATCCTTCAGCCACCACCGCAAATGTTCTGGGCGGCGGCCAGTCCTCTCCATAGCCGCCGCGAATGGGCGACGTCGCGGCCACGGGCGCCACGACGGGTGGCAGCCATGCTACGAGCGGACCAGCGTACGAGAGTCTGTCTCCGCCGCTGCCGCCGCCGTGGCGGCCAACCGTCGTGGCTGCTCACGGCGCCGCCGACGACTTTGTACGCCCCAATCGGTGAGACTGCATCTGTTGGTGGCCGCGTTCTCGCGCACAGCGCCGCGCATGAGGGGGGGGTATCATAAGCGAAGTAGAAGTGCGGGTAGTAGACTTCGAGTCGCCTCCTGTGTAGTCGTCCACAACGCCCTACGGCGGAGGGTGCTGTGCGCGTGCGCTCGAAGCGAAAGCATCCGGCCGCAGTCCACATATAGAGGCTCTGGTTCCGGCGTCTGTCCCATCATCATTCTTTATGGACCCCTGTTGTCGGTGTGGGGCGCGTGCACCTCGAGAGGTGAGAAGTGAGGAAGGATAGGACCATCGTAAAGTAGAGAATGACTATGCAACACCTCACTCAACCATGCCAGCGTTCGTCCGCAGGAGCACATCAACCATGGTCATCACCTTGGTCGCCACTTCAACCGCAAAGCCCCCCGCAAAGAAGGCGCTCTTCCCCTCCTCGTAAAAGGCAAACACGCGTGCTTCAGAACGCTCCATGAACCTGCCCACCAGCCCCTCGAGACGCTCCGCCAGGTCCTGCCGGTCCGTTCGATATTAATCCACGATGCGGGCTCTCAAATTCCCCCTACATCGGTAGTTTAAAATGTAAACAGGGAAGGGCGCGGAGTTGGGCTTCCATACTCCCATCCGCATGACCATCGCCACGTTCGCCGTGTTACTCCACCAAAACAGCGTCACCCCCCGGCGGAACCCGTAGAGGCCACCTACCCCACGTGCGCTCAGCAATGGGTCCAATATCAAGACAAAAGCCTCAGGCCGCTGCTGCCACCATGCCTTAGTCAATGGGATGTTGCTCATAGCACGCGCTCCGCGAGTATCGCAGGCAAGAGGCACCACGAAGAAGGGCACTGAGGCGGTCATGTAAAAGCCAGGGTCCTCTGCCCGAAGTTGCACAAAGCGGTGCAGAAAGTAGGGCAGGTCGCACCAAAGCTCCGGGCAACGGACACACACACTCGCAGAAGCGTTAGGGTTAGGGTGTGGGCGAGGCGCACATCTCCTCGTCGCTGGCATTTGAAGACCAAAAGTTGTAGGCCGGAGCGGGCGCAGTTCCCGCATCGTTGGTCTTTAAATGCGAATAGCATACCTTGACCCACCAAGGGCAGCCGTGTTCTTGTAAATATGCCGCGTTCTCCCCGACGACTGGAGGGATGAGGCAGTCTCGCTCCGTGAGCTTCAAAAGGTTCTCAGGCCACAACATTGTGCAGAAGCTGAACAACATGATGACGTAGACGGTGAGACGCTCGTACTGCAGCACCGTGAGCGGCTCGTCCAAAGAATCAATGTCGGCCCCGTCCGTCGCCAAGTCACACGCCACGGCCATGTTGTCCACCGTCAAAGGGGGGGTCTGGGCCGATGCCTCACCTAATCTGGTCGGCTGCTTCTTCAAACGTTGGAGCCATCCAGCGACGATCTGGGACTTGAGCGGGCAGCCGCAATGCGTCTCGCCGCTGGCGACCTGAGCGGGTGTGCGGACAGCCAGCGGCAACGCCTTGTACTGCTCGTCACGCTCGCCACAGCCAGCCACATAAGACGTCTTCCTCGCAAAATCACGGGTGCAGAAAGAAATGAAGTAGCCCAACGACGAGGTAATGTTGCGCACGGACACCATCTACAAAGGAACGTTCCGTCGCCCGACAAGGTGCTTGCTTCCCCCCTCCAGCAATAGCGCCAAAAAGCGATGAAGGCTGAAAGGAAGCGCATCGTTCAACGTCACGGCCTTACGCTCGCCCGTCAGGTCCCCGCCCCCAGCGCCGTCGACCGCACCGTCAACAAGGGGAAGAAATCGGTTGAAGGTGACGGTGGCACTCTCAATGGCGCTCCACGTGGGTGAGCCCCTTGCACTAGAAGCGGCGCTACCGGACGAAGCCCGTCGGGCCGCCCTCGCTGCCTTATTCACCTCAAAAGCAAGTGGTCCTAACTCCGGGACGCCTGCGGGCTGCATACGAGCGATCTCGTTAGAACCAGGGCCGAAGCCCTCATCCTCGTTGCTCTCATCGTCGATGTTCACATCGGCCGCGTGCTGCAGGCCACCTGCGGCATCATCAGCAATATGCAGCAGGAGCGCCGCGTCCATGGTCTGTAGGGGAAAGCAAGGCGGCCGCAGGATCACAGCAAAGTTCTTGAAACAAGGTACCGGCACCGTACTGGCGACCGCTACGGTGGTCGGAGACGAGCGCCAGAAGCGCTGACCTGTCTTTGAGGCGCTATCCATCGTCATAGGACTCAACACTGCGCGACAACTGTGGACTTACGACCCAAAAATAGGCGCGAACCACTCTTACCGCTCTCTGAAAACAAGAGAAGCGCCATCTTCGGGCCCTGAGGCGTCGCTCCAACCATACGCGCGAGAACCAAGCTATCAGAAAGTTCCGATGGCGGGATTTCATCTCGAACCGGGAGCGCCAGACATGCACGCGACAGCCTGTCACGGCCACCAGCTGCGCAGCGAACTTGGCAGGATGAGAGCTCCCCAACAGACTGTATTTCTCGAAAGAAACAGGTCCCGCATGAGGTAGCTCGACAGAACTATCTAACTACTATGTACTTCAATTTCTGGAAACGGGCGTTGCACCGCATTCAGTTAAGAAAGGGCACCCTGGAAAGTCGCCACTTCGCAGCAAATGGGAAGATTGGAGTTTACTTCACACCGCAGGCGTCTGTGGACAGTAGGGGGGTTCATCTAAGCCAGAGGGGTCCCGGGACCCAGAAGGGATCTGGCTGTACTAAGGGCTGTAAGCCAGTCTTACCCAAATCGGACCGCGGAGACCTCAGGTCAGCCGGTCAGACTTCTATGAGAGACATGGACGTGATTGCCAAGACATTTGCGGCAAGATTCGCTCCAAACCCAAACGTGGTCAGAAACAGAATGCAAAACAGTCCCGTGTCACTCACAATCGTCTCGCATTTCTGGTCGTCTCCACATTTATCGTCGTCTCCCCTCTCGCCTCCCCCATCGTACCTGCTCAACTGGCACAGCGGTACGCGCCCGCCATGGCGCGCGTCTCGCGGCGGCAGCGATCTGTACGCCGAGCGACTCGTCGGGTGCGCATGTTCACGCTCCTGATTAGCCTGGAGGAGTCTGACTCGTGGGATTATGACGCCATCGAGGGCCAGAGTGAGGAGGATGTCCCTTTTTCTGTTTTTCTTCTGTTTCTGGAGCGGAGCAGGCTGCGCACTTTGATTGCCAACAGGTACTTACACATGAGTCCTGGCTTTGTCTCGAAGAGCGTAAAGTGGGGCGTGCGTGTTTTGAATGCACTGCAAGAGCACCGGTGGCGTAGTGTTTTGCGCATGGGACGTAGTACATATAATTTACTGACCAAGCTTCTTGACGAGTACCTCGATAATACTTGTGCGCATAGAGGGAAGCCTATCTCGACGGATCGTGTGCAGAAGACTGCACTTTTTCGGTTGGGGCACTATGGCAATTCTGCAAGCACGTTTGATGATGTGTTGGCATGAGAAGCGGCACACTACAAGCGGGGAAGCAGAGGCCTGCTATTCAAGGCCAGTGCTGACGCAGTCGCTCAATTATTGATCTTTTTTCTTCTTTGTTTCTCTTCTTTCTCCATTGCACACAGTTGTGAGAGCTGTTGCCAATATCTTTGGTGTGAGTGCAGGGTCAGTCAGCAACTGCACCAAACGATTCATGGCGACGGTCAACAAGCTATGAGACAGGTACATTGTGTGGCCATCCGAGAAGAAAAAGCAGAGCTTGCCGTGTTCACGTGGGAGGGGTTTGGGTTTCTTGGGTGCATTGGGTCAGTTTACAGCTCCCAGATGCCCGTAGTGAACGCGCCGAGAGTGCAACCATGGACTTGGAGGAACCTCCATGACCGCTGTAGTATTCATATTCTGGTGGTGAGTGATCCTAACCGCAATACCAACGCTGTGACGTTCGGTTTTCAGGTTCGGCGTCCGACGCCATGGTACAACAGAAAGCGGATTCTGCACGCTCTACAGGTGAGCATATCTCTCTTGGCGAGATGTTGCTTGGAGAACAGGGAATGCACTATGCGGACAGGGTGGGTCCCTACATCGGACATCGCGGGAAACCCACGACTAATGAGAACTTTGCCTGGCAGCTCGCTCGCCTTCGTGTCCTTTCTGAGCACACGATTGGCATCGTGAAGGGGTGTGAAGCGGGAGGTAAGTGGGTGGATGCGTTGCTTTACTCGAGACCGGTCTGAGGCGCGAGGCCAGCAGCCTCTTACCCCCCCTCGTGTGCCCCCTCAACGTCCTGGAGGCACACCCCCGCCAAAGCAGTGACAGGGCCCACAAATCGCGACGCTCCTCAAGGAGCCCACGAGAATCTCCCCGAGCTCAGCTCCAAAAGGAGCT
>Ga0209093_1000295_pt1 | contig 26222 bp, 32 predicted proteins | sample SidtaG_4_FD_187450 | JGI IMG/M metagenome (GOLD analysis project Ga0209093, IMG submission 187450) | Marine algal microbial communities from Sidmouth, United Kingdom - Sidmouth_Male1 metaG (SPAdes) (version 2) | ecosystem: Host-associated > Algae > Red algae > Unclassified | place: Sidmouth...
TGACCTTCACCCAATCTGTTGAAGAGCCGCCGCTTTCCCCCCTCTGCCACCATAACCCGCAAGCCCGACCGGGAGCGCGACACAGAGCGGAGGAGGGACCATCGTCGGCGACACCAAGAGCGTCTCGCCGTGCTCGCGCGGTGCACCTGTTCATGCCACCTCGGGGGGTGCCCGCCGTGCTCCACGTCGTCTCCATCTTGCGGTAGACGGGCGCCATCGCTGCCGCGCAACAACTGGGCGCCGCCGGGTGGTCTGCACCCTCAACACGCCGGCGGCCGTTGGGATGGGGGAGGAGGACGGGCGCCGTCGCCGCCGCGCAACAACTGGGAGCCGCCGGCTGATAACCACCGACATAAAGCCGGCGGCAACTGGGGCGGGGGACAAGGACGGGCGCGGTCGCCGCCATAAATCGACTGGGCGCCGCCGGCTGGTCGCCATCCACAACAAGTCTGCGGCAACTGGGGCGGGGGACAAAGATGGGCGCCGTCGCCATGGCGCAACAGGTGGGAGCCGCCGGCTGATTTGCACCAGACTCCAGCCGGCGGAAACTGGGGTACGTGGCAAGGACGGGCACCGTCGCCGCAGCGCGACAGCTAGGGGCCGCCGGCATATCCGCTTCAACAACAAGCCGGCGGCAACTGGGACGGGGGACAAGGGCGGGTGCCGTCGCCACCGCACAACAACTGGGCGCCGCCGGCTTTTCGCCATCCACAAGAAGCCGGCGGCAACTGGGGCGCGGGGCAAGGACGGGCGCCGTCCCTTCCGCGCGACAGCTGGGCGCCGCCGGCTGATCGGCACCCACACCAAGCCGGCGGCAGCTGGGACGGGGGACAAGGGGAGGCGCCGTCGCCACCGCACACCAACTGGGCGCCGCCGGCTAGTCGCCATCCACAACAAGCCGGCGGCAACTGGGGCGGGGGGAAAGGACGGGCGCCCTCGCCGCAGCGCAACGACTGGGCGCCGCCGGCAGATCCGCACCGAAGCCAAGCCGGCGGCAACTCGGGGCCGTCGCCTGGCGGTCGATCGCCACAAGGCGACGGCCACTGGGGCGGCGGGCAAGGACGGGCGTCGGTGCCGCCGCGCAGCGACTGGGTGCCGCCGGCTGGTTGGATCCCTCGTCAAGACGGCGGCAGTGACGGACGGCACCCGAAAGGCGGGGGACCGCCGCCTCGAGGCGTGAACGGCGGCGGGCCGCGAGACCAAGGTCACCCGCTGCCGCAAGACCTGAGCGCGCCGCCGGCTCGCGGCTGTCTGCCGCTCGCTGGCCGCAGGTCCGCGCCGCCGCCAGATGGTGTGCTGCCTCAAGGCGGCGGCCAATCGCGTGGGGGCGAGGGAGTGGCGACGTTGCCGCCGCCGGCTGATCGTCTGATGCTACAAGCCGGCGGCAACCCTACACCTTCCGGGGCCAGCCGCCGCGAAGGCAGTGGCACGCACGCGCTGCCGCCGGCCAAGGAGCCGTCTGAAGCCGGCGGGGAGTCGGCACCGCAGATCAACCGCAAGCCGGCGGCGAGCAGGCCTCACCCGACGAATGCCGGCCGCCGGCAGCCACCCTGCACCCCCCGCCCGTCCCGACGCCGAGTCCAGGGGCTCCGGGGGAGGCGTCGGCGGACACGCCGGCGGCGGGCCCCGACGAGCCGGCGGGCCACGACCAGCCGGCGGGTCACGACCGGCCGGCGGGCCACGACCAGCCGGCGGGCCACGACCAGCCGGCGGGCCAAGACAAGCCGGCGGCAGCGACGTGCGCGCCGCCGCCGGTGCAGAAGTAGAGGACGTTGACACCGTCGGCTGTGGCGTTGCTGCGCCGACGTACGCACCCCCACCGATGGGGACTGGGCTGGGGTGGACGGACGAGGAGCGTGTGGCGCTGTGTAAGGCGTACTTTATCACGTCCCTGGACCCCGTCAAGGGGGTGGACCAGAGTGAGCCAACGTTTTGGACCTCTGTCGTGACGGCATGGAAGGGGCTCCTGGCGGGGCGCCCTGGCGTCCGCCGGCGCACTTAGCGCGGTGTCGGGGGGGTGCAGAAGAAGTGGGACAAGATCCGGAGGGGGGTGAGCGAGTTTGAATCCCACTACCTGGCCGTCAAGCGACTGTCGCTGACAGGAAACCCGAGCGACGAGGACCTGATCAGCGCCGCTGTGGCGCGCTTTTGCGGGCTCAACATTTACGAGGCGAGGCGAAAGGACCGGGCGTCTGACAAGGCGAAGGGAAAGACAACGAAGCGGAAGGAAAAGCAGACTACATGCCCGTGGGTGCCATGTTGGCGGGTGCTGCGCCATGTCGACAAGTTTAGCGGCGCCGCCGGGGCCGCCGCCGCAGACGGCGGCGCTGGCGGCGCCGGCTCCTCCAGCGCGTCTGCTGGTGGCCGTGCCTCCCCAAGCGACACGGAAGAGGGGGAGAACGGGCCGCCGGCGGCGGGTGCCTTCCAGTCACGTCCGCTTGGTTCCAAGGCGGCCAAGAGGTAGATGAGTGAGGGCATCCGCGCGTCGCGGACGCTCAAGGACAGCTCGGACGCTCTGCTGGCGCTGGAGCATGAAACGACGGAGCGGACAACTGTGGCGTTTTCAACACCTCTGAGATGCGCGACACTCCCGAGGCGATTGCCTTCCGCAAGATGCACGCACGCAAGCTGATGGCGGCAGCTGGGATGGACTTGTCCTTGTCCCCACCGGATATGTCGTCGGGTCCGGCGGGGACGGCCGCCGCCTTGGCGACGGACGCGGGGTAGTCGACCGCACCGGCGGCCGTGTCGGAGGTGCATCCGCCGCCGCCGGTCGGCAACAAGCCGGCGGCAGTCGGGTCCGAGGTGCCATCGCCGCCGGCGTCTGGGGACAACACACCGGCGGCGTCTGCGACTACAGCTCCTGTTCCCAAGACGACAGGCCGAGGCACTCCGAGCCGTGGCGCTCGGTTCCAGGTGACGAAGCAGGCCAAGGCGGCGGAGGCACTTTCCGCCGCGTCGACTACCTTGGAAGACGACGACGAGGTGTACTTGGTGCCTATGCACCACAACAAGGTGGCGGACGACGCCGACTGTGCTGTTGAAGCTTCCAGTGGGGAAGATGACCATTTCGAGTCCCTGTAGTGTTTGAGGTGTATGTTCTTTGTTCTGTAGCGTGCCAAAGGTTTTTTTTCCCCGTTGGGCAGGGTTTTTTTTCCTAGTTCTGTGCACCTCACATCTGCCACGAATGCGCAGTCTAGTCCCCACTTTTGCCCACCCCCCACCCCCAACACGCAGTGCCTCCGCCGGCCATACCGACGCCGGCGGCAACCCGCCCCTCCAAATGGCCACCGCCGGCCGTACAAGCACCGGCGGCAACACACCAGCGCCCCTCTCCGCCCAACACGCCCGCCGCCGGTCTTTTCGACGCCGGCGGCGGAGCAGTAACAAGTTCATCACCCGCCTCTCCGAATGGCCACAGCCGGCCGTACAAGCGCCGGCAGGAACACACCTGCGCCCTTCCTCGCTCGAAGCGCCCGCCGCCGGTCTCGCCAACTCCGGCCGAGGACCAGTCACAGCTTTCTCCCTTCCTTACCAGCAACCCCCGATGCAACGTGCCGCCGCCGGCCATATCAACACCGGCGGCGACACACCAGCGCCCCTCCCCACCAGACACGCCCGCCACCGGTCTTGTCGACGCCGGCGGCGGGGCAGAAGCTCGTGCACGTCTCCCTTTCCCGCCGTCCCCGGCAGCACGCGGAGCCGCCGCCGGCCATACCGACGCCGGCGGAGACGCACCAGAGCCCCTCTCCGCCCGACAGGTCCGCCGCCGGTCTTGCCAACGCCGGCGGCGAAGCAGATGCACGTGCACGTCTCCCCTGCCTGCCGGCCCCGCCAACACGCAGAGCCGCCGCCGGCCATACCGAAGACGGCGGCAACCCGCCTTGCCCAAGTGCCGCCGCCGGCAACACCGACGGCGGCGGCGACACACCAGCGCCCATCTCCGCCCGACAGGTCCGCCGCCGGTCCTGCGAACGCCGGCGGCGGAGCAGAAGAACGTGCACGTCTCCCTTGTCCGCCGCCCCCGCCAACACGCAGAGCCGCCGCCGGCCATACCGAAGCCGGCGGCAGCCCGACTCGCCCAATCGCCGCCGCCGGCCATACCGACGGCGGCGGCGATACACCAGCGCCCCTCTCCGCCCGACAGGTCCGCCGCCGGTCTTGCCAACGCCGGCGGTGGAGCAGAAGCACGTGCACGTCTCCCTTGTCAGCCGCCCCCGCCAACACGCAGAGCCGTCGCCGGCCATTCCGAAGCCGGCGGCAGCCCAACTCGCCCAATCGCCGCCGCCGGCCGTACAAACGCCGGCGGCGACACACCATCGCCCCTCCCCGCCCGACACGTCCGCCGCCTGTCTCGCCGATGCCGCCGGCGGAGCAGTAGCACGTGCACGCCTCCGTTTCCGGCCGCCCCCCCCAACACGCATAGCCGCCGCCGGCCATACCGACGCCGGCGGCAACCCACCCCTTCCCATGCCCGCCGAGCTGACTCTGCCATCGCCGCCTCCACGGCCGCCGCCGGGACGGATTAGTTTGTTATTGATCCTCTCCTGACAACTGTGTCAAGGGAAAAAAAACCCTGCGCAGCAGGGAATAAAAAAACCTTTTATACTCACACGTAGGGCGCTAGAAGCGTACTTCTTTCCACCCACACGTGTTCAGCAAGGTCATGCCTCAGACGCTTGTGCTCCTCTTCGTTCCGTGCCTCCGCCCAAGCGTTCAGCGCGTGGCCAAAACTTCCGGCAGGAAGCACGCCGGCCGGCACGATGACAGGGGCGGCCATTCCCGCCGGCGACCCGTCGCTACCCCCGAGACTGTTCGCATTGCTCTGCGGACTGCCGCCGGCCGCACCGCCGCCTGCGGCGTGGCTACCTCCATCCCCCGTCATACCCGTCCCACCGCTGCCACCACTAGCAGCCCCGCCGCCGGCAGCGCCAATACCGGCGGCGTGGCCGCCACCATCAGCCAGCATACCCGTCCCACCGCCCCCACCACCGCCAGCTCCGCCGCCGTCTGCACCAACACCGGTGGCGCGTCCACTACCATCAGGAATCGATTCCGTCCCACCGCCCCCACCACCAGCAGCCCCGCCGCCGGCAACGCCGACACCGGCGGCGCGGCCGCCACCATCAGCCAGCATACTCGTCCCACAGCCCCCACCACCGCCAGCTCCGCCGCCGGCTGCACCAACACCGGTGGCGCGTCCACCACCATCAGGAATCAACCCCGTCCCACCGCCCACACCACCGTCAGCCCCGCCGCCAGCTGTACCAACACCGGCGGCGGAAGCACCACCATCAGGAATCAACCTCGTCCCACCACCGCCACCCCCACCAACCCCATCGCCGGCCGCACCGCCGGCTGCGCCATCACCGGCGGCGGGAGCACCACCATCAAGAACCAAACCCGTCCCACCACCGCCACCCCCACCAACCCCATCGCTGGCCGCAACTCCGGCCGCACCACCGGCCGCGGCCGGGGTCTCAGCAGCCCCGTTCCCAACGCCCTCGGCTCCGCCGCCGCTGCCGCCGGCCGCGGCCTGGGCAGCGGCGGCCACTCGAGTGCGTGATACGTACCCATCGCGTCGCTTCTCCGTCACCAGATTGTGTAAGATGGCCACCGCCTTCGCGACGGTGACCATTGACTCGAAGGTGACATGCCGTGCGGGGTGTAAAGCAATGTGGAAGCGTGCAGTTAGATCGGCATATAGCCGTTCCACGTCTTTCCTCAAAGCTTCTTGGAGCCGGTTGAATGTAGTCTCAACTTCTGTGGTGGGGTCGGGGAACGGAGAATCGAAAGATGCAAAGGGAGGGTACATTCCATCAACCAGATAATACAAGAGCGTGCGGGTGGTGCCGTTAGCTGTGTATGAAGACGTACGAGGCGGCCACTCGCCCCCCGTCACAGAAACATACAGAGGGGAAGCATGCATAACATTGAGGGCATTCTGAGAACCAGGGCAACCAAAAAATAAATGCCTATCCATAGATCCTCATCACAAACAGTTTCCATTACCACAGAGCGTTTGCCGTGCCGACTCTGGTACATGCCGGCAAACGCCTTGGGGCACTTCAACGACTCCCAATGGGTACAGTCCAGCGATCCCATACAGCCGGGCAATCCCCGTTGCGCATTGCGCTCCAGAATACGCTCCAGCTCGGCTGGGGTGGGGGGACGCAAATATGCCGGACCAAACTCTTCCACAATAAAACGTAGAAGCTCTCGAATAGACATAGCAATGGTCGATGCTGATAAACGAACATATTCATAAGTTCGATCGGGCGTCTCTCCGTACGCAATCACTCGGAAAGCAGCCACCACCTTTTGCAAGGGGTGTGCCTGCGGTCTGGCCGTCGCGTTAATGCGTTGCGCAAAGAAGGAGCGACCCTTCACGGCGTGGTAGATACGCAAAAACACTGACCGGGGCACCCGGAACCGTCTCTCAAAGTCCGCTCGTCGAATACGGGAGGGGAGCCGTCCAATCCAAAATAGTCCCTCAAAATAGCTCGCAAACCTGATCGAAAGTCACGGTGCTTCTTCGGCCGGCGGCCAGGCACCGACCCAAAATACCGCCGCCGGCCGAGCCGCGACCGGCGGATGCGACGACGATAGCGCCACAGCGCCTGCATGTGGGCCGCCACTGTAGTACAATGGATCGCGATGACCTCGGAGAGGAGGGAAGTAACGGCCGTCTCGGCCGCTCGCGCGACACCCGCTATGGGACTCGAGGTCCAGGAAGTCGGGCAGATCGAACGCCAAGACATGAAGACACGGTTTACTTGCCGGCGACGACGGTGCCTCCCACCGTCGTCGCCTTTCGTCCTAAAAGGGCGGAATCCGCTGCGCGGGAACCGGGGCCACTAGTTGGCCCGGTCCCGCGCTGCCAAATACCTACGGTGCAGATAATTCCCTCCAATGCATGACACTCCTCCTTCTGGATTGACCCGCCCCGCTGTCAGCATATAACTAGCCGACGAGCTCACCCGGGCAAGTGCGCCGAAGGCGCTCACAAGCCGCAGCGGCACGCCACAAAGGCGACACACCACCGGCCGGCCGGCTTCCGCGCACCAGCGCCCACAGCCACCAATACAGCGCCTCTGTCGGAGTACTACATCTCCCCGGTCTGTGACTGCGGCGTCCGCGCCGCACGACGGAGACCGCCAATAGCGCATCGACGCGCAAAACGGGAGACCCGAAGAACCGCCGCACACGGTGCGCCCGCCCAGGGCCGCGTTGCCCAAGAGAAGAGGCGATCCCGTGGCGCACAAGTGAAGGCCGACGGCATCCGACACCGACGATGGCAACTGTCCCCGGCGACACAGGCGGACATTGCCGGCGCGCTACGGAGAAGACCAGGAATCCGCGCCCCGCCCCCAGGGCAGGACGGCCGCCGAGTGCGACGTATTCGATCCGGCGGCACCACCGCACCGCGCCAGCAGAAGCACCGCGTCGTTGCCGCCGCCGCCGCCGCCACCCAGGGGCGGCTCGCACCCACGCCGACGGCGTTGCGGCCCCCGACGTCTCCCTACGCCCGGGGGAAAGCGCGCCTCGCGGAGCCCGCGCCGCCGTCGTCGCAGCGCGAATCGGACGACGGGAAGACCCCCCCCCGTCGGCGTCACCGCGCCCGCCGACGACGACGGGGGCAGGCGAAGACGCGCGTCGCGCGCCGGCGGCAAGACGGCCGCCGAATGGGCCGCGCTTGATCCGGCGGCGCCGCCGCAGAGGACCGATAATCTTGCAACGGCGCCGCCGCGACCCAGCGCCGCGCCGGCGGAAGCACCCCGTCGGTGGCGCCGGCGCTGCCGCCCGCCAGGGGCGGTGCGATCCCACGCCGAGGGCGTTGCGGCCCCCGACATCCCCCTACGCCAGGGGGAAAGCGCGCCTCGCGGAGCCCGCGCCGCCGTCGTCGCAGCGCGAATCAGACGACGGGAAGACCTCCCCCCGTCGGCGTCACAGCGCCCGCCGACGACGACGGAGGCAGGTGAAGACGCTCGGGCGCCCTGCATTGGCGTCGCCGTTTCCCGTCCCCGATGTCGCCGACTGTCGCGGCTCCGCGGCCCCGGGCACGCATCGCGTCGACCCGTCCACGACACCCCCAGGGCCGGGCGCTGTTTGCCAATCAGCGCCCGCTCCAGAGGGCAGGTTCGTCGCCATGCGTGCCGGCGGGGCCCGGGCTGTCGGCTCTATCTCAAGTCCGCGGAAGAGGAGGGTGACGCCGACCATCGCCATTGGCGACGCCGAATTGGATCGCGTCGGCGACGCCCTTGACGCGTTGCCGTCACGGCCTTTGCCGTCGACGCCGCCCGGCATCCATTCGCCGTCCCTCACGAACGACTGTCCTCAGGGTTGGCCCGCGCGTCCAGCGCGCGTGCATCCCTGTCAGCGGCATGACTCGTCCGCGGGTCCCTGCTCGCGCCGCCTCCCCACGAGGCATGAGCGGCCAAGCCGCATGGGACGACGCCCCGAACGGGCGTCGCGGCTCACCCTCCCGGACATAATCACGGGCACCCGCACGGGCGTCAATCCTCCCCCTCCTCAACGACGCCAACCATCGCGGCTCCGCCGCCCCCAGTACGCATCGCGTCGACCCGATCACGCCCCCTCTAGGGCAGGGCGCTGTCTTTCGATCAGCGCCCGTCCCTGAGGGCGGGTTCGTCGCCATGCGTGCCGGCGGTGCCGGGACCGTCGGCTCGATCTCCGTTCGGGGGAAGATGACGGCGACGCCGATCTCCACCCGTTGTGCCGACGTCTCCGATCGCATCGGCTACGCCCTTGACGCGTCGCCGTCCCGCCCATTGTCGTCGACGCCTCCGAAGTCCAGTCGTCGCCGCTCGCGACCCTCTGTCCTCGAAGATGCCCCGCACTGCCAACGAGGGGCAACCCCTTTCAGGGGCGTCACCTGCCGCTGCGCCTCTGCCCGCGTGGTTGTCCCCACGACACGGGGACGGACAGGCCGCATGCGCCGACGCCCGGCACGGGCGTCGCCCCTCCCCCTCCTCAACGGGGCCGACCGTGGCGGCTCTGCCGCCGCAAGCACGCATCGCTGCGAGCCGTCCCGCCCCCTCCCGGGGCGGAGCGCTGGTGACCAAACCGCGCCCGCCCCACAAGGCCGTCTCGTAGGCGTGCGTGCCGGCGGGGCCGGTTGCGTCGGCTCGATCTCGGTTCGGGGGAATAGGACGGCGACGCCGATGTCGGCCCGTCGCGCCGCCGACTCCGATCGCGTCGAAGACGCCCTTGATCCGTCGCCGCCAACGACTCAGTGTTCGACGCCGCCGACGCGCCGCCGGCGTCGTCCACGACCACTCGGCCTCGGGGATGCCCTGCGTTGCCAACGAGCCGCACCCCCTGTCAGGGGCGTCACCTGCCGCTGCGCCTCTGCCCGCGCTGTTGTCCGCACGACATGGTGACGGACAGGCCGCGTGCGCCGACGCCCGGCACGGGCGTCGCCCCTCCCCCTCCTCAACGGGGCCGACCGTGGCGGCTCTGCCGCCGCAGGCACGCATCGCTGCGAGCAGTACCACCCCCTCCCGGGGCGGAGCACTGGTGACCAGGCAGTGCCCGCCCCAGAAGGCCGTCTCGTAGGCGTGCGTGCCGGCGGGGCCGGTTCCGTCGGCTCGATCTCGGTTCGGGGGATGAGCACAGCGGCGCCGATGTCGGCCGGCTACGGCTGCGGATCTGACTGCGGCCTTGCCGTTGGTGACCACACGCCGTCCTTGCCGTCCGTCTTGAGGTTCCCGACGTCTCGTTGGCTTTATCGCGGCAGCCCCACTTGTGTCTTGGGCTCGTCCCAATATCTGCTTCCTCCTTCTCTCGCGTTGCGCGACACTTCTCGCGTCTTACATTTCCCGGTTCTTCTCGCAGCAAAGTAGCGCTGTCTGCCGAGGTACCCCGCGTGGGGCCGGAGGTTCTCCAAAAAACTTGACAGGGCGTCATCACCGGGATGGGCTGCCACGAACAAAGCCCCACTCACAGTTCCGGCGACGCCGGGGGAAGACACCAATGGTGACCACCCCGCCAAGAATCTTGGTCTTCATCCGCCCCACGCTCCTCCGTCGATTACCCCGCCGGCAATCCATGGGAGAGCTCTCCAACGCTGAACACCGCCACTTTCCGGGTCGCCAATCCGGTGCAGTAACATAGCCCAGCGCCAAGGACGCCATCGCAATCGTACCGCGGCGCGGTCGGGATGAACGTGTTAGAGACATCGCCACAACCGACACAGCTCACAGGCCAAGACCCGCTTGACGTCATCCGCGCCCCAATGGGAAGCGGCCAACGTCCCATAAGCCGGCGAGCCTTGATTCCAGGGGTTCGTTGGAGGCCCCCTGGCGGCCATCGCGGCACACCGTTCCCGCAGCCACCCGTTCCGGATGATGGGGGGACGAGTCCTGTTGGTCGGCGTGTGGCCGGGGTCCTCGTGTAGGGAGTCCAACTCACCTACTACCGTGCCACCGCCGCCAGGCCGGGGCCGACCCTCTGCCAAACACCCGGGTCCCGGGTGGGCCGCGCCAGCGTGCCGTCGTCTCCCGCCGATGGCGTTGTAGCTCTTGATGCTTGTCAGGCACGGCGATCTACCACGCGACATCGTTGAGCGGGGAAGGAGAGGGAGATCCGCAATGCAAAAAGACAACAGGAAGCACGGTCCCTCGGGACGTCCTCGCTCGACCGTCAAATTTGCACCCAAGAAAACCCCTCTGGGGTCACGCGATCGATGCACCAACATGGTTCGTCCCCGGCACCGCGATAGCAATGCCAGAGTCTCACCCGGAGCGACAAATGTAGAACAATTGTTCGCGATGACCTCGGAGAGGAGGGAAGTAACGGCCGTCTCGGCCGCTCGCGCGACACCCGCTATGGGACTCGAGGTCCAGGAAGTCGGGCAGATCGAACGCCAAGACATGAAGACACGGTTTACTTGCCGGCGACGACGGTGCCTCCCACCGTCGTCGCCTTTCGTCCTAAAAGGGCGGAATCCGCTGCGCTGGAACCGGGGCCACTAGTTGGCCCGGTCCCGCGCTGCCAAATACCTACGATGCAGATAATTCCCTCCAATGCATGACACTCCTCCTTCTGGATTGACCCGCCCCGCTGGCAGCACATAAGTAGCCGACGAGCTCACCCGGGAAAGTGCGACGAAGGCGCTCACAAGCCGCAGCGGCACGCCACAGAGGCGACACACCACCGGCCGGCCGGCTTCCGCGCACCAGCGCCCACAGCCACCAATACAGCGCCTCTGGCGTAGTACTACAGCCACCGCGGTGGAAACGTCGCCGTCGACGGGGTCCGCCAGCATCGCTTCGGCAGAGACGTCGAGTTCATCGTTCATCGTGGGAAGACGACGCTGTCGTCGACGGCGACGTCGTCCGTGGACACGGGCGTCGCGAACCGCCTGTCGCCGTCTTGCAATCACGCCGCGGGGCGCCAAAAGGACCTCGTCCCACTGCCCCCTCCGACACGCCCACAAGTTTATCCCATCTCCCAGCCTCCAACGTCTCCCGCCCCGCCGCGAGCACGGACAAACACGACCTCGCCAGACTGCGGAAACGAGTACCTGGGGAACGCCGCCGCCGTGCCCTGATTCACGCTGTGTGCGCCACAGAAGGCGGCAGCGGAGCGACCCACCACATCCCGAACGCGCGTCGAATGGGGGTCCTGAAACGGTCAGACTCGTTCAGGCTTTTTTGGGTCTCGACAGTGATCGCCGGCTCGTAGACGGCCCCGGAAAGCGCCAGTTGCGGGCCGTAAGATTTGAAATCTGATCATGCCACGTGAGCGCGTTTTCCAAAAGGCACTGAATCTGCAACAGCCAATGGCACGCCGGGTAAAAATGGGGAGGAGCAGCGAGTCCCCCCATATCGGTGAGAAAATGGGGGATGGGGGCGCCTCCCCCCATTTCTGACGCATGAATGTCGGAGGACTCACCCGATTCAGATTAACTGTATTCAAGTTCTATCTGAGCGTTTTGGGGTGCCTCACGTTGCTGTGAGACCCTCCCCATCCCCAAGAGCTGAAATTGAGGAACGTGGCACATTTATGAGACACGTTTCTGACACGTTAGCGTATTCGAACTTGGGGAAGACGTTGTTGGGTGTGCTCTAAGAAGGCGCTGTCGATGTGTGACCAATAGGTGAGCTGTATTCGTGCCCCGGTGAAACCGGTCACACCCTCACGACCCGTAATCAGAGTTCTCTGGCCTCAGAGCACTTCATCTTTCTCCGACTACCCATGCAAAGAACAACCCCATCAACCGAGAGATCATTCGCACAAACTCATGAATCGGCACCGCGTCGGACTTGGGCTTGCCTTCCGCATCCGCCACCACTGCGCCGACCGTGGAGGCAGAATCTGACGCACCTCGTCCTTTCATACTCTCCACAGGCCTGGCAGTGCTGGCTGTGCGAGCGTCGATCTTCTGGCGCCGGTGCGCGTGGCGGCGCTGTGTTGGTTCTCTTGCCAGTGCCGTGGCGCGTCGCGTCCATTTGGCGGCGGGGGTGCTCGTGGAGGCGCTGTGGTGGTGCTTCTTTCTGTGCCCTGGTGCGTCGCGTCCTTTTTGCGGCCAGGGTGCGCGTGTCGGTGACGAGTCGCGTTTGCGGGGGTGCGCGTGGTGTCAAAGCCGTGGTGCTCCTGTCGTTTCCCTGGCGTGTCGCGTCGTTTCGGCGGCGGGGGTGCGCGCGGCGCCGCTGTGGTGGTGCTCCTGTCGATGTCGTGGCGCTTGGCGTCGTTTTGGCGGCAAAGGTGCGCGCGGCGCCGCTGTGGTGGTGCTCCTGTCGGTGTCATGGCGCTTGGCGTCGTTTTGGCGGCGGGGGTGCTTGTTCATTTTACATTTGTGAAATAAAGATACACGCTTTCTGCGCGAAGTGGAATAATGCTGGCACAGTGGGCATGGACCATTGGAAGATGGCATTTGGAGAGAGACCCCGGTGAGACTTGGGATTTGTGGTCGCGACACGGATGATCGGGACCGAGTGGTTGTCCACAGATCGTGACAGCGCCCTGTGTATTCGAGGCACAAATGCGAGAGTGTTCGAGCACTATTGCTTGTGCCCAACGTTCTCGGGGGTGCGTGCTGTTCTTCGCGCCACGAGGTCGCTTTCCCCGTATTCTTGACGTCGGAGACGCCCCAGCTCATCGTCTTTGTCTTTTTGGGGCACCGGGCCCCACTCTTTTCCCGTGGATCCCGAAACAATGGATTCAACTGCGCCTCACTCGTCGACGCGGCTCCGTCCCGCCTCGCCGTCTACTGCTCCGGCTGCGCCATACTCCGCTGCCGAGGTGTGTCCGCGGTGCGGTGGGGCCCCTCACAGCACGCAGCCCGATGCCTCCGTTTCGCATCATGTTCAGGTCTCCATCTGCGTCGACACCTGGGCGGTTCCCTTGAGCCACGCTGTCATTCATCGCAACGACAGCGTATGGCAACTGACTGCACGGTGCGGTTGCGTTAATGCGGCTTGTTCCCACTCAACCGGCCGTGACAGAGTCAGCATTCCTCCTTGTGCCCGCGTATGGTTTGAGTGTTCTTGCTGCGGTCTGCTGTTTGGCTCTGTCGCAGACTTCGGTTGGCACGACTGTGCATCTGATCGCGGCGGCGGTGTGGGTGGGTCGTCGGAGAGCGCCGCGTCGGCTCTCACCGCATCTCGCGCCTGAACGGCTTCAGACGCATCTGCATGAAACGGGTGCGACTTCGGAAGGGACAGAGCTCTCGCTCGTTTGAGTTGTCAAGTGGACGGTGGGGGTTCGGGTGCGTGTGTTCACACTATGGGCTGTGCATTTGTCGTCATTTAATGTGTCGCGTGATGCTGTGTAGTGTGGGATGGTGATATTATGCGGCGTGCGAGGTGTGAGCTGGTCCGTTCGTGCAGGTGATGGTTGTTGGGCTGCTCGGCGTCTTGTACCCCACATTGTTGGGTGGCAGAGCTCTTTATGTATCAGTTACGTCAGGAACGGTGCTGATTTCTCCGGTCGTGCTGGTGGCCGATGTTGTGCCCCAAGTAATGTGGCGGGGGGGGTGTGCGAAATGGATGGAGTCAGTCGCTTCGTGCAGGTTCCCGCACTGCCCTTCGCTGCCGCTACTCCAGCGTTGCACCTGTCCACTTCTCGGCGTCGGACCTTGACCGGCACTTTGAGACCGCCAGGGTGGCCGTCGGATAGCTGCGGGCCGCCTCGTTCGTCGCAGTGTATGCTGGAGGTACCGCATGTCCCAACTACACGCGGTCAGCGGCGGTCGCGACGCCCGCCACTCGCAGTCGGCGGCGCGCCGCCGCCGCGGCCGCCGTGTTGGCGCAGGGGATCCCGTGTCGCCACGGCCCGCCGGTAGGTGAAGGCGGCGTCGGCCGCCGCCGACGTGTCGGCCCTCCCCACGGCTGTCCCCGTGTCGCCACCGCCCGCCGGTAGGTGGCGGCGGCGTCGGCCGCCGCCGACGAGTCGGCCCTCCCCGTGGATGTCCCGGCGGTTGTCATCGTCCACCACCCACCTGTCGGCGTCGGCGGTGGTCACGTCGTCCGCCGGCCCAGACCCGACCGCTACGGGGGTGGCCGCCCCCGCCGCCGCCGCGGGCTCGTCGTTTGACTTCAGCGCGGCGGCGGTGGCGGCAGCGGCGGCAGCGCGGCGGGAGCTTGTGGCGGCGGCGACAACCTCGGACCCCCCTCGCCGGCCGTGGCGATTGCGGGGGGTGCCGCGCGGCGATGGACGGTTCGCCAACCGCCAAGAAAGAGGCGTCGGTGACGCGAGGGCGAAGTTGCCGGCACCGCTGCCGCCATTGACCCCGCATGCGAGCACTGGTGTGGTGCTGCGCGCCGCCCCCGCCTTCCCGCACGCCCCTGCCGCGGTCGCCGCTGCCGCCGCCTCGACTCGCTCGCGGGCGCTGCTCGGGCTCCGCAAGCGGGCTGCTATTTCCTCACCCGCGGGCAGGCAGCGGCTCCCACTCGTCGCGCCACCGTGGGCTTCGCCTTCTCCGTCGTCGGCCGGGTTGCGTGCCGCTTGGGGATTTTTTATCCTTTATCTCGCTATGGTGCCTCCACACATATGCTGGGCATCAGCACTGCGTCTTAATGACCTCCAGCGGCGAGCCGATGGGTCTCTTGGGTGGTGCTGACTCAAGAAAGCGCCGTCGACACGGCCTTACTGCGACAGCCTGAGAGGAAAAACGAACTGAGAAAGAATAGAGAAGGAAAGAACAGCGAACGAACAGATTTTCAATCAAGGACGGAGTCACCAAATCGACCCCGCTTCTGAGATCCTGCTAAAGCCGTCGCCTGCGCACAGAACAGTTGATTCATTTGTAGCGCATCTCGGGTTGACGTCCCGTGTTCGAAACCGGCGGCAGCGACGAGTCGTGGTCAACAGAGGAGGAGTCTCGCAGTTCTCCTGAGGACTGCAACGCTGTTGCACTTCTTCGGCGACGTGTTTCGACGTTATGACGCTCAGATGGCGGCACCTGAACCGCTTCCGCATTGAATGCAACGACCCTGCACAAGGCATGACAGGGACATTCGGCCTTGTCCTGGATTTTTGCCCGAAAGAAAGTGGGAAGAGATCTTCCAAAGCGCCAGGCGATAACCGGCGAGTGGCGGCAGACCTAGTCGTGGAACGGGCGCGACCTGTTTGCCTGAAGTGAAAGCGCACGCGCACGATGAAGTCAAAACAAATTTTCCACTCTCAACTGCGATGTACTGCGATCATGTACTTCTCTACGGGGTGAGGCTGTGTGGTGGCCGTGTCCTCGTGTTTCGTCGAATGAGCACCGTCTCGATCGAGAAACGCGTTTGAAGGGCCTCCAACGCATCAATGTTTCCACATAGATCCGTGCCCATGTCAAGATCATGAGGTCAGCAGGCCTCCGTCGACCGTCGCCGCATCTGATTGGCGCATGTGGAGATCCGCGTTCCTGCGCCACGGGGACGGCGTTGTCGTCGCTGTGCCCAGACGACTTGCAATCTGCACCGTCGTCATCCTCGTCGCGATCATCCTCACCGCGGCCATCATCACCCTGGCCATTCTAAGCACCCTGTGGCCGCCTTCTTTGACACCAATCCGCACACCGCGCAGGCCGCTGGCTGCCTCTGCAGCTTTTCTACACTCTCACTCTTTGACGATGCGTCGCGGCGCTCCGCTTCGCCACGGGTTGCGCGACGCAGCCATCTTCCAGGGTCGTGCGAAACGGCTGCGCTTGGAAGAGCCTGAGGACAGCAATGTCTACCATGAGAAAGCGGCCTGTAGTCGGCAACTATCCGCCTGACCCAATGAGGTGCTGTTTGGAGACGTGGTGCCGGTCGGCGACGATCCGGCGATCGGCGACATGGCGATCGTGAGCGACACGGCGGTGGTGCACGACAAGCCGCCCGTCGGCGTCGAGCCGCCGAGCGGCGGCAAGGCGCCCGTAGACGACGTGGCGGTGGTGGGCGGAAAGCGGCCGGAGGGCGACACAGTGCCGGTCGGCGACGAGCCGGCGATCGGCGACATGGCGATCGTGGGCGACACGGCGGTGGTGCACGACAAGCCGCCCGTAGGATTAGAGATGTCGAAAGGCGAAAATGCGCCGGTCGTCGACCAGCGGCCTTCCTGAGACAAGGCGGTGGGCGGCGACGAGGAGCTGGTGTGCGACGTGCGGCTGGGCGGCGAGCGGGGCGCTGGTCGTCTCGAAACCTTTCTCATACGAAGAGATTCCCCCCGGACGCAGCGGTGCCGGCCCGGGTTTGAGTGTTCTTTTAGTGGAGGGATCGTGGTTCGGGGATGCGGCGCAGGGCCCTGGTGCCCTCGTGGCAGCCAACTAGTTGCCTGATGGTGCCCTCTCAGGGGCCATGTCGCTCACACATGACCCTGGTAATGTCTCCACAACGACTCCCGATGGTCATATTTGTGCTGAACCCAAGTTTCTCTTGCTTTGGAAACCATGGCCAGGAGCCCACTTGAAGAAAAGAACCAAAAACGCCTTGACGAAGAAATGGACCACCGTCTCTGCTCTCCTTCTCAAGACCGCACGACCGCTGCCATGGAACCGCAGCGGAAGCATGTACCTTAGCTGCAAGAGTGGTCTGGAACCGCTGTTTCTTGGTCTGTTTGCCGTGGCCTCGATAAGACGTATGCGTAAAGTGTATCAGTGCGCAAGCTCTCAGCAGAACCCAGCGCCTCCGGGGGGGGGAAGTGACAGCAAGCACCCCGGCGGCATACGTTGAGTGGAAAGAGTTTTCCTTGGGCGGTTCTACGTGCCCTCGAGACCACGCATGCGTTCAACGGAACAGTGCGCACATTCTCATTACAAGGAGCGCCTCGGGGAGGGACAGTGACAGCACGTACCCCAGCGGTGTACGTGGAGTGGAACTGCTTTTCCTCGGGCGGTTTTCCATGTCCTAGAAACAAGCATGCGAACAATTGAACAGTGCTCAGGCTCTCGGGAGATCACGGCACCCAAGACAACGACAGTGACAGTCGAGCGGAACTAGATATAATATCATTGATATTTCACCGCACGACAAAACACTTCAGCATCCACGATGCCAGGGCAAACAAAATGGCGTGCACCAAGCGGCATCGCACCGGATAGAGCCTTCAGGCGACCCTGGTGAGACAGCTCCCAGCGGTCGCCGGTCGGCAGTTGGCTAAAAGCCCTGTGACCGACTTGGTGGCACGCGGAGCACACTTCTCGGCAAGACGAGACGCCAAGGGCACCGCTCAGACAGCGTTCTTCCGCCGACACCATCTCTTCCGGAGGCCGAAACCAGGGATGCTGGCCAGGCAACCGGTGGCAACAAACAAAATCAAGATGTGGGCAGCGCCACGCGCGCCGCGCGGTAAGAGGCGGCTTTTGCTCGAAGCAATAGAAACATGGGTCGTGTGCCATGCCTTCATAACCGGAGGAATTCTTTCACACAGCAAGGTATCGATATGATGCAACACACGCACGTGGTCATTGTTAGATTCCGCGCGCATCTGAAGCGCAAGTTCTGCAGATTGTGCGGCAGATCGAGCATAGAGCACACTGAAACTCGTCCCGCTTGACAGGGTTTAAACAAGACTGCCCCTGTACTACAAAACCATAAAGCATACCTGCTGCACAACAACTGTTGTCCGACAACACTCCCTCGGGCCGTAAAGAGCGGATGATTGCCACAGCTCAACCAGGCACCAGGAAGAATAGCGATGCAGTACGTGGTGCCGACGTCGACGATGGTCGGGATGGTCGGCCACCGAAAGCCCCCACGGGGACGAGATCTCCACGGCACTCATGACGCGTCAACGTAGGCCACTTTTGATGAATGAGGGCCACTACAGAGCAATTTTTTCTAAACAGCCCGGCACGTTCCTCGGTTCGATCGAGATGGACGGTTTCGCCTCATTCTGAACCGTTGAGACTGGTCGTGACCAGCGGCACCAGCAATTCGCCGATCAACGACACCAGTGGAGCTGTCAGTCCGCATTGACGGACGAACAGTAATTCTTGGCGACAATGCCACTGGAAAAGACATCGCTCGTTTGAGGCTCCAGCCAACGCCGGCACGACGGGAGCGTCGGTCTCGGTCCTATTCATGTGGTGGCACAGCGCGCGCAGACCACCAGGGTCGCTTGGCGTGGCCAACGCGTGCACAATACGAGCAACACGCGTCGACTGAAACCAGTACAATAGAAACGCGCGCCTCCACGTAAATAAAATACACGAACTCTTGGAGCGCGATGGGCATAGCCGCTCGCATGGTCACGGGGGGCGGCTCGTTGCACGACCGCACCGGCCTCACGGGGCTTGGGGCCTATGGGGTCTAGCCCCGGCGCACATCGCGCACTGCAGAGCGACCACCGTCTGTCTCAATGCTGGCGGCTCGCGTGGCGTGCCAGCGAAGCACCGGACATAGACGCTTCGCGCAACAACCAGCTCCTCCAGCCACGGAACTGATGAACCAGAGCACCGAAAACAACAGAAGCCACGCCCTGCATGATGAGAAGATAATGCTTTCCGCGCGAACGTGGGGAAAGCTGAAAAATCCGTCGAAGTATTTTAATCTTCAAGGAAGGCGTGCTCCCATTGGCTGTAGAGCACAGGCAATCAGAGGATCCTGAGAGCAGAAAGTTGTTTGCACCTCCATGCCGAGATGATTGCCCGCGTGGCTCCCGAGTTTGATAGTTTGCGCAGGAAGTAAAGCACAGCATCTTGCCTGTTCGGCCTCCGGATTCCTCAGGGGCATGCCGGGCAGGTAAGTTTGGATTTCAGACAGGAGTGGTCAGCGCTGTTGTTATATTGGCAGTGTTGTTTAAAAGTTGGGGGCGTCCTACTGATGTTCTGGGGCACACGCGCGAGAGACGTTTGGCTTCTTTGAGTCTGTGTGGGTTACTTTCGCTTCAAGCATGAATGTTTTCGCCGTCATTACGTCTTGCAGTCTCCCGACACGGCGACAGGGCAGTTGCGTGTTCCCTTCCTCCACCAACTGGCGTCACCTCCGTGCCCCCTCGGAAGCAGGCGCGGCGACCGCTTCGAACGCCTCGACCGACGAGGAAAACACGACGCATTGGGCACCAAAGCAAGCACGAACAGCGCCAGCACCGGGACATTGCAGCGGAAGAAGCTGCTGCGGCGGCGGCAGCGACGACGGCGTGCAGCTGTCGCCCGCAACTTGCGGGAGCGGCGGCGGCGGCGGCTGCGACGGCGGAGGTGGCGGCTGCGACGAAGGTTGCGGGGATGGCGGAGGTGGCGTCGGCGGCGGAAGTGGCGGCGACGGCGGTGTGTCTACTCTCGCCCGCCTGTCGCCGGCGCGCGAGGCGGAACTCGTCTCCGACCTTGCGGCCCTTGATGCAAAAGTCGCGGGCCGCCGGCTGCCGGCGGGCATCCGGCCGTCACCCGCTGGCGAGATGCGGGCGGCACCCCCCATCGGCGGTGGCGGTGGCGGCGGCGGCGGTGGCGGTGACGGCGGCGCCGGCGGTGACGACGGCGGCGGCGACGGCGTCGACGACGGCGTACGCGCTCTCGCCCGCCTGTCGCCAGCGGGCGAGACGGAACTCTTCGCCGACTTGGCGGCCCTGGACGCCAAAGACGAGGCCCGCTAGGTCCCAGGTGGGGTGGAAGCCCATCCACCCTGCCCGCATCGCTGCGGCACGCCGAGACGCCGCAGGCGCGGCGGGTGCGCCGGGGGCGCCGAGTGGACGCAGAGATCGGCACAGTCTGCTGCGGCGGCGCTGTGTCGCCGCCGCTATTGCCGCGGCGGGGGACGGCGCCGCCGCGGGCGCTGCCGTCCCCCGCGATAGCGGATGGACTACCGCCGTCGTGTTTGAAACCGCCGCCGACGCCACTGTCGATTTCCATTCGGCGGTCGACACCGCATGTGAAGGCGGAGCCTTCTGCCGCAGTGGCGAGGGCGCGGCCGTTCCTGGCAGCGGCCGCGGCAGCTGCAGAGTGGCCGGCACCTTCGTTGACGCCTTCGCGAACGCCGTCGCCATCGGAAAGCGATGTCGAGCCATGGGTGCGGCGTCGTCGCTGGCGCCGGGTGTGGCGAGTGCGTTGCCATTTCCACCGGCGCTGTCGCCGCCGCCCATGTTTCTCACTCGGAGGACGCGACGCGGCAGCTCCTGACGACGACGAAGGCGGTGGCCGCCAGGACCGCCGCTGCACCGGCGACGGCAGCGTCAGCTGATCTCGGCGCCGACGTGGCGCGCGTCGCCGCGAAGGGGACAACCTGGCGCGTCTCCGGGAAGCCGTCGCCGAAGGTGGCGGCAGCGACGGCGGCCAAGCCGCCCGCGCCGTGCGTAACCCCGCCGCCCGCGCATCCCGTGGCCACCTGTGCTGCGGTGGCTGCGCGGGCGGTGGCGGTAGTGATGGGCACTGCCGCCCCCGTTCCCGCCGCCGTGAGCGCGTCCGGTCGACAGAGGCGGAGCGGCAGTGGAGCTCAGAGCTCCGCCGCGCGCCGCCGTCACCGCCGTCGCCGCCGTCACCGCCGTCGATGAAGGCGGCCGTGGCGGGGGTGGCGACGAAAACGGCACGCTCGTCGGAGTCAGCCGCCGCCGCCGCCGCTGGGCGCCGCGCCAAACGTCCCCGCCGCGCGGCGACGGCGGCGGCGGCGGCGACGGTGGTGGCGTCGGCCGTCGCGGCCGACGCGGCCGCCTGCGCACACGGCGTCGACGGGACCATTTCCGGGATGGCAGTGGGGGCGCTGGGTGGGCAGAGGTGAAGACCTTTACGGTGACGGCTCTGCTAAAGGTATAATGTATACGCATGAAGCATGCAAGTTACTCAAAACACGGACTACTGTGTCGGCTGAGTGCCCGAAGGCTCACCTGCTGCCGCAGAATAAACGGCGGCCGCCTGTGCGTCCGATGCCGCCACACCAGCGGCGGCGGCGATAACGGCCTCGGCAGGGTCCAAGGCATTCACAGTACCCGCCAGCTTACCGCGAGCCAGATCGGGCGGAGACCGGTCGGTGAGCACACCAAACGCATGCGTGGCCCCATCAACGTCGACCAGACCATGCACGTACATCACTTCAACGTGTGCGGCTGCCTGCGGAACCAGGCCTGCACCTAGGATGGTACGGCGGCGGGCTGCAAAGAAACTGGCCAGCAGAGACGCGGCTCCCCTGTCCCCACAAGCAGGCGACGCGTTCAAAAACCCCGTCCACAATGCCATAAACAGCACGTCCGGCGCTGGGAGCTCGAGGTCTTCCATGCGTGCCGCATCCATGGCGCTCAACCATTCATCGTCAATATCGTCCTCAGAGTCAGAGGATAACACGGCGTTTGTCGACTGCCGCAACACCACCGGGGCCAGGCTCCCGGAATTGAAGTATTTGCGACCGCCGAGTGCCGACGCAAGCTGGCGCCGAGCGTCACGCCCGCGGCCAGCGCGCCCCGGCATCGGCGGCCGTCGGCGTAAGGCGCCCGCTGCAAGAAGATGAGGAAGAAAGGAGAGAGCTGACATCTGGGTAGACAGCATCGCGGTGCCCGTTGACGATGAATCAGCAGCGCTACCCTCACGGGGCGGTTCGAGAGGGCATTGGGCAAAAGCAGCAGTTTGCGCGGGCTCGACCGGCGAGTGACCAGCACCAGGCGCGACCGGTGTGGGCGGAACAGCACCGGGAGCGAAGGCACGATTGATGACGGAGACAGGAGCCACCGAAGCTGCAGCAGACGCCATGCAACTGACGGACGACTCGTGAAAGCCAGCCAATGGCATTGGAACCGCCAACCACCGACTGGCAGCTATGTTGCGGTCCCACGCTACGCGAGAGCCACTCTCCCGTCGGCGTCGATTTACCTGCGCAGACGAAACGGCACGGAAGCACTCCACAGTCATGTTGGTGTGGAGGGCGCCAAATTGCTGCAACAGGGCACCGACTGTCCGCTCATACCGGTGACACAGCGGATACCGGGCGTCTTGCCGAGTGTGCTTGAAGACCGAGTTCGACCCTACTCCTGAACAGTGCTCGGTGTACTCCATGTCAAACCGAGACATAACCATACGCGCCTCTGCATCGGCCGCACCTGTTGACACAACGATATCCTCGGCCGCCGCTGCTTCGCTTGTTTTCGTCGGATGCTCCGGGACGGCGCCACCGCCGCCAGGAGGAAGACAGAACAGCAGCCTCGCGGCTTGGTCCCCTGACGGCGCCGCGGAGCTGCTCGGCTGACCTTGATCATCTCTAAGAGCGGCTGCGACGAGCATTTTGGCGTCGGCCGCCGCTTCGTTCGCTGCTGCTACCGCCCCTGCGACGACAGCGGCATTCCCCTGGCGCCCGAGAAAGATGGTGTAAGTGGACAAAGTGTCAAGCGGTGACACGCTCCCCATCCATGAAGTGCGCACCGTCCACACACCCGCAGCCTCCCGAAGCACATTCGTGCATCCGCCACCACCAACACAAACCCACTTCCCACTCGAGTAGATCGTGTGCTCTACTCCAGCAACCGCGTCGGCCGCGCCGACACTGGTGCACGGTGTAGCATATCTCCTTAATATTTGGATATTGGGCCCGGTAGCGCCCCTGACTGGTCAGTTTTCATGTGGAGGATTGAAGTGACTTGTGGCTCGGCCTTTGGGAGGTTACTTCCGTCTTGTATATCTGTCCCTTCTTTTTATCGTCTCTATTTTGGTGGTTATTCGATCTTTATGATCGCTCGGTCGATCGAACCCGCCCCTTTACCGTCTGATAATAAAAGCACCATGGGACCGGGGTTCGCCGTCGTCGGCACCCCCGGCTCCCCATCGGATGTTGCACGAACAGAGGTTCTTGTTCCTCGCCTCTAAGGCGATAGTGTTCGCTTTATCGTGCGTCTACGGTCGGTCGCTATTTACCGGTTTTTTAACCAACGTCATTAATCCCATATTTGGTGGAGCAGCCGGGGATACTCTTGCCTGCCGCGTGCATCTGCACGCGGTGCCCGAGAGTTGTCTCTTTTTGCCAAGTGGCACGGTGACGGGTATTGCACCCATTGGCTTGACGCGCGGGGCGCTTCTCCCACTTATGTGCTCCACGACGCTGGGCGTCGTCGGTGGTGATCTCCAATTGGAGCGCGGGGCGCTTCTGTTGGCACTGTGCCGGTTGAGCAGTGACCCCTGGTGGTGCCGACGGGCAAAGTGGCAATGGGAAGGGTACGGGCAACGCCCTGCCTTCCGACTCCGTCCCGCCGGGAGGCGTTCGTACGAACATGCGAGACGCCAACACCCTAGGTGGTTCCCTGTCGGGATCACCTGCGGTGAACGCGGCGGCCTCTGGCCGACCGCTTGACGCGGAAAGCCTGAAGGCGGAGGTGGAGACACTTCGTCTCCGTTTGACGGCCCAACAAGCCACTAGCCGCTCGTTAGCAAAAGCAAACGACGAGCTGATCGCAAACGTGGAGGCTATGCGCCAGGAGGACATCGATTCCGATGCCCGGGCGACAAAGTCGCGTCGCAAGACGAAGAGCAAGACCAATGCCAAGCCCGATCCCAAGGGGGGCGAGTCGTCTTCTTCTCGTCCAGAGCCAGTTGGCCGAGCGACCGAACGTCGGAATGCAAGAGCGGAAGCTTCGCATGATATCGCGAAAGATCCGCAAGGAGATCAAGTTGGCCCGCTCAACATCCTCAGTTGAGAACGCCAACATGTCGGCCGCGAACGAGTCGAACTCGTCCAGTGGGACAACTTCCTCTTCGTCCTCCGACTCCGGGAAATCCCCGGGTTCCCCGTCGTCCCCGTCGTCGAGCTCCAGCTCCGAGTCTTCGGACACGTCATCGGACGCTGCGTCTCGACGATCCCGCCTGGGTCCGTACAAGGGTCGTCCCGACTCTAAGAAGCGGTTGGAGAAAGCCGCTCGGCTAAAGGTCATTCGACCCTCCAACACCCGAGTCCCCGGTCGGCTGCCATGACGGCGATCAGACGTGGATGGAACCCCATCACCTGGGCGTGAGAGTACCCTCACTTTTAAAGCTAAGACAAGGGAGGGAACACCAGGGGAGGTCGGTGATAGAGACCGGCGGACGAATGGGGGGAATACACGGACATCAAAAGGCAGAGGCGGCAGAGATGTAGGCAGCAAGGGGGAGGGCGGCTCGTGACCACCGCGCCGGCGAGACATTCTGCGACAGACGGAAAAAACCACGAATGGAGTCGCCCCGAAACAGTGAACAAGGAGGAGGGACGGTGACGGGGAGGGCGCAATGGACGGGATCAGAAACCGGTAGATCAACCGACGCTGACCTGAGAAGGTGCGTCAGACGTGCCACGAAGGACCAATGGGATGTGTGCGCACTCGCCTGTCACTGAGATCGCCTGCTTGAATCAGATCAGTTTTCGAGGACCAGCCTCCCACCAGATTGAGCGCCGCCGCCTGCGCCGCCGCCGAGTCGGCTGCCGCGGACCGCGGTGCCACCGGGGCGGCGGGGTGGCGGTCCGCCGCCGCGGCGGCAGCGAAGGGTGCGGTGGCGGCGCCCCTTCTGCCGCCGCTGCCGCCAGCTACCTCCTCCGGCGCCGCTGATGGCGAGTGCTGTCCTGGCGGCACCGCCTCGCGGTGGAAATGTTCCCGTGGCGGCGAGCGAGCGGTGCAGACCTGGCCCCCGCCCGCCAGCGCCTGCACGGCGCTGCCAGACCTCTGAGACGCCGCCTGCCACGCCGCCGCCCCCACGTCTTGTGGCGGTGGCGGCGCCGCTGGCCTCGCCCGCGTCGGGGCTGGCCCCTGTCGGCGCGTCTGCCGGCTCGTCCCCCCGGCTCGTGCGCGCCGGTGTTCGCGCTGCCGCCGCTGGCCTCGCCTGCGTCGGGGACGGACCCTGTCGGGGCGTCTGCCGGCTCGTTTCCCCGGCTGCTGCGCGCCGGTGTGCGCGCTGACGCCGCTGCCGTGCGGGCGGCTGCCACCGCGGCAGTGGCGACCGCATGATCGCTCACCACTGCCACCGCCGCTGTTGAGGCGTCTGCCGCCGGCTCTTCCTCCCCGCTCCTGCTCGCCGGCGTGGGCGTCGCCGCCACTGCCGGAGCGGCTGGGCGGCAGCCACGTCCGGGACTGGGTAACATCAGTGTCGGCGGGGCGGGGCGGGGGCGACGCGGCCGGCGGTGGCGGGGGAGGTGGCGGGGGCGGCGGCGATGGCCGGTGGCCGGCAGACCGCGGATGGTCGGCGTCACCAGGCAGACGGAGTGTAACCGCCGCCGCCGCCGGCACGCGTCGACCCAGAGAATCGCGGGCCAGCGCGTTGCGGAATCGGGCAGCGATCCGCCGCCCGCCGCTGCGGCGCCAACGTCCACGCCTCGCCCGCCACAAAACGCGGCCCCAGCCAGTGTGGTGCGGCCTGCGCCCGCGCCGCCACACCCCCGCGGCCGGGGCTGCAATCCGGCCACTCCGCGCGTGGCTCACGTGGCCGGCCCCGCGTCACTCGCGGGCGGGGGACTGCCGCCACGGCCATAGCGCCACCACCAGCGTTGCCGCGCGGCCCGCCAAGGCGGGCGTCGACGCCGCTCCCGACCTGTCAGGCGGGGCTGGCGCGAGTGCCGCCCTGGCCGCCGTCCGCGCCCGGCGGGCGCCGCCGGCCGGGGGCGGCAGCGGCGGGGGGCGAGGAGGCAGCCGCGGGCGACGGCGGTTCGGTGGCCGATGGTAGCGGCGTCGCGGCGGCGCGGCCAGGGGACGGTGGCGGCGCGGTGGCACGCGTCGCCACCGGCAAGGCGCCGGTTCGTGGTACCGGCAGACCGCTGCAAACGCCCGCGGGCCGCGGCAAGTGGGTGGGTGGCGACGGCGCCACGGCGGACGTGACGGCGTCGCCAGTGGGCGGCGCGTCCCCCCCCCCCCCCCCCCGG